>Ga0209483_1000392_pt1 | contig 38948 bp, 32 predicted proteins | sample NGEPerA_FD_184508 | JGI IMG/M metagenome (GOLD analysis project Ga0209483, IMG submission 184508) | Arctic peat soil microbial communities from the Barrow Environmental Observatory site, Barrow, Alaska, USA - NGEE PermafrostL2-A... | ecosystem: Environmental > Terrestrial > Soil > Wetlands >...
GGGGAGAATCTTGTGGACTTCGCCTTTTTATTTTTCGGTTCGTCCCAATTGCCGGTCTGTCAGCCATGAGTGAACAACACATAGAAGTCGAAGGTAAGGTCACAGCGGTGCTGCCCGGCACGATGTTCCGCGTCGAATTGGCCAACAAACACGTCGTGCTGGCCACCATTTGCGGCAAGATGCGCAAACGCTGGGTTCGGCTGACCGCCGGCGACCGCGTGAAAATGGAGATTTCGCCCTACGACCTCGACAAGGCGCGAATCACCTGGCGGCTGAAATAATCAAATTGTGGTCATAACAGAGCTTTTCACAGTGGTAAATCACTCGATAGCACCAAAAAATATGAAGGCTAAGAAACCGATTCCACCACCTTTGGCGAAAGGCCAACTTTGGAAGATGGACGATAAACACCTCGAAATTAAGGAAGTGGGCAAGACCCTTACGCACTACCGCCTCTTTCGAAGTCAAAAGCGGGTGCCGATTAGTTTGGGAGGGATAGCCGCAGTGCAGGCTTACCTTAAGACCAATGGCGCCAAATTAGTCAGAAAGGCTTCTCCTCTCTAAAACGGTTTGTTGCCCAGTATCTATGAACCCAATCACTGTCCTGCTGGTCGAAGACCATAAGATTGGGCGCGAGGGATTTCGCAAGATACTTGAACTGGAAAACGACCTCAAAGTGGTCGGCGAAGCGGAAAACGGTCGTCAAGCGGTCGCCCTGGTCAAAGAACTTCGTCCCGCAGTGGTCGTCATTGACATCGCGATGCCGATGCACAATGGTTTGCAAACTACTCGCCAGATTCTCAAAGCTCTCCCCGCAACCAAAGTGGTCATCCTCTCTGCACTATATGATGGTGCGTCCATAAAAAACGCGACGGAGTCTGGTGCCATGGGATTTCTGCATAACCAAGCCCTCGCCCATGTTCTGTCCGATGGGATTCGAGAAGTTAACAAGGGGCATCTCTTTTTCGGCCCGTCGATTCCTGAGCGTATTCAGGAACGGAATCGAAAAAAGTAGGTGGATTGAGTCGGATTTATGAATTGGACGTCAACACAGCACACTGGATGGGCGGATCAGTGTCGCGAGTTTGCATCCCAGCGAATGCCATTTCGGCTAGATCACGTTTCGGGCAGAGATGAAGAGGCATTTTGTTTTAAACTGTGTGACGAGCAGAATTACAGGCAGCAGAAGTGTGGGTCGTCCGTTTTATTCACGCCCATTCCAAATTAGATAAACACGCTCACCTCTTGCCTGTCGCAGCTTGGCCTGACGTTTCGAGGTGGTTTAACTTTTGCAAATTCCTCCGAGAATATCTCCTTGCCTCAGTGATCTGCAGGCCAACTTAAATCGCACAATTCTTTGATTTGCGCAATGATTTCAAACGCGATTTGGCGTTTATGGTTCTTTCAAATGAGGCTTGGATAACATGATGCTGGTGCTCATCTTGGCGGACTTTTCTCCGTCTGCCGGCGGCTAATGGCGTCCAAACTGGCCCATTGTTAAGGCTTTGACTGCTGGAATCGGGGAACGTAGGCTGATGAAAAGAGTTTATGATCGTTTTTCCAAAACAACTGGTCACGGTTGCCATCTTTATCTCACTTACCGCGTGGCCAATGCTCGCCGCCCCGGAACCGAACGGTGGGTTGAATCATTTTAATTACGTCCTTGGCACTCAGACGTTCGACCCCAGCTACCACTTCACCAAACAGACTCCCTTGGTGGAAACCGCCGAAGCTATTCAGGCGCTCGGCTCGACGGTCATCAAGTTTGCCCTCACCCCCAAAAAACAATCGGCAGTTCATTCACTGACTGAGCTGGCCCGGGACGAGCCATCGCACCGGCATGTGCTCGACATGCCGTTCGCCTATTTCGTGATCTGGATGCATACCTACAGCAATCCCGGCGGAGGGAGCTGGCGTAACGGGTTTAACAAGACGGCTCAAACAAATGAATATCGTGAGGTTTATGATCTGGTTGCCTATTTATTGAAAACTTACGATGGCAGCGGCAAGACTTTTTATCTCGGTCATTGGGAAGGCGACGGCATGTTGCGCGGCAGCATCGGGAAGGAATTCGATGTCAGGGCGACCCCCGTCGCGATTCAAGGAATGATTGATTGGCTGACAGTTCGGCAACGCGCTGTGGACGACGCCAAGCGCGACACGCCACACCACCACGTACAGGTTTGGCATTATACCGAAGTTAATCACGTCACACCGGCCCGCGACGAAGACCGGCCGACGGTCGTGAATAAGGTGCTGCCGATGGTTCCGGTGGATTTTGTTTCCTATTCTTCTTATGACACCTCGAATTTCCCCCGGCCCGATAATATCAAGTCGGCGCTGGATTACATTGAATCAAAACTCACGCCCAAGCCCGGCATCAGCGGCAAACGCGTATTTATTGGCGAATATGGCTATCCCATCTTGAAAAAAACATCCAAACAGAACGCACACACGCCTCAGGAGCAGGAACGGTTATCGCGCATTGTCATGCTGGCAGGACTCGAATGGGGCTGTCCCTTCGTGCTTTATTGGGAGATGTATAACAACGAGGTCAACTCCGACGGCAGCCAGCGCGGCTATTGGATGATAGATGACAAGGGAGTCAAACAACCGGTCTATGAAACTCACCGACGATACTTTGAGTGGGCGCATCGCTTCGTTGCCGCTGAAACATCGAGAACCGGCAACGCACCGGACGATTTGGAGTTCCGAACAGCGGCGGTAAATTATTTAAAAGCGCCTGAAAACAATGCAAAATGACGGAGTGACGCCCAGAACTCGGCCCTTATGCTCAACCGAGACCGACACCTGACACATGCTCAAGCGACCGCCAACGGTTTTATGCAATCCTCCGTCACCAATTTATTCGCATTGAGATAATTTTTTGGCACCCCGGGGGCGGTGACGGGTTCTCCCTTCTCTATCTTCGTGGCGACGGCTTGATTGAGGGCGAGGAGTTGGGCGAGCAAATCCTTTTTTGCGTTGAAGCCGTAGGCGGTGAGGACGGCGGTGTCGAGCGCGGTGTGGGCGTCGCGCAGCGGATTCGCGCCCGGCAATTCGAGGGTGCGATAAAGCGCGCGCAAGCCGCCCTTCATTTTCGGCAATGCCTCGGCGCGCACGCGGCGCAACTCGCGCGACGCCGCGGCCACCGCGTCAATCTGCTTCACCGTCGCCGTTTGCGGCCACGGGAAGGTGTCGAAAACGGATTCGGGCGTGTAACGGAAATCGGATTTCATTTTACTGCATTTAGTGATGAACCAAAGCCAGTGCGGCTGCGACTGTAGAATCCCGAAGCTATAGTCGTCCTGAAAAATAAAAACTTGGAGCGCGTCGCCAGGTCGGATTGAACTGTGAACGAAAGCAAACACCGGACGTTTCGTTACCCGCGAGCAAACGAGGTAACGAGAAATCTTGGCAATCTCGGCAACCATGTCCGCTCTGTCCCACGAAAGTTTCCACCAGCGTTCGAGAAACTGTTTATGATGGGGGCGCATATTACCCTCCGCATCCTTGCCTTCTTTGGCAGCTTTCATCCGCGCGGGCAACACACGGGCTTGAACATAAGCGAATGGCGCGGCATAGGTTTGCGCTTCAAGCATCAGTTTCTGCTGGAAGTCCAAAACGAAACGGTCTGGAGTTCCGTTGCCCGTTAGAATCTCGTCACCGATGAGGTAGGGGAAAATTACCGAATTGTTGTCTTCAGACTTCTTGGTGAAATCGCTTACCTCTTTCGCCGTGAGCAAGAATGCTTCGTGGCCCGGCGTCACACCTTGGAAAACTTTTTGAGGTTCGGTGTTGCAGCCGAGAACTTTCGCGCCGCTCACATCCGTCTTGTCTGAAAGCGTCGAGTTGATTTGATCGCATTCCCGGACATCAAGTTCGTATTCCTTGCTGGCCGGTCCGCTGCCGCGCTTGCGGAGTTTCTTTGCACCAGAGGATGATTCGACTTTGAACCAGAGTTTGCGCGTCTTGGGCAACAGCGCAGAGTCCTGAGTTTTCGCCCAGTTGGCAATGGCGACGTGGACGTTGGCTTCGCCTGACCACGGCTGGTTTTCCACGGCTTCCACGATCGTGCCAGTCTTCACGACATAGTCGAGTCCGCCCACGCGGGATTGGTTGTTGCGGATGTTTTGCGTGCCGACGAGTCCAGCGCGGCCTGCCATTGGATCGTCAGGGCTGCAAGCCGGCAAATGATCGTGCGCTTTGCGAATCCAATAAACGCAGTAGTCCGCCATGCCGGGGACTTCCGCGTAAGCGCGGCGCAATGTGTTCACGTAGTCTGCGCCACGTTCTGGTTTCAGCTTTTTGACACCGAGAAACGGCGGATTGCCGATGATGACGTCCGCCTTCGGCCATTGGGCCGGCAAACCTTCGGGCGTAAGCAGCGCGTCGGCGGCAATGAAATTCTGGTCCAGGTTGTCGAGCGGGAGCGGTTGCTCGGTGATGTGCAACTCATCAATCGCCAGCTTCCGCGCAATCATCATCGTCACTTTGGCGATCTCGACCGCGAAGGGTAGGATGTCGAGTCCGTAGAAGTTTTGCGCGGTTACGAAACCGAAATACCGCGTGCGCGGATCAATCTCCTTGGAGATCTCTGCCATCCTCTCATAGATGCGAGCTTCCAAGCGCTTCATCTCGCGATAAGCGATATAGAGAAAGTTGCCGCAGCCGCACGCCGGGTCCAGGACGATGAAACGGCGCATCCGGTCCTCCAGTTCACGCAGGCGCTTGAGCGTTTTGGCGTTTTCAATCTGTTCCCGCCAAGGCTCGACGATGGTCGGCCCGACGATCTTCATGATGTCGGACGGATGCGTGAAGTGCGCGCCGAAAGCGTGCCTTTCCTCGTCGCCCATGGAGTGTTGGAAGAGTGTGCCGAAAACTTCGGGCTGAACTTTTGACCAGTCAAACTTGGCCGCCTTTCGCAGCAGAACAAGCTCGAAGTCCTGAATCTCCAGCCGGGCCGGTTCGCGGAACAAGCCGCCGTTGAAATAGCGCACGCCCTTGAAACGCCCGCCGGACATGGGCGGGTTGGTGTTCATGGCCTCGAACAATCCGCCGATCAGGTCGTAGGCGCTCGCGGGCGTGGTGCAGTCGTCCAGAATTTGGGTGACGAAATACTTGGGCAGCAGATCAATGTCCTCGGCGAAGAGGGCCACGAGCATTTGCAGAATGAAACGCTGGGCCGTTTCGCGCGGCACGCCGCGTTTGACCAGTTTGCGGAAACATTCGGCCAGACAATCCGCCGCCTCGCGCGTGACCTTTTCGCGGTCGTGCTCAAACGTGGGCTTGGGTGAACCGGGCGCGAGAAAGGCCAGCGGCCCCCAGCGCTCCGGCAAATCTTTCAGCGCGACCGTGTCTTTGGGTGCGTCGAGGTCGGTGTCGAAATCGTAAACGCGAAACTCGTCGAAGTTGCAAAGCACGACGTAACGCGGCCGGTTGGGCACGAGTCGCGTCCAGTAATCGAAAGCCTGGCGGTAGTGTTTCTGCAAATTCTCGCCGCGCCTTTTCATTTCGATCAGCACGATCGGTTTCCAAACATAATCGGCGAAGGCCGTGCCGCCGCCGTCCTCTTCGGATTTGCGGACGCGGACTTCCGCCGTGCCGCCCACGTCGAGACAACCTGGCTGATCAAAAGCCTGGAACAGGCGGTCGAGGAAAATTTGCGCCTCACCCTTTTCATCGCCCGTGATGTTCTTCTGGCACCAGGCGGTGAACTCGGCGAGTTTGTCCGTATTCGGCACGGACCTTTTGTAGCGGAATCCGCCGGCTATGTCAGCAAGGATTGTACCTACTAAGAGAAATACTACTATTTGGGAAGCGTCCTGAAAATAAACCTTGCCCGCCACTCTTTTTGCGCGACAAAGAAGGGGTGCAAGCGCGATTTCTTCTCGGTTCCGCCGGCACGGGAAAGACCTTCCTGTGCCTCCAGGAAGTCCGCCAAGCCCTCAAAGCCGACCCCGGCGGCCCGCCGCTGATTTTGCTTTCTCCCAAGCAGGCGACTTTTCAGTTGGAGCGCCAGCTTTTAGCCGATCCGGCTTTGGCCGGTTATACCCGTTTGCATATTCTTTCGTTTGAGCGCCTTGCCCAATTTGTCCTGGATCGGCTGGGCCAGCCGCCGCCTCCCATGCTTTCCGAAGAGGGTCGCGTCATGGTTTTGCGCGCTTTGCTGTCCAAGCGCCGCCACGATCTGCGCATTTTCCATTCCAGCGCAGGTTTGCCCGGTTTTGCGCGCCAGTTTAGCGTGGAATTGCGCGAGTTTCAGCGTCATCGTCTTTCTCCGCCCGCGTTGCTTGATTTGGCCTCCTCCGCCCAACTGGCTGAAGCTCTGCGCCGCAAACTCTTCGATCTCTCTCTTCTCCTGGCCGATTATCTCGTCTGGCTGGAAAAAAATAATCTCCAGGATTCCGATTGCCTTCTCGACTTGGCGGCACAGCAACTGCAAAAAGCCGGCCCCAAACCTTTCGCGATCTCTGGCCTATGGCTTGACGGCTTTGCCGAACTCACTCCGCAGGAGCTGGCTTTGTTGGCCGCGCTCACGCCCTTGTGCGAAAAAGTCACGCTGGCTTTCTGCCTGGACCGGCTGCGGAGAGAAAATGAGACTCCCTGGCTCTCCATTTGGGCGGGAATCTCCAAGTCTGTGCGCAAATGTTGGGATACCCTGGCCGAACTTCCTGAAGCGCAATTAATTACCAAGATTCTGCCCCGCCATTCGCTCAATCGATATTCCCATAGCGCCGTTTTGACGCACCTGGAAGAATATTGGGAGGAACCCAAGGATTTTCCGTCCGCACTGGCTCCGGGAGCGTTGCGTGTGGCCATTTGTCCCAATCCAGCCGCCGAAGCGGTTTTGGCCGCGCGCGAGATTTTGGCCTTTGTCCGGGCGGGCGGGCGGTTTCGTGAGGCAGCCGTGCTGGTTCGCCGACTGGAGGGCTATCATGATGACTTGCGGCGCGTCTTTGCCCGCTACGAGATACCCTGTTTTCTCGATCGCCGACAACCGGTCGCGCAGCATCCGCTGGCCGAATTGACCCGCAGCACTTTGCGCGCGGCCGCTTTTGGCTGGCAGCATGATGACTGGTTCGGAGCGCTCAAATCGGGCCTTGTGTCCGACGATGAACACGCCATCGACCAAATGGAAAACGAAGCGCTCATCCACGGCTGGAAAGGGGACGACTGGTTCGCCCCGCTGCGCCTCAATGATCCCAAATTGCAATGGGTGGAGCGTTTGCGCCTCAAGTGGATTGCGCCCTTTGCCAGCCTCCGGTCACTTCGTTTGTCGCGTCCCACCGGCTCGCAACTGGCCGGGGCGCTGCGCGATTTATGGCGCGCCTTGGACATCGAAAAAAAACTCGAACACTGGAGCGACGCCGTCCACGCCACGGTTTGGGAGCAGATGAATGAGTGGCTCGATGACGTGAAGCTGGCCTTTGCCGGGGAATCTTTACCTTGGGCCGAGTGGGTCCCGATCCTGGAAGCGGGTTTGAACGGCTTAACCATCGGCGTCATCCCGCCGGTAATGGACCAGGTGCTGATCGGCGCCATCGACCGCTCGCGCAATCCAGAGCTGAAGCTGGCGCTGCTCCTGGGCGTCAACGAGAAAGTCTTCCCCGCGCTCCCTCCTTCGGGGGGGCTGTTCAGCGAAGCCGATCGCGCCGAGCTGAACCTCGGCCAGGATACCCGGCAATTTTTGAGCCGCGAACAATTTCTCGGCTACATCGCCTGCACGCGATCCAGCGAGCGGCTGGTCGTTACCTGCGCGCAACAGGACGCCGCCGATCAACCGCTCAACCCCTCCGGTTTCATCTCCCGTCTCAAATCCCTCTTCCCGACCTTGGAAATCGAGACTTTTGCGGCGCCGAACTGGACCGAGGCGCAACATCCTTCCGAATTGATGGGCCTGGTGGCAAACCCGGCCTCGACTCCGCTAACCCAGGAACTTTTGCAATGGCCAGTCTTCGCCTCTTTGCGCGAGCAACTGAAATCGTTCCGCTCCGGCCGCGAACCCGAAAGCCTTTCTCCAGCGCTGGCCGAAAAACTTTACGGACCGGCCCTGACCACGTCCGTCAGCCGTCTTGAACAATTTGCGGCCTGCTCGTTCCGATTTTTCATTCACTCCGGCCTGCGGGCCGAGGAGCGGCGTTTCTTTGAATTGGACGTTCGCGAGCGTGGAACCTTTCAGCACGAGGTCCTGGCCACTTTTCATCAGCAATTGCAGGCCGAGAAAAAGAAATGGCGCGACCTCACTCCCGAGGATGCCCGGCAAAGAATCGCGCGCATCGTGACCGAATCCGCGCCGCGCTTTATGCACGGCCTCATTTCCGCCAACGCCCAAACCCGTTTTTCCGCCCGCATTCTCTCCGAGTCCCTGCAAGACTTCGTCGGCGCGATGGTGCAATGGATGAGCCAGTACCAATTCGATCCCTACGAAGTCGAAATGGGCTTTGGCACGTCCAATCCCAAACTGCCCTCCTGGCAACTCGATTTAGGCGGCGGCCACAGCCTCATCTTTCGCGGCATCATCGACCGCATCGACCTTTGCCACCTCGAAGGCGCCGACGAGGCCCTCGCCGTGGTGGTCGATTACAAATCCAGCGCGCGCAAACTCGATAAACTCCTGATGTCCCACGGCCTGCAACTGCAACTGGCCGGCTACCTCAACGTCCTGCGCCGCCTTCCCGATCCGCGTCCTGCCTTCGGCACGGGCCGCCTCATTCCGGCGGGCGTCTTCTACGTAAATCTGCGCGGCCAAACCGAGCACGGCCATACCCGCACCGAAGTCCTGCGCGAGGGGGCGACCAGTCAGCAATCCCGCTACCAGCATTCCGGCCGCTTCGATCACGCCGCTTTATCCTACCTCGACAACCGCCGAACCTCCGACGGCACCCAATTCAAATACAAACTCAAAAAAGACGGCGACCCCGACGCCCGCAACACCGACCTGATGTCGCCCGGCCAATTTGGCCAGCTTCTCGACCAAGTTGAATCCCAGCTTATCCGCATGGGCCGCGAAATCTACGGCGGCGCCATTGAACTGAATCCCTTTCAAAAAGGCCGCGAGCGCGCCTGCGACAAATGCGAGTACCAGGGCATCTGTAGGTTTGACACATGGACCCATTCCTTTCGCAGACTTGCCAAAATCTCTTGAAGTTTATCCCTTCGCGAAGTAAAACCCGGATGAATCATGCGAAGGTTGTTTGACGCCATAGGAACTGTCTCGTTGTTGTGTTGCGCCTCAGTGGCTTTTTCGAACGAAGTGCAGACGGGGGAATCTTTTGACTCTGCGTATGAGCCAACCCACTCGGTCTCCGGCCGGGTGATCATTCTGGCGGTTTCTGGAGGGGTGGAATATCAGGACGGCAATCAATGGCGAACTGCTCAGGCTGGAACTGACTTTTACGACCGCCTCACGCTTCGCACCTTGACTAACTCCTACGCAGACTTGTGGGTTAACGATTACACGTCTGTCGTCCGAGTTTCGTCGGAATCCCTGGCGGAGGTCCCTCACATGCGGTTGGCGGGCAGTAATACCACGACCATGGTTTATGTGCGAAGCGGTGGCGTCAGCGTCATCGCTGGCCCGCTGTCTTCCGATTCGCGCTACGAAATTGTCACGCCTCACGGCCTCATTGAGTTCGGCCATGGTGCCGGGGTCGTCGAGGTGGCCGTCCGGCTCAATTCCGCCACGAATGATTCTCAGGGGCTGTCCGTAAATGCGCTCGCCGGGGCCGTAAACGTTCTTAACATCTCTGGCACCAATACAACCGTCAAGGCTGGCCAGCACTGGGACGATGGGCAGCCGCTGGTGAAGCCAATAGAACAGTCTGCATTGGACAAGCTAAAGCCGGCCTTCGTGGAATTGGAAAAGGAATCCGGACGACGGTTCAAGCCCTGAAATAAAAAAACAGCCGTGAGGCTGCCAATTCGGAGATTGCGCCGGGGATTTGGACACCGCGTTGAATGCGCCGCCGCCGGACCAGGACGCTTGACAGCATCAATGCCAAGGCTGCAAACTCGACCAGATGAAAAAGCTGATTTGGATGGTGGCTGCTCCATGGTTGGCGATAACCTTACAAGCCCAGGTGACCAATTTTGTCCCGGTTTTTCAGTTTTCAGTCTTCTATTACCAGGACCAGCTCGAAATTAACCCTGGCCCTAACTTTACCGTCAGTGGCCCGGTGCAAGCTAACCTGAATATCTACGCTGACCCTAGTCAATCGCTGACGTTCCTGGCCGCAGTCAATGCTGGAGGTGGGATTTATGCGGGCGAGAGTCCAGCCGATCCCACTATCAGATCAACTCCAGGCCCGATTATCTTTGATGTTCCCGCGGTTTCTAACGCCGTGCCTTACCTCTTGCCCGGCGACAGATACGCCACCAATGGGTACGCTTTGTTGCAGGTTCCGCCACTGGGTGAGTCCCCCGTCTCCGTCTTGGGCACGAATCGTCTTTTTAACCGTGCTGACATGATCGTTATGATCTCCAACAACAATGCCATTTTCGTTTCCAGCGGGGTTTCCATCAACCATCAAGCGACTGTCATTTCGAGCAATCAGTGGGGGAATTTTATCGGCACCAATGGAGCTTTTTATGATCAGCGGGATGCATTCCAGGTCAATCCGGTGGTGCTGAATGTATCGAACCTGGTAGCTTGGAGCGCAACCAATACAGTATTGCGTCCGTTGCTGCAGGCAGCGCGCGGCAGCGGAGCGGCAGATGTCCAATCTGTCTATCTGGCCGACCTGCGCGACATGAGCGATACCGTTGTTACCACGAACACAACGGTTGGGACCAATTACACGACCAATCAGATGACGAGCCCTGATCCTCCGGCGCCCGGCACGTACTTGCCGCCTATCACCACCAATGGAAGCCCCGGTCACTATACTTACACTTACAATGTTAGAATGGGCGCAGCTTACACCAATTACACCTACCTCACCAATGACTACCTGAACGCGCAGCCGGGCCTCGTGTTGAGCAACGGAGCGACTTTGCCTCCGCAAGGATTGGCTATCGTGACTCCTGATCCGGTCTATATTGTCGGCAACTGGAACGTCGCGACCAATTCCGCCCACTCCGACGCGGGCGCGTCCGATACCGCCTATACTTATCCCAGCGCAATTTTTGGGGATGCCATCACCGTTTTATCCGGGGCTTGGAACCCCAGTAACAGCGCGGCGAGCATTGGCAGCCGCCTCGCCAGTACTGACACGGTCAATGCGGCTTTCTTTGCGGGAGACGTTCCCTCAGATGGCGCCCACTATAGTGGCGGCTTGGAGAATTTCATCCGATTGGCTGAAAACTGGTCGGGAGTCAGCCTGTTTTGGAACGGATCCATCTGCTGCATGTTTGACAGCCAAATCGCCGCCGCTCCATGGCCCGGCACAGGAACCGTCTATAATCCTCCGGCTCGAATCTGGGCTTTCGACAGTAATTTTACTAACGCCGCAAAGTTGCCGCCATTGACGCCGGTCGTCAAACAATCGGTCATGCTTGCGCCGGATATTCAAGCCGCCACGCCCACAAACGGCACGATTCTTCTTTCCTGGAGCACGCTCCCTTCGGTGAGTTACACCATCCAATACACCACCAATTTATTGCGGCCAAATTGGCAGTTTCTGGAATCATTTTTGGGCACCGGGATGGCGGAGAGTTTGGTTGACGCCGCTACTAACGCACAGCGATTTTATCGCTTGCAGGCCTATCCATGACCGTCCTCTCGAACCCCCGGAACCAGCAACTGCAGGATGGCCGCGCTGACCCGCTCGATTGAGCCGGGTCCGCCCAGGGTCGCAATGGCTTGGGTCAGCGGCGTGTGTTAGAATGGTGCAAACGAAGAACGCAATGGTTATTTAGCGGCCGCTCAAAAGTGACCTCTACGCAATTGTTGTCTGGCACGCGATCCAGTCTTGAGGCTATGGGCAAGACGCAACCTATGGCGTGACTCCCAAAGCCGGTTTATCAGACTTCACGCCTTTTCGAGTAGCATGATCGACCATTTCGCCAATGTAGCGGCGCCGGGCGGCGAGTGGCAAATGATTGACTCTCGCCATTTCCTCTCCAAAAGCGCGGACGTGAAAGTCGTAAATCGCCTTGCGCAATTTTCTTCGCATGGCGGGCGGGTATTTTTTCCGCAGGAGTCCAGTCTTTTTCATGCCGTCACCAATCTAAAGTGTTGGCGAACATCTGGCAACCACCCCATCGCGGCGGGATTAATGATTTGAGCGACGCTCTCTTGCGCTTCGGAAATCATGCGGTTGACGCCGTAATCGCGCAAAAGGGCCATTGGAAGATACTTTTCTGCGCACCGAACACGGAGACCGTGTTGATCTGGCAATCCAGCATTTGGCCTAAGACGCGATTTCCGCACCTCGACCATGTATGGCCGGACAGATCATCGTCTCGGACACGCCAAAGGCCACACAGGCCATGCCGCTTGTGATGGCGCAGCCGACGCCACGGCTGCGGGCGCGCGTGACCAATCCCTCATAGAACTGCTCAAGTTCAGCATAGGTGAACGGCATCCTCTTGTTTAGCATGGGGAAGCTGGCTCGTCGAGCACCGCATATATCCAGCCAGATGAAAAGTCGCTCTCAAGCCGAACTCATCAATTGCAGGATGGCCGCGCTGGCCCGATGGATTGATCCGGGTCCGCCCAGCGTCGCAATGGCTTGGGCCAACTTGAGCCGAATCTCGGTGCGGCGATTGGGATTCTCCAACAAGTCGATGGCACTCCTTGCTATGTTTTCCGCAGTGGCCTGCTCTTGGATAAATTCCGGGAAGACAGGTTCGCCGGCTAAGAGGTTGGGCATGGCCAGATACTCTACGGTGATGAGCCAGCGGGCGAGTTGAGCGGTGATGGCGGATGTTTTGTAAAGCGCGATGGTGGGAAGGCTATAGTAGGCGCACTCCAAGGTTACGGTGCCGGTCGATGCGATGGCCAAAGTTGCGGCAGCGAGGGCTTCGTTTAAAAGTCCAACTTGGATTTCTATTTTGGGGAGGCCAGGCAATAGAAAGGAACGCGCGTAGCCGGCTAGAGTTTGGTCAGGCGCGACCAAGATAAAGCGGACTTGTTGGCGCACGGCGATTGCGCGCGCCGCGTTCAGCATGAGAGGCAGGTGGCGTTTTAATTCTCCGCGCCGGCTGCCGGGTAAAAGCAGGACGACCGGATCACCGGCGGAAAGGGCAGGGTGCAGGGGAGGAGTGTCAAGCATCGGATGCCCGACGTACTCCAGTTGCAGAGGCGTCCCGCGTTGCGCATACCAGGCCTTTTCAAAGGGGAAAAGACAGAGCAGCAGATCGATGTCCCGGGCGAGTTTTTTAGCACGCCAGGGGCGGGACCCCCAAACTTGCGGTGAGGTGTATTGCACTATTTTTGGCTGCCAAATGCCCGGTTGGTTTGCTTGTTTGCGAGTGTGTTGTTTGATGGCATGGGCGAGTCGTTGATTGAAGGTGTAGAAGTCCACCAGGATGATCAGTTCCGGCTGGGTGCGAATCGCCAGAGCAACGAGTTCGCGGTATCGACGCCAAAAGAGGCCCAGTTTCGCCAGGACATCGGTGGGGCCGATGACCGCGTCATCTGTCAAGTTGAAGGACAACGCGACGCCTGCTTCCGCCATTTTTGGGCCGCCGGCCCCAATGAAGCGAGGGGGGATGGTTGGGCTTCCTGGTTGAAGGCGCACCAAGGACGCGCTGAACGCCGTGACCAACTTGGCGGCGTTGGCATCGCCGCTCGGATCGCCCGCCACGATCATGACGGTTTTTGGCCTCATTTCAGCTCCGCCTTCACCGTTTTTATAAATTCGGCGATCTTATACGGGATAAAAGGAATGGCTAGGCCCGTTAGGAAATCCGCGGTGGCGCCGACGTAGGGCAAGGTCGAGGGCAAAACAGTCTGCGTCCAGATGGTTCCTTCGAGATGGAAAAAAACCAACGGGATCGGGAAGCCCTGGACACGCAGGTCTGAGCCATTGCGGTATCGGATAAAAAAAGTCAGCCAAATGGCCAGCGCCAATCCCGTTGCGAAACATCCGGCCAGATGCCACCCTTGTTTTGCTTCCAGCCAATGCCGCACCTGTCGCCGGGCCGTGGTGCTGAAAAGCCAGACATCAAAGGCGATGATCGGGATGATGAAGATCAAACCGATGGATTGCGATAAGGTCGGCACGGGTCAGGGATTGGCCGCTTGAATTTGGCGGGTGATCTCGAGGGCTAAGTCCAAGGACTGCAAGGCGACGACTCCACTGACTTTGGGCGTTTGGCGTTCTCGCACGCAATGGATGAAGTGCCGCAGTTCCAGCTTGAGCGGTTCGTCTTTTTCGATAGGCACCGGCTCGCGCACAATCTTTTTGCCGGCGAATTCACTCACGATAGTGGAGTCCTTGCTCAGCAAAAGCTTTTTCAGGAGCGACGAATCTTCTTCGCCCGCGCGGGCCACTCGGGTGATGAAACCTTCCTGCGCCTGGTAATCGAGGGAGACATAACTTGTCATGGCCCCGCCGCTGAAAACGCGGATTTTGCGCATTTTCTCAGGGCTGACCCGGCTGACGGTGAGGTTGGCCACGCAACCGTTGACAAAACGCAGGCGGGCGTTGGCGATGTCTTCGGACCTGCTCAAAACAGGGATGCCGACCGCATCCACACTGGCCAGTGGAGAGTGGACAAAGCCCAGCACCACATCCAAATCGTGAATCATCAAATCAAGCACGACTCCAATGTCCGTGCTGCGTTTCGGATACGGCGACAGGCGGTGGCTCTCGATGAAACGCGGCTCTGTCGCCACCTGTTCAAGGTATTGCAAGACAGGATTGAACCGCTCGACGTGGCCGATCTGGAGGACGCAATCTTTTTCGCGGGCCAGTTGCACCAGTTCCGCGGCTTCGGCGGCATTGTCGGTCATCGGTTTTTCCAACAGGACATGTTTGCCGGCGGCCAGGACGGTTTTGGCCAGCGCAAAGTGGGTGCTGGTCGGGGTGACAATACTAAAGACATTGGCGGTCTGCAACGCTTCCGTCAGCGTCGCAAAGTGGGGCACTCGATATTTCTCGGCAATCTTGATGGCTTGGGGAAGGGAAACATCGTGAACGCCGGCGAATTCGATTTGTCCGTTCGCGGCCAATTCCGCGTAAAGGCGGGCATGTTCCTTGCCCAGCGAGCCGACGCCGAGCACTGCGACCTGAAGCTTTTCTGACATTCGAGTTAATTTATGATGGGGAGTTCGCCGTTGACGAGCCTTGATTCGGGTCTAGCGCAAGGCCCGACTGGATCAATCCAAAGTCCAGCCGCCTTGTTCCTTGACTGCGGGGCGGGCGCTTCTATGATTTCGCCCGATTATGAGTAAAATTTCTGATATTCAGGCGCGCGAAATTCTGGATTCTCGCGGAAACCCGACGGTCGAAGTGGATGTTCTGCTGGACAGCGGCGCGGCGGGACGCGCGGCCGTCCCTTCGGGCGCCAGCACGGGCGAACATGAGGCGCTGGAATTGCGCGATGGCGATAAAAATCGCTACCTCGGCAAAGGCGTCAGCAAAGCAGTCAAAAATGTGGAGACCAAAATTTTGCCGGCGTTGCGCGGTTTTGACGCCTTGGATCAATTAACGCTGGACCGCACGATGCTGGAACTGGATGGAACCGAAACGAAATCCAAGCTCGGCGCGAATGCCATCCTCGCTGTTTCGCTGGCCAATGCCAAGGCGGCGGCGGCTCATGTGGGGCTGCCCGTCTTCAAGTACCTCGGCGGACCGAATGCCAAGGTGCTCCCGGTTCCGATGGCCAATGTTATCAATGGCGGCGCTCATTCGGATGCACCCATTGATTTTCAGGAGTTCATGATCGTGCCGAAGGGTCTGCCCACTTTTTCGCTCGGGCTGCAGGCGATTACGGAAGTCTTTCATGCCCTTAAATCTGTGCTCAAGAAAAAGGGGCTATCCACCGCGGTGGGAGATGAAGGCGGGTTTGCGCCCAAACTGGACAGCACTGAGGCGGCCATCGAGGCGATTTTGCAGGCGACCAAGGAGGCTGGCTACAAGGCGGGCAAGGACATTTTTCTCGCTCTCGATGTCGCGGCTTCGGAATTTTTCAGCCCGGAATTGGAGAGTTATGTTTTCAAAAAAAGCAGCGGAAGAAAATTGAAGGGTGAGGAGTTGGTCGCCTTTTACGCTGAATTGGTTGGGAAGTATCCGATCATCAGCATTGAGGACGGTTGCGCCGAGAATGATTGGAAGACGTGGAAAGTTTTGACCGACAAACTGGGGGACAAATTGCAATTGGTCGGTGACGATCTTTTTGTCACCAATGTCAAATTTCTGCGCAAGGGCATTGATCAAGGCGTGGCCAATTCCATTTTGGTGAAAGTCAACCAAATCGGTTCTCTGACGGAGACGCTGGACGCGGTGGCGCTGGCCCAGGAGAATGCCTACACCGCTGTCATCAGCCATCGTTCCGGAGAGACCGAGGATGCCACCATCGCCGACATCGCGGTCGCGACGAATGCGGGGCAAATTAAGACTGGCTCGCTCAGCCGGACGGATCGCGTCGCCAAATACAATCAGTTGTTGCGGATCGAGCAAATGCTCGGGGCCAATGCGGTGTACGGCGGCAAGATGTGAACGAGTTTATCCATGGATTGATCCACGGGTATCAGAATGCTCTCACCACGCAGGGCTACCCGCTGATCGTGGCCCTCATGGCCATGGAGAGCACCATTGTGCCTATCCCCAGCGAGGCGATTATCCCGTTCGCGGCGGCGACGGGCAAACTAAGCCTGCTTGGCATTGTTTTGGCCGGCACGCTGGGATCGTGCTTGGGAGCGGCGATCATGTATTGGGCGGCGCGCCTGGCCGGGCGCCCTCTAGTGCTTCGTTACGGCGGCTATTTTATGCTGCCGGAAGCCAAGCTGCACGCTGCCGAACAATGGGCCAGCCGCTTTGGATCGTTCGGCGTTTTCGTGGCGCGCTTGCTGCCAGTGGTGAGGCATCTGATCGGCATCCCGATGGGTATCGTCGAAATGGATTTCCGGTGGTATATGTTTTTCACCTTGCTCGGCTCGGCTTTGTGGTGTTCGGTGCTGGCCTGGGTGGGAGTGGTGGCGGGGCACGACGCCCAATTGCTCAAGGGCGACATGCACCGCATTACCCTTTGGCTGGTGGGCGCCGCCGCCGTGCTGGGATTGATGTATTATTTTCTTGTCCACCGTTACATGGTTCGACCCGTCCGACCCGTCGGACCAGGAACTGACTCAAAATGACCTCGCTCGAAATTCGCCAATCTTTTTTGGATTTCTTCAAAGCCAAAGAGCACACCATCGTGCCTTCCTCCAGCCTGATGCCCGATTCGCCCGGCTTGCTTTTCACCAATGCGGGCATGAACCAGTTCGTGCCCATTTTCCTCAATCAGCGCGCGCCCGATGTGGATCAATGGCCGGGGGCGGTGCGCGGCAAGCCGACCCGCGCCGCTGACACTCAAAAGTGCATCCGCGCCGGCGGCAAGCACAACGATTTGGAAGACGTTGGTTTGGACACCTATCATCACACTTTCTTCGAGATGCTGGGCAACTGGAGCTTTGGGGATTACTTCAAAAAGGAAGCGATTGAATGGGCTTGGGAATTGATCACCCAGGTCTGGAAATTTCCACCTAACCGCCTTTACGCCACCGTCTATAATCCTGACAAGTCGAAAAACGACCCGAGCGAGTTTGACCAGGAAGCGTGGAATTTTTGGGCGGCGCTCTTCTCGGGGGCCGGCCTCGATCCTAAAATCCACATCGTCAATGGCGGCAAAAAAGATAATTTCTGGATGATGGGCGAGACCGGCCCTTGCGGCCCGTGCTCGGAAATTCATGTTGACTTGACTCCGGCGGGAGACACGGGCGGGTTGCTGGTCAATAAGGGCGACGCCCGCTGCATCGAGATTTGGAACCTGGTCTTTATCCAGTTTAATGCCAATCCTGACGGCACGTTTGCCCCGTTGCCGGCGCGGCACGTCGATACCGGGATGGGTTTTGAACGCGTCACCGGCATCATTCAAAACACCAGCAAGTTCACCGATTTCACCCGCGTCATCTCCAATTACGAAACCGATATTTTCCGCCCGATCTTCGATCAGATCGAAAAACTAAGCGGCAAGCGCTACACGTCCACGCTTCCCAAGGCGGGGACAGTCGGTGAGACGGAACACGAGAAAATCGACGTGGCCTTTCGGGTCATCGCCGACCATATCCGCACGCTGAGTTTTTCGATTGCCGACGGCATTTTGCCGGGCAACAACGATCGCCATTATGTTTTGCGGCGTATTTTGCGCCGGGCGGTTCGTTATGGGCGCAGCCTTGGTTTTCACGAGCCGTTCTTCTACAAACTGGTCGATGTTCTGGCGGCCACGATGGGCGGAGTCTTTCCGGAAATTCGTCAAAAACAGGCCCAAGTGCGCGACGTCATTCGAGTGGAGGAAGAAGCTTTTAATAAAACCCTTGATCGAGGCTTGGAATTATTTAATGACGAAACCCGTCAGGCGCGCTCGATCCAAATTTCCGGGGACTTTGCTTTCAAGCTTTACGACACCTACGGATTTCCTCTTGACCTGACCGAATTGATGGCCCGCGAGCGCGGATTGACCGTCGATAGCGCGGGCTTTGAAAAGCGCATGGAAGAACAGCGCGCACGCGCGCGCGCCGCCCAGAAAAAGGAAATCATCACGGCCTCGCAAATCGACACGAGCAAGCCAACCCGCTTCGTCGGCTTCGAACAATTCCAGGTCACGGCCACGGTCCACGAAGCAGTGCGGCTGAAAGACAAACTGGCGCTGACGGTGGACGTTTCGCCGTTCTACGCGGAGATGGGCGGGCAGGTGGGCGACACCGGCGAAGCCCAGGCCGCCGGCAAAATCTGGCGCGTTGTCAATACTCAGAAAACGGGTCCGACCTTCCTGCATTTTCTCGGCGACGAGGAAGCGCCCGAACCGGGCAGTCAAGTCGAACTGCGGATCGACTTGCGGCGGCGGGCTGCCATCCAGCGGCACCATTCGGTGACGCATCTGCTGCATTGGGCCTTGCACGAAGTGGTCAGCGCCGATGCCGTGCAAAAAGGTTCCTACGTTGGCCCGGACAAATTGACCTTCGATTTCAGCAGCGCCGCCCTCACGCCCGCGCAAATCAGCGACGTCGAAAAGCTCGTCAACGAACGCGTTGTGGAAAATGCCCTCGTTACTTGGGTGGAAACGCCCTACGCCGCAGTCAAAGGGCGCAGGGACATCATGCAATTCTTCGGCGAAAAGTACGGCGACACTGTGCGGGTGGTGCAAATGGGCGGCGGGGCAGGGGATTTGAATGGGTATTCCATGGAGCTATGTGGCGGCACGCATGCGCGCGGGACCGGCGAAGTGGGACTGTTTCGCATTGTCAGCGAAGGGGCGGTCGCGGCCGGGATTCGCCGCATCGAGGCGGTGGCCGGCCTCCGCGCCTACGACAAAAGCAAAGAGGAAGCCGCAATGCTTTCGACCCTGGCCGGCAAAGTGAACTCATCCGTGGCCGACCTGGAAAAGCGTCTTGACTCTCTTCTTTCCCAGCAAAAGGACTTGGAGAAACAACTGAAATCCCACCAGCAAAAGCAGGCGGCGGAACTGGCTCGCGCATTGTCAGCCAAGGCGCAGACCGTCGGTGCAACGCCCGCCATCATCGAGAATCTCGGCGCGGCGGACGGTGATTTTCTGCAAGCGGTGGCCGATGCGCTCAAAAGCCAGTTCAAAGGAGTTGTCGTCCTCGGCGGCGCGGCCAATCAAGCCGTCGGTTTAGTCGCCAGCGTGTCGCCGGAGTTCACCGCCAAATGGCAGGCCGGCAAAATCATTCAAGCCATCGCACCCATCGTCGGCGGCAAAGGCGGGGGCAAGCCCGACAACGCGCGGGGCGGCGGCAAAGATATTGCCAAACTCGACGAAGCTTTGCAAAAGGCCCGGGAGCTGATCAAGGAATAAGAACCCGGTGCGGCACGGACCGCCCGTTTTATGTGGTCAATCTTCCACCGGCACGACCAGCCTCTCCATGATGTACTCTTTGCGTTCGGGCGTGTTTTTGCCCATGTAAAAGCCGAGGATGCCCGCAGCGTCGGCTTTCGACGCATACTCCACCTGGGTCAGGCGCATCTCGCTGCCGATGAATTGTTTGAATTCATGCGGTGAGATTTCGCCCAAGCCTTTGAAACGGGTGATTTCACAGCTTTTGCCCAACTTCGCCGCCGCGGCGTTGCGTTCGGGTTCGCTGTAGCAATAAATGGTTTGTTCCTTGTTGCGCACTCGAAAGAGCGGGGTTTCCAAAACCTGGAGATGGCCTTCCTGCACCAAGTGCTCGAAGAAGCGAAAGAAATAGGTGATGAGCAAATTGCGAATGTGCAGGCCATCGACATCGGCGTCGGTGGCGAGAATGACTTTTTCGTAGCGAAGATTGTCGAGGTTGTCCTCGATATCGAGGCTGCGCATGAGGTTATACATCTCGTCGTTTTTATAAACGATGTCGCGCTTGAGGTCCCAGACGTTGAGCGGTTTGCCTTTGAGAACGAAGATCGCCTGCGTATTGACGTCGCGGCAACTGACAATCGAGCCGGCCGCCGACTGCCCCTCAGTCAAGAAGATCATCGAACCTTTGCCTTTGCCCTTGGCTTTGTCGAAATGGACTTTGCAATCCTTCAATTGCGGGATGCGAATGGTGATGGCTTTGGCCCGTTCGCGCGCCAGTTTTTTGACTTCCTGCAACTCCTTGCGCAGCTGCCGGGTGTCCTCGACCTTGGCCATGATTTTTTCGGCGACTTCCTTATTGCGATTGAAAAAGTGCAGCAATTCCTCGCGCACGGTGTTGACCAGTTCGCCGCGAATTTCGGTGTTGCCGAGTTTGTTTTTCGTTTGTGATTCGAAGACGGGATCTTTGAGGCGCAACGAAACCGCGCCGATCATGCACTCGCGCACGTCGTCGCCTTCGTATTTGCCCTTGGCAAATTCATTGACCGCCTTAAGCAGCCCTTCGCGAAAAGCGCTGAGGTGCGTGCCGCCGTCGCTGGTGTATTGGCCGTTGACGAACGAAAAAAACGTCTCTCCGTAGCGGCTGTTGGTGTGTGTAAAGCAGAATTCCAGAGTCCTGCTGGAATAATGGAGCGGGGGATAGATCGGCTCGGAATTGTCCGTCCGCAAATCTTCCATGACCAGGTCAAGCAGGCCATTGCGCGAGAGGAAGGTCTGCCCATTGTAGTGAAGCTTAAGGCCGGTGTTGAGATAGCTGTAATGCCGCAGCCGCCGTTCGACAAACTCGGGCCGAAAGGCGCTGTCTTTGAAAATTTCCGGATCGGGCACGAAACGAATGAAGGTGCCGTCGGGTTCGGTGGTTTCTCCCTTTTTCTCGTTTTTCAGTTTGCCAATTTTGAAGGACGCTTCGACAAATTCTCCGCCGCGCTGGCTCCTCACCAGGAAGTCCTTGGAAAGGGCGTTGACCGCTTTGGTGCCGACGCCGTTGAGGCCGACGCTGAATTGGAAAACGTCGTCGTTATACTTGGCGCCGGTGTTAATTTTGGAGACGCAATCGACGACTTTGCCCAAGGGAATGCCGCGCCCGAAATCGCGCACGCTGACCGTGGTCCCTTCGATGTTAATCTGCACTTCCTTGCCATGGCCCATGATGTATTCGTCGATGGCATTATCGATGACTTCCTTGAGCAGGATGTAACAGCCGTCGTCATAATGCGAGCCGTCGCCGATTCTGCCGATGTACATTCCCGTGCGCAGACGGATGTGTTCCAGGGACGAAAGCGTCTTGATTTTGCTTTCGTCGTAAACGTGTTTTTTGCTCTCAGCCATAATTGGATCGTTCCTTCTTTAATCCTGCTCGTAATCTCCAGATTAAGATTAAGATTAGGACCAGTAGGCGGAACATTGCCATCGAAAATTGAATTTTTACTCGGACGCGGGGTGTGGGACAAAATTCTTCAATAGCCGTGAGACCTGTTTCCGGGCCAAAGCGGAACTGGCATTCCGCACTCCAAGACGCTTCGCGCGCGCTGCCGTCGCCGAAAAACCGGCAGGTTTTGGAACGCGTGCGCGCCAGGGCCGCTTTCCCGCTGGCGTCCGCCATTAGCATCGCCTTGAAGAATTTTGTCTCACCCCCGGGCATCGGGCGCCGCCGATTCTCGCCTAGCCGCCGCGAGCAACAGCGCGGTCCATTTCTTCTCACCAAGCCCTCCGTGTTCACTTTAATTTGGTTTAATCTGGTCAAATCGCCGGGGGAAGGCTTACATGATTTGACATCCGGCTCGGCGGCCGAGGCGCCCGCCGCTGACCCGTTTCGTATGACATCATCCATATCCGTCACCATGGTGTTATACCATAGAACCGGAACTCTCTGCCGCTCACCATGCGCGCAATTTTTGAGGCTCTGCGAGGAGAGCCGCCGTTCCATGCGCGCACGGTGCGCGCCATTTTTCAAAACCATCAGATGCGCTGCCTATTTCCTTCCCCTTTTGGACGCGACACCCCTTCACGGCGGGACAAAGATGGAATTCTCACGCACAATCGAAAACTCAAGAAAGAGCAAAAAGTCCGGACGTGTCATTTCCCAGCATGCCAGTGATTTCCAACCCTCGAAAGTGTAAAAAGCGGGCGACAGTGAAGGGGGCTGGTTGCCCAATGGTGGCAAAGGCAAAAAATAGCGGCAAAAAGATGGGGAACAGAATGTTTTTGCCCCCATCTTTTTGCCATTCCTTCCGATGGTTGGATTTTATTATCGTGCCGTGCCGGTGTCGCAGTGGTCCTGTGGGGTCACGTCTCAACATTCAACATTTACTTTTCTCGGAACTCGTAATCTCGTTTGCCAAGTGTTAATTGTTGAATGTTGAGACGTGACCCCGCGCTGCACAGTGAAATTCCGTCGTCAGGTCGATAAAAACTTCGGACCGGCTTATCCTAGCTTCAATCTCACACCTTAGCCGTTCTCGCTCGGTCTTGTTCATATCGTGTCCCATAGCCGGATTCGGATCATCATTGCATCAAGGTACTCAACACGTCGTCGGTAACGAAGTAATTGCCCCTGCGTTCTTGCACCCCAATCGCAACCTTGACTGCGTCGAGATCGGCGTATGCCCTATCCCCAGCAGCCAAATCCTTTCGATACGCATCCACAGAATTAGCAGTCTCGTGTGAGCCGTTAACAGCAGCGGCAATCGCCAATACAGCGCCCGCAGCATTTTGACTGAAAGTAATTTGCCCTGCCAGAGGCGAATTGCCAAGATGAAGATATGTCGCCGCGTTGATCGTTCTGGTCAACGACCGTCTGTTGATTTACCCGCAGGAATAAACCGGTCGTTTCCGGGTTCCCCTCCTAATCTTAATCGTAATCTTACTCTTAATCCTCTTCGACGAGATTAAGATTAAGATTAAGATTAAGATTAGGAGTCGGAATCAGAACCGTGAACGCTTGAAATCGCGAAGACCCGACACTAAGGTGAAGCAAGCATGCGGATGATTGCCACAAAGAGGCTCGGGCACGCCCTTCTTATCAGCGTGGCGGCGGCTGGTTGCGTCACCCTGTGGTGCCGCGCCGCTATTGTTAACCCTCCAGCCCCGGAGGGCGGGCGAAGGTTGGTCTATGAAAACGTCCGTCGCGAGCTTCGGGCGGACCCTCGCTTCCTCGGTGGCTGGCGCGCCAATGAGCTGGCCATAGCCGAACCGCACGGTGCCTATTTCGTCGGCCTGACCGATTTGGCTTCGGGGCATTTGCTTTCCGCGGCGAAGTTGGGCAATTGGCGCTATCTTCTGCTCCACGGAACCAATGCGGTTGGCGCGGCGGAATTGAAGACCGAAGAAAATACCGGGAGAGTTCTGGGATTTAGCGCGCTCGAGCAAACTCGTTTTGCCGATGAAACGTTGCAGGCGCTGCGAATCGCTGAAAAATTACCGCAAATAAAAAAGCGCGATTACGAACTTCGCTATCTGGACATTCCGGGCATTCTTTTCGTCGCGGTCTGGCTTCACGGAAAATCGGACGACATTATTATTCCATTGCCACCCACTTTTGGAAGATGGGACGCCTATCAACCTTATTCGGGGCGCCAAATGCTCAAGCTTTTGAAACCGGAGGCCGCGAAGAGGCTTAAAACGCCGAAAACCTATGATTAGCGGCAGCCTGAAAACAATCTTGGCCAACCCCGACGTTACCGGACTCCCAGAGGTTTTGGTCGTGTTTTGGTCATGGCTAATCTCCGCACTCCTTTCCTTGGCCGCTGCAATGGCTGGTGTCGAGGGAACTTGGGCTTCACAAAGCTTTTCCGGGCGAACTCGTGATCGAGAATGACCCTTTATGAATTCAAAGCGTACAGACGCCATGACATCCAGATTCGTCCTCGGCCTCATTTTCTTTTTGAGCCGCATTTTGTTCGGCTGTTCAATCACTGCGCCCACCGCTGGGACAAAAACTTTTGATTATATAAAAGTCAAGGCGTCTTCCATCGAAGACTGTGTGTTGACGGGTCTGGGCCATGGATTTTCCATTCGAGCGGAAGCAAAGTCCTGGCGTGCGCTCGTTCAAGAAGTCAAACCGACGTTCACTTGGAATGGCCGGGACATGATGTCGATCGAATATGATGCCAACGGGTTGCCGCGGTTTGTGCTCGACGAGGCTTATATGTATCAACCCACCAATGAACTCCGGCGATGGATTTTGGTCAAAGATGAACGCCGTTCGGCGGATCGCGATTTATGGTCGATGGAAGATTGGTGGCGGCAGTTTTCGACTTTTAACCTTCCTGCGGTTGCGGAATTGCGCGATTCAACTCCGCAGCCAAGTGATGGCGGGGGTTATGGTCCTTACGCGGTGGTCAAAAGCAAGCATCCACGTTTTGGTGAAGTTTACGAAATTGGTTGGGAGAGAGAAATGGGCATTGGAACTGCGCACCAGATTTACAATCGAAGACTGTATCTTTACAGAGACAGCCTTAAACAATGGCATTTCCTCGGTGAAGGGCCGGAAGAGGGATGGTCCCGAGGGGGTGGGGCGGCAATAACCACACAGGTGCTTTGGAAAAAAGTTAAAGCGCCAGGATTGCCACTGGAAATCCGATTTGTCAGTCAGGAGATCTTAAGCGTTCCCCCTTCTCAAGCAGAGGATCAAGCGCGTGCGGCTGATTTGACATTCTATCGCGAATTCATTCTGTCGCCGCCATTTCCGTGCCCATTGCGCGAAACAACCAAAAGGGCTTATCTTGTGTCCGAGAAAAATGACACGTTGGATAAAATTGCCGAACGGCTAGGCTATTGGCAGCCTGGCTGGGCGTGCGACAACGAAAAGAGCGAGGTGATTTTGAAAAAACAGGTTCTGGAAATGTGGATCGCGGAGCTTGCCCGGTTGAACCCGCAATTGCCCAACGTTGGCCAAATTAAAGAAGGAACGCGCATTCAGATTCTTACTTACGCGGAAACGCTTGACCGGATGGGGGCCGTGCGAAAAGAGGCCGTCAAATGAAGGCGAAAGGCAAGATTCTCTACTGCCTCGCGGTCGTTCTAAGCGAGTTTTTGTGCGGCTGCTCCCGAAATTATCAAGCCGAGGAAACCGAACGTGCCGAGAATAATCGGGAAATTATCCGGTTGGCGACATTGATTAACCCGACAAATCCTCCAGTGACTGGTCAAATGCTGGAAACCGGAGAGTTCGACGGAAACCTGCAAATCCCAGGCTTTGAATTCGTCTGTTTCCACAACACGTCGCTTCAAAATGCTCAACCAATTTTAGTCCGGCTTCTGAAATACTCCTTGCCGCCGGAAAGGCGCAAGTCTCCGTCGGGATTTGGCGAAAGCGCTGAAATCGCCGAAGATGACGTGCGAGAGCGGGCGGCGGAAGTGTTGATCACGACAGCCTCACCGGCAGTTATCCCTGTTCTTCGCGAATGGCTCAAGCAGGGACTTGCGGCGGCGGAGGCAGGCAAACAGTGCCGATGGGGAGAAGTAGCCGAAGCTGCCATGGGTCTCGGCCAATTCCACGACGTTAGCGTTGTCCCTCCACTCGTGAAAGCCTGGCAAGACCGAGTGTTTAATAAAAAGATGGATGCCAAGTTTCTTGGCGATATGGCGGCACGGCGATTGTCACAGAACGTCCTCTTGACACTGGATGAAATGCCTTCCCCGGTCGCAAGAAACATTCTCCTCGAAGCGATGAACGACAGACACCTTGATGAATCCATGCGTTACCCAGTTGCCGCCGCTCTGGTCCGTCTTGACGATCAATCCGCACGCGAGTTCCTTTTGGACGGATTGGATCGATATCTTGCCACGGACCAGGACACTTCGGAAAGTTCACGGCATGTCTTCGCAAAATATGAATTGGAAAAATTGGGAGATGCCAAATTGATTTCGGCGATTCAGGGCAAAACCACCGCCGCCGTGCGCAGAAGGCCAAAACTCGTTATGACTGCCCTCGTTGAACGCATGCGCCTCAACAACCTGCCTATGGCAGAATTAAAACGAATAGCCGCGGAAGACACGGATTTGGACCGTAGATTGCCGGCGATTTCAATTTTAGGCAATATTGGAAACTCCGATCTCTTGCCATTTTTAGAATCGCTCACTTTAGTCACCGATGAAAATCTAGGCGAGTCACAGAAGAATTTATTGGCTGACGTGGTTAAAGCAGCAATCCGAAATCTCCATTTGCATAATTGGCAGCAACCTGAAAAGAAGTCATGAAATCCAAAGTCGTCGTCTGCCTCTCGCTCGTTTTGAGCGGAATCTTGATAGGCTGTGCAAGCGTTGGCCGAAAGACCGGCGCGACGGCCGCAACGCAGCCGCCGATCACGCTTGGCCGGACTGACTATGATTTCAAGCCCGGGCAGAAAATGTTCCTTTCTCTCATCTGGGAGGAAGGCAAATATACGCGCTACAATGAAGAGGATGACTGGTGCGGCCAAGGCGACAAGTACAGTGGCAAATTCATCTTTCGCGTGGAGCTTCTTGATGCTCTGGCTGGAAATAAAACAGTGGATACCAGCCTCGATTCGTTGTACCCCGATGGCGGATGGGTTGACTTTATTTTCGCTGACCTCACACAACCCTGGGATTTTCGAATGGCTGACTATAACAACGACGGCCAACCGGATTTCAACCTCGCTAACTACGGCGGGTGCAGTCACGAGCTTTGCTCGCTTTTTACTGTGACCCCGTCAGGCAAGGTCGAAGTCTTGAAAATTGACGGAAAGAGCGACCCGCTAGTGGTTGGCAGAGCTTATGATCATTCCGTCCCAGACTTCAACCTGATGCTCACGGGCTTTTACTACGAAAGGTTTGATCGTCCGAATGATGCGGATTACTTGGAATTTCTCGATTGGGACGCGAAGCAGAAAACCTTTCATTCGCACGAACAAAAGATAGTGTTAAGGCAATGAAAACCAAAATTATTCTCTGCGTCCCAGTCGTTGGGGTGGCGCCATAAGTGACATGATTAAATTTTTTCCACAGCTCAAAAACGAGGAAATTGCGGTCGATTTAATGGTCGTGGTATTGTCTGTGTTTCTGAGCGCGTATCTGACGAGCCTGTTATGCAGGTGGGCCGCACGGCGGGTATCGGACGTGCGATGGTATTTTAGCCTTTTTGGCGCATTGGCGGCGATGGGATTCATCTGCTTGCTCATAGGGCTGGGATTTTTATTGACCGGCGGACATTTGCCCTATGGAGCTGTGATTTGGATTTATATTTTAGAACGATTGCCTATTCTCGTCCTTACGCCCGCTATAATTATGGCAATATATTATCAAAGAAAATTTCACCGAAACACACAAAAGAAGATTGGCTGAATTTCAAACCAACGCGGCACTTTTATGAAATCCGAAATCGTCCTCGGCCTCGAGCTGGTTGTATGCAGTTTAGCGGCACAAGCACATGTAACTCGCGCGTGGGGCGACGCCGAATTGGAGTACGCGGCCGATCTGGCCGTGATTGGCCGGCCCGTTGAGGTAAAGGATTTGAATGAAACAAACTCGCTGGGGTGGACTTCATTAAAATCCTTCCAGTCAAGATTTCGGGGCGTTGAAACGACTTTCAAGGTTTCTACTGTCCTCAAGGGGGCGCTCTTGAGCGATGAGGTTGTCCTGCACCATTATCGCGAGGTGCTCAAATGGGGAGATCCGCCCAACGGCCCGGAGTTCCTCACCTTCACTCCGGGCAGCACCAATAAGTACCTGTTGTATTTGGTCAAGGACAGCAAGGGCCGGTATGCGCCGGTTGCCGGACAGGTCGATCCCGAACTTTCGATCAAAGAACTGGAGAATCCCGATAAGCTCGTGTTGGAAATCCGTTGCACCAACTCAGTTTTCAAGATGGGTGATGAAATCCCGGTTCAATTTGTCATCAGCAATCGTGGCAAATCGAATTATATGTATGAGGACAGGAACTACGACCGCAGCGGGCGGATGCAGGAGTACCGCCTGACGGCCAAATCCACCGCTGGCACGATACTTCCCGACCCGCGGGCGAAAGTTCCGCCTGGCTTTGGTGGCGGGCTGTTTTCAACTAGCGTTTTGCATCCCGGCGAGGCTTTCACGAAGACCATCCCTCTTAACCTCTGGGCGAGGTTCACCGGACCTGGCCAGTGGGCCGTCACCGGTTTTTACACGCACAACGGTGAAGACAAGGACAACAACGCACTGGGCGTTGAGTCCGAGCCTATTCATATCACCATCCTGCCCCGTTCGGAAAATGAGATGGACGACTACATCGCCGGTTTGACAAATCAACTCGCGAAGAACAAGGGGGCGCGCGCCTTCGACGCCGATGCGATTTGGATGAAGCTCGCATTTACGGGCAGCCCGAAGATTGTTCCCTTTGTGCTGAACGAAATGTTCCAATCGCCCGACGTTTATTGGGAACAGGAGACGCTTGCGGTTTACGTGCCACACACCGCGGAAGTCAGGAAAGAAATCGTGGAGACCGCTTCGCGGCGAGGATTGGCGGAGGGTCTGAACTACGTGCTCGCGCAATACGGATGCACTTCAAATGAATGGCGGTGGATCATTGGCCGCTCTTTGGCGGAAGACAATTCCGCCTGTTGGAAGGCTGGAGCCATGGCCGCCCAAGCTGAACCTTATGACATTTTTGTTCCCCGGTTGATCGCTATTGCCACTGGCGCGCAAGACGATCTTGCAAGAAGCCGTGCCACGTACGCGCTTGGCCAAAATGGTAACAGCGAGGCATTGCAGGCGATCGAGCAAATTCTTCGTGATCCACCGGATGAGGTCACCAGAATTACCGCCGACGATGTTCTGTTCCGCGCCCGCAAGCACAATGGCGGCAATTCGGGCGGGCCCAGTGTCGAATGGCTTAACTACACCAATCTCGCCCGGCATTTCCATCTGAGCTACCCAGCCAACTGGAAAACCGACACGGAAGTCCTTCCGGTTGCGCATTATGACCTCGTTTTTTTCTCATTGAACAGCATGGGGCGGAGTCAATTCCGGCTTAAGGAACTGCAAACTGCGTCAAACGTCTGGCAACTCACCCCTGCTGAAATCCTCCAAGAAATCCCACCGGGCGGAGCATATATCGACATCGGTTCCTGGGAGGCACCCTGGCCTCGTCCTCCCGCCAGCGAACAGATGACCGGGGACAACTTATCGGAGTTGCTCACGAAGGCAGTTGAGAGAAATGAAAAGGGAGAGCTTATTAGGCGGGAGATAGATTTTTGGAAGTGGGACCAACATTGGATGATTGAGGTTTGTATGCGCCCTCACGTCGGCTCCGGCCTGTGCGGGCAAGTGCAGCGGATTCTGGAAAGTTTTCGGTTTGACAAACCATCGGCTCCGCAGAACAGGACGCCGTAAAGAAGAAGGCGCCTCGTTTTTTGGTCCAAACACGCTGTTGACCAGGGGACCAGCGGACGAAAGAGTTTCTCCATGAAAATCTTGAAACGAATCGCCAAATTCAGTGTTTATGTATCAGATGCAACAACAAAGTACTGGCAATGCAAGCTTGGGGAGTGAGCGGTTCGGGACAGTCCGTCCTGTCGCTCTGGTGAGACCGGATGCCAGCGAAAAAGATCTTCAAACGCGAATCAAACAAAATTCTTTAATCACCCGCGTTTTGGCGATTTTGACCATGGTGGGATTTCTATTGCCGTCGTCCAATTTCGCGGAAGACTTGCAATCACCAAATGGCGATGATCCTGTCATTCGTTGGGCGGTCGGGGCGTCAAATATCGAATCCACAAATTTAGCCATGAGAGCGGTTTTTACGTTTAGCAAGGACAGCAAGCCGGGAACGTTGGCTATTGTTATTCGGCGCCCTCCTGGTGGTCCTTGGATATACATGCACGATGTGAGGGTACATGTGTTTAGCAGCAGCGGAAAGGAAATTCCTTTTGTTTCCGGGTGGCCGGATAACATTGTTCTATGCGGCGTCAGCAATGGCACATATTCCGAAGCTAATGCCATATTCAAGAGTGCTGTTAACGGTGTGGGTTCTCAATTGCCAAAGAGAGTGCAGGTGACTTATAAAAACGTAACTCACCAGTTCGCATTCAAAGATACGCTTTAACAAAAGGGTAAGCGATTGACAGTGTGAAAGCATGGGAAAGAACCATACAATGTTCGAATCGTTGACGGCGAAAAAGCCTCCGCTTTTATCCGAGACTCCTTCGCGGTCATTGGTGCTGCCGGTTAGCTTTTGCTACACGACAGTGATGAGTTTGCTGCTCTTTGGACTCGTCGGGTGGGGGTCGGTTCCTAGTGTGTCAACATTTGATCAAAAGTGCGAAACACTAGGAACCGACCCCAAAGCGGCCCCGGTTCTGCTTGTTTTACTTTGCGACAGTGCCGAAAAAATGAATGCGGCTTCGCCGGAACAACCATGAAATCCAAACTCATCCTGTGCCTCGCGCTCGCGTTGAGCGGCTTGCCGGCGGGTTGCGCAACAAACAAACCAGCATATCCGCTTTCCCGCGCCGCCTTTCCTGAACCCGGAATATATTTAGTTCAGCCAGGCGACAGCGCCGCAAGCATTGCGAAAAACCTTTGCCTGACAGTGAAGCAACTTTTAGAATTCAATCCCGGTGTTGATTGGTCACGTTTGAAGATTGGAATGAAGCTTTATTATTCTCCTCAAGCATCTGGCCTGACGAAGCAGATTTCCGCCATCCTCACCGAGTGTCAAAAGATTAAACCTGGAATGACGCGCGCAGAGTTGCTAAAAGTTTTCACCACGGAGGGTGGCCTCTCGACCGCCGCGTGGCGAACTTTTGTTTATCGGGGTTGCCCATACATTAAGGTGGATGTTGATTTCACTCCTTCTGACCCGAAACAGAAGAGGGTTGAGGAGCGACCGACAGATACCATCAGCAAGATTTCCAAGCCGTATTTAGACTGGAGCAACAGTGATTAAGCCCTGAACTCCAACCTCGTCCTTTGCCTGGCGCTCGTTCTGAGAATCTCTTGCTTACATCAAATTTGTGACTCCCAAGGGAAGGTCAGGCAAAAAATGACAGGTAAAAAAATGAAGGCGAGGCAAAAATATAGGGAAAGGGAAATTCTGCTCCGAATCTTTTTGCCCCCAAAATTAAGGGTATCCGGGCGCTTCGAATTTGCGAGGTTGCCGTTGGTTGCGGAGGCAAAAAATGGCGGCAAAAAGATTGGAACAGATTTTTTTGCCTCCATCTTTTTGCCTTTCTTTCCGGGCGGGGCCTGGGAGTGGCAAGAACCGCCTTTCGCCATTCTAATTTTCGCAGGAAGCTCGCATTTTCACTTTCCTCTTTCCGCAGAGGCGGTTCGCCGTTATGTTGCTTTCGATTGTCATTTGTATAAATGGACTGCGCGCATATTAGAAATTTTAGCATCATCGCCCATATCGACCATGGGAAGACGACTCTTTCCGATCGGCTCCTGCATAAGACCGGCACTATCGCCACCCGCGAAATGGAGGAACAATTGCTCGATTCCATGGATCTGGAAAAGGAGCGGGGCATCACGATCAAGGCGCATCCGGTCACGATGGCCTATACGGCTAAGAATGGGGAGCTGTACGAACTGAACCTGATTGATACGCCGGGGCATGTTGATTTTTCCTATGAGGTGTCGCGGAGTTTGAGCGCCTGCGAGGGGGCGCTTTTGATTATTGACGCCGCGCAGGGAGTGGAGGCGCAAACGGTCGCGAATGTTCATCTGGCCACCAAACAGAATCTGACCATCATCCCGATCATCAATAAAATTGACTTGCCGCACGCCGATATTCCGCTGACCAAGACGCAGATGGAGGACATTTTGGCCATCCCGGGCGAGACGGCCATCCTGGCCAGCGCCAAAGAGGGGATTGGCATTGATGACATTTTGGAGGCGATTGTTCATCGCATTCCCGCCCCGCAGCCGACCGGCGCGCCAACTTTGCAGGCCTTGGGATTTGATTCTTATTTTGACACTTACAAGGGAGTGGTGACGCATGTGCGGGTTTTTAACGGCGAGTTGCGCGCGGGGATGCAGGTGCAGTTGCTGCATTCGGGCAAGACTGTGGAAGTGAAGGAGGTCGGCAGTTTTAATCCCAAGCCTTACAAGCGCGAAAAATTGGAGGTCGGCGAAACGGGCTACATGACGGCCAATATCAAAAGCCCGGCCGATGTCAAAATGGGCGACACCATCACCGACTCGAAGCATCCATCGCCGGTGCTGCCCGGGTTCAAGGAAATTCACCCGATGGTTTTCAGCGGCATTTATCCGATCAACACCGCGGACTACGAGCATCTCAAGGCGAACCTCGGCAAATTGGGATTGAACGATTCCGCCTTTGTCTATCAGCCGGAAAGTTCGGTCGCGCTGGGGTTTGGTTTTCGTTGCGGGTTTCTCGGGCTGCTTCATTTGGAAATTGTCCAGGAACGGTTGCGCCGCGAGTACGACATGGACATTATCGCCACTTACCCGAGTGTGGTGTATCGCGTGACGCTGACTGACGGGACGGTCAAGGAAATCGACAACCCGGCCTTCATGCCGGAGCCTAATTACATCGAGAAGATCGAGGAGCCGATGGTTTTTGCCTTTGTCATTTGTCCCAACGAATATATCGGCGACATGATGGCGCTGCTGGCCGAAAAGCGCGGCGTGATCGACCACACCGAAACGCTCGACACGCGGCGAGTCATGCTGACCAGCACCCTGCCATTGAGCGAAATACTAATTGACTTTCACGACCGCATCAAAAGCATCACGCGCGGTTTTGGTTCGATGGATTACGAACATGCGGGCTACGAGAAATCCGAGATGGTCAAGCTCGACATGCTGGTCAACGCCGAGTCGGTGGACGCTTTTTCCTGCATTGTGCATCGCTCGAAGGCGGAGGGCCGGGGGCGCATCCTGGCGGCCAAGCTCAAGGAGGTCATTCCGCGCCAGCAATACCAGGTGGCCATCCAGGCGGCCATCGGCGGCAAGGTGATCGCCCGCGAATCGGTCAGCGCCATGCGCAAAGACGTCACGGCGAAATGTTACGGCGGGGACATCAGCCGCAAACGCAAGTTGCTGGACAAGCAGAAGGAAGGCAAAAAGCGGATGAAATCTTTCGGGTCGGTCAATATTCCACAGGAAGCATTCATCGAGGTGCTTAAGGCTTAACTATGAAATTACGATGGTTCCTTTCCGGCAAAGTCCGGCAAGCCACCGACATGTGCAAGCATGTCGAAAAACTGCTCAATGCCCAGCGCGATGTGTTGTCGCCGCAAGCGGTCGCGGCCGTCAACGCCACCGTGAGCGAGGCGAGGGCGGCCCTGGCCGCCAACGGCAGCGACGAATTGCTGGACCGGGAAATGGTCCGGCTGGAGGAAGCCGGCAATAAGTGGTTCAAGCCGTATCCTTATGCGGAGTGGCGGGAAAATATCGAGGTCTTTCTCGTCGCCATTGTCGTGGCCATGGCCATCCGCACTTTTTTTCTCCAGCCATTCAAAATTCCCACCGGCTCGATGGAGCCGACTTTATACGGCATCGAGGTCAAAGACCTGCGCGATGTCCCTGACTTCAAAATGCCCAACCCGGCGGTCCGGTTTTGGGACCTGATTGTTTATGGCAAGATTTATCATGACATCGTCGCACCTGCCAATGGGATGGTGGCGAAGGTGGACCCTCTCAGTCATATCTTCGGATTCATCAACAAGCAGACGATGTGGGTGCAGTACGAAGGAGCCAGCCAGTTGACGCCGATCAATGTTTATTTTGGACCGGACGATTATTTCGAGATGCGCACCGGTTTGAGCCGGCACCCTGTTTTTACCAAGGGCGAACCGATCGTGCGCTTCCAGGAAGAAACCGGCGACCATCTTTTTGTCGATCGTTTCACCTATAATTTCCGGCGGCCCAAGCGGGGCGAAATTATAGTTTTCAAGACGCAGGGAATCGAAGGCATCCGCAATCAGGACCAATTTTATATCAAGCGGCTGATTGGTTTGCCCGGCGAAACGGTATCGATTGGCGAAGACCAGCATGTGCGCATTAACGGGCGGCGGCTGGACGCGGCCACGCCGCATTTCTCCAACGTGTACGGATTTGACCCCAAGGCTCCGGCGGAAGATGGCAAATATGGGAAATTCAACGGCCACGTTCTGGACTCGCGCAGCAACTTTCTGCGGACGCCCGAGGAAACAATGACGGTCCCGCGCGGCGGCTTCATTGCCTTCGGTGACAATACGGTCAATAGCGAGGATTCGCGCTATTGGGGGTCATTGCCGGAGCAGAACGTGATCGGCCGGTCGTTCTTTGTTTACTGGCCGATCTCCAGCCGATTTGGGTTGACGGCGCAGTGAACGGAATTTATTTGCGGGGGGATTTGTATTCCTCTTGATGAAATTTATGCAAAAACCGGTGGATGGCGGGCGTGAGAATCAGCCCGATCAAAACGATAAAAGCCAGCCCGCTGAAGAGAGCATAACAGCCCGCAAAAATTTTCCCGCCTTGAGTATGCAATTCGGTCACCGGACCCATCCCGGACAGAATCATCGCCGCATTGACGAAGGCGTCCGTCCAGCCCATTTTCTCGAAACTGTGGTAGCCGAACATGCCCGTTCCCAGGCAAATCGCCACCAACCCGCCTCCCGCCAACGCATGAGTGGCCATGCGCGCATAAAATGCCCGGCGAGGCAGGAGAGGCCTGAAACGGTTTTCGTACATGGCCTTAACGCATATTTTCCTTCGGCACCGGTCCCGGGTCTTTCGGCAAACGGCTCGAAAGCTCCGCGACGGTCGTGGCGTATTTTGGGTCGCCGGCCAAATTGCGGTATTCATGCGGGTCGGCGTCCTGATCGTAAAGTTCCCGGCCGCGAGCGCCGCCGGCCCACTCGGTGTAGCGCCATTTTTCAGTGCGAATGGAGCGGCCCATGATTCCTTTGCCTCGCGTGACTTGCGTCAAGGCCGGTGTGTCCCAGCGCGCCTTGGGATCGCGCAAGAGCGGCCGCAAACTTTTCCCTTCGAGCGAACTCGGGGGCGTCAAGCCGCAGAAGTCGGCCAGCGTGGGATAAAGATCAACCAACTCGACCGTGCGCGGGCTGGTTTGGCCGTTGCCCTCGCCGTGGGGCACTCGAATCATTAACACGACATGGGCCGACTCCTCAAAGAGCAACATCTTCTGCCATTGGCCGTGCTCACCGAGACACCAGCCGTGGTCGCTCCACACGACCACGATGGTATTGTCGTCCAAGTTGAGCCGATGCAGCGCCTCCATCACCCGGCCAAATTGCGAATCGACAAAGCTGGTTGCCGCATAGTAAGCACGTTTGAAAATGCGCAGTTTCTCCGACTCCAAACCGTAATTCGCCGGTTTGACCGTCAACGCAATCGGCGGAATGCCGGCGACGTGGCCCTCCGGTTCTTGCGGCAGGGTGATGCTCTCCAGCGGATAAAGGTCAAAGTAAGGTTTGGTCGCAATATCCGGGACATGAGGACGATAAAATCCGCAGCCGATGAAAAACGGCCCATCTTTGTGCGCCTCGAGCATCTTGATCGTTTCGTTGGCCACCTTGCCATCGGTTTGTTCGGCGTCGGTGCCTTTGGCTTCCATCCAGCAGAGCGAGGCGCCCAGATTTTTGTTGGACGGAGTGAAGTTGATTACGTCCGCCTGGTCGTCGCGATCGCGCCCGCTCGGATTGACCACTTGATTCCACGACGGCGCGTCATCCAATCCGCTGGTGCCGATCTGGCCCGGCACGCCGTAATGAAACATCTTGCCCACGCGGCCGGAAAAGTAGCCGTTGTTTTTGAACAACTGCGGCAGCGTCACCACGTTCGGAAAATGGTCGCGCACGCGCACGCCATTGCCAAAGATTTTCGTCGTATCCGGCCGCATCCCGCTAAGGAGCGACGAGCGGCTGGGATTGCAGAGAGGGAATTGGCAATACGCCCGCTCGAAGCGCACGCTTTCCTTGGCAAAGCGGTCGAGGTTCGGCGAACTGACCTCGGGATGACCGTAACAACCCAGCGCACAAGTCAGGTCGTCGATGGCGATGAAGAGGACATTCGGTTTGCGCGGCGGTTCCTGGGAGCGTGCCGAAGGGGTGAACTCGAGGCCGAGACAGCAAGCGGCCACGCAGGCGAGAAGAGGTCTGATTTTCATCCGGCCATCTTTCCTTTAGTTAAAGTGAAATCAACCAAAAAATGCGGTTTAACCCGAAACGTGTCCGGCTGGGGTATGGGGGGAATACCCCATGGCGGCATAAGGGATTATAGGCGTATTATGAAGATGGTGAAGAGGAAGTTCTTACTTAAAGCGCAGGCATTACGGACGGAAGAGGTCCCGCGCGCTCATCTGCCCGCCTTCCAGTCCGCGCAAAATGCGCCTGCCGACCTGGGCGCCTCCGAAATGCGGTACCGGCGTCTTTTTGAGACAGCGCGCGACGGGGTGCTCCTGCTCAATCCGGATACCCGCAAAATTACCGACGTCAATCCGTTCATGACTCAATTCCTCGGTTATACACACGCCGAGTTTGTCGGCAAGGAGCTTTGGGAAATCGGCTTGGCCGAAGATCGGGCCGACAGTCGCAAGATGTTTCGAGCCTTGCGCAGGACGCATTTTGTGCGCTACGAAAATTTGCCGCTGGTGAGCTCGACGGGCCAGGCCCGCCCGGTGGAAGTCGTGGCCAACCTCTACGAAGAAAATACGCATCAGGTCATTCAGTGCAATGTGCGCGACATCGCCGCGCGCAAGCGAGACGAGCAGGCATTGGTCGCCGCCAAAAATGAAAGCTGCCGTCAAGCGTCCGAGTTGCAGAAAACAGTCACGGAACGCACCGCCCGGCTGTGGGAAACCATCGCCGAACTCGAGGCGTTTTCTTACAGCATCTCCCACGATATGCGCGCTCCCCTCCGAGCCATGCGCGGCTTTGCGGAAATTCTGCTGGAGGAGCATTCGGCCCAGCTTGACCTGAAAGCGTTGAACTATCTGGAAAAGATCGCCGCCGGGGCGGCCCACTTGGATAGTTTGATCATGGAAGTGCTGACTTACACTCATGTCCTCAATGCCGAAGTGAAATTGGAAGCAATCGATCTGAACGTGCTGGTCCCGCAGGTGATTAAGACTTACCCGGAGTTGCAAAATGACAATGTGGAAATCCAGATCGAAGGACCGCTGCCCAAGGTCCTCGGCGGCGGCGCGAGCGTGGCCCAGTGCGTTTCCAGCTTGCTGACCAATGCCGTCAAATTTGTCCCGCCCAAAACCAAGGCTCGCGTCAAAATCCGGGCCGAGGCCGTCGAGACGGACATCCGGCTGTGGGTGGAGGACAACGGCGTGGGCATCGCCCCGCAGGATCAGAGCCGCATTTTCAAGATGTTCGAGCGGGTGGGCCGCGCGGCAACCTATGAAGGATTTGGCATGGGTTTGACCATTGCCCGCAAGGCAGTCGAACGCATGGGCGGCCAGATTGGCGTGGAATCCACTGTGGGCCAGGGGAGCAAGTTCTGGATTCAACTGAAAGAGGCGACCTTGTGAATGCTCCCATTCTTCTAGTGGAGGACGAGGCCAACGACGTTTTTTTCATGAAACACGCCTTTAAACTGGCGGGCATTCTCAATCCGATGCAGGTGGCCCAGGATGGACAGGAAGCGATGGATTTTCTGGCGGGGGATGGCGGATTCGCCGATCGCAATCGCTTTCCTTTGCCCAGCCTGGTGCTGTTGGATTTGAAGCTGCCTCGAGTGATGGGCTTGGATGTTTTGCAATGGATGAGGGGGCAGGCCGAATTAAGAACCGTCATCGTCATCGTCCTGACTTCCTCGGGGTTGGGGCCTGATATTGACCGGGCGTATGAGTTGGGGGCCAATGCGTATCTGGTCAAACCTTCCAGTCACGACGACCTGCGCGAAATTGCCATCCAGATCAAGCAATTCTGGCTGGAACTGAACCGCAGCCCCGCCGTGCGCCTGAAATTCGCTTCACTCATGGCCAATGGCGCATGAGGACGGCGCATGGGGGGAATACCCAATCTAGCGCCGCAGTCTTTTCGGGCTACGCTGTTGAATGAAAGAAAACCAAGTTCCGCATACTCGCTTCCTCGTCGCCGCCGTTTCCATCGCGCTCGCGCAATTCGCCACGCCATTGCGGGCGCAAGTCTCGGACAGAATTGCCGCGCCCACTGCGGACGTTTTTTCGGTAAAGGGAGCATGCGAATATTCCGACGATGGCTCGACTTTCACCCGGTTGGAAAAAGGCCATATATTCAAGCAAGGCGCCATTCTCCGCACGGGCGAGGATGCGCGGGCGGATCTTTTCTTCCGCCGCACCGGCACCACCGTCCGCTTGCAGCCCGGCACCGAAATAAAAATCGAGAAAATGTCCAGCGCCTTGAAGGACGGCCTTCCCAGCGAGCGCACTTTGCTGGACCTTCGCACCGGCCGAATTTTCGCGGTGGTCAATTCACGGGTGGCTGATAGCACCTTCGAAATCCGCAATGCGGCGGGCCGTTCCGTGATGGAAGGCAGCGGGATTGGCA
>Ga0209483_1000393_pt1 | contig 38938 bp, 44 predicted proteins | sample NGEPerA_FD_184508 | JGI IMG/M metagenome (GOLD analysis project Ga0209483, IMG submission 184508) | Arctic peat soil microbial communities from the Barrow Environmental Observatory site, Barrow, Alaska, USA - NGEE PermafrostL2-A... | ecosystem: Environmental > Terrestrial > Soil > Wetlands >...
GGATGGAACGCGACAGTTCCCCCAAAAAGGTGCGGCCAGCCTCCCCCAAGGCTGGCCGCACCTTTTTGGGGGAACTGTCGCGTTCCATCCTTCGCGAAAATGCCACGATGCAGTCAGACTGCCGGCAAGCTTACAGCGCAATGCTTGGCATGGGAGCGACGCGCCGATTGTGGAATTGCCCATGCAACAGCGAATTGACGTAACCAAAGTGAGTCCCGCCATCTACCAGGCGGTGTCCGCCCTGCAGAAGTATGTCGACCAATCAGGGCTCGATGCCAAGCTGCGCGAGCTCATCAAAATTCGTGCCTCGCAGATCAACGGTTGCGCCCATTGCCTCGCGATGCACACACGCGACGCACGCAAGATCGGCGAGACCGATGAGCGCATGCATTTGCTCGACGCCTGGCGCGAAGCAGGCGTGTTCACCAAAAAGGAGCGTGCGGCGCTCGCCTGGACCGAAGCCGTTACTTTGGTGTCGCAGACACACGTGTCTGACGAGGTCTATGCTACGGTACGCGAACAATTCTCGGAGAAGGAAATCGTCGACCTCACGGCAGCGGTGGCGGCGATCAACACCTGGAACCGGTTCGCAATCGCGTTCCGCGTGCCGCCGCAGATCGAAGCCAAGCAGATAGCGGCCTAGCCGACCCTCTTCAGGCCCTTGGCATATTGCTTCCAGCGCTTGACATAGTGATCCGCGCCGCCGCGAATCATCGCCAGCGCCTTCTCATCAAGCGTGCGGATGGCGCGCGCGGGCGCGCCGACGATCATCGAATTGTCCGGGTAGCTTTTGCCTTCGGTGACCAGCGCGCCGGCGCCGACCAGACTGTTCTTGCCGATCTTGGCGCCGTTCAAAACGATCGCGCCCATGCCGACCAGCGAATTGTCGCCGATGGTGCAGCCGTGCAGCATCACCTTGTGACCGATCACGCAATTGACGCCGATCACGAGCGGAAATCCCATGTCGGTATGCAGCGTGCAATTGTCCTGGATCTGCGAGCGCTCGCCCAGTTCGATCCATTCATTGTCGCCGCGCAGCACCGCGCCGAACCAAACGCTGGCTTCGGGCTTGAGCCGCACGCGACCGATCAGCACCGCCGTGTCAGCCACCCAATATTGGCCGTCGCCGGGAAATTCCGGCGTCTGGCCGTCGAGTTCATAGATGGGCATTCGCGCCTCCGTTAAGGAGCTCGAACTTGCCCGAATGATGCTGAAGAGGAAAGCGGTTTAGGCGAGGATCAGGCCGCAGGCTTGCAGGCTCATCACCACGACCATGCCGGACATCAGGCTCCAGAAGCCGGCGATCAGCGTCGCGAAGAACACCATCTGGAAGCGGCGGCTCTCCTCGCGGCGGCCGATCAGCGTATTGCGCATGATCAGGAACGGCGCGGCGAACATCAAAAGCGGAAGCGCCGCGAAAGTGCGGGCATTGGGCCCGGCCGTCAGCAATTTGAAGCTCGGCAACCGGCTGGTGGCGAGCCGATAGGCGGAGCACAACATGCCAGCCACGGCAAAGCCGAGCGCCAGCGCGAGCAGCATCTGAAAGGATTCCGCGGTCATCGTGACGCCTCAACGCAATGCCGGCGGCCTATGTCGCAAGTTCCGGCGCGGCCCGCCATGTAATCCTTAACCGATGGTTAACCTCCGTAACGAATGGTTAACCCTGTCGTGGCACCAGAAGGAACATGGCCAGCTACGCGATCCATCCCCAGCGCCGCCGCGCGGTCCACCGTGGCCACAATCCGCTCGCCGCTCCGATGCTTGTTTTTGCCGCAGTCTGCGCCGCCGCCACGCTTTATGTCGGCTACGTGCTGTGGCCGCGCTGGCCGGATGCGCCGGTCTCGCTCGATGCGCCGTCGCTGCCGATCATGGTCGCGGGCGTTGCCTTCAACATCGAGCCGGCCGCCATTCGCATTCCCTCGCAGCGCCATGTCGGCGCGCTGCCGAAAGTCGATCTCGCTTATCTGTGGCCGTCGCTGATGCCGCCCGATCCCTCGATCAAGGTGATCGACGGCAAGCCTGTGAACCCAAACGAGCGGATGTTCGTCAATATCGAGCCCGGCGACGGCACGTTGCCGCTCAAGGAGCGGGTGGACGAAATTTATCCGCGCTATCTGGTGCCGGAGCCGGTTGCCGGGCCGGAGGGTCTGACGCTGCGCCCGTTCCGCGACGGCACGCCCTATCAGGGCGAGGAGTTGGTGTTTGAGTCGGCAGCGCCAGCGCATTTTCTCGCGCGCTGTTCGCGTAAAGGGGTGACAAATTCCGGCACTTGTTTATTGGAGCGCCGCATTGGCGAGGCCGACATCACCTTCCGCTTTCCGCACGAATGGCTCGGTGATTGGAAGAACGTCGCCGCCGGCATCGATAAGTTAATGGCGCGGTGGCGTCCGAACGATTGACGCCGATTATTCGCCGCTATCGACCAAATCGATATCCAGAATCGGCAATTCGAGAATGTAGCTCTTGCGGCCCTTCTCGGCTTCCAGAAACAACACGCCGAGAAATTCCTCGCCGATATAGGCTTCCAGCGAATCCATTTTCTTCGGACGCGTCACGACTCGAATTTTGTCGTTGTTGAATTTCAGCCGCAGATAATTGGTCAGCGTCGGCACCGGCTGCATCGACGGATCGGCCGAGACCTGGATCACCATGCGGAAATTATAGGAACGCTCGCCGTCCTCGTCGTCGACGGTCATTTCGCCGAGATCGTCCTCGCCGACGAAAACCTCGGCTTCTTCGTTGTTCTTCGGTACCACGCGAATATTCGGGTTGCCGAAAACCTTTTTCAGATAGCCGTCTAGTTGCCTGACTTCCTGGACGTTCACAGGGCCGCTCCTCTATCCGACCAAACAATATTTGGAATTAGTTGCCCGATTGGGCCCCCAGTTGCAACTCGCAAAACTCAGCGCTTTGTCAGCCGTCCAGCATGATGCCGTAGAGCATCTGGTCCATGGCGCGCGAGGGCTCCGGGCAACCGGCTTCCCCCACCACCTTGGCCGGCACGCCGGCGACCGTCGTGTTATGCGGCACCGGCTTGATCACGACGGAGCCGGCCGCGATGCGGGCGCAATGGCCGACTTCGATATTGCCGAGAATTTTCGCGCCGGCGCCGATCATCACGCCGCGGCGGATTTTCGGATGACGGTCTTCGTGCTCCTTGCCGGTACCGCCGAGCGTCACGTCGTGCAGAATCGAGACGTCGTCTTCGATGACCGCGGTTTCTCCGACGACGAGGCCGGTGGCGTGATCGAGGAAAATGCCGCGGCCGATTTTCGCCGCCGGGTTGATGTCGCACTGGAAGATCGCCGACGAACGGCTTTGCAGATAAAGCGCGAAGTCCTTGCGGCCTTTGCTCAAGAGCCAATGCGCTAGGCGATGCGTCTGGACGGCGTGGAAGCCTTTGTAATAAAGCACCGGCTCGATGCAGCGCGTGGTGGCCGGATCGCGGTCGAGCGTCGCCACAATGTCGGCGCGGAAGGCTTCGCCGATCGAGGGTTGGTCGTCGAAAGCTTCACTGAACGCCTGGCGGATCAAATCGCTCGACACGTCGGCATGGTCGAGACGCTGGCTGACGCGATGCGCCACCGCGCTTTCGAGCGAGCTGCGGTGCAGGATGTTCTCATAGATGAAGCTCGCCAGTTCCGGCTCGCGCCGCGCGATCTCCTCGGCTTCGTGGCGGATGCGCGACCAGACCGGATCGACCTTGTCGAGGCCATGGGCCGGGCGAGACTGGGATTGAGCCATGAACAGACCTCCTGCGCGCGTCTAAAGGGCGCCTCTCAACGCCGGACCGATCCCCTAGATAGGCCTTTTATCACGGAAAGGCAGTGGGCCGAGCCTGCAAACTCGTCTCGACGCCAGCCTTACGCAGGCCGGTTAAGAAAGTCGATAACGCCCGCTTTATAGGCCTTATCCCCCACCGCCAGCATGTGGTCGCGGTCCGGGATTGGGAGCGCTTTGGCGCCGGGGATGAGGGCTGCCAGCGCTTCGGGCGACCCCGCCACCTCGTCTTTAGTGCCGACCGCAACCAATACCGGGATACCGATGGACGCTACCTCGGCGCGGCTGAGCACCTGGCGCGAGCCCCGGATGCATGCGGCGAGCGCGCGGCGGTCGGATTTGGTCTGGTCGGCGAAAGCGCGAAAGGTCTTCCCCATTTGGTCTGCCACGTCAGCGAGCGTCGGCGCCTCCATCGCGTCAGCAATCGATTCCGGCAGGCCGACGCCCTCGACCAGCCGAATGCCGAGGCCGCCCAGAATGGCCGAGCGCACGCGCTCCGCATGCTTGAGCGCAAGGAAGGCCGTGATGCGCGCGCCCATCGAATAGCCCATGACATGCGCGCGATCGATTGAGAGATGATCGAGCAGCGCGCAAACGTCTTCCGCCATCTTGTCGGTGTGATAGTCGGCCGGATCGTACAGCTTGCTCGACGCCCCGTGGCCGCGATTGTCGAGCGCAATGACGCGGTATCCCGCGCGCGTGAGCGTCGTCATCCAACCGGGGCCGACCCAGTTGATCTCCTTGTTGGAGGCAAAGCCGTGCACCAAAAAGATGGGGTCGCCCGATCCTTCGTCGAGATAGGCGATCCCGGCGCCGTCATGCGTGAAGCTTGGCATTCTGGGTCCATCATTCGCCCGGGAACGGGTCTTCAGCTAACGATGATACCACGGCGCAAGCCAGTGCCTTGCGCGGATCATCAGCGAGCGCACGCCGACGGCGAATACGGCAAGGCAAAGCACATAGACCAGTGAGGCGTTCTCATTCAGCTCGTTCGACTTGGTGAACACCGACATGCCCATGCCCTGCACGCTCGCCAGCACCTCGACCGCGATCGCGTTGGTGATGCCGCGCGCGAGGCCGAGCTCGACGCCGGCGACGATGAAGGGCAGCGCCGCCGGCAGCGCAATGCCGAACCAGACATTATGCGTGCGCGCGCCGAACATTTTCCCGACATCGAGATAATCCTTGGGGATCGCACGCGTGCCGTCGGCGGTGCTGACCGCGACCGGCAGGAACACCGAGATAACAACGATGACCAGGCGCGCCGCCGGCTGATAACCGACCCACAGAATAACGATCGGCACCAGCGCGATCAGCGGCAGCGCGTAGAGGGCGCGGATATAGGGCGTGAGGACCCAGTTGATCTCGCGCACGCGCCCCATGGCGACGCCGATGACGATGCCGGCCGCCGAGCCAATGACGACGCCTTCGAGGATCGAGCCGAGCGTCAACAGCACGTCGAGCCAGAACTCCTCACTGGCGATCGTCGACGGGATCGCCAGCAATATGCCGCTCGGCCGTGCGACGAAATCCGGCAGGGTGGCGCTGACGCCAATCTGCCAGATGGCGAGGATGACCAGACCGGTGACGACCGGCGCCAGGCGCGCGCGCGTCAGCCAGCGATCGAGCCAGGCCGAGCGGGCCGACGCGGGTGCCGTTATCCCACTGCTGATTGTCGCCATCGGATCACATACCGTTCGACAAGCTCACCGACGCCGACCAGCGTCACCGCGAGGGCGGCGATGAAAATCGTCACCGCCAGTACCCAGCCGGAATCGACGATGGTGGTGCCCTGCAACAGCACTGCCGCGATGCCGTCGGGGTTGAGGAAGAATTCGGCGACCAGCGTGCCCGCCATCGACAGGGCGATCGACTGCTTGATGCCGGACATGGCGTAAGGCAGGACATAGGGAATGATGACGTCACGCCAGAGCTGGCGCTCGTTCGAGCCGAAGATGGCGGCGACGTCGAGGTGCTGGCGCGGAATGCTGCGCGCGCCCTCGGCCACGCCGATCAGAACCGGGAATATCGAAATCAACACCCCGACCAGCACGCGCGGCCAGAATTCAAAGCCAAGCAGCACCGACACGAAAGGCACCAGCGAGATGGTCGGCGTGGCGTACAGAATATAAATGTACGGCTCGAACGCCGCCGAAACCAGCGCGACGCGCGCGAGCAGCAGCCCTATCACCACCCCGAGCACGACATTGAAGGCGAGAATGATGAGGTAAAGCTCTCCCGACACCCAGAGCGCCGGCAAGAGCGGGCCGGAGTCGAGCAATTCCCACAACCGCCGCATCGTCGTCGTGAACGGCACGAACAACACGCCGAAGCTGTTGCCAAGCGCCTGCCACGTACCGATTAACAGCAGAACGCTCAGCGTGTAGCAGGCGATCTGGATCCACCAGGCATTGGCGGCGCGGAAATGGGCGACGCGCGCGGCGAGCGATTCCCCGCCACGCGCGCGTTCGGTCGTTTCGTTAGAAGTACGACTCAACACCCCGCCCCTTTACTTCTTCAACCGCTTGGCGGCCTCGGCGTAAAGCGACGTGTCGACGATCTTCTCGAAAGTTGGCTTCTGTTCGGGCTTGACCGAGCCGATCTGCACCAGTTCGTTGAGCTGGGCCATGATCTGGTTCTTGTCGAGGCCGTTGTTGTTTTCCCAGTAGTTGATCGCGTGATAGGCGTCGATCGCTGCCAGCGCGACTTTCGGATCGATCTGGCTGGCGTTGGCCGCGATCTTGGCGAACTGATCCTTGTCCGCCGGCTTGTTGCTGCCCATGAGCTGCACGGCCTTGATCCAGCCTTCGAGGAAGCGGACCAGACCTTCGCGGTTTTCAGCTATCGCCTTCTTGCTAGCGATCAGCATGAGATAATGCAGGTTCTTCTTGATCGACGGCGGCACGTCGATCTGACGCCACTTCTTGCCGGTCTTGAATTCGACCTGCGCCAGTTCGTCGATGTGGAAGACGCCGGAATGGACCTGACCGGCGATGCCCGCCTTGACCAGCGGTGCGTTGGCGAGATCGATCAGCTTCACGTCGCTGATTTTCAGGCCACAGGTCGCAACCGCCGCGCCAATGTAGAGATAGCGCGCGTTGTTGATGCCGTCGGCGGCGACCGTCTTGCCCTTGAGGTCCTTGCATCCCTTCACCGCGGGATCGTCGGTGGCAACCACCCAATCCTGGGCGTTCATGCCGGCGATGGCGACCACGGGCGCGCCCGACGCGATCAGGTTGATCGCAGCCTGCGACGACGTGGTGCCGATCTGCACGTCACCGGTGAGCACGGCCTTGCCGGTATCGGAGCCGCGCTGGAACCAGCGCACCGTCACGTCGGCGCCGGCGGACTTCCAGTAGCCCATGGTTTCCGCGACATCGACATAGGTGTTGGAGAAGATCGGCGGGCGGCCGATCGCCGACACCGATACCTTGACCGGATCGGCGGCCGGCGCGTTCGACGCGAACAGCATTACCGCCGACAGCGCCAGCGCGGCGCCCAGCAGCGTCTTTGCAGCAACATGTCTCTTGATCTTGATATTCAGCATTTGAGTTACCTCCCTTGTCGTTGTTTTAGTTTAGTGCGGACGGTCTCCATTCCCACTCGGCTGATCGAACAGATCGTGCCAGACCTGCTCGCGCAATTCGATAAAAGCCGGACTCGATACCACGCTGCGGTCGCGCGGCCGCGGCAGATCGACCTTTCGCACGGCGCGCACATGCGCCGGCCGTCCCGCCAGCACGATGACGCGGTCGCCCATCAGCACCGCTTCGTCGATGGCGTGGGTGACAAACATCATCGCTGTCGGACGCTTGTCCCAGATGCGTAGCATCTCGAATTGCAGTTGCTCGCGCGTCTGCGCGTCGATGGCCGAAAACGGTTCGTCCATCAACAAAAGTTTCGGCTCCATCACCAGCGCGCGCGCTAAGCCGGCGCGCTGCTGCATGCCACCCGACAATTGATGCGGATAGGATTTCTCGAATCCTTTAAGGCCGACCAGTTCGATGGCATCGTCGACGCGGCGCGCGATTTCGTCGGCCGGCATGCGTTTGAGCTTGAGGCCGTAGGCGATGTTGTTCCAGAGATTCTTCCACGGGAACAGACCGAAATTCTGAAACACCATCGACACGCTCGGCAGCGGCTTCTCGACCAGCTGGCCGTCGATGCGGATGACGCCGTCATTCAACTGATTCAACCCGCCGACGCAACGCAACAAAGTGGTCTTGCCACAGCCGGACGGTCCGACGATGCTGACGATCTCGGTTTGCCCAACGGTCATATTCATGTTGGCGAGCACGTCGAGCGCCCCATAGCGCAGAGACGCATTCTCGACGATCAGCCGTGCTTGCGCGGTATCGCTCATTGAACCTTGCTACGCCTCAACCGCGAATGCCTATCAGGCGACGGCGCGGTCCAGGTGCTCCTCCCAACATGCGGTTGCGCGATGCAACCTAAAGCGGCGCGTCGTTCCGACAGGCCATCTTATTTTTCGTTTTAGCGTGGGCAGCCTATCGGCTCGTTTTGATAAGGGCAATGCGGGTGGCGAATTTGTAACAGGCGGCATTACGCTGCGCCGGAGCACGATATGCCCGGCGGCAACAAAACCACCTTCCCGTTCCGATTTTCATATGGCGGAAATCGATGCCGCCCTGACGCGCGCGTCATACTCGCGCGGTCAGCGCCGCATAGCGCTCAAGCCGCCGCCGCTTGCGATAGTGCAGCACGCGCAACGTCGCGCGCTCGGTTGCACTTTTGAGTGACGACACGAACGCAAACAATGTCAACAGGGCGCCGAGGATCCAGACCGTCAGGTCGAACGCCGCGAAGGTCAGCGCGATGGCGCCGCGCCCTGCCACCTTCAAGATCGCCCGCGTACGGCTGCCTTCCTTGCTGGCGAGCTTGGCGACCTGCGCCACTTCGCGCGGGCTTTCGGCGATGCGCAAACCGTCGAGCGCGGCTTGTGTGCCGGCTTTCGCCTGCACCGTGCCGACGTCACGCGTCAAATGCACGAGCCCGCCGGCGCGCTCGACCTTGACCGCCTCGCGCGCGGCGCAGATCGCCAGCGCCGGTTCGGAAATCGACACGCCGGCGATTTCTTTTTTCAACTGGCCCCAATCGACGATGCGGCGCAGCGTGTTGCTTATATGACCAGCGAGTTCGGCGCTCAGCCGCCCGGTCTTGCGCGCCACCTTGGCAATCGACAGGCCGAGGCGCCCGGGCGCGCCGGCGCCGAGCGTAGCGTAGGTGCCGGCAGTGATCGCCAGCCCGACGCAGGACAGTCCAAAAATCAGTGTGTCGACTTTCTCACCCATGACAAAGCGTCCGCCCTCGCGCACCGCGTCGCGAATGTCGCCGAAGACGAACAAGTCGCCGAGCGTGGTGCCGGCCAATCCCGCCATGTCGTTCGGCTCTCCGGTGACCAGACCCATCGCGAAGCTTTCAGCCGCATGACGCACGGTCGCGTCGCTTTTGGCGCATTCGGACAGGAAAGAAAGTCATGACTGATACGCTTTATCCGCCGTCATCGCGAGCATTGTCGGACGCGCGCAAGCGGCTTGCGCCGGAACCGCACGCGGCCTTTCTGGCGTTCAGCGAGAAGCTCTTTGCCGATGGAGCCTTGCCGGCCAAGACGAAACAACTGATCGCCGTCGCCGTCGTCCATGTCACGCAATGTCCTTACTGCATTCGCGGGCATACCAAGACCGCCTTGCGCCAGGGAGCGACCGGGGAGGAGATCATGGAGGCCATCGCGGCCGAGATGCGCGCCGGCGGTGCCTATGCGCATGCGGCGCTGGCGGTCGAGGAAATCGAGAAGTCTGCGCCGCCGGTACAAGCAGGCGGATAGCGCTGCCGGAAAGACGTTCGTTACGAGGTCGCGCCGAAACGCGTCAGCGCCTTGCCACCTTCATGCGTTGTCCGATCAGAACGGTAGCAACCACCGCGGCGGCGAACAGGATGGTATCGATCTGGATCGGCTCTTTGTTCACCGGCAGCGCCAGGCCCACGATGACAAACGGCTGTAGCAACATGATTTGGCCGACGCGAGCGATGCCGCCCATCGCCAGTGCCGCGTTGAACACGAAGAACGCGGTGTATTGGCTGACAAAACTGACATAACCGAGCCCGAGCCAGGGCAACAGCGTGACGTTCTCGATGCCGGCCGGCCACATCACGAGCGTCGCGAACAACGTGAACGGAAGGAAGATCGCGACCTGCCAGGAAATCACTTCCCAGCCCGGCATGAGAGCGGTCAAGCGGCCCGACAACGTGTAGCCGAGCGCACCTGAAATCACGGTGCCCAGCAAAAACAGGTCGCCGATCGAAAAGCCGGCGCCGCCGCTTTGGCGATAGACAAACGTCAATACAATGCTCGCGCCTATGGCGCCGACCAGCCAAAATCCGATGCTGGGCCGTTCGTGAGCAAAGATCGCCGCCGCGGCGGCGATCTTTGCTCACGAAACGCCGAGCACGACTCCGCCATGAGCGGCAGGCAAGGTCATCATCGCAAACCCCGCCGAGAGAGGAAAGCAAACCACGGTGAAGAGCGCGGCGAAAAATAATTCGAGCCAAAGCGAGCGGGGTGGTAATCGTCTTTTCGTGAACGCAAGAACGGCGAGCGCCGCGATGCCGGCGATCGCGGCGCGCGCGACCGTCAGGAAAACCGGGTCGAACTCGGTCACGGCAAGCCGGGTCGCGGGCAGGGTGCCGGCGAACATGCACATGCCAATAAAACCGAGCAATAATCCGAGTTTGTTATGGGAGATGATGGCGGCGCCTTTTCAATTGACTGCCCAGAACCTCGTGTTGGTCCGCGTGAGTGTATCTTTGACTTTCGTTTGGGCAGCTGAGTCGATAAGGGCACACGCTGGTACGGTGCTTATTAAGCGTGTTCAAGTGTTATTAAAGCTTGGCTGTTCCGCGCAAACAGATCGTTTACTTGGCATCAGCGCGTTTCACAGATTGAAAATAAATCGAAATGAATCGCGCTCGATAGCTAAGGCTCTCGACGCCACCTATTCGTTATGGCCGATTATTCGAAAATTCCACTCTGGTTAATCAGGAGCGCAATCGTCCTTCATTAAAGCATACCGGATGCTAAAGTGAGCGGACTCGTGAGAGGGAGATTGCTAGTCTAGGTGACCGAAACTGTATCGTCTGGCATTGTTGTGGCGGTGAGCTGTAGCGCCGAGCATAAATTTAGCAAGCCGGTTAGAAAGTCAATTAGACTGTTGGCCGGACTAGGTATCGAAGGCGACGCTCACCTCGGTGTTGCTGTTAAACATCGATCGCGGGTCGCGCGCGATCCCAATCAACCGAATTTACGGCAAGCGCACCTGATCCATGAAGAGCTATTTGACGAACTCCGGGCGAAAAGGTTTCGTGTCGGGCCTGGTTTACTTGGAGAAAATATCACCACGCGAGGGATCGACTTGTTAGCATTGCCGCGCGGCGCGCTTTTACGTATCGGCGATACGGCGATTGTCCTCGTGACTGGCCTACGGGATCTATGTCGGCAGCTGAATGATTACCAATGCTACCGCGACGTTCGCCTTATCGGTCTGCGCCGGATCGAGCGCGACCTTTCGCTCAGCGGCGAGATCGACAAAGCTTTGGGCGAGGTCTGAATCTTTCGCCGCCAGCGCTTCATCGATCTCGCGGGCGGCAACAAAAGCATTAAATTTTTCATCGAGCGCGCGGCCGGCGACCTCGGACGGGTCGTCCACAATCGAAAACAGCCGCCCGGCCTCATAGCCGCGCGGCACCACGTAAGCCGCTAGCCCCGTCAGCAGCGCGGCCGCGACCAAAGCCGGTGCGATGCGCCGAAGCCGTATCGCGGGTTTTTGCCTTCCCTCCGGTGGAGCGAATCCCTGCGCATCCCGCATGCTAAAGGCTCATTCTCCCGGGGCCCCAATCGTCGCCCACCCCTTGGGGATAACGTGTGCAGGCGCACTGCCTCTCCGTAAAACGCCAGCGATTCAAAGCCGTTCCAAAGGCATCCGGCACAGCTTTAACGAACCCTAACCGCTGGCCAGAGGCTTGCGGCCTCGCTATGGTGCGGCAAATCAGACGCCGCCGCTTGGCACAAGCGGCAATCCAAAAAAGGCTCAGCATGGCGGAACACGTCGTCCCCCATTTCCATAACGACCCGGGCGTTCCGGTTATTGAAATCGGCGCCAAGGAATTCATGTGCGTGGGCGCAACGCCACCTTACGATCATCCGCACGTCTTCCTCGACATGGGCGCCGACAGCGAGATCATCTGCCCTTATTGCTCGACATTGTACCGGCTCGACCCCTCGCTCGATCCGCACGACGCCAAACCGCCGGTTTGTGCGCTGAAGCTCGCCGCCGCTTAGTCGAACAAGGAGCATCGCCGTGGCGTCCGGGCGTCATGTCATTGTCGCCGGTGGCGGCATCGCGGGCTTGACCGCCGCGCTTTGCCTGTCGCGCGCGGGCTTGCGCGCCACCGTGCTCGAGCAATCGCCGGCGACGGTCGAAGCCGGCGCCGGCATTCAGCTTTCGCCCAACGCCACCCGCATTTTAATCGAACTCGGCCTGAAAGATTATCTGGCGCCGGTGGTGACGAGGCCGCACGCCATCCGCGTTATTTCCGGCGGCTCCGGCCGCGAGATCACGCGCATTCCGCTCGGCGACGTGGCCGAGCGCCGCTATGGCGCGCCATTCTGGACCGTGCATCGCGGCGATCTGCAAGCGGCGCTGGCCGCGGCTTGCGGCAAGGCGCTCGACGTCGAACTCAAGCTCGGCCACCGGCTCGACGATTTTGCCGCGCATGTCAACGGCGTCACAGTGCAGGCCGACTACGGACGGCAAGTAGTCGACGAACGCGGCGCGCTGCTGATCGGCGCCGATGGCCTTTGGTCGTCCGTCGCCGCCAAGCTCGGGCTCCAGCGCAAGCCGGCTTTCGCGCACCGCACAGCCTGGCGCGCGCTGGTGCCGGCCGAAAGCATGCCGCTACATATGCGCAGCGACCTGGTGCACCTGTGGCTCGGCGTCGATGCGCATCTGGTGATGTATCCGGTGCGCTCCGGCCGTCTCATCAACATCGTCGGCATCGTGCATGACGAATGGAACAAGCCGGGATGGCAGGCGGCCGGCGACCGCGCCGAAATCATGCGCCACTTCGCGCGCTTCATCTGGGCGGAAAGCGTGCGCGAACTGATTGCCATTCCGGAGCAATGGCTGAAATGGGCGCTATACGATCGCACCACACCGTTCGGCGGCGGCGAAGGCCCCGTCAGCATGATCGGGGACGCCGCCCATCCGATGCTGCCGTTTCTGGCGCAAGGCGCCGGCATGGCGATCGAGGACGGCGCCGTGCTGGCGGCTTGTCTGAAAGCCAATGCCGCCGATTTGACGCAGGGCCTGCGCGCTTATGAGACTGAGCGCACCGGTCGTACAGCTCGCGCCCAACATGTCTCGCGCAAGCAGGGCAAGCTTTATGGGCAAACCGGACCCGCGGTGCTGATGCGCAATCTCGGCATGAAATTGTTGGGCGGAGAAAGACTGCTCAAGCGCTACGACTGGCTCTATAATTGGCAAGTAGACCAATAAGCCTTGCCATAAGGACCGATCGGGTCCGAAAAAAATGCCAGAGGAGACCTCCATGTTCCCCGCCACCGTCGCCGGCAGTTTGCCGAAGCCGTCCTGGCTCGCCGAGCCCGATAAACTTTGGCCGAAATGGCGGCTGGAAGGCGCGGACCTCGCGCAAGGCAAACTCGACGCCACCCTGCTTGCCGTCAAAATGCAAGAAGACGCCGGCATCGACATCGTCTGCGACGGCGAAATGTCGCGCCAGCATTTCGTGCACGGCTTTCTCGAATTCGTCCACGGCATCGACTTTGGCAACAAGGTCGAGATGGGCATTCGCGCCGACCGCTACAAAGCGATGGTGCCGGTCGTCACCAGCGCGCTTTCGCTCAAGGGCCGCGTGCATCAATCAGAAGCCAAACACATGCGCGCGCATACCCAACGCAAAATCAAGATCACCCTGCCCGGCCCGATGACGATTTCCGACACCATTGCCGACCGGCACTACGGCGACAAAGTGAAGATGGCGATGGCGTTCGCGGACCTCCTGAACAAAGAGGCGCGTGCGCTGGAAGCCGACGGCGTCGATATCATCCAGTTCGACGAACCGGCCTTCAACGTGTTCATGGACGAAGTGCCGGGCTGGGGCATCGAGGCGATGCACCGCGCCATCGATGGACTCAAATGCACTACCGCCGTGCACATCTGTTACGGCTACGGCATCAAGGCCAATATCGACTGGAAGAATTCACTTGGGTCCGAGTGGACGCAATATGAAAAGATTTTTCCCGCGCTGGCCAAGAGCAAAATCAATCAAATCTCGCTCGAAGCAATCAACTCACGCGTGCCGCTGCGCCTGCTGTCGCTGCTCGACGGCAAGGATGTGTTGATCGGGGTCATCGATGTCGCGACCGACGCTATTGAGACGCCGGAACAGGTCGCACAGGTAATCGCCGATGTGATGAAATTTGTGCCCAAGGAACGTATCGTCGCAAGCACCAATTGCGGCATGGCGCCGATGAAGCGGCAAATCGCGGAGGCGAAAGTCAAAGCGCTCGGCGCGGGGGCAAAGCTGGCACGGGAGAAGTTCGCGTAGCCCGGATGAAGCGCAGCGAAATCCGGGAGGGCGTTCCCGCATTGCGCTTCGCTCCATGCGGGCCACGGTGCGCTACCTCGCCGCCCGGCCCATCACGTCCATCAACTCGGCGACCTTACGGCGCTGGTCGGCCTTGTCGCCGCTCGAAATCGCGTGCTCGACGCAATGCGCGACGTGCTCGCGCAAGATTTCTTCCTCGACCCTGCGCAGCGCCGCGCGCGCGGCCGCGATCTGCGTCACGATATCGATGCAGTAGCGCTCGTCCTCGACCATGCGCGCCAGGCCCCGGACCTGGCCCTCGATGCGGCCGAGCCTTCCAAGGGTGGCGGCCTTGCTGTCTTTTGCCATGACCGCTATATACCCCCCTAGGGTATATAGCGCAAGACCGCAGGGCGAAGCCAGACCATGAGCAAAACCACCGGCCACGAGCATTCCCATAGCGCTAGTACCGGTGCAGTCGATCCGGTCTGCGGCATGGCCGTCGACCCCGCGACGGCCATGCACCGCGCCGCCGTTAGGGGCGAGGATTATTTCTTCTGTTCCGCCGGTTGCCGCGCGAAATTTGTCGCCGAACCGCAGAAATATCTCAAACCGCGCGCATCGGAAAAAGCGATCGAAGGCGCGATCTACACCTGCCCGATGCATCCGCAAATTCGTCAGGCCGGACCCGGGGCCTGCCCGATCTGCGGCATGGCGCTCGAGCCGGAAATGGTTTCGCTCGACGACAAGCCCAATCCCGAACTCGCCGACATGACCCGCCGCTTCTGGGTCGGCCTCGTGCTCGCCATTCCGGTGATGATCATGGACATGGGCGGGCACATTATGGGCACTCACTGGCTGCCGCCGGCGATGTCGAACCTCTACCAGTTTGTCATCGCTACTCCGGCGGTGCTGTGGGCGGGCGCGCCGTTCTTCGTGCGCGGCTGGCAGTCGCTCATCACGCGCAATCTCAACATGTTCACGCTGATCGCCATGGGCACCGGCGTCGCTTACGTCTATTCGCTCGCCGCCACCTTCGCGCCCGGGATCTTTCCGCAAGCCTTCCGCATGCATGGCGGGCAACCCGCGGTCTATTTCGAAGCCGCCAGCATGATCACCGTGCTGGTGCTGATCGGTCAGGTGCTGGAGCTGCGCGCGCGTGAGGCCACCTCCGGTGCGATCAAGGCTCTGCTCAATCTCGCCCCCAAGACCGCGCGCCGCGTCACCGGCAGCGGCGACGAGGAAGTTTCACTCGAGGATATTCAACTGGGCGACCGCTTGCGTGTGCGCCCCGGCGACAAAGTGCCGGTCGACGGCACCGTACTGGAAGGCCGCTCGGCACTTGATGAATCGATGGTCACCGGTGAGTCGATGCCGGTCACCAAGGAGAAAGACGCGCGCGTCATTGGCGGCACGCTCAATACCTCCGGCAGCTTCGTCATGCGTGCCGACAAAATCGGCCGCGATACCTTGCTGGCGCAGATCGTCCAGATGGTCGCGACCGCACAGCGCTCGCGCGCGCCGATCCAGCGCCTGGCCGATCAGGTCGCAGGCCTGTTCGTGCCGGCGGTGATCGCGGCTGCGCTCGTTGCCTTCGCATCATGGGCGTATTTCGGCCCCGAGCCGCGCTTTGCCTATGGCCTGGTCGCGGCCGTCAGCGTGCTGATCATCGCCTGCCCCTGCGCGCTCGGTCTCGCCACGCCGATGTCGATCATGGTCGGCGTCGGGCGCGGCGCGCAGGCCGGCATTCTCATCAAGAATGCCGAGGCGCTGGAACGGCTGGAAAAGATCGATACCCTGGTCGTCGACAAAACCGGCACCCTCACCGAGGGCAAGCCGAAAGTCGTTGCCGTGTTGCCCGCGCCGGATTTCGACGAAGCGCAAGTGCTGCGCTACGCCGCGAGTGTCGAGCGCGGCAGCGAACATCCGCTCGCCACGGCCATCGTCAAAGCCGCCGCCGAACGCAACATCGAATTTACCGCCGCGCGCGGCTTCGATGCGCAGACCGGCAAAGGCGTCACCGGCATGGCCGATGGCAAACGTCTCGCGCTCGGCACCGCTAAATTCCTCACCGAATTGAACATCGACACCGCCGCGCTGGCAGAAACCGCCGAGCAGCAGCGCGCCGAAGGCGCCACCGCGGTGTTCCTTGCCATCGACGGCAAGGCTGCCGGCATCATCGCTATCGCCGATCCAATCAAGATCACCACGCAAGCCGCCATCAAAGCACTCACCGCCGACAATATCCGCGTCGTCATGCTGACCGGCGACAACCGCACGACGGCCGAAGCAATCGCCCGCCGCCTTGGTCTGGCCGAAGTTGAAGCCGATGTTCTGCCTGACAAGAAGGGTGAAGTGATCGCCAGGCTCACACAGGAAGGCCGCATCGTCGCCATGGCCGGCGACGGCGTCAACGACGCTCCCGCGCTTGCCGCCGCGCAAGTCGGTATCGCCATGGGCACCGGGTCCGACGTCGCCATCGAAAGCGCCGGCGTCACCTTGCTCAAGGGCGATTTGATGGGCATCGTGCAGGCGCGCGCGCTGTCGCGCGCGGTCATGGGCAATATCCGGCAGAATTTGTTCTTCGCCTTCATCTATAATGCCGCCGGCGTGCCGATCGCGGCCGGCGCGCTTTATCCGGTCTTCGGTCTTCTGCTGTCGCCGGTGATCGCCGCGGCGGCGATGGCGCTGTCCTCCGTCAGTGTGGTCGGCAATGCGCTACGCCTGCGCGGCGTCAAACTCTAGGACTAAACTTGATGCGTCTTGCCCTCACCGCCGCCCTCACCGCACTCCTTTGCGTCAGCGCCGCCCAGGCTGGTGAATGGCGCGCCGAACGTGTCGATACGCCGGCACGGGTCACGGCCATCGAGACGGTCGACGGCAAGCCTTACGTCAATGCCGGAGGGCTTTGGTATTTGATCGGCTATGCCGAGCGCGGCGCCGCGCTCACTTTCGTCGAGCGCGCGCCGCGCGCCAAACAGCCGGAAGGCGCCCTGCCGGATGGCCGCGTTGCCATCGGCACGCGCGATATTTCCCGCGCGTGGCTTTCCGAACCGACGACGCGCTACGACCACGGCATTCTCGGCGACAATATCGAGGCGGGCGCGCTCACGATCGAGACGCGCGACGGCAAACTGCATTCGGTGCGCCTGAAAGACGACGCCGTGTTCGAGGATCTCGAGCCGCGCATCGCCGATCTCGATGGCGACGGGCGCGACGAAGTGATCGTCGTGAAGAGCTATCTCAAGCGCGGCTCGGCGCTCGCCATCATCGGTCTGCGCAAAGGACGCGACTTGGGTCGCTACGAGATCGTCGCCGAGACGCCGCCGCTCGGCGGTCCGCACCGCTGGCTCAATCCGGCCGGCATCGCCGACTTCACCGGTGACGGCAAACCCGATATCGCGCTGGTGCGCCAGCCGCATGTGATCGGCGAACTCGAATTATGGAGCTTCAGCGAAGGCCGCTTGCGCAAGGTCGCGTCGCTTCCCAGCGCCGCCAATCACATCGCGGGGACACGCGCGCTTGCCATGAGCGCGGTCGCCGATTTCAACGGCGACGCCATCGCCGATCTGGCGCTGCCCTCGCTCGACCGCTCGCATATCCGCATCGTGACCTTCGCGGCGCAGGCGCGCGAAATCGCCAGCGTGGCGCTGCCGGACAAGGCCGTCACCAATCTCGCGGTGGTGGCCAAGATTTCCGGTCCGCCGCCGGTCGCGGTCGGGTTGTCGGATGGGTCGTTGATGCTGATCCGAAACGACTAAGGTACGCGCTTAAAACACGGCGATATATTTCAAAAGCGACAACACGCCGATGATGATGACGACGATGCGCGCGATCTGTTTGGCGCGGCCGTCGATCGGCAGCCTGTTGATGAGATAAAGCACCAGCACGATCACCAGGAAGGTGACGAGAATGCTGATCAAAAGATTGATGCCCATAAAATCCCCCGTTCGATGACGCCCGGCGGGGCGCCGTCCGGCTAACAATAGCGCCGTGGGTAAAAAGTTCCATCGGCATTCGGCGACGCAGGGGATTTACGCAAGCCTTTATTCAGTGGATCGGCCGGATTTCCTGTCGCACGCCCGGATTGGCTCCCGCTCCAAGCGCTGGACTTTCTAGCGAACCTGCGGCCGTTGCCGCGCCCGGCACGGGTTTGCAGTTCTTCTCGGCCTCCCTACGGCGCAATTCATTCAATTCTCCGCGCACCTGGTAGTATTCCGGCCGGTACGCGACCGCCGAGGCAAAGCTGCCGCCGGCCCCCGTGCCGGCCTTGGCGATCAAGGCTTCGAGTTCGCGCGCGCGCGTCTGTTTCGCCACTGTGGTTTGCGCCAACTGCGCGCAATTGTAGATGGAGTATTGATCGGGCGGCACCAGAAAGCTCTCCATCGTGTGTTCCTGCGTGCCGGGCGATCCGGCGCATGCGGAAAGTGCGAGACCGAGCGCCGCGATGGCCGAAGCGCGCATTATCTGAGGGTGCAATCTGGTCACTCTCTTCATCGCGCCGACGATGGCCTTTGTTACCGGCAATATTGTGGTGCGGACGGAGGGACTCGAACCCTCACGAGATTACTCTCAACGGATTTTAAGTCCGGTCTGTCTACCAGTTCCAGCACGTCCGCGTGCCTCTCATCATCCGCCGTCACGGCGGATGATCTCCGGCGCGGCGGCGGCCTAACTCAATCGGGTAATAACGACTTCCAGGCCTGATCCCAGTCTTTGCCGGCGGCATCGACGACGCGGCCATCCTTCTCGAAGAACTTGTTCGCAATCTGGAACATCGCAATGAAGGTGCCGCCTTTGGGCGCCCAGGCGCTGTGGCGACTGCCGGCCGGACGCCAGACAAATTCGCCGGCCTTTACTTCGGTGCCGGCATCGGGGCCTTCTTTATCGACCAGCGAGCCCTCCAGCACATAAGTCTGCTCGATCAGCACATGTTCGTGGTCGGGCAATTCGGCGCCCGGCGCCATCTTGAACAGCAGCGTCGCCAGCCCGCTTTTGCCGTCGACCAGCAGCGGCTTCATCTCGCAGCCGGGAAAGCGCGTCTTCTGCCACGGCATATCGATGGGCTTGAGATGATGCGAGCGCAGGTCGATCGGCTCGGCGCGTCGGGTATCCGGCTTGACGTTCATCGACATTCTCCCTCGCTATCGGGAAGCTAATCTCTACAAGCTACGCCAATTCGCGTCTATTTGCCCAATGTAATGTGAGCCTGCTTGACGATTTTACCAAATTTGGCAGTTTCGGATTGTACGAATGCCTTGTATTCCGTCGCGGACATTTCCTTCGGCACGATACCCTGCGGCAGCAGCTTGCCGGAAATCGCCGGGTCCTTGAGCGCCTTGTTCACGATGCCATTGAGGCGGTCGAGGATCTCCGGTGGCGTACCGGCAGTCGCGAACAGACCGAACCAATTGAGCAGTTCGTAGCCGGCCAGACCGGGCGCGCCTTCGCTTAGCGGAGGCACGTCAGGCAACTGCGGCATCCGTTCGCGCGACGTCACCGCGACGGCTCGCAGCTTGCCGGCATTGATCAGCGGCAGCGCCGCCGCCAGACTAGAAAAACTCGTCGTCACGGCGCCGGTCGCGACGTCGGTCACCGCCGGTGCCGAGCCGCGATACGGCACGTGGAGAACGTTGATGCCCGCCATGGTGTTCATCAGTTCGCCTGCCAGTTGCTGCGGATTGCCGACTCCGGAAGACGAGAACGACAACTTGCCGCTATTGGCCTTGGCATAGGCGATCAGCTCTTTCGGATTGTGGACGGGCGTCGCGGACGCCACCACGACCACGCATGGCACAATGCCGATCAGCGCCACTGGCGTGAGTTCGCGGCTGACGTCGTAGATCATCTTCTCCTTGAACAAATGTTGATTGATGGCGACCTCGCCGGAGGCAGCCATCAGCAATGTGTAGCCGTCGGGCGTCGCCTTGGCGACGGTATTGCTGGCGATCATCGCGCTCGCACCCGTGCGATTTTCCACGATCACCGGCTGGCCGAGTGCCTGCTTGATCGGCTCGCCCAATAGACGCGCGACAATATCGACGCCACCGCCAGCCGCGTAACCGACAATGATATGAATCGGACGGTCGGGATAACCGGCTTGGGCGACGGCGGGGTGCGCCAACGCGGCCGCTGCCGCGGCGAGAAAATGACGTCTGTTCAGCATCGAAATCTCCCTGAATTTCTTTTTTTACAAAGGCATCCGCTTTATGCGGTCATTCCGTCAGTCGCCGCCTTCGCGGATCGGCGGTACGTAGGACAAGGCCGTATCCCAAGGGAAATAGATCCAGGTGTCCTGCGACACTTCGGTGATGAAGGTGTCGACCAGCGGCCGCCCCATCGGCTTGGCATAGACGGTGGCGAAATGCGCCGCCGGCAATATCTCGCGCACGACGCGCGCGGTTTTGCCGGTATCGACCAGATCGTCGACGATCAGCACGCCTTTGCCTTGCGCCCGCATCGAGGTCACTTCCGGGCCGACGCCCTTCATCACCTTGATGGCGCCCTGGTTCTTGTAGTCGTGATAGCTGGCGATGCATATCGTCTCGATGATGCGCACGTTCAATTCGCGCGCCACGATCGCCGCCGGCACCAGCCCGCCGCGCGTAATGCAGACCACCGCCTCGAATGGGCCCGCTTCGTGCAAACGCCATGTCAGCGCACGGGTGTCGCGGTGGAATTGGTCCCAGGACACGGGAAAAACTTTGTCGGGTCGTGGGGCGTCGCTCATGTCGTCGGTTCCGTCGGTTGTCAGGCGTTCGCGGCCATATCGGCTTTCACTTTCACCAGCATCGCTTCCACCGCCGCCTGCGCTTCGGCAAGCCGCGCGGCGTCGCGCGAGCGCACCACGATATTGGTGTTGGGCGTGCCCTTTTCGTCGACAAAGGGATAGCTGCCGATGATCGTACCGGGATAGGCCTTGGCGACGAGACCGAGCGCGGTGCCGACATCGCCTTCCTTGGCGTCGGCGCGCACGCTTGCCGACAACATTTTCACGCCGGTCTTTAGTTTGGGCGCCACCTCGTCGAGCATGCCCTGCATCACCGCCGGAATGCCGGCCATCACGATCACGTTCTCAATCCAGAATCCGGGCGCGCCAGAGACTTTGTTCGCCACCAGCGCGGCACCCTTGGGAATGCGCGTCATGCGCATGCGCGCTTCGTTGAGTTCGCCGCCCATCTTGGCAAGGCGCTCTTTCATGATCGCCACCGCCTCGGGGTGGAATTCGAGCGGCGCGCCGAAGGCCTTCGACACGCAATCGGCGGTGATGTCGTCATGGGTCGGGCCGATTCCGCCGGTGGTGAAAACATAAGTGTAGCGCTTGCGCAGCGCGTTGAGCGCCGCGACAATTTCCGGCTCGTCGTCGGAGATGACGCGCACTTCCTTCAGGTCGATACCGATGGCGGTGAGATATTCGGCGATGTAGCCGATGTTCTTGTCTTTGGTCCGTCCCGACAAAATCTCGTCGCCAATGACCAGAACCGCGGCGGAGACGATATCGGACTGCGCAGGGGACATGACGCTCAAAATCCTCGAAATACAGCCGCCGACGAACTGGTAGCGTGCCGCCGGGTGAGGCTCAAGCGGCACCCAAGCGCGCAGGTAACTGGCCGCTGTTGCGGCGGCTGATTATCGCCCATAATTTAGGCAACAGCGGCCCGGCGGGCCGGTTATCCTTGTACAAATAAGTGTTTTCCTTGCGTTTTTTCTGGCCTGAAGATTGCCGAATAGCCTGCGATGACGACGATTTTGGTCCGCTTCCCAGGCTGGGGAAAAGGCGGATGGTCGAGTTGAGAAGCTTGCATGTCTGGAGCGAGCCGGGCGAACGCATCCTGGCGCTTGCCTCCTCCGGCAATCTTTCGCTCAGCCAGACCGTGCGCTCGATGCTGACGGAAGGCATTGAAAATCCGGAGACCGGCGAATTGGAAACCTTGATGAACGCGCCGACCATGTTCAAGGCGGCGCATCGGCGACGCGGTGCGTCACGTCCAGCAGATTGAAGGCAAAGCGCTGCAAGAGGCGTCCATCGATCATGAAGCCCTATTTCCAAGACCTGCGTGGCGCTGGTCGGGCGCCTTGCGCGCCGCCCATATCGCCATCCCGCGCCCGCCCTACCGTAGCCCGGGCTGAAAACACGTCCGCGGACGCGATATTTAAGCGTTTTTGGCCGGCTGACCGGTAAAGTTCCATTACCCATTTACCGGGGGTTAACGGCTCCGTTGGAATTGCCGCCGCCGACCGCCCGACCCTATTGGCGACGCTAAAACGAAAGCGAATAGCAAGCTTTCTCCCCTAGGTTCCGTCCCGAAAAGTCCAATCATCAGGATACTTTAAGGGATTTCATCCGTGTCGCTTGCGGCCGCCCCACGCAGCCAACAGCATCAGTCCGCCACCAGTTGGGACCGCGCGCGCTTAAGCGTCGTGGTGCCAGTCGGCGTCATCGTGGCCGTCGCCATCGTCTGCATTGTCGTCGCCGTGCTGTCGTCGGCAAAGCGCGCCGATCAATTCGCCATCGATCACGAGACGCAGTTGTTCTCCAGCGCGCTCACCGAATACGGTAGGCGCGTGTTGCGCGAGGTCGACAGCGTCGCAGCCTCGAAAGGCGCGGCCGCCAATATCCGGCGCACCTTCGACCGCGCCTGGGTCGATCAGCGCGCCGGCATCTGGCTCGAAGATTTCTTTAAACACGACTATGTCGTCGTCTTCGATGGCAATGACGTTCCGATCTATTCGCGCGCCGGCGCCGCACCGGCCGAGCCCGGCTGGTTCGAACGCGTTCGCCCCGAGCTCGACGAAGTGCTCAATTATATGCGCGGGCGCGCTCCGGCGATGTCGAACGCGGTCCGCCTGAGCGAGGCCAATCCGATCGAAGGTGGCGCCCACCTCCACTCCGTCGTCATCCGCAACCTCATGGGCGAGCCGGCGGTGATCGCGGCCGCGGCGGTCGCCTCGCCCGACGGCCTGCCGGCCACACTCGATACCGGTGTGCCTATCGTTCTGTCGGTCAAATTCATCAATGGCGGCGTGCTTGCGGACATCTCCGGTCAACTCGGCCTCATCCATTTGCGCGAAGTCGCTACCGGTCCGGTTGCAGCTGGCGACTTCAGCTACACGCTCGCCGCGCCGAATGGCAATCCAATCGGGCAATTTGCCTGGAAGCCGAAACAGCCGGGCGCCGAGATCGTGCACAGCGTGGTGCCCTTCATCGCAGTCGCACTCGCGGGCTTTGCACTGCTGGCGGCCTTCGTGCTGCGCTACATGCGCCGCACTGCCGCCGCCATCGCGGTCGGCGAGAGCCGGCTGCGCCACCTTGCGATGCATGATCCGCTCTGCGGCCTGCCCAACCGCATCTTCTTCAGCGAACGGCTCGAGGCCGTGATCGACGAAGTGCGCATCAGCGGTAATCCCGCCGCCGTGTTCTATATCGATCTCGACCACTTCAAGGACGTCAACGACACGCTCGGCCATCCGGTCGGCGACGAACTGATCCGCAACGTCACGCTGCGGCTGTCACATACGCTGCGCGGCGGCGATCTGGTGGCGCGGCTGGGTGGCGACGAATTCGCGGTGATTTCGTCGGGCATCGGCAATGACGCGCCCAAGATGATGGCGCTGGCGCAACGCATCATCGCCGCCATCTGCGCCGCCTATAATGTCAGCGGCCAAAACATCGTGATCGGCGCGTCCATCGGGATCGCCATCATCGATAAAAACTGCGCCGGCTCCGCCGATATCATGCGCTACGCCGACATGGCGCTCTACCGCGCCAAAAACGAAGGCCGCAACCGCGCCTGCATTTATGACGCGGCGATGGATGCCGACTTGTCGAATCGCAAGCTTCTGGAAGGCGACCTGCGCGAGGCGATCGAGAACAATTTGCTGCGCGTCTGCTACCAGCCGATCGTCAATAAAAGCGGCGAAACGGTGCAAGGCGTTGAGGCGCTCTGCCGCTGGACGCATCCGACGCGCGGCGAAATCTCACCGGCCGAATTCATCGCCGCCGCCGAGCATTCCGGTCTCATCATCGAACTCGGCGCCTGGGTGCTGCGACGCGCGCTGTTCGACGGCATGGCCTGGCCGGAATTGACGGTCGCGGTCAACGTCTCGCCGCTGCAATTCCGTCGCACCGATTTCGCCGACCTGGTCGAACGCACGCTGGCCGAGACCGGCTTCGACCCGGCGCGGCTCGAACTCGAACTGACCGAAAGCGTGCTGCTCGGCAATATCGACACCGCCGAAGCCGGCATGATGCGCCTGAAGGCGCTCGGCGTGCGGTTGGCGCTCGACGATTTCGGCACCGGCTACTCCTCGCTGCTCTACCTCCGCCGTTTCCCCTTCGACAAACTCAAGATCGACCGCAGCTTCGTGCTGTCGATCGAGAAGGCCGCCGACGCGGCGGCGATCGTGCACGCGGTCGTCAGCCTCGGCCGCGGTCTCGGCATGAAGGTGACGGCGGAAGGTGTCGAGACTGCCGACCAGCATCTGTTCCTGCGCGCGGCCGGCGTGCACTTTATGCAAGGCTATCGCTTCGGCAAGGCGGTCAGTCCCGACGAGATCACCGCCCGCTTGCGCACGCCCGGCGCCTTTCAGCCGATCGAGCCGGAAGCGCTGGCGAGTTGATCTTCAACGCAAGCGCCAGTGGCGAGCGCTGACTTTTATGGTATGGCCTTCCCATAATAATTTGGGGAGTGACGCCGATGACCGCCAAAATCGCACTGGTAACCGGGGCCGGAACGGGCGTCGGACGCGCCGTCGCCACCGCGCTCGCCAAGGCCGGCTATAGCGTGGTGCTGGCCGGCCGGCGCAAGGAGCCACTCGACGCGGTCGCCGCCGAAATCAATGCCATCGGCTCGCAGGCGCTCGCCGTGCCCACCGATGTCTCCAAGCGCGAGTCGATCCTGGCGCTCTTTGCGACCGTGAAATCGACCTTCGGCCGCCTCGATGTCCTCTTCAACAATGCCGGCATCGGCGCGCCGCCGGTGCCGCTCGAGGATCTGCCGTTCGAAGCCTGGCAGAACGTCGTCAACACGAACTTGACCGGCATGTTCCTGTGCACGCAGGAAGCCATCAAGATCATGAAAGACCAGAAGCCGCAGGGCGGCCGCATCATCAATAACGGCTCGATTTCGGCGCATGCGCCGCGCCCGTTCTCGGTCGCCTATACGTCAACCAAGCACGCGGTCACCGGCTTGACCAAATCCACTTCGCTCGACACCCGCAAATACAACATCTGCGCCGGCCAGATCGACATCGGCAATGCCGCGACGCCAATGACCGACCGTATGGTGCAGGGCGAAGGCGTGCCGCAGCCGAACGGCAGCAAGATGGTCGAGCCGCGCATGGACGCCATGAATGTCGGCAATGCCGTGGTCTACATGGCCGGGCTGCCGCTCGACACGACGGTCTTGTTCATGACGGTGATGGCGAACACGATGCCGTTCGTGGGTCGCGGGTGACCTGAACCCGCGCTTGCCGAAGCCAAACTGTTCCGGAGACATCCGGGACAGTTTTTTATGATGTGACGCTCGCTGAGTCACTTCTCGCCCCGGCTAACGAGGGTTTGCTTCGACAAGCCTCGATGTCGCGAGGCGTCGAGGCACGTGGGTCCGGTTGGGTCTCGGCGCTCCGCGCGTCCGCTTCTTTTTAAGAGGCGCGCAAATCAGACCACGGCCTGCCCGGGCCGCAAAGAATACGAGCGATGGCGCGCGTCTGCTGTTGACGATTAAAAACGGCGAACCGGTTCAATAGCCATCACTTAAGCGATCGATAGCCGCATTTAGGATAACAAGTCCGAGCACAGCGGCGATTAAAGCAAAAGTATACACGGCAAGTAATTGCCGCTCATTGCAAATCACCACGGCGTCGTCGCCGAGATAAGACAGCATGGTTTTCCTCGTTTCCTCCTGCTCCGTAGGTGATCGATCAACGCGCGGCGGCGGGATGCGGCCATATGCTGACGTCCCTCTGATGAGAAAGGATGGATGCCGAATAAAGCCCCTTAAATAATATGGCCAAAAGATCGCGGCGCGGACATTTCTAACTCGCAAGCGCAGCACCATTCGCCACGAGTTGGGAAACTGCGCCCTGACTTTAGCTTTCAATGGGGATGGTTCTTCATGAGCAAGCATCCGATACAGAACGCCAGCCATAGCGATGTAGAAAACCAGACCATCCTTCAGGATGTTCGGAATGCGCAACGAAATTAACGAAAGCAGATAGTCGATCGGCGGGTGAAATGTCTTTTGGTACGCTGCCAGAATCGATGCCAAAGCTTCAAATACCGATATATCCAAGAACCTGAAAGTGAGATTGCTGAGCGCAACGGTCCCAAGGATAGTGCCGAGCACGGCGGCCCAACCTGAATAGGCAGAGCCGAAGATAGCCAACCATTTTCGAATTGACGACGGCATCCGCGACCGCACTTCTTCCACGACCATAATCATGGCAAGTGTGCGCCCTGTAAACGGGCCTTGCGGAATTTAATGCAAGCGGATTTCTTCAGAAAATCTGAAATCGGCCGCCTTGATCAGTTGATGATGTGCGATCGTGACCGAATGAAGCGGCCCTTCGATGCGCTGTTTCCAGAACGTCAGAAACCGTTTCAACGTCGGGAAGTCCGGCGACAGGTCGTATTCTTGCCAGACGTAGGTTTGCAGAATGTTTTGGTAGTCCGGGAGCCGATACAAAATATGCGCCGTCGTCAGCCCATATCCTTCGACCTGCTTGGCGAAGTCACTCGAAACCATCGAACCCATTGTCGTCCTCCATCGTGAATCGGACGATATAGTTTCCAGTCCCGGCGTTAGACATTGCAAGCCAATAAGTTAAACAAGCTGTTTATAATCAAGGCGTTAGCAGCAATCGCGTGAACTGCTAACAGATCTCCTTTTGGCTGCGGCATCATTTCCGGTACCGCGTCTCTCAACCTGCGGCCCGGCCCTACGGTTCCTCCGGGCTGTTAACCATATCAAATCAGCGGCTTATGAGAATTGTTGGCACTCGCCTGAAATGAGTGCTAAAAATCTCGCGGACGCCCCTTGCAGACGAAAAAATTGCGCCCCATCTGCCGTCCAGGAGCCGGCGGGGTTCAAGCCAGCTACCGAAAAAGCAAAACGCTTCAATTATTTAGGAGGACTGCCATGAAGTTCCGCCCGCTTCACGACCGCGTCGTCGTCAAGCGCATCGATGCCGAGGAAAAGACTGCCGGTGGCATCATCATTCCCGACACTGCGCAAGAGAAGCCCTCGCAGGGTGAAATCGTCGCCGTCGGCCCGGGTGGCCGCGACGAAGCCGGCAAGCTGATCCCGATCGATCTCAAGGTCGGCGACACCGTGCTGTTCGGCAAATGGTCGGGCACCGAGGTCAAGATCGACGGCCAGGATCTCCTGATCATGAAGGAATCCGACGTCATGGGCGTGATCGAAGGCGGCGCTGCCGCCAAGAAGAAAGCCGCCTAAGCGCGCGCGATCCTCGTCCTGAGGAGCCGCGCACAAGCGCGGCGTCTCGAAGGACGAGGGCAACAAACATCATGGCCTCATCCTTCGACACGGCGCGCCGAAGCTTAAAAGCGAGGGCGGGCTCCTCAGGATGAGGATCGGAAACACAGAGGATTTCAACAATGGCTTCCAAAGACGTTAAATTCGGCGTCGATGCTCGTGATCGCATGTTGCGCGGCGTCGACATTCTCGCCAATGCGGTGAAGGTGACACTCGGCCCCAAGGGCCGCAATGTCGTACTCGATAAGTCGTTCGGCGCCCCGCGCATCACCAAGGACGGTGTGACGGTCGCCAAGGAAATCGAGCTCGAAGACAAGTTCGAGAACATGGGTGCGCAGATGGTGCGCGAAGTTGCGTCGAAGTCGTCCGACTTCGCCGGCGACGGCACCACCACGGCGACCGTGCTCGCGCAGTCGATCGTCAAGGAAGGTTCCAAGGCGGTTGCCGCCGGCATGAACCCGATGGACTTGAAGCGCGGAATCGACCTCGCGGTCGAAGCCATCGTCGAGCACCTCAAGGCGAATTCGAAGAAGGTGACCTCGAACGAGGAAATCGCCCAGGTCGGCACCATTTCGGCCAATGGCGACAAGGAAATCGGCGACTACCTCGCCAAGGCGATGCAGAAGGTCGGCAACGAAGGCGTCATCACCGTTGAAGAAGCCAAGTCGCTCGAGACCGAACTCGACATCGTCGAGGGCATGCAGTTCGACCGCGGCTACATCTCGCCCTATTTCATCACCAACGCCGACAAGATGCGCGTTGAGATGGAAGACCCCTACATCCTGATCTACGAAAAGAAGCTGTCGCAGTTGCAGGAACTGCTGCCGCTCCTGGAAGCGGTGGTGCAGACCGGCAAGCCGCTGCTGATCGTGGCTGAGGACATCGAAGGCGAAGCGCTCGCCACCCTCGTCGTCAACAAGCTGCGCGGCGGCCTCAAGGTCGCGGCCGTCAAGGCGCCGGGCTTCGGCGATCGCCGCAAGGCCATGTTGCAGGACATCGCTATCCTGACCGGCGGCCAGGCGATCTCGGAAGATCTCGGCATTAAGCTCGAGAACGTCACCATCAACATGCTCGGCCGCACCAAGAAGGTGACGATCGACAAGGAGAACACCACCATCGTCAACGGCGCCGGCAAGAAGGCCGACATCGAGGCGCGCGTGGCGCAGATCAAGGCGCAGATCGAGGAAACCACCTCGGACTACGACAAGGAGAAGCTGCAGGAACGTCTTGCGAAGCTCGCGGGCGGCGTTGCGGTGATCCGCGTCGGCGGCGCCACCGAGGTCGAGGTGAAGGAGCGCAAGGATCGCGTCGATGACGCGATGCATGCCACCCGCGCCGCGGTCGAGGAAGGCATTCTGCCGGGCGGCGGCGTCGCGCTGTTGCGCGCCACCGAGGCCCTCAAGAAGGTCCGCACCCAGAACGACGACCAGAAGACCGGCGTCGAGATCGTGCGCAAGGCGATCCAGTCGCCGGCCCGCCAGATCGCGACCAATGCCGGTGAAGATGGCTCGGTCATTGTCGGCAAGATTCTCGAGAAGGATCAGTATTCCTACGGCTTCGACGCCCAGAACGCGGAATACGGCAACATGCTGACCAAGGGCATCATCGACCCGACCAAGGTCGTGCGCGCGGCGATCCAGAACGCGGCCTCCGTGGCCGGGTTGCTGATCACCACCGAAGCGATGGTCGCCGAATTGCCCGCCAAGAAGGGCGCCGGAGCCGGCGGCGGCGGAATGCCGGGCGGCATGGGCGGGATGGATTTCTAACACGGTCCGCTCAACGCGAAAAAGAAGGCCCGGGAGCGATCCCGGGCCTTTTCCATGACCACTTAATCCCGATGAGGGCGCGCGACGCCCGTCTCAAAGGTGGGGCGGATAGCCGGTGTTTTGAAAACAGAAACGACCACAAATGAGAAAGGCGCGGGTACATCCGCCGTCGCCTCAAATCTCATCGTGGCCGCTGGGATGACGAGGCTTACGCAAACGCTGCCGCATCACCACTTGTGCATTATGTAGCCCGCAAGTGTGACCGCTTCATGACGAAAGCCTTAACGAAAGCTTGCACTTCCAGGGTGCGCGTCGGCATCGGCGGCTGGACCTATGAGCCATGGCGCGGGGTGTTCTACCCCAAGGGTCTGACGCACGCCTGCGAGCTTCAATATGCCGCACAGCACTTGACCTCGATCGAGGTCAACGGAACCTTCTACCGCACCCAGACAGCGGCCACCTTCCGCAAGTGGGCCTCTGAAGTGCCGGACGGTTTTGTGTTCGCACTCAAGGGCCCGCGCTATGTGGTCAATCGCCGCGTGCTGGCGGAAGCGGGAGACTCGATCAAACGCTTCCTCGAATCCGGCATTACCGAACTGGGCGGGAAGCTCGGCCCCCTGCTCTGGCAATTCGCGCCACACAAGAAATTCGATGAAAAGGATTTCGGAGCTTTCCTTGATCTGCTCCCGGAAAAGTTTGACGGCCACGGCTTGCGTCACGTCGTCGAGGTGCGCAACGACACGTTCAAGATGCCGGCCTTTATCGATCTCGTGCGCGAGCGCAATATCGCCATCTGCTACGCCGAGCACGACACCTATACCGAGGTCGCCGACATCACCGCTGACTTCGTTTATGCCCGCCTGCAAAAAGGCAACGAGAAACTCAAAAGCGGTTACGCGCCGAAAGCGCTCGACGCCTGGGTTGCGCGCGCCAACACTTGGGTCAAAGGCGGCGAGCCCACCGACCTGCCGCGCATCGACAAGAAGAGCGCGCCGAAAACGCCGCGCGACGTCTTTATTTATTTCATTCACGAAGCGAAAGTCCGTGCACCGGCAGCGGCGATGGCGTTGATCGAGAGACTGAAATAATGGCGAAGGCAAAGACAGTGACAAAAAAGAAAACGGCCAGGAAAACAACCGCCAAAGGTTCGGCGAAAGCGCATCCGCTTTTCACCATCGGCTACGAGCAGGCGACGCTCCCCGCTGTGCTGCGCGAACTCATCCGCGCCAAGGTCAAGTTGCTCATCGATACCCGCGCGGTCGCCGCTTCGCGCCGTTTCGGCTTTTCCAAACGCCAGCTTGCCGCCGCGCTGGACGAACAAGGCATTGGTTATCTTCATTTGCAAAAGTTGGGCACGCCAGCGGAAGGACGCGAGGCCGCGCGCGCGGGCGACCTCGACACGCTGTGGCGCGTTTACGGCAAGCACATTAAGACGGCTGAAGCGCAAGAAGCGCTTGATGAATTGGTCACGCTCACAAAGTCGGGCACGCGCATCGCCCTGCTCTGCTACTGCCGCGATCCGAACGCCTGCCATCGCAGCCGCATTGTCGCGGCCGTCAAAGAACGCATGCGGCTGAAAGTCGAGGACCTGATCCCAGCGCTGTTCTAGTTACTCGGCCGGCTGCGCGGCGGCGTGCCGGTGCTCGATGTTGATGATGAGCGAAACGAGGCCGAGCGTCGACAGGAACATGAACAGCGCGAGCACGGAATTCGCGGCCAACACCAATCCAAAGCCGCCGCTCTGGTGCAGCAGCGCGATCATCGCGACGGCGAGGCCGGCACTGATGAACAGCGTGAAGTAGCGAACGGCGTAGACACGGCAGCGCCAGGCATCGGCCGTGTAACGCGCCAGGATCATGTCGTTGACCGTGACCTGGCCGTAGATAGCCGCCACCGCGATCGCAAGCGCCACCATCAGCCAGACACCGCTTGCATAGGCCGCCCACAAATTGCCGGCAAGGCCGAGCCCGGTGATGATTGCAAACATCATATGCGGCGTGACCCATTCGACCAGCCGCCCTACCGAAAGCTGCGCCAGCGCACCGCACATCAGCACGCCGGTAGCGACACTGCCGATCAGCACCAGCGGCACATCCTTGGCCATGCCTTCGTCGACAATTTTCGGCAGCGCGATGGTGAGCACGTTGAAAACCATCCCGGACGAAATCGCGATCAGCAAAAACAAGCCAAAGAGCATGACCGCGACTTTCGGCGTCAGCGGCACGGCGGCTTTCGTCACCCGCTTCTTGGCATGATGGGCGTCGTCGGGCGTGAGCCACACATAAAACACGCCGGAGCCGATCAGAACCACGGCTGGCACGTAGAAGGCCGCACGCCAGTCGATCCAATAGGCCAGCGCGGCGCTGATGCCGGCGGCAAGCGAAACGCCGAGATTGCCGCAGACGCCGTTGAAGGCGAGCGTGCGACCCATAGGGCGTCCATTGGCGCCGGAGGCTTCGATCAGCATCGCCATGCCGACCGGGTGATAGATGGCGGAGAACACGCCGAGCGCGAACATCGCAACCGACAACATCGTCAAATTCGGCGCCAGCCCGACCGCGATCAGCGACACACCGCAGCCGAAGAAGAACAGCGCCATCATGTTGCGGCGGCTCCAGCGGTCGGCGAGCCAGCCGGCCGGCAGCGAGAACACGCCGAAGGCGATGAAGGCCGTGCTCGAGAGCGCGATCAGCTCGCTATAGGGCAGCCCATAGACCACCTCGAGCCCGATCACGACGGTCGGATAGATCAGCAGCACGAAATGATCGAGCGCATGCGCCAGATTGAGAAAGGAAATCGAACGCAGCCGCGCGGCTTCGTCGGAATGCGCTGCGGCGGGAATGGTGGTCGGGCTCATGCGTGATAATTCGTCTGAGGGTGCAGGGTTTCGGGCGGCGGGCTTTCATCGATTGCCGCGCTCCCGGCCTTAGAAAACAAGCCCGAAGCGGGACCGACTCGAAATGTACCATTTTATACCCCTTGCCATTTGGCGATGTTCGGTCGATTTTCGTCGGCTACAGGCCAAGACCATGACCGAACAACGACCCATACCTGAATACCGCCGCAATCTCGACGATGCCCCGCGCCCGGTCGCCGCGCTCGCCCGCACACTCGAGTCCGGCCACGGCATCCCGCTGCACATGCACCGCCGGGGCCAATTGCTCTACGCGGTCGCCGGCATCATGCGGGTCGAGACGGCGGAGGCGGCCTGGATTGTCCCCCCGGCCCGCGCGATATGGATGCCACCGCAGTGGCCTCACTGTGTCACCATGCGCAGCCACGTCGAGATGCGCACGGTCTATTTCGATGCGCCGAAGTGTCAGGACCTGCCGCAGCAACCGGTATTGGTCGAGATTTCCGGGCTCCTGCGCGAACTCATCCTGACGCTGCTGGAGGAGCCGGCCGACTACGACGAGAACGGGCGCGGCGGTCAGGTGGCGAGCCTGATCCTCAGCGAACTCAAACGCTTGCAGGAGCGCCGTCTCGAAGTGCCGATGCCGCGCGATCCGCGCGCGCTGCGAGTGGCGCGCGCGCTGCTCGACAATTCCAGCATCGGCCACGATCTCGACCGCTGGGCGATCGAGGCTGGCGCCAGCCGCCGCACTCTGGCACGAATCTTTCGCAGCGAAACCGGCCTCGGCTTTGCCGAATGGCGCGCGCGCCTGCGCGCCATCGACGGGCTGGCGCGTTTGTCGGACGGCGCGTCGGTCGCCGAGACTGCGAACTCGGTCGGCTATGCGAGCCCGAGCGCTTTCTCCGCCATGATCCACCGCCTGCTCGGCCAGCCGCCACGCCGGCTCACCAAGAACTCAGTACACGGATAGGTCACTGCAACCTTAGCGTGTTTGTCGTGGTTGCTAGACAACAACCGGGCGGCACGCTTTAGTTGAACGGTAGTCCAGTAAGTTGCGTACTGAACAACCGGGGCTCTGGGGGCCTCCTATGCGTCGCCGAAGGTGCGTTCGCGCGGCGATTTTTTTCGCCGCGGCCTTCTCAATTTGTCGATTTTGTCTGTCGGCCGGCCCCAGTTGGGCCGACGACGACGGCGAAGCACATTCGATGTTGTTTTCCGGCCGGGACATCTGGCGCAATGGCGCATTTGCTTACAGCGGCTTGCTGATCGCGCCGCGCGGTTTCGAAGAAGACGGCTTCATGCTCAAGCTGCTGATGGCCGGCGGGCTCTACCGTTATTACGCCGGCACGCTTGCGCAAGACATCATCGCCGCCGAATGGAGCGTGCAGGTCATGCCCGGCTTCCGCATCAAACGCGGCAATACCGAGATGAAATTCTTCTTCGGCCCCGAATGGCAGACCCACCGCCTGTGGCCGGACGATACCGGCAACCGCCAGCGCGGCTACAACGCCGGACTGCGCATGGTGGGCGAACTTTGGTACGAGCGCACGCCGACGACCTTAATCGTCGGCGATGCCTCGTTCTCCTCCATCGCCACCAGCCATTCCGCGCGCCTCGGTTACGGCTGGCGCGTCGCCGATCAGATTTTCAGCGAAGGTTTTTACACGGGACCCGAGGTGCAATATTTCGGCTCCGACGGCTACCGGCAATGGCGCTTCGGCATTCACATCACCAGCCTGAAAGCCGACGCCATCGAGTGGTCGGCAGCTGGCGGCATCGCGCGCGATAGCGACGGCCGCTCCAGTCCCTATGTTCGGCTCAACATGGCGCTGAAGATCATGGACTAGTCAAGCGTGCGCCGGAAGCGCGTCACCGCGATGGCCATGGCAATCAGCATCAGCAGCGCCATCGCCGCCGCGTCATAATGCAGATCGGCGACGGAAGCGCCCTTGAGCATGATGGCGCGCACGATGCGCAGATAATGCGTGAGCGGCAGCGCTTCGCCGATCCATTGCGCCAAAATGGGCATGCCGGCGAAGGGAAACATGAAGCCGGACAAGAGAATGTTCGGCAGGAAATACATGATCGACATCTGCATCGCCTGCAACTGGTTCTGCGCGATGGTCGAGAAGGTGTAGCCGATCGCCAGATTGGTCGCGATAAACAGCGTGCTCAAGCCCGACAAGACCCAGAGACTGCCGAGGATCGGCACGCCGAACAATAAAATGCCGATGCCTATGATTAGCGCGGCTTGCAGGAAGCCGACGAAGACGTAAGGGATGATCTTGCCGAGCATGATCTCGATCGGCGTGATCGGCATCGACAGCAGGTTTTCTATGGTGCCGCGCTCGATCTCGCGCGTCACCGACAGCGCGGTAAAGATCAGCATGGTCATGGTCAAAATGGTGCCGACCAGGCCCGGCACAATGTTGAGCTGGGTCTTGCCGGCCGGATTGTAGCGGGCGTGGGTGCGGATTTCGAAAGCGGGCGCGCCGGCGTTTGGCATCGCGCGGTCGTGCACCAGCGCCGTGCGCACTACCTGCCCAAGCGCGCTCAGCGCCGAACCCGCGGCGACCGGATCGGTGGCGTCGGCCGAGATCAGCATCGCCGGCATTTCGCCGCGCCGTAGCGAGCGTTCGAAATTAGCCGGGATTTCGACCGCGAACAGGACCTTGCCGGACGCGAGTAGACGATCGAGTTCGGCTTCGCTGCGCGGCAAATAAGTCACCTTGAAATAGCCGGTATTCTTCAACGCGGCCAGGATCGAGCGACCAGCGTCGCTCGTCTCCTGCAACAGCACCGCCGTCGGCAGATCGCGCGGCGTTGTGTTGATGGCGTACCCGAACAGCAGCAACTGGATCAGCGGAATCATCACGATCATGCCGAACGAAATGCGGTCGCGTTTGAGCTGAATGAACTCTTTGAGCAACACGGCCCAGACTTTGCGCCAGAAGCCGTCGCCGCCAATGCGGCGCGGCGCCTCGCTCGGGATGATATGCGTCATTGAAAATTATCCTTGGCTTTGCTCATGAGGTCGATGAACACGTCCTCGAGCGAGGGTTCGGATTTTTCCCATTTGAAGTCTCTGTCGCGATAGCGCGCGATGGCGGCTTCGAGCGCGGTCGCGTCACGGCCGGACACGTGCAGGCTGGTGCCGAAGGGCGCCACCATGCCAACGCCGGGCTTGTTCTCAAGCTCTTGCGCCAGCGCATTCAGCTTCTCGCCCCAGGCGGCGGTGACGACATAGGTCGTCAGATGCGAGGCCGCGATGACCTCGTCGACGGTGCCGCGCACCAGCAATTCGCCATAGGCTATATAGGCGATCTCGTGGCAACGCTCGGCCTCGTCCATATAATGGGTCGAGACCAGCACGGTGAGGCCATCGGCGGCGAGCGCGTGTATCTCATTCCAGAATTCGCGCCGGGCTTTAGGATCGACGCCGGCGGTCGGCTCGTCGAGCAGCAGCAGTTGCGGCCCCGGCAATGTGCAGGCGCCTAGCGCAAGCCGCTGCTTCCAGCCGCCCGACAATTCGCCGGCCAGTTGCTCCTCGCGGCCGGCCAACCCCAGCCGCTTGATCGCGGCGCGCGCCGCTTCGGCCGGCTTGGCAAGGCCGTAGACGCGGCCGATGAATTCGAGATTCTCCCGCACCGACAGATCCTGATAGAGGCTGAAGCGCTGCGTCATGTAGCCGACCTGACGCTTGATCTTGTCGGTCTCGGTGCGAATGTCGTAGCCGAGGCAAGTGCCGGTGCCTTTGTCGGGCGTGAGCAGGCCGCACAACATGCGAATGGTCGTGGTCTTGCCGGAGCCGTTCGGCCCGAGAAAGCCGTAAATGGTGCCGCGTTTGACCTGCATCGAAAGATCGCGCACCACCGCGCGGCCGTCGAAACTTTTGGTCAGGTGCTGCACGTCGATGACGACGTCGCCATTGTTCTTTGGGGCGCCGTTCTGAGCGCTCCGTGCCGTAGCAGCCGGCGCGGTCATTTCGCCGCCTCGTTCGCCGGTAGGCTCACGCTCACCGGCTGACCGACGCGGAATTTCTCCGGCTGATCGGGAAACGCCTCGATCAGATATACGAGCTTGGCACGTTCCTCCAGCGAGTAGATGACCGGCGGGGTATATTCGGCGCTGCGGGCAATGAAAGTGACTTTGGCCTTAAGGCCGACGGCGCAAGCATCGCACGTCACGGTCACCGCTTCGCCGATCTTGATCTTGGCCAGTTCGGTTTCCGGCGCAAAGAATCGGATCTTGAGATTGCTCGGCGGCAGCAGCGCTACCACCGGACGGCCGGGTGGCACGGTTTCGCCCGGGCGAAAATAGACTTCCTCGATCGAACCGGCGGCCGGGCTGAGTGCGCGCCGGCGCGCCAAGCGCGTCTGCGAGGCGTCGAGGTTGGCCTTGGCCTGGCGCAATGCGGCTTGCGCGTCTTCGAAAGCCTTCTGCGTCCCGGTCGCGGTCTTGAGCAGTTCTTGGGCGCGGTCGAATGACTGCTCCATATTGGTAACCGTCGCCTGCCTCACCGCCACGTCTGCCTTTTGCAGATCGTCGTCGAGCGTGAACAGCAGATCGCCCTTTTCGACTTTATCGCCCTGGCGCACTTTGAGAACTTCGACGCGGCCCTGTTCGTCCGGCGACACGAATACGGTCTCGGCCTCGACCCAGCCTTGCAACTGCCGGTCCGGCGTTTTGCCGCAACTGGCCAACACAAAGGCCACCAGCATCAAAGTCGCGATTGAAAAATATTTTTTGCTCATGCGGCCCTCCTCGGGGCAAACAGCAACTCGACATGCGCCGTCATCATTTTGCGCACGTCGAGCGGCTCGAAGCGCTCAAACAAACCGCTCCAGATGATGGCGACCAGCCCGGGCGCAGCAATGAGTTGCGGAAACTCGATCAGCGCCGCCGGCACGTCGCCGCGTTTGGCGGCGCGCTTGAGAACGCCGCGCACGGCCTCGATGATGCGCGACAGCACTTCGCGGTAATAAAATTCGGCGAGCTTGGGAAAGCGGCGGCCCTCCGTGATCATCAGGCGGACGACTTCCTGGCGCCGCGTGCCATAGACCTCGCGCACGAACAGATCGACAAAGCGCTCGGCCAATTGACTGGCCGGAATGTCGACCGTGCCGATCGCCTCGATGCCGGCGATCATCGGCGCCAACATGGTGCGCACCAGCTCCTGGAAAAGGCTCTCTTTATCGCGGAAGTAGAGATAGATCGTGCCCTTGGCGATGCCGGCGCGCCTGGCGACATCGTCGAGCCGCGCCGCCTCGAACCCCTGCGCGGAAAACTCATCGAGTGCGGCAGCGAGGATCGCCGCGCGCCGGGCAGCGCCGCGCGCCTCGCGAGTTTTAGCTTCCGGTGCCAGGGGCGCCGGCGCCTTGCCGGTGCGCGCCGCGGCAGACGCCACACGAGCCGGAGCAGCGCCTTTACGGGCCGGCGCGGAATTGCGCCTGTCGGATTTGCGGGTCTTCATCGGCTCTTGTTTCGATAAACTGACTGACCGGTCAGTCAGTTATAGGCAATACGGCTGGCGGGCGCAAGCCTCGCGCCACCGCGTTTTGTACGAGGCGAATTGTCTTTACGATCAAGCCAGATGTTGAATTTAGCGCAGATCGCGCAGGGCCGCGTCAGCCCTTTGGCGCTAGCCGTTGGCGTCGCAAAAGAACGTGCGGATGACACATTCGGTGCCGCCGTCTTTGTAGCAGGCCTCCAAGGCGGCGTTCTGGCTGCCGCCGAGGCGCGGTCCCTTGCCCCAGCCAATGGCACCGCACGGATTTACGAAATCGACCGCGAAGGCGGCGCAGCCACCCCGGATCGTCGTCGCCAGGCGGCAGGACGTGCCCTTACATTTCGAAAGCGCGCTCTCGCTCGCCGCGTCAATCGTGGGGAAATCATGCGCCTCGCCGAAGGCAGCGCAGGGCCCGATCGCCAAAGCACCGGCCGCGCGCGCCGTTGATACCGCGACAAACATCAAGGTCACGGTCGCGAGCAGCAGGCTCGCGACCACAAAGGCGCGCATCGCCGACGTGTGAAGTTGCGTCATCGTCTCCGACCCAAACAGCCGAACCAAAAGGTTCGGTTCGATAAAGGGGCTGAGTCGCAGATTCAATCAATGATTCGAATCTCAGGCGCGTTCGATTTCCGCCTTGACGGCCGACAGCGACTCGGGCGTGTCGATATCGATCAGCGCCGCATCGCCCGCGAGCGGCACTTCGGCCACGGCTTCGGCATATTGGCCGATCAGATAACGCGCGCCGATATCGCCGGCGATTGCCATCAGGTCGCCGAAGAACCGGCGCGACCACACCACCGGATTGCCGCGCCGCCCGTCGGTCGATGGCACCACGATGAGTGCGCCGCGCTCGGGATCGAAAGCGCCCAGCAATTTATCGATCAGCCGGCTGTCGACCTGCGGCATG
>Ga0209483_1000394_pt1 | contig 38908 bp, 29 predicted proteins | sample NGEPerA_FD_184508 | JGI IMG/M metagenome (GOLD analysis project Ga0209483, IMG submission 184508) | Arctic peat soil microbial communities from the Barrow Environmental Observatory site, Barrow, Alaska, USA - NGEE PermafrostL2-A... | ecosystem: Environmental > Terrestrial > Soil > Wetlands >...
GTTATCTACGCTGAATGAGTACCCAGCGCTGATATTCGATATGTAGCTGGGACTCACCTTGATACCGCGATTGAAAGCGAAGAGCCCGGTGCCGTAGTCGCACCCACAATCTGCTGGATCCACTCCGTTCGTCAAACCCGACCCATATGTTCCGGTGTAGCTCGCGTAGAAGCGACCGGGGGCGTACGTAATACTCGCTGTACCGGAGAGTCTCTGATCGTGATCCAGATCAAAATATCCCTCTGGCGCGTCGGTCGGGAAAAAACCTCCGGTAATCGGGCCATGGCCGTATGCGTGGTTGAGCGCAAGATTGACATATGCCGAAAACGGCCCGGGAGGACGTATGTCCTGCACGGTCTCCAAACCCGTGATCCGAACGTCAGCGATGTTCACTGAGGTCACGATCGCAGACCCAGGAACCGTATTGTCATCAATTCCGGGAGCACTCTGCTTGTGGTACGCAGCGAATTTGGATACCAGCCCGAACGGGAAGCGGTGAACATACCCCGCCTCGTAGAAGTTGTCCCGCTCCGGCAGTGTCGGCTCGGCCACAACTCCTTGCTGAGCGACGCTCGTGATCGCTCTTAGATCTTCGACGTTGGTCGGGACGAAGAGTCGACCGTAGTAGAGATAGAACGTGTTGCCGGGATCCGGAAAGAAATTGAGCCTGATGCGTGGACTTAATTGCGTGCGTGTTCCGGCGAACGGCGCGTTGTGTGCGTCGTACCGGACTCCTGTTCTGATCTCGAACTGCTCAACCGGAGAGTATGCTGTCTGCGCATACACCCCGATGTCGTACCCCTGAAGATTTGACCGGGACGCGGGGCCCGGCACACCCGAAGTCGTCGCGGTGACAAAATCCTCATGGCCGGTCGTGTACTGACTCAATGTTCCGATTTTGAACTCGAGTTCACGTGCGGGATGAACCGTATAGTCCAACTTCAACCCGGAAGTGGTGAAGTTGCGATTTTCCTGAAGATTATACGCGTTTAACGTGTCTGGAAAGAAGACGAACTGCGCCGAGTCACCCGCTCCGGGGGTGTATCGTAAGCCTCCAGTTCTGAGAAACGCACCAACGAATAGTTCTGGCGCCCGCGGCTGCGTTGTGGCGCCGCCTTCTACACCGGCGGTCGTATCGGCACCGAAAATGTGCCGATATCCGAGATTCAGAAACGCGTTGCGATCCTGTTGGCGATCGTTCAGAACTGTTCCACCAGAAGAATCGTACGGCACCTGGAACTGCGTGGTCGACACGCTTGCGTCGAGGTCGAATATGTTAGAGGCATTCGGAGTGAACTGTACCTTGGCGAATCCCGAATAGTCTTCGCCGTGATTGTGGAAATTGATAGGTGCTTTGCTGGCTGTATCGAACATGACAGGCTCGCGACGCATGTCGGTCGACTGGCGATTGCCGGAGACGAAGAATCCCCATGGACCGCGATTGGAGCTCAGCGTTACTCCCTGACCGTTTGTGTTGAAAGAGCCGGCGTAACCCGACACCGAGCTGTGAAACCCGCCGAGCGGGACTCGTGTCTGAACATCAACAACAGCCGCATTCTTGTTACCGTACTCCGCGTCCCAACCTCCGGTGGTGAACTGGATCTGGTTGATGACGGCAGGGTCGAACAGCTCATTGAGACTACCTGAGATGCCAGCTGGAACCGGGACGCCGTCGACGTAGTATGTGTACTCTGCGTGCTGCCCGCGGATGTGGACCTCGCCAGTAGGTGCGCGCGCTGCACCTGCAATCGACTGCTGAATGATCTGCGACGTGGTGTTTGTGGGGGCGCCGTGATACGAATCCTGCTTGAATCGCTGATCGCCGGAACGCGTGTCCACGGCGAGCGGAATGGCTGCAGTAACGGAGAGCGCGGAAAGGTTGAGTGCGACGGCCGTCAGCTGAAAATCCGTTCGAATGTCGCCCGCACTCCCGCCGACAATAACCTCACGCGACTTCGCTCGAAAGCCGAGCAGTCGCGCGCTCACAGAATATGTTCCCGCCGGAAGTTCGTGCGCGACGTATCGTCCGAACGCATCGGTGATTGTGTTGAGGACGATGCGATCGCCCTGCATCACGCTTACTTCTGCACTCGCCAGCGGTTGATGCGACGCACTATCAGTAACTGTACCAGTAAGATCTCCGCGCGCAACGGCTGCGGAAGTTCCAGAGGCGACTCTGGCCGCCGCAGCGTGTGCAGCCGGAGCCACACATGGAATAGCAAGCAACACAAGCGCGCACGCGATGGCGCGCGTTGGAACGCGTAATTTTGACATGAGTTATCGATGCAATGGTGTGATCACGACGCTCGGGTTGAGCGTCGTAGTTGTGATGACGGAGGCAGTGCCTCCGCCCGTGATCACACTGTCAACGGGGGTGCGCGGGGGAGCCGGACCCCATCATTGATTGCGAGGGCCCGTACGGCGGCCGCGGCTGTTGGGACTGCCGGAAGTCTGAAATTGACATGCCACGATGCAGTCGCCCGCGCCGGAACGTCAGCAGCACTGGCAAGCACGTGACATATGGCGCAGTCATCGCTGTGTAGCCGATGGTGCGTGTTTCCAGGAACCTCCGCATGGACGGGAATAGTATGAGAGCTCGCCTGCTCCTCAATTCCGTCGCTGACCGCAAAGGCACCCTGGAGGCCGAGTTGCAGGATGGCGAACGCGAGGGCGAAAATTCGCAGCCCTCGCGCCCGGCCGCGCGCTCCAATCCCGTTGATCACCCGGTGCGTAACCCCATCAGACGTGCAACTCGTCGCTTTCTCGCGACACTATCTGATAGAGCACCGGCATCAGGAACACGCTCAGCAGCAGGCGGGAGAATAGCCCGCCAACTATCACCATCGCAAACGGTCGCTGCGAATCGGAGCCAACTCCCGTGGAAAACGCCGCAGGCAGCAGTCCGAGTGCGGCCACCAGTGCAGTCATCATGATCGGGCGCAATCGAAGCAGCGCCGCGTCTAGCGTGGCCGCAGATATCGCGAGGCCGTCCAGACGCAATTCGTTTGCATAAGAGATATACACGACTGCGGTTTGCACGGACACTCCAAACAGTGCAAGAAATCCGATGCCCGAAGACACCGAAAACGGCGTTCCAGATACCCACAACGCCACCAATCCTCCGAGCGGTGCTGATAACAGCACGCCAACCACGGTAATAAATGGGAATTTGAAGTTACGGTACAGTGCGAACAACAGAACGAAGATCACTGCGAGCGTCAGTGGCAATACGATCTGGAGCTGGCGCCGCGAGGCCGTGTATTCCTGGAATTCGCCGCCCCAAACGATCGAGTAGCCGGGTGGCAGTTTCACTTTCCTGGCCACCTGCGCACGAGCGTCATCCACCGCGCCAGCCAGGTCGCGACCCACTACGGAATACTGGATCCCGATGTAGCGCGAATTGTCCTGCCGATAGATGAACGAGGCCCCATTCTCAATCTTGAGCGTCGTGACCTCTTTAAGCGGTATCTGCGCACCGCCCGGTGTTGCGATCAGAATGTTGCCTATCTGATCGGCCGTCTCACGAAACTGCGGCTGCAGGCGCACAACCAGGTCAAAGAGCTGCTCGCCCTGCACAACCTGCGTCGCTGCGACTCCTCCAACTGCGGCTTCTATCAATCCGTTGACGTCGGCGACATTCAGTCCGTATCGCGCCATCTTCACGCGATCGGCAGTGACTGTAAGTGATGGCTGACCCAGTTCCTGAACGAGAGTCACCTCTCGTACCCCGCGTATCCCATCGAGCACGCGCTTTACCTGGGAGCCTCGCACCTCCAGCACGTTCAGATCCGGGCCGAACAGTTTAGCGTCGAGCGAACTCTTCAGCCCCGTCTCGGCTTCGTCTACTGCGTCTTCTGCGGGCTGTGTATAATTGAAAGTTATTCCAGGAAAGACGCGCAACTTCTTGTCGATTGCCGCGATCAATTCGGGTTTCGTCTTGTACTTTCCATTCCAGTCGCCATAGGGTTTCAGTCCAACGTAGAACTCAGCGTTGAAGAACCCCGTCGGATCAGTTCCGTCATCCGGCCGTCCGTGCTCGGACCCAACAACCGTAACCTCCGGGAACGATCTAAGAATGGTTCTGATTTGCGGTACTATCTTGGAGGACTCCTCGAACGAGATTGTGTACGGCATTGTTGCGCGGACCCACAACGCGCCCTCGTCCAGCTTTGGCATGAATTCACCGCCGATCTGCGAGACGATCAGCAGACACGCAGCGCCGATCGCTATCGAAGCCCACACTACTGTCTTGGCGTGACCAAGGCTCCATTCGAGCCCACTCCGATAGCGATTCAGCACCCACTCGAACGTCGCATTGCGACGTTCCTTAACGCCGCCACGCAATACAACGCGACACACCACCGGCAGCAGTGTGATCGTAACAAGGAGGGATCCGATGAGGGCGAAGATAGTCGTGTCTGCCATCGGCTTGAAGAGCCGTCCTGACGGACCGGACAAGACGTAGATGGGAGAAAAGCCAGCAATAATCACCGCGATCGCATACACGATCGGACGATCAACCTCCGCTGCTGCCTGGACTATTACTGCCTTGAGATCGTAGGTCGTGCCGTAACGCTTACCAAGTTGACGGTGAATGTTCTCCACCATCACGACGGCACCGTCCACAAGTATGCCGAAGTCGATCGCTCCTATCGACAGCAGGTTGGCTGGAATGTGTCTTATGTCCAGACAAATGAACGCAAACATCAGCGCAAGCGGGATGGAAACTGCTACGATCAACCCGGATCGAATGTCATACAGGAAGAAGATCAAAACCACGATCACGAGTACTATACCGCGAAGGAGATTGTCCTCCACCGTCTTGGTCGTAAGCGCAATCAGATCGCTGCGGTCGTAGAAGGGGACCACCTTCACGTCTTTCGGCAGCACAGTGCTGTTCAGCTCTGCTGTCTTCTGCTCCACGCGCTTGAGAACAGTTTGTGCCTGTTCGCCGGTCCGCATGAGGATCACACCCTCAACCGCGTCGTTCTGGTTGTTGAATCCGAACTGCCCGAGGCGCGGTGCATTTCCGATTACAACGGAGCCAATGTCCTTGACCAGGATGGGCGTTCCGTTCTGCACTGCGACGACGGTATTTCCAATGTCTTCGAGTGTGTTGAGCCGTCCAAGGCCACGAACGTAGTAGAACTGCCCGCCCTCGGAGTAAAAACCACCGCCTGCATTTCCGTTGTTGGCATTGAGTGCCGCAGCCAGCGTGCCAACAGTAAGTCCCGCACCAGCAAGTTTGGTTGGATCGACCAGAACCTGGTACTGCATGGTCTCACCGCCGAGGGACGACATGTCCGCAACGCCAGGCACCGACTTGTACTGTTTCTGAAGTATCCAGTCCTGAATAATCTTCAGTTCCATCGCCGAGCGATCCGGACTCTGGACTACATATCTGTAAACAAGCCCCGACGGCGATGACATTGGCGCCACGGATGATGACACGCCGTCCGGGAGCGACAGATCGGGAATGCGCTCGAACACCTGCTGACGAGCGAAATACGTATCGGTGCCGTCGTCGAACGTCATCCGCACATCCGACAGCCCGTACAAAGTGATCGAGCGCATCACCTTCAGATTCGGCGTGCCGTTCATCCCGGCTTCCACCGGAACTGTTATCAGACGTTCAACTTCTTCGGCCGCGTGTCCCGGCCACTGCGAAATGATCTCGACCATCGGTGGCGAGACGTCTGGATATGCGTCGACCGGCAATCGCGAAAACGACCACGCTCCCACGATGATCAGCACAATCGCAAGGATGCCAGTGAGGATCGGTTGGGCGAGCGATGCTGCGACTATCCGGTTCACGAATGATTGCGGATCCATCTCCGCGATCAACTGTCCCGGAGATTTCTCGGACTCACTTTCCCCATGCGGACGCATGGCAATTGGGTCGACCGGCTCAGACGGCGTCACAGGCTTTCCGCGAATTGAAGGAATACGGCGCCGCGTGCTACTACGTGATCACCCAGTTGCAACCCCGATTTGATTTCGTAGCTCTCGCCGAGCTGCGACCCCAGCACGACTCTGCGTCGCGCGTAGTGAGTATTTGGCGCAGCCCCGACGGCAACATACACATAAGGAAGGTTTTGGTCGTCCCGGAGCACTGCGCCCGCGGGTATGACAATGCCGTCGCGCGACGCATTGCCAGCGATAGACACGTTCACGTACATGTCCCGTTTCAGCAGATCGTTCCGGTTTCGCACCAGCACACGAACAGACGTGGCTCTGGTCGCGGGGTCAACAAGCGCACCGATATAATTGACCGTTCCCTCGAACGGTGTCGGGCTGACGTCACCCGTGACTGTGACTCGCTCTCCATTGTGCACGGAAGCAAGATCCGACTCGAAGACGTTCGCCATCACCCAGACCGTCGACAGGTCAGCGATTGTAAACGCAGGCGTCGTCCCTGCAGCGAGCAGCTGGCCGGGAGTAATGAGCCGTTCGACAACAGTTCCAGAGATCGGCGCCCGGATAACGCCGGTAACGGCCGCTGCGGCGCCGGCACCTCCAGCAAGGGCCGCCGAGGAGTCGATACCAAGTGACTTGATCTGCTCCAAAGCCGACTCCTGATCTGCGACTGCACCCTCGGCGTCCGTCTGTGATTGCTCCAGGTCGCGGCGCGATAACGCATCCGTTTTGAAGAGTTGCTCATTCTGCGCTGCGATCCGCTGGAGATTTGTGGCCGTTGCAACGGCCTTTCTATATGCCCCCAAAGCAGCGGCGAAATCCGGTGATGAAACCGTTGCAAGCGTCGTCCCTCGAGACACGTACGTACCCGGCTGCACCAGCAACCGAATCACCGGTCCCGACACCGGCGAAAGAACCTGTGTTGACTGATCACCATTGAACGCGACGGTACCAGTCGTCGATACGCTCGGCGTAAAACGCGAGAGCGCAACCGTGTCTATCGGAACGCGTGACTGCTGCGCCGGAGTAAGAGTCAGGTCCGATGGCTTGTTCGATGCGGCCGCCGCGTCTGCGGCATCGTTGGCACCGCCGCAACCGGCGATAAGTGCAATGCTCAAAAACAGGCAGAGTTGTTTGGTGTTCATGGATTTGTCCCTGGAACGATGGTCGACAGTGGAACACTTACAGCGCGCTCCAGATCTGATCTCGATGTGTTGGCTGACGCGAGTGCGTCCGCGTATTGACTCTCTGCGTCCAGGAGCGTGCGCCGCGCATCGATTACTTCGAACGCAGACGATCCTCCGATCGCATAACTCGCCGCAGTCGACCGGTAGGCCTCGCGAGCTGACGGCAATAATTCGTCTCGTATGTAGATCGCCTGTCGCAGCGCAGTACTTGCGGCGGAGTACGCGTCTCGTACATCTTCGGCAACCTGAGCTTCAAGGTCACGGTACGTTGCGGCCAGTTCGCGCTCACGGTGCTCCGACTGACTGACTTCTCCCTTGGTATGTTGCCAGAAAAGCAGCGGAAAGGGAATCGCGAGCCCAGTAGAGAAGACGCCCGGTCCGCTGTTGCCGCTCACGTCTCGGGAAACGCCAAGTGTGAGGTCCGGAAGCCAGAACTCACGCGCCAGAGTAGTTGCCGAGTGCGCTCCGGCGCGTTCGGCCGTGAGACCAGCCAGCTCCGGCCGCGCATTCAAAGCCGCCGCCTCCAGCACTTCGACCGAGGGAAGTGCCGGTGGCACTACCAGTGAATCCGTGGTGACTATCGGGGCTCCGAGCGGGCGGCCCATGAATCGATTCAGCGCCGCTCGAGCATCCGTGATCGTACGCTGATTCGAGATCAGGTCGTTTGTAGCGCCGGCAACATCAACTTGCGCCTTGATGACATCGAGACGCGGTGCGGTGCCGGCGTCGAATCGGGCTTGAGTCCGCTTGAGGAAATCGCTGGTGAGCGTCTGCGCTTCAGTCAGATCCGCTCGGTGCTTCAACGCGACCAATAAGGAGTCGTACTGTTCCGAGGTAAGTGCCGCGATCTGCTGTTGAAGCGCCGTATAGTTGGCCTCCGCAGATTTGACATCCGCGCCCGCAACGTTGCCGCGCAGTCGGATCTTGTTCGGAAATGGCAGCTGCAGCGTGGCACCGATGTTCTTCTGACCCGAAGCCGATGAGCGGAATAGCCCCGGTTGCTGATCAAGCGACGCGGTTACAGCAGGGTCCGGAATGGCCGCCGCCTGAACCTTCACAGCTCGCAACTGAGCGATCTGCTCGCGAGCGACGTCCAGCTGCGGATTCCGGTCAAGCGCCAATCGTATGGCGTCCGCCCGGGTCAGAACCAGGGTATCCGGTTTTTGTTGAGCGCTGGCCGTACCCGCGCATAGCGCGAGCATGGCAGCCCAGCGAGTGAAAGGCATGCGGTCTCAGTGCTTGTGTTGATACCGCCGCGCAGCACTCGTCCGGACAGAATGCCCGGGGGCCGACGGCGGGAGCTACACGACCGCTGGAGGTGCTCTGGGCTGGCTGGTGTGAACGACGGGTGTGGGGACCCAGTCCGCTGGCGCGACGATCATCCTGAACGCCGTATGATCCGGCGCCTCCGGCACGACTGCTGGTTGCGAGCTCAGGACATGAAGCGAGAGCACCGTGCAAGCCGGGCAAGTCGCCGCGTCGTGAGTGTAGTGGCCTCGATGGTTGCCCAGAGCCTCGACGTGGGCGGAAAGGCCAAACCCCCGGCTCTCCGATAGTGGAGCAACCGCAATCCAGCATTGAGCGAGCACTGCAAGTGTCGCCGCGAGCCGCCATACCCACCCGGAGGTGGGACGAATCCGTGAGGAAGGTCTATGCATCCGCTTCTAATTGTACAACCGCACCCTTAATTACGCACCGGCCGTCAAAACGCTACAAACTCGTGTTGTGAACGCGAACCGGGCTGGGCCGGCACCGTCCGGGCTGGAAGTGCCAAAATTACAGCAGGGTGGCGCGGCGGGCACTCGACGTGCGATCTTTGAAACTGCAACATGACACGACAAGACGCCCTCGATTACCACAGCTCCGGCCGACCTGGCAAAATCGCCGTCGTACCCACCAAGCCGCTAAACAACCAGCGCGATCTCTCGCTGGCCTACACCCCAGGTGTCGCCGAGCCGTGTCTGGAGATCGCAAAGAATCCGGAAGATGCCTGGAGATATACGGCCCGCGGCAACCTCGTCGCCGTAGTTACCAACGGTACCGCAGTGCTCGGCCTCGGCAACATTGGCGGACTCGCCGGAAAACCTGTGATGGAGGGCAAGGCGAACCTCTTCAAGCAGTTCGCGGACATTGATGTCTTCGACCTTGAAGTTGGCTCCGAAAATCCTGACGACGTTATCCGGTTCTGCCAGTTGCTCGAACCGACGGTCGGTGGCATCAACCTGGAAGACATTCGCGCTCCAGACTGCTTCTACATAGAAGAGACGCTCCGGAAGACGATGAAGATTCCGGTGTTTCACGATGATCAGCATGGCACGGCGATCATTTCGGGTGCAGCACTTCTCAACGCGCTCGAGATATCCGACAGGGACATCGCGACGGTGCGGGTGGTGTTTTCTGGTGCAGGCGCGGCTGCTATCTCGACTGCAGAGCATTATGTACGCCTGGGAGTCGCGCGCGAAAATATCCTCATGTGTGATCGCGAAGGCGTGATATACGCCGGCCGACCCGGAGAGCTGGACCCTTACAAGGCGCGATTCGCAAACCACACAGATGCGCGCACTCTGAGCGACGCACTGGTGGGGGCCGACGTATTCGTCGGGCTATCCGCCGCTGGCGCCGCAACGGGAGAGATGGTCGCGCGCATGGGTCCGAGACCAATCATCTTCGCGCTCGCCAATCCGATGCCGGAAATAATGCCCGATGAGATCCGGGCAGTGCGCGACGATGCAATCATCGCTACCGGCCGTAGCGATTATGCCAATCAGGTCAACAACGTACTCGGCTTCCCGGCCATTTTCCGCGGTGCACTCGACGTGCACGCCAGGGAAGTCAACGAAGTAATGAAGATGGCGGCGACTCGCGCGCTCGCGCATCTCGCCAAGGAAGAGGTCCCGGAAAGCGTTACGCGATTGTACGGCTTGCAATCGGTGAAGTTCGGTCCTGATTATCTAATCCCCTTCCCGTTCGATCCGCGCGTCCTTTTGTGGGTCGCACCCGCAGTTGCGTGGGCCGCTGTGGCGAGTGGTGCCACGAGCGAGTTCATAGATCTGGACGAATATCGCGACAGGCTGGAAGGTCGCCTTGGACGCGCCCGCGGAATAGTGCGCGGGCTCATCAACCGCGCGCAACGAGACCCAAAGCGTGTGGTGTTCACCGAAGGTTACGAGCCGAAGGTCATCCGCGCAGCGCAGCAACTCGTGGACGAGGGGATCGCCGAGCCGATCCTGATTGGTAATCCACGGGACATTCGCGATATCGCTCGCCGTCATGGCATCAAGATCACCGATGTCGCAATCGAAGATCCGGCGACCTCACCACTGCGCGACAAGTACGCGACCTATCTATGGAAGCGGCGCCAGCGCAAGGGATTGAGCCTCGGCGAAGCGCACCATCAATTGTACAACTCGAACTACTTCGGCATGTGCATGGTCGCATGCGGCGATGGAGATGCACTGCTCGCCGGCGTCAACATGCACTATCCGGAAACAATCCGACCTGCGCTTGAGGTCATCGGCGCTCACCCGAAGGCCGGCCTTGTCAGCGGCATGTACATGCTCGTATTCGACAAGACCGTTGTGTTCTGTGCAGATACCACGGTGAACATCACGCCGAATGCCGAACAGCTCGCGCAGATCGCGTACGCCGCGTCGCGGGTAGTTCGTATGCTGGGGATCGAGCCGCGAGTTGCGATGCTCTCATTCTCGAACTTCGGTTCGGTGAAGCACCCTGATGCCCGCAAGGTCAGTGATGCAGTCGCGATTCTGCGTGAGCGCCATCCGGATCTCATTGTGGATGGCGAGATGCAAGCCGATACCGCAGTCGATGAACAAATCCTGCAGTCGACGTACCCGTTCAGCACGCTGAAGGAGCCAGCGAACGTGCTGATATTTCCGGATCTGAGCGCTGGCAACATTGCATACAAGCTGCTTAGTCATCTCGGAGGCGCCACCGCAATTGGACCCATTCTTCTCGGAATGGACCGGGCTGTGCACGTGCTTGAGCAGGGCGCGGACCTCCAGGAGATAGTCAACATGGCCGCCGTAGCCGTGGTTGATGCACAGCAGCGCGAACAGCGCCCCCGGGGGGAACCGGAGCTGTGATAATTTTCACACTTAATTGACGAGAACATAGATGTCCGCCAACTCACTCAAGGACCAGGGCCTGAATCCTACCGGGACTGTTCACTTCAACATGGTTCCACCTGAACTCTTCGGCGCGGCAGCTCGCAGGACGGAGGGCCAGTTTGCAGACATGGGTCCGTTCGCCGCAGTCACGGCTCCGCACACCGGCAGGTCGCCAAAAGACAAGTTCCTCGTGAGCGATCCATCCACCGACAACGATGTCGATTGGGGTGACGTCAACCACAAGATGGATGCCGCTCACTTCGACACGCTCCTCGCAGACGTCAAGACGTACCTCAATGCGCAGCCCGAGCTGTTCATTCAGGATCTGTTTTGCGGCGCTGACCCGAACTACCAACTGTCGGTTCGCTATGTCTCGCCCAACGCGTGGCAGATGGCTTTCGTTCGGAACATGTTCATCCGGCCCGACCGCAAGACGCTCGGGGGCTTTGAGCCAAACTTCACCGTGCTGCACGCGCCAGAAATGCAGGCCGACCCTGCCCGCCATGGTACGCGGACGGGAACTTTCGTCGTCCTGAATCTTGCGAAGCGCATGATCCTGATCGGCGGCACGCGCTACGCCGGCGAACTCAAGAAGGCGATGTTCACTGTGATGAACTACATGCTACCAAAGCAGGACGTGCTCTGCATGCACTGCTCCGCGAACATCGGCAAGGCCGGCGATGCTGCTCTCTTCTTCGGACTCTCGGGAACCGGGAAGACGACCCTCTCCGCCGATCCATCGCGTGATCTGATCGGCGATGACGAACACGGCTGGTCGAGCGACGGTGTCTTCAATTGCGAAGGTGGCTGCTACGCGAAGGTGATCAATCTCTCTGCCGACACCGAACCAGACATCTATCGCACAACACAGATGTTCGGGACGATCCTCGAGAATGTGGTGCTCGATGAGGACAAGCGAGTCAAATTCGGTGATCAATCGATAACGGAAAACACCCGCGCATCGTACCCACTGTCATACATCCCCAATCACGTACCGAGCGGCCGCGGCGGACACCCAAAGAACGTCGTCCTGCTCACCGCAGACGCGTTCGGAGTGCTGCCCCCGATCGCACGGCTGAGCCCGGACCAGGCGATGTACTATTTCCTCTCTGGCTACACGGCAAAGGTAGCGGGAACGGAACGCGGGGTTACTGAACCGCAAGCGACATTCAGCGCCGCTTTCGGCGCGGTATTCCTGGTATGGCCAGCAGCCAAATACGCTGACATGCTCGGTCGCCTGCTACGTGAACACGGCTCCAAAGTCTGGCTTCTGAATACAGGTTGGAGCGGCGGCGCGTACGGAGTTGGCAAGCGCATGAAGCTGAGCCACACGCGCGCGATGGTCAACGCAATCCTCAGCGGTGCACTCGACAATGTGCCGACAACTACGGATCCGATTTTCGGACTCAACAGCCCAGCAGCGGTACCGGACGTCCCAACCGAAGTGCTCACCGCGCGCAATACATGGACCGACAAGGACGCGTACGACGCGCAGGCTCGCAAACTCGCCAAGATGTTCCGGGATAATTTCGCGAAGTTCACCGGCACGTCAGACGCGGTGAAAGCGGCCGGACCCAAGGGGTGACGAAACGCTAACCCGCTCTGCTCGTGTGGCGTTAGCTTTCAGGGCATGGAAATCATCCGTGACCCGATCTGGAACAACATTCGAGTTGACACGCTGGCGCTGGAACTGGTGGACACACCGGTTTTCCAGCGCCTTCGTTATGTTCGCCAGCTGGGGCTCACTCATCTCGTGTATCCCGGCGCCACGCACACCCGGTTCCAGCACGCCCTCGGCGCTTACCACCTCTGCCGCATCGCGATTGTGCTGCTCCGTGACCGCGGAATCGCCGACGTTTCCGACGAGGAATGCGCAATAACCACGATTGCGGCGCTGCTCCACGACGTTGGGCACTATCCATTCTCGCATGCGCTCGAAGAGATAGGCGCCACACATCATGAAGAGGTCGCGACCGCGCTGATCACCGAGGGACCCGTCGCGTCAATCCTCCGCAACCATCTCGGGGAGAACGCTCCAGAGCGAATCACTGCATTGATCCGCGGTACCTCGGACACGCCGCTTCAAGGGCTCGTCGCCGGCTCGCTTGATCTGGACAAGATCGAATATCTCAAGCGCGACGCGCACATGTGCGGTGTAGCGTATGGCGAGATCGACGTCGATCGCCTGATAAACTCGATGGTTCTCGTTGCGAGCCCCATCGACGGACGACGAACGGTTGGCGTCGCGGAAAAGGGCTTGTCTGCGCTGGAATCACTTCTGTTCGCCAAGTACCAGATGTACCGCAACGTGTACTGGCACCATGCGGTGCGAAGTGCGACCGCGATGTACAAACGCATCGTAGAAGACGCTTGCCTCTCCGGCTTGATCGGACAGGAGCAGCTCGCAGGCTTCACCGATGAGGGGTTGCTGTATTTCCTGCAGGATCGTTCGCCGTCGCCGTTGCTCGACGCGCTCAGATCGCGACATCTGTACAAGCGCGCTGTCGATTGGCCTGCCTCGGAACTCGATGGTGACTTCGGAGAATGGATCGCCAACGACCGGCGACGTACCCGCGCTGCCGAAGATTCACTCGCTGCTTCGCTCGGGCTCAAATCCGGCGAGCTGCTGCTTGACTATCCTGAGAAAACTCCCATGCTCGGGGTCGATATCCCGGTGTTACGCCGCGATGGTACCGTCGAGCTCCTGACCGATCGCGCACTCTCAGGCACCATCAACCTCCCGCGACTCTCCGATGAGCTCTACCGGTCCGCACGGTGGCTTCGGATGTTTACTGCACACAGGGTTGATGTTGGCAAGATCGATATCATGCGTACGATAGCGGACGCCTGACGCGGCTTCTTCGCCACGTCGGCGACAGCCCAGCAGTTGATAGACGCATATCGAATTAACGCCCCCGTCCCATCGGTCGTCAAATTGGCGAATTCGTACTTTCGCCGAGCGCGTGCATTGTGCACGCCTCGATAACGTATCACCTGGCACGGAGCTCATCGATGCAAACACGATCTCTTTTTTCCACCCTTACCGCGACGCTGGTTGTCTTCGCAGCAGTCGCATGCAGTGACGCGACAGCCCCAAGCGGATCGTCGCCGTCTGCAGCAGCATCATTCGAAGCGTCGGTAACACCTGATCTTGCCCCATCGGCGGGCGAGGATGTGGCGACGGACTATGGTTTCATGTCCGCGGCAGACATGACGGGTAGCGGAGCCTCGTTTACATCAAGCGTGGCCGGTGCAACAATCGCCGGCGCTGGCGTTTCGGCTGCCTTGATTACGCCATCCTCGACAGGCGCTGCGGTGTGGATCAGCTCCGCATGCGTATTTAATTCAGCCACTGGTCGCTTTAACTGCCCACCGCTCCTTAGAGGAAAGCAAACATACACCACAAGCTACGCTCTATTCGACATCAACGGTACGACGCAATCGGCATTCAACAAAGCGACAACTGCTTCGATCAACTTCATTGTCGCCGATACCGGCGAGACGAGCTTCAGCTCCAACAACAATACCTTCACTGACACGACGTACCGCCTGCACAATCGCACTGTATCTACGCTGCTTGGCGATACCGTTCACACGTGGTATGGCAGCGGCACCGGCTCCGTGCACTCGACTCGCACGGGTCAGATCACCAAGGACTACGTATTCACGTCGGTTGACACCGCGTCCGCAGTACGCTTCCGCCAGCCGCGCGATATCAACCCATACCCGCTCGGCGGCACGTTCGTGAAGAACTACACGGTAGTTCGCACTCGCCAGGCTTCTGACACGACGACGCATACGGCCACGCGGCAGGTAGTTGTAACGTTCAATGGGACAGTAAATGTGCCCATGACGATCAATGGTGTTGCGTATTCGCTGAATCTGGACACGCACAAGGTTACGAAGCAGTAGCCGCAGTTCGTATTCACGGTTGACACGTCCGGTCACCCGCGTCAGGGCAGAATCAGCCAGGTAGTTCCAGCTCGGGCAGACCTCGGAACAGGTCCAGCGATGCGGGATTGGCGAGAGCCTCGATGTTGGTGACCGGACGTCCGTGTATGACCTCACGAACTGCAATTTCCGTGATCTTTCCGCTTATCGTCCGGGGTATATCGGCGACCTGAACAACGACCTTCGGAACATGCAGCGGCGTGGTGTTGGTTCGGATGTGCGCCTTGATTTTCCCGACGAGTTCACCCGACATCGTCACTCCCTCGCGCAACCGCACAAATAGAACTATCCGTACGTCGCCATGCGCACCTTCGCCTAGCTCCTGCCCCACAGCGACGCTCTCAATCACCTCAGGAAGCCGCTCCACCTGGCGATAGATCTCCGCTGTCCCGATTCGAACGCCGCCTGGGTTGAGAGTCGCATCGCTTCGGCCGTAGATAATGACTCCGTCATGCGCCGTCAGCTCAGCCCAGTCTCCGTGACGCCAGACGCCTGGGAAATAATCGAAGTAGGCGGTACGATACCTGGAACCGTCCGCGTCGTTCCAGAAATAGATCGGCATGCTGGGGAATGTACCGGTACACACCAGTTCACCCGGAGTCTCGCTCACGGCGTTTGCTGCGGCGTCGAACACCTGGACTTGCATACCAAGCCCGCGACATTGCAATTCCCCGCGATACACTGGCGCGGTTGGGTTTCCGAGTGCAAAACACGAGATGATGTCAGTTCCGCCACTTATGCTGGCAAGATGCACATCGCCCTTCACCTGATCGTAAACGTAGTCGTAGCTGTGGTCAGCAAGCGGACTGCCAGTAGAGAGTATCGCGCGGAGCGATGTCAGATCGTGGCTCGTTTTCGGCTCGAGGCCCGCCTTCTCCGACAGAGCAAGATATTTGGCGCTCGTCCCAAATACCGTGACGCGTTCTTCCTGCAACAGATTCCACAACACGTCCGACGCCGGATGTAGCGGTGAACCGTCATACAGCACCACCGTCGCACCGACTGCCAGTGAACTCACCATCCAGTTCCACATCATCCAGCCGCAAGTGGTGAAGTAGAATATCCTGTCCGATCGTTTCAAATCCGTGTGGAGAACGAGCTCTTTCAAGTGCTGCAGGAGCGTTCCGCCGGCGCCGTGCACCATGCACTTTGGCAGACCGGTGGTGCCCGACGAATACATGATATAAACCGGATGATCGAACGGCATTCGCACAAATGTCGGAGCATCGCCGCAGCGGCGGAGCGAGTCCCACCGCACAGCGCGCGGTACGCTGCTTGGATCGAGGCGCTCGGCCAGATAAGGCACAATTATCACGTGCTGGATCGACGGTATCCGCTGCGCGATATCTCGCACGCGATCAAGGCAGTCGATCGCCTTGCCCGAATAGCGATAGCCATCCGCACATATCAACACCTTTGGCGTGATCTGTCCAAATCGATCGAGCAGCCCCTGCACTCCAAAATCCGGAGAGCACGAACTCCACACCGCGCCGAGTGTCGTCGTTGCGAGCATCGCAATGATCGTCTCGGGAATGTTCGGCATGAAGCCAGCGACCCTGTCACCGACTCCGACGCCCATGTCGCGCAGAGCTGTCGCGATGCGACTGACCTCACCCGCCAGCTCCGCGAAAGTCAGGCGCTGCTGCCGCCCGCTTTCATTCCACGAAATCACTGCAGTTGCATCATCTCGAAATCGAAGCAGGTTTTCCGCGAAATTGAGTTGCGTTCCCGAGAACCAGGCCGGCCCGAGGACCGGATCTGGCGGCGCCATGCGATCGAGCCCTGTACACGTACTTGAATCGAATCCATCTGCAGTGAGTCCGCAGAAGTCCGCAGTCGCGCGCCAGAATCGCTCACGATTCCGAATGGACCATTCGTGAAGGATTCCGTATGGGAGCGGAACCCCATCACTGCCCGCAGCGAGCTCGCCACGTGCACGCAGCGTTTGAACGAATCGGGTGAGGTTTGAATCCCGCACCATGTCCGGCGAGGGACGCCAGATTGGCTCCATTACTCTTGCGGGCTAAATGATACCGATGCCGACCGACGGACGCGCTGCAACGCGTCCGTCAGTCGCTGGAATTACGAAGTCGGCGGCGAGAACGAGGACTGTTCGTTCTGCAGCGTGATCCACGAAGTCTGGTAGCCAGGGTCCTCGATATCGAGCGCCTGCTTTGCCACCTTCAGCGGACGGAACGTGTCCATCATCACTGCTAGCTCGTCGGTAAACTTTGCGCCGATCGACGCTTCAGCTCGGCCCGGATGCGGTCCATGCGGTAATCCATCCGGGTGATGCGTTATCGAACCAAATTCGATTCCCTTGCGCGACATGAACTCACTCGACGCGTAGTACAGCACCTCGTCCGAATCGACGTTGGAGTGATTGTAAGGCGCCGGGATCGCTTCCGGATGAAAATCGTACGGGCGCGGACAGAATGAGCACACCACAAATCCATCGCCCTGAAAAGTCTGGTGCACTGGTGGCGGCTGGTGAACCCGGCCAACAATCGGCTCGAAATCCATGATGTTGAACGCCCACGGATAGTAATATCCGTCCCAGCCAATCACGTCGAATGGATGGTGATCCAGCACCAGTTCATTAATCCCGTCGTACTGCTTCACGAAGACCTGGAAGTCACCTTTTTCGTCGTGCGTAACAAGCTGTTGCGGTATCCGAATGTCGCGCTCAGAGTACGGTGCGCCCTCAACCATCTGTCCAAATTCGTTGCGATACCGCTTTGGCGAGCGAATGTGCCCGCGGCTTTCCATGATCAGAAGCTTTGGCTGCTCTCCATCCTTGTCGAAGCGATACTTGTGCATGATGCCACGATGGATGACCAGATAGTCACCTTCATGAAACGGCAGGTCGCCAAAGACGCTCTCGAGCACGCCCTTGCCCTTGCTGACGTACACCAATTCGTCAGCCTGCCCATTGCGATAGAAGTGTGCGTCCTCCTTGTCCGGCTCGACGTACAGCATCGCAACATCCTGATTGAACAGGAGCGGAATGCGATCCATCGTGGGACTGCCACCCTTCTTTATGTGCGATGTGCGAAAGTGCCGATGCCTGAGAGTCACATCGGTGTCTTCTTCGAATTTCATCTCCTTCACTCGCCGCACCGACTTGACCATCGTCGGAGGATACGTGTGATACAGGAGCGACGAAGTGCCGGTGAATCCTTCGTGACCCATCAATTCTTCAGCGTACAGCTCGCCGGACGGCTTACGAAATGCGATGTGCCGCTTCCGTGGAATCGCGCCCAACGTATGATAAATAGGCATGGCTTACGTGTTCCCGCGGAGTTCCTGCTCTCTCTCGATCGCCTCGAACAGCGCCTTGAAGTTTCCAGCGCCGAAGCTCTTCGCTCCCTTGCGCTGGATGATCTCGAAGAAGACAGTCGGTCGGTCCTCGACCGGCTTCGTGAAGATTTGCAGGAGATAACCATCGGGGTCGCGATCTACGAGGACGCCAAGCCTTTCCAACTCTTCAATCGGTTCGTCGATCTTGCCAATGCGCTCCTGCAGGCCGGCATAGTACGTTCCCGGAACTCCGCTCAGGAACTGAACGCCGCGGTCGCGCAACTTCTTGACCGTTCCAATGATGTCGTCAGTCGCGAGCGCCATGTGCTGCACGCCGGGCCCCTTGTAGAACTCCAGATACTCATCGATCTGTGACTTCTTCTTGCCCGCCGCCGGCTCGTTGATCGGGAACTTGATCCTGTCATTCCCATTAGCCATCACCTTGGACATCAACGACGAGTATTCCGTGCTGATCATCTTGTCGTCGAACGTGAGAAGATTTCTGAAACCCATGACGGTCGCATAGAAATCCACCCACACGTTCATCTTGCCGAGTTCGACATTACCGACGCAGTGATCGACGTACTTGAGACCGACTGACTCAGGTTGATGCTGCAGCTTCATGGCGCGATATCCGGGCATGAACAGACCCTTGTAGTTCTTTCGCTCCACCAGCGAGTGTATCGTCTCCCCGTAAGTCTTGATCGCGGCAATGACCACTTCGCCATCATCGTCGCGCATCACGCGTGGCTCATGCACCGATTCGGCACCGCGCTCGATCGCCTTCGAATACGCGTCGCGCGCATCGTCAACCCAGAGCGCGAGGTCGCGAACGCCATCGCCATGACGATATACATGGTCCGCAATCAACTTGGCATCTGCGCTCAGATCCGGTCGGATCGCTGTAGTCAGAACGAACCGGATCTTGTCCTGCTGGAGCAGGTAGCTGGCCCTGTCGCGAACTCCCGTCTCCGGCCCGCGATACGCCACCACGTTGAAGCCAAATGCGCTGGTGTAGAAATGGGCCGCCTGTTTCGCGTTGCCCACGTAGAACTCGATGTAGTCCGTTCCGTTGATCGGAAACGTGTCGCCCGTAGCGGTCTGCTCGGGCAGTGTTGCAGTTGCCATCTGGTCCCCCTCCCTTGGTGCGTGCCGCGCTACGCTCGCTTGGATGCTCCGTGCGCCTCCGCCAGCTTGCGCGCGATGCCTCTGTAGAAACCCGCGTCCTCTTCCTTCCCCTGCTGCTGCAGCGAGAGCGAGGCCAACTCCAGCGCGTAAAGAATGTTGCCCAGGTAAAGCCTTGCAAGCTGACCTACGTCTTCCGGTTCTTCGAACAATTGTTCGATCTCTTCTTTATCCAATTGTGTTGGACCCGCCCGCCGGCGTCGGATGAACTCCTGTCGCCATTGCCGATGATGAATGAACGCGAATGACGACAGCCGTAATATTGTCTACACCGCCGCGCGCATTTGCTTCCGAAATCATCGCGTCCACCAGTCGCTCCGGAGCCGCGCGGGAGCTAAGCAGCTGCTGCAGACGCCAGTCATCCACCATTCCGGTGAGGCCATCGCTGGCAAGCAGGAAAACATCACCCTGCCGAACTTCGCCATCCGTGATGTCCGGCTCGACGTCCCAGCCCATCCCGACACAGCGCGTAATCACGTTGCTCTGCTTGTGATTCTTGGCACCGTCACGAGTGATTAGGCCGGCGTCGATCTGCTCCTGCACGATCGAATGATCGTGGGTGATCTGACGCATCTCGCCGTCGCGAAACAGATAAATGCGCGAATCGCCTATATGGCCGATGATGAACCGCGCGTCGCCCAGAACGAGCACGGAGGCGGTGCTGCCCATGCCCATCTTGTCGCGTTCGGCGGCACTTCTCTCGAATACGGCCCTGTTAGCGTGTCGGAGGGAGAGGGCCACCATTTCGAACGCGTCCGCGCTCTCAACGTCGGTCAGCTTCTCCAGATCTGATGAGACGACCTCAACGGCCATCTGGCTCGCCACCTCACCGGCGGCGTGCCCACCCATTCCGTCCGCCACCATAAACAGGCCGCGGTACTCATTGGCGTCAGCAAAAAAGCTGTCCTCGTTCCCTTTCCGCACACGACCGACATCTGATCCGGCGGCTACTGCAAAGTGCACTAGAGGCTCACTAGAGGCTCACAAGCGTGATCGTTTCAAAAAAGTGATTTCTAAATCTGCAAGCGCCACAGGCGCGCGTACAGGCCATCGACCCCAAGAAGCTCATCATGCGTGCCATGTTCCACAACTTCCCCATGGTGCATGACAATGATATTGTCCGCCTCCACAATAGTGCTCAACCGGTGAGCGATCGCGATAGTGGTCCGGCCTGCCAGAAGCACCTTCAACGCCTGCTGAATCTCGGCTTCCACTTCGCTGTCCACCGCACTGGTCGCCTCGTCCAGAATCAGAAGCGCTGGATCGGCTGCCACGGCCCTCGCGAACGATAATAACTGGCGCTCCCCCACGCTGATGGAGGCGCCCCTCTCACCCAATACCTGATGATAACCGTGAGCAAGGCGGCGGATGATCCGGTCCGCCCCAACCTGCGTCGCCGCCGCTTCCACCTCCTGATCAGTCAGCGGCGCCGATAACCGGATGTTGGACGCTACATCCCCGGCAAACAGGAAAATGTCCTGCTGCACGTACCCGATCAGTGCCCGCAATTGCTCCACGGGCATGTCGCGAATGTCTCGTCCGTTTACCAGTATCCGGCCGCGCTGCGGATCGTAAAACCGCATCAGGAGACTTACGATCGTCGTCTTGCCAGCGCCTGTATGACCTACGATCGCCAGCGTCTCTCCAGGGCGTGCCGAAAAGTTCACATCGCGAAGCACCCATTCAGGCTCCCCGGGCGGCCGGACTTTCGCCGCGTGAGGCCGGTCGTATGCAAACCAGACGTTTTCGAATTCCACCAGCACCGACTTGGGCCGGCCTTCCTTGCGAAGCTCCTCGCCCGAAACGTCCACCCACGGCTCCGTGTCCAGCAGATTGAAAATCCGCTCGGAACTCGCCATCGCCGTCTGCAGAGTGTTGTACTTGTCCGAAAGATCCTGAAGCGGCTGGAAAAACCGCCTCACCAGCTGTAGAAACGCAGCCACAGTCCCTACGGTCAGCGTAGTCGCTTCCACACGGCCAGCGCTCGCTACGATGAGGCTGGCGAGAGCTACGGACGTCAGGATCTCGATAGCGGGAAAGTAGAGCGCATAGACGGTGATCGACTTCAGGTGCGCATCAAGATGCGACTTGTTCAGAGCGTCGAACCGCCGAGCCTCATCAACCTGTCGTCCGAACAGTTGAACGACCCGCATTCCCGACAAGCGTTCCTGTAAAAACGCGTTGATCCGCGCGAGACGTGTCCGGATGTCGCGGTACGCCTCGCGCACCTTGATGCGAAAAACGAATGAGACCAGTACTACGAGCGGAATCACCGCAAACGACGCGAGCGATAGTCGCCAGTCGGTCACCAGCATCGCAACGCTTATCGCGAGAAGCGTAAACAGATCGCCCATCCCGCTCACCACGCCGGCCGTAAACAGCTCGTTCAGCGTTTCGACATCGGACGTCACACGCGTGATCAGCCGGCCGGCTGGATTACGATCGAAAAACGCGATCGGCAGTCGCTGCAGATGACTGAACAGCTGAAGTCGGAGATCCCGCATCACGTTCTGGCCCAGCAACGCCGTAAACCATGTCTGGCCGTACGACATCACCAGCTCAAGGATGAGCGAGGCCGCGTAAAGAACCACCGCAAGCCTTATCGCCCCGTAGTCGTGCTGCGGAATCGCGACGTCAATTACGTGTTGCGTCAGGAACGGCCCCACAAGCTGGAGGCCGCCGGCAATCATGAGAAAGAACAGCGCGATAGCAATCAGCGCCCGGTACGGAGCGGCGAAGGCGACGAGCCTCCGCATGAGCCGGCTATCATAAGCCTTACCGAGCGCCTCTTCTTCGTGGAACGACACAGTTGAGGCGGTCATGCGGCCTTCAATCTAACTGAGCGATATTGTGGTACGGTGGTTGCCATGCTTTCTGCTGTAGTCCGACCACTCTATATGGAGGTTCTATGAGCATTCTCGCCTGGATCATCCTCGGCCTGCTCGCAGGTGCGATCGCAAAGGCTATTTTCCCCGGCACGGACCCCGGTGGATTGATCGTTACGATGATCATCGGAATTGTTGGCGCTTTCATCGGCGGCTGGATCGGAGGGATGCTTACCGGCACGGGACTGAACGGATTCTCCCTCTGGAGCCTCATTCTCGCTGTCGTCGGCGCGCTGATCCTGCTGTGGATCTACCGCATGAGCACCCGCGGGCGCAGCACTACGGTCTAGGGCTCGCGGAGAAGCTCCGGCTGACTCGGTCCTCGGCCGGCTCCATCGAGCCGGCCGAGGACGTCCCTACGGCATTTCTTCGCCCCTCGTAGCTATCTTTTACAGGTGAAGGATTTCCTTGTCATACGAGGGGCCCGGCAGCACAATCTGAAGGGCTTTAATCTCGAAATTCCGAGGCGGAGCTATACCGTCATTACCGGGCCGTCAGGCTCGGGCAAGTCGTCGCTCGCATTCGACACCATCTACGCCGAAGGCCAGCGCCGGTACGTCGAATCCCTATCCGCGTACGCGCGCCAGTTCCTCGAACGGATGGAAAAGCCTGATGTCGATTCGATCGACGGGCTCTCACCTGCCGTCGCCATAGAACAGAAGAACCAGACCAAGACTTCGCGCTCCACAGTTGGTACCGCGACAGAGATCTACGATTATCTGCGGCTGATGTGGGCGCGCATTGGGCGCACCTTCTGTCCCAGGTGCGGTCGTGAGATGCGCCCCGATACTGTATCCTCGGTCACTGACACAGTGCTTTCACTCGACGAAGGCACTCGATTCGCAGTCGCATTCCCGCTCAAGCTGTCCAGCAAGGTCACGCACGCGGTCGTGATTGAAAATCTCCGCGCACAGGGTTTTCTGAGGGTGTTCGTAGACGGCGCGATACAGTCACTCGATGCCCTCGGGCCCAAAGCCAATCTCACTCGCGCGAAGGATCCGTTCGTTGTTGTTGACAGACTTTCCGTCAAGGCCGACGCTGCAAGTCGGCTGGCTGAGTCTGTCGCGACGTCGTTCCGCGAAGGTGACGGCGACGTTGTTATTCTGTTCCCCGACTCCGTGCGATCTCCGCTCGATGGCACGAAGGTCGATCGACTGCGTTTCACCGATCGCTTCGAGTGCGCCACCGACGGAACGCGTCAACCGACGCCCACACCGCAGCTATTCTCCTTCAACAATCCGCAAGGAGCATGTCCGCGCTGCAATGGGTTCGGCGCAATTCTGGAATACGACGAATCGCTTGTGATCCCATATCCGGAGCGCTCACTCCGCGATGGCGCGATCGACCCGTGGACAAAACCGCGTTACGACAACAAGCGTCGCACTCTGGCGGAGTTCGCCAGGAAGAACGACATCCCGATGGACGTTCCCTGGATCGAGTTGTCCTCCGCGCAACGCGACATGCTTCTCACGACCGAAGCTAAACGGGGCTACGTGGGCGTGTATCCATTCCTCCACGCGCTCGAGGCCAAGCGCTACAAGCAGTACATTCGCGTGTTCCTGCGCCAGTACCAGACGGCGCAGGAATGTCCTGAATGCCACGGCGCCAAGCTGCAGCCTGAATCGCTCAACGTTTTGCTTGGCGGGCGGAACATCGCGCAAATCGCGGAGCTCCCGATTGACAGATTGAGTGACTGGCTCGAGACACTGGAGCTTTCCGACTACGAAATATCAATCGCGGAAATGATTCTTCGCGAATCGCGCAATCGTGTGCGCTTTCTCCGTGATGTGGGGCTCGATTACCTCACGCTCAACAGATCGACACGTACTCTCTCCGGCGGTGAGGCACAACGCATCGGGCTGGCCAATTCGCTCGGATCCCGGCTCGTAGATACGTTGTACGTGCTGGACGAGCCGTCCGTCGGGCTGCATCCGCGCGATATGGATCGTCTTCTCACGCTGTTGCGCCGACTTCGCGATGCTGGCAACACGGTGATTGTTGTCGAGCACGATCCGGCTGCCATGGAAGTAGCGGATTACATGGTCGAGTTGGGACCGGGGAGTGGCGTCCACGGCGGTGAAGTCATGTTCGCTGGCCCCATGTCGCGAATCGCCGAGAGCCCGCTTACGGGCAAGTATCTGAGTGGCGAACTGTCGGTGCCGCTTCCTGAAGAACGTCGTCGGGTCGGTCCTCGCTGGATATCTCTGGAGGGCGCGCGCGAACACAATCTGCACGGCGTGGATGTGAAGATCCCCATCGGCGCACTCACAGTCGTGACTGGAGTGTCGGGCTCGGGAAAGAGCACGCTCATACACGACGTCCTGTATCACGCGCTGGAAACTCAGACGCAGGGCGAGCATTCCGCCAAGCGACACCTCGGCGAGAGCGTCGGCGCGTACGAGAGCATCAGCGGCGTCGAAGCAATCGATGAAGTCGTGATGATTGATCAGAGCCCGATCGGGAAATCACCCCGCTCCAATCCGGTCACGTACATCAAGGCGATGGACGAAATCCGCACGATCTTCGCCGACGCGCCACTCGCGCGGCAACGCAAGTACACACCCGGCACCTTCAGCTTCAACGTCGAGGGCGGACGCTGCCCCAAGTGTGAGGGCGCTGGTTACACAGAAGTCGAGATGGTATTCATGGCCGACGTATTCGTTCCGTGTGAGGAATGTGGCGGCAGGCGCTTCAAGGATGCGGTGCTCGAAGTACGCGTGAACGGCAAGAACATCGACGACGTGTTGCAACTTACCGTTGATCAGGCGATCCGCTTTTTTGCGCGCGAAGAAAAACTCGGCCAGGCTCTCTGGCATCTGCAGCAAGTCGGACTCGGTTATTTGCGACTGGGCCAGCCGGCGACGACGCTGTCAGGTGGTGAAGCGCAGCGGATCAAGATCGCAAGAGAACTCGCGAATGCTGGCCGCAAGAGCGGACGCAAGCTCTACATATTGGATGAACCGACCACCGGACTTCATCTCGATGACATTCGGAAGCTCGTCCTGGTCCTGGATCGACTTGTCGCTGCGGGACACACAGTGGTGCTGATCGAGCACAATCTGGACGTGATAAAGCTGGCCGACTGGGTCATCGACATGGGCCCGGAAGGGGGCGACGGAGGCGGGCGGCTCGTGGCCATGGGACGGCCCGAGGACATTATAAAAGTTGCGGAGTCCCACACCGGCCGGTGGCTTGCTCCGATGCTTGGACGAGGCGCGCCGGTCCGAGAAGCGCCTCGGACTGATGAGCGCATAACATCTCGGGCCCGGGGCGGAAAACTCAAAGCAGGTTGAACGGTCGCACGAACGGTTGAGCTTGCCCCCGCCCCTCGCTAAATTGGTAGGTCTCCCCCGGATTGCATCCGAAGGGACATTCCCCAGTAGCTCAGTTGGTTAGAGCATTCGACTGTTAATCGAAGGGTCGTAGGTTCAAGTCCTACCTGGGGAGCTGGCTTAGTCATTTGCAGATACCTGTATCAACACTACCTACCGCCTCGGCTGATGCCGGGGCGGTTTCTGTTTCTGACTGCGTTGCGATCACCCGGCAATCTGATTCGGGGCGTTCGGTAACCATTTGCGCGCGCGGAACCCCACTACTGCCCTACGTCCGTCATGCCACCTGTGGCTGACGTAAACATGAACATGAACATGAAAGCTATCGACCGTGCGTGCGAGTTTAGTCTGGTCATGTCGAAACGGGATACGCTCGGGATGCTACACTCCATGACGTAGGTGTTCGAGTTGCGCCTGGGAGTCCGGCGATTTCCGCAGATGCAGTTCAATTACATCCTCGCAACCTGGTGCGCACACTCAGCTATCCTCGGCCCACACGTTCAGTGACGAATGCTTCCATTTGCCCTTTTGTTGCACGCTAAGATCGGAACGTTGGACGGCTCGCGTCCGCCGTGCCGCTGGTCAATTTCCGTACTAGCGCCGCGGCTCCGGATGGCAGAGCTTTGATTGCAACAGAGCGCACTCGGCAGCTCTCGGGAAGTGCAGTCCGGTATGAACCACAAGGGCAAGGATAACTCACCTCTCACCATCACGGAACGCAAATGCCCGGAACACCTAAGCGGTTTGCTGACCGCGCGAAGCGCAATCTTCGCCGCTACCAGAAGATCCTCAGTTCGGCGCGATCCCGCGACGTGAACGAGTCGGATACTGTCGTGATTGTCAGCGACATGCTTACGGATATACTAGGCTACGACAAGTACAAGGACGTGACGACGGAGCTTGCGATTCGGGGGACTTTTTGCGATCTGGCAATCAAGAACGGGAGCCGGACACAGTATCTGATCGAGGTCAAGTCCATCGATACCGATTTGCGCGAGAATCACCTGCGACAGGCAATCGACTACGGCACGCGCGAGGGTGTTGAGTGGGTTCTCCTCACCAACGGTGCGGTTTGGCAAGCGCATCGCATCCGATTCGAGCAGCCGATTGCGCATGATATGGCGTTCACCATTGACTTGCTGGATCCCGATGCGAAGCCGGCAGAAATCACCGACCTCTTCTATCTCATCAGTAAGGAGGCAGGTACGTGCTCCGAGATCGACAACTATTGGAAACACAAGGAAGCAACGAGCCGCTACGTCATTGCCCAGGTGCTGCTCGAGGACGGCGTTCTCTCCATCGTGCGCCGTCAACTGCGCAGCTTGTTCAAGGGATTGAAGGTATCTGCCACCGACATCGAGAAAGTGATTCGCACAGCGGTCCTTAAGCGAGACGTCCTCGAAGGAGACAAGGCGCAGCTCGCAGAGAAAATCCTCCGACGCGCGGAGCGTCGAAAACAGCGCGCGAAAGGCGTCGCGTCTGATGCAGACAAAACGGACGCTACTCCGGCGATCGCAGTTGTGCCTGTGGTTCACTGATTCATGAGCGCCGACCTCCCAACGAGCGCCCCAGAAGTACGGTGCGCAATCGACGCCCCCTCGGAGCCTGCACGATGACTGACAGCAAAAACTTCCCGATTTTCAGCAGCGCGGATCTTCAGCGCCGCATAAGTCGCGACATCAACGAAATGCTCGGCGTGATCCGGGGCATCGTCTGCGACGGCGTGTTGAGCGATGGAGAGGTGCGAGCATTTCGAAATTACCTCGTCGCGCATCCTGACTTCACAGTCTCTTGGCCCGGTAATGTGTTGGCAGAGCGTATCGTGAGGATCTTCGCAGACGGCGTCGTCACTCCCGATGAGCGAAACGACCTGTACGAATTATTCTGCGATACTATCGGCGCCGGCGACATCACGAGTGAGGTTCCGGAGCCGCACACGACGAGACTCCCGTTCGATAACCCGCCGCCAACGATCACGATCCCGGCGCACACATTCTGTTTTACTGGCGCATTCGTCTTCGGAACTCGCGTGCACTGCGAAGCAATGACAGTTATCCGCGGTGGAGTGTGTAGAGACAATGTCGTAAAGCAGCCGATGACCCTCGTGATTGGGGGCTACGGCAACGATGCATGGTCTCAATCGGTTTATGGCCGCAAGATTGAGACAGCCGTTCGATACAGAACTAAAGGGGCCCCAGTCTCGATCGTGTGCGAAGAGCTTTGGACGCAGGCGATCGCCAGCTGCAGTAGAGTTGACGCTGCGTCGCATTGAATTCCGCGTCGCCGTCCTGCGATAGGGCCGAAAGATGTACGACGTCGCCGCCGATCTCGGCGTGAGCTACAACCACCTCATCCGGATCCTCGACGGAAAACGAAGGCCCATGGCAAGACTCGAAATTAAAATCGCGAAGGTGATGGAGTGAGGCTCAAGATCAGTGACAGCTAAGAAAACAGTTTTCATCATGGGCGCGGGCGCGTCCGCGCATGCAGGCGTTCCGATGATTCGAGGCTTCCTCGACAAAGTACGCGATATGGAGTCGAATGGGAGCGGCGCGCCCTTTCAAGCTGACTACACGACGATCGTAGACCTGATTCGCAGCTCCCTCACCGCGATTCCCGCAGCGAGAAGGGTGGACCTTCACAACGTGGAAGAGGTTTTTAGCCTCATCGAGATGGGGCGGTTGATTCGCCGTATCCCAGGAGTAAAGGAAGCTGATCTCGATGAACTAGCGGCTTCGATGCGCATTGTTCTTGCACACACGGTTGACACTTCCTCCATGTTTCCATGCGATCGGGAGAATGGTGTGATGGCGCCGCACGGCTATGAGCGGCTAGCGGACTTTATCGCGGACCGCAGTCGCGCACCCGAACGCCGCTACAGCTTCATCACGTTCAACTACGATCTTGCGCTCGATGCTGCAATAGTCGGTGCAAACATGCAACTGGACTACGGCCTTGAATCCTCAATTACCCCGGCCACCGTCCCAATTCTGAAGCTTCACGGGTCGATCAATTGGCGGCGTGAAAATGACGACGTCAAAGTGCTCTCCGTCGACGCGTTGCTGCAGCGCGCAGGTAATGCGATCCGCTATGGCGTCGGACGTCCGCTTTCGTTGCGCGCGCTAAATTTTCCCGGCGTCCCGGCTCGGCCCGATGTCGCGCTCATTCCGCCGTCATGGAATAAGACTCAAGATCAGGGTACTTTCGGGAACATTTGGCGGCACGCAGGGGAAGAGTTGAGTAGCGCCGACTCGATCGTGATCATCGGATATTCAGCGCCTCGATCCGACGCGTTCTTCTCTGACCTGCTCGCGCTCGGTTTGGCATCTGCGTCGAAGTCTCTACGCCGCATTGTTCTCGTGGACACCAATCCATCGGCGGCGGCACGGTTCACAGATGAAATCCTCGGAACCGATACGACCGCCATCTTTACGCAACTCGAGATGGCATTCGAACGCTGGGCGGATACGTTCGTCCAGGGGCCTCCCCCCGAATGGTCGGTCTAGAAGTTGACTTCGGTACCGAAGCGATTCGCGCATGATTTCCCGATCGGAATCACCTCGGGTGGCTTGTCCGATCAGGGTAGAGGAGGATGGGTTTCTGGTTAAGGAGCCTGAGGGGCGGTGTGGCTTAAAACTACGCGTCGACATTTTGGTCGCGCCCTTGGGGCAGCGGGAGCTCCTTCTGGTCAGGATCCACAATATCGAGAGAGCGTTCGCCGGAGGCTTCGTGCGTAGACGACTCCGCGTTGTCCGACGACGAACCCACGAGGTCAGCCGCCATTTTGCGCGCGAGCGCGGCCGTCTGATGTCGCTTCCCGAAAATAAACACCCCAGCTAAGATGCTGATTGGCCCGAACATCGAAGTGAACCCTTCGATACTCTTCCCGGCTTGCAGCAGCAAGTAGCCACCATACAGACCGCCTAATGCAATCGTGCCAGCGATCACTACTCCCGCGACTTGGCTGATCACGTTGCCGCGCACGGTCCAGCGTTCCATCGATCGACGGTGACTCCCTTGTGCGGCGAACTCCCCCATGATGATCCCAGCTGCCCCGCTATGCACTTGCTCGTACGCCGCGAGCATTTCCGGCGAAGGGACTGGCCCGCTGAAGCGGCTATACTTGCGTACGGCGACGGACTCGTGGGACGAATAAACCGCGCCGCGTGGCGATGGAGCGGCTTCACGCGGCGAAGGGTACAACTTGGCGAGATTCGCTAACCTTCTATTTTTCTTCGTGCTGCTCTTTCGTCCCATACGCGACCATGGCCTCGCCAAGATTCTGCTTCACCACGCGCCAGTCCGACGCAATCGCCCTGGCGTCGGCGTCAGCGGGAGTCGCGCTGAGTAGGTAGCTACCAGCGTCAAGAGTGCCGCCGATGTCGACCGCTCGTGCAGCGCCGAGTGCGAACGATGGCATCACAAAAAAATATTCGTTTGACATTTCAATTCTGGAAATAATCTACTTGCTGGATGTTCGACACTAAGCGACGGTCCGCGGATAAAGGTACTGCGCGATCCGTACCAAGCAAACTGTGCGGCTAGGTGTGCCAAGAACTCGTTACGGTAATACCCCAGACCGAGCGCGAGTATCCTCTCCTAAGTAGGTTCGGTGACCGCAGCAGAAAAAGTTAGCGCTCGTGCTAACTCGTTGATAGTCCATGATTTACGCGCGCTACACCTTTCGGCCTATTAAACGCTAAGCCCCACCCGCACGCGCCTTCCGGCCACGTAGCCCAAAAAGAGAAAAACCCCCGCCCGGTTGGAGCGCAGGATCCGTCCTGCAAAGGAGCACTTAAGGTTCTTCGCCTCGGCGACCGGAACGCCGCGACTCGAAGGAGTATCACCTGCCGGAAACGAATGTTCACATACCGGTGAACGTCTTGAGCGCTCAAACCCTGACGCAGGTCGCCTGGTTCTCCCGCTGCGGGAACGCCCCGAACCGGGTACACTCGCCAACGCAATCCTGAATTTGGCCGGGAATCGCAGTGAATTGGCCGGGAGACGTACTAGCGGTATTGATCACAGGATACATATTCGTACAATGTTGAGGAGAGCCATCTCTGAACGATCGTTCGGACGAGTTCGCTTCAGTTTTCCGGTAACGGACCGAATCTTGATAGACAGGGTAGCACTGTGCTACCTTCTAGGCGTGAATGCCACCCGCTGAGCGTGATGATCGACCGACTTATGATCTCGGCAATATTCAAAGAATGGTCGCTGCCGGGCGCTTTCTCGTCCCGACGATGCCGACGCGAGACCACATCCGATCTCTCGGGCTGACCGATGAGGACGTCAAGAAATGCATTGCATCCCTCTCATCCTCTAGGCGAATCGACGGCGGGCATTTTCACAAATCAATGGAAGCCGAGAACGAGAGGGCACGAGCTCGAGGTCTTTGGCAAGATGTCTACTACGTACAATACGAAGAGTACTTCATGTACGTGAAGCTACAGCACGAGAAGCACCATCTCCCGGTGATCATCTCTTTTAAGGAAAATGATAAACAGTGGTAACTAACTCTCTTCAATCAATCGACTGCTACGCGTGCGGGATGCCGACATCTCTTGTACGGGAGCATCGCGCGATCTCATATGGACAGCGCCAAGTGATTGTAGACGATGAATTCATGCGCTGCTCCGAATGCGGCGAGGAGTTTCACGCCCCGGGACAGGCCGACGCGACCGACCGACGTGCGGCAGAACTGGTGCGGAAAGGCAATGGAATACTCCCGTTCGAAGTGCGCGCGATTCGTAAGCAGCTGAATCGGTCGCAGCGGGAGTTAGAAATTGAGCTCGGGCTGGGCGAAAAGGTGGTGACGAGGTGGGAACGCGGCATTAACCCGCCTGATCCCACCACCATTATCCTACTGCGCGCTCTCGAAAGTGGATTGCTGTCATTGGAAGATCTGCGCGCAGCGCGCGAGGGATCAGCTCCGCAGAATGCCGACGAAGCTGCATATGCGAATTTTGGCAAGTGGGCCAATGGTAAGGATTCAGATTTTTCAATCGAGGACATCCAAACCGAACATTGGCTTGAACGTCGAAGTGCAGATGCGACGCAGTTGTCGGTTGAAGCCCCTGTGCTGGCAAGTTGTCGTGGAAACGACAACTTGGCGCTCGCTGCATGAGCGGCGAAGATCCAGGAGGTTACCATATTGAGAGCATCTTCGCCCACCAATTGGTATTTCAGGGTGTGGCGTCAACGGATGATCTCGCAGATGCTTTTAGCTTTGAGTACGGCTGGGAATGGACGCCGATTGACGAGAAATCCTTTTTCGTCGTACTCTCAATGCGCTCAACACCAGGGAAGGATCGGCCTGAACGGATTACCGTCTCTATGACGGGGAAGTTTCGGCGCGAAGGAAATCCCGAAAGACCCGCATTTGTGGACTTTGTCATGCTTAATGCAACCACAATTTTGTCCCCCTATGTCAGACAGGCGGTTTCGGATCTATCGGGACGTGGCCGGAAAGGGGCGTTCACACTCCCGCCGTTCAACGTCGTACGATTCATGGCGCAAATGAAATTTGAGACCTCCGGTGGGGCCGAAAGACTTTTGTTGCGCCCCGATATAGCCGCGTCGTACGGCATCGGCGAGGATGTCATGAAGCGAACACATGAGCATTTTGACCTCATCAAAGAGCAGGAGGCGTCGCGACAGATTGCTTCTGCCTAGAGAATTCTTGCAACTACTTACGCTATCAGGATCGGCTTGACCATCAAGCCGACGCTGATAACACCTCTGGGAGAACGCATGACAGACAAGCGCCCGTCGGCCAAAGTGGCCTCTGATGCAGGCAAGACCCTGCAAAACCCGCGAAGCTCTAAGCGCGACAAGGAGCTAGCGGCTTCGATTCTTGCCAACCGCGAACCGAAGAAAAAAGGGAAATAGCAAGCATAACATCGGCTCGGGAGAAATCTCGAGCCGATGTCTTTTCTGGGGAGAATTACACTGGCCGCTTCATCACGCGGGCGTGCGGTTGTGCAATGGTCTTTGCTTGAAGGACTAAGCCACTAAGTCTCCGGCGCCACTTGGATCTCGTCGGCAACCGCATCGAACCATTCCGCTAGCCGCGAGATCAGTTTCGGATCTTCGGCGTCGTCGCGTCGCGCCCAAAGGACACCGACGGTTGCGCCATCGACAGCGACTCTATACGCGAAGAAATGGTAAGGACCTTCCTGCGAATCATCGTCGCCTGAAAGGTTCCGCATCCAGCCCGCCGTAAACGCGACGCTGCGCCAACGCCCGATGAAAGACGTATTTGACGGGAGCGCGTCCGCAGGCAGCGGAATCAAGGCGTCGTTGTAGTAAATGAGTTCCGGGCACGCCAATGGTCTCGCGCGCGCGAAGAGCGAGTTAAGCACCTCTGGCTCCTTCCACGTAAACGGCGCATCGCCTACAGTGCGCACGCTCTTCCCGCGGCGAAAGATGACGAAGCAAGTTGTTGCTTCGGGGAGAGTGTTGTCGGTCGACATGCCGACGCCACCCGCGTCGTCGCAGGATGCAGTCCACTGCTCGCTGTTTGGTGCGCTAAATGATATTCTCCAGAAATACTCTACCTCCATCACTTCACCTCGGCGCTCATGTCGAAGCGCTGACGCCGCCGTGAGGCTTGGCGGAGGCGCTCGAAAACCCCGGCAGATCAGCTAGGTCGCGCTCGGTGAACCTCGACATCCAGGTGGCCGTTACCACGTAGCCTGACCGCCCAGACCCACAGCCCACAGCCCACAGCCGCCCCCGGCATCTGCAATCGTTACAGCACCCACAGTGCAGCTTAACTGGAGCGCACTGAGGATCACTGTCGCAATCGGTGCCGGGGCCTGCGTCATGGCTGAGTCGCTCTCAGCGGGCCGGGGAATCGAGCCAGCTGGATGACGGCGTAAACGTCGCTGCAATCGGTTACCATTCGCCCGTATGCACAGCGCACGCGACGAATGGCTCTCCGGCTGGGATTACACTCCCGGAATCGTCTCAATCCACGCAAGCCTCGACGGGCGCGCAACCGTCTGGCGGCGTATTCCTGAATCCGGCGCACTCGTCAGAGAACACGCACGATTCCGCGCGTGGCTGGTGCTTGAGCATATCGAAGATCTCGCTCACCTCGGTGAAAGGCTGGGCGCGAACGATGACTCGCGTGCATTAGTCCGACACCGCGAACTCGATGGATCCGGTGCTTTGCGCCATCTTGTCACCGCGGACGACGGGCGCGCTCTGACCGCTGCTGTTCTCAAGGGGGCATCGACGCGACTCGGCAAGCACATCACTCACCTCGCCGAGTTGGGTCAGCGGTCGGTACTGTCCCTTCCACCCGAAGAGCAGTATCTCGTTGCCACAGGTCGAAGCTATTTCCGGGGTCTCGCGTTCGATCAGCTGCACCGCCTGCAGTTCGATCTCGAAACGACAGGGCTTGATCCTCGAACCGCCCGTGTTTTCATGATTTCGATTCGCTATCCCAACGGCGACACGGAGGTGCTCGAAGCAAATGGTGATGATGACGCCGCCGAAGCGCAGTTGATTCGGGAGCTGATGAAACGCGTTGAGCGGGCCGACCCGGACGTGATAGAAAATCACAATCTCCACGGCTTCGATCTTCCATTTCTTGACGAACGCTCACGCGCGCTTGGTGTCCCGCTCTCGCTTGGACGGGTTCGCACAAATGGATTGAAACAACGCGCAGCGCGGCGCGGCGCTCGGTCAGCCGACCCGAAGGATCATCGACGGGTACGGTTCGTCGCGCCAGGTCGCGAATTGATCGATACTCTCGACGCAGTGCGACGCTACGATTTCTCCGTGCGTGAGTTGCCCGGTCATGGCCTGAAGGCAGTTGCCAAGCATCTGGGAATCGCTGCGCCAGACCGGGAATACATTCGCGGCGACCAGATCTATTCGACGTACCGCTCCGATCCGGAGCGTGTGCGTCGATATGCAACGGACGACGTCGAGGAAGTCGCTGCCCTGTCGCGCATGCTTGGCGGTGCGGCCTTCGCGCTCGCACAGATGGTTCCGCGCCGGTATGAGCGTCTCGCTGACGCCGGTGCCGCAACCGGTGTGATAGATCCTCTGATCGTTCGCGCGTATATCCGCGCCGGTGTAGCGCTTCCCGCCCACCAGGATGGCGACGGGACAGAACACACCGGTGCGGCTTTGCATCTATTTGCGTCCGGCGTTGCACACCGCATCGTGAAAGCCGATGTCGCCAGTCTGTATCCGTCGCTCATGCGTTCCTTCCGGATTGGCCCCGCGCGCGACAGGCTCGGCGTGCTGCTTGGTCTTGTTGATGGACTCGTGGAGCGGCGACTCGAAGCAAAGGCGCAAGGACGAGCTGCCCTCCCGGGGTCCGAGGAACGTTACGAAAACGAGGCGATGTCGGCCGCGCTCAAGATCGTCGTCAATTCTGCGTACGGATATCTCGGAGCAGGGGGCCTGACGCGATTCGCCGACGTTCACGCTGCCAACGAGGTTACGCGGCGCGGCCGAGAGGTTCTCGCATTGATGTGTGGAGAGCTCGCGGCCCGCGGGGTGACACTCCTCGAGGCCGACACGGACGGCGTCTATTTCGCAGTGCCCGAGTCGTGGAACGAAGATGATGAACGCCGCGTCGTTGCGGAGGTGGCGACGCTTCTGCCGCCGCTCGTCCAGTTGGAATTCGAAGGCAGATATGCGGCAATGCTGTCTCACGAGCCCAAGAACTACGCGCTGCTCCGGTACGATGGCTCGTTGCTGCTGCGCGGAGTCGCATTCCGCTCCAGTCGCTCAGAACCATTCGGCGACAAATTTCTGAGACACGCTATCAAGGTGTTGCTCGTCGGTGACATCGTCGGCGTACGCGACAGCTATCTCGCTACGATCGGTGCCCTGCGCACTCGCGCGCTACCGACCTTCGAGGTATCGTCGCGCATCCGGCTGACGAAATCACCCGAGCAGTACCTGGCTACCCGAAGCAAACGCAAGGAACTTCCGTACGAGGCATTGCTCGGCACAGGTCAGATGGAGTGGAGTATCGGGGACCGGATTCGAGTCTATCGCAAGCAGAACGCTACCGCGGGTGCCATCACATCGGCGGAGGACGACGCGGAAGCAAACGATCCACGCGACTACGACGTCGATTATTACGAGCGTCTGCTGCGAACATCCTACGCAGAACGGCTTGCACGGGCATTTACGCCGCAGGATTTCGCGACTGTGTTCGCCAACCCTGACCAGTTCTCCCTATTCGCACGTCGCGTGGACGCTGTATGCCCCATTCTGACCGAACTTTCACGCAATAACGGCTAGGCGAACCCGCGGCTTCCCAGCCATTGTTGCCAGACAGGTCTCCGGATTAACTGAATTATTAGCAGACTGATACGAACTCGCCACCTTTCCTACAGTGTCGTATGCTTCGGGCCGAAGCTCCATGGGTAGCGACTGGTGCTCGCCGATATCGTTGGCGCCGCATTCCATGTCCGGCTTCTGACTTCACGGGTGGCGAACAACTCATGGTTTCTGAGCAGTCGATTCTGAGGCTCGGCGCAGATAGACCGTTGCGCTCTGCGTTGGCGTGGAATCCGTTCCGATTCCGGGTCGGCCGTGCGGGTACGCCGACCACCGGACGGGCAAACGACGTTCCCGCACCTCGATCAGCAGAAGAAGAGCTGGCATTCCTGCTGCACGCTGAACGGTCAAATGCGGAGAGACTGCTAAACGCGCTTCGTCTCGTAATCATCGTTGTCCTGGGCGTGGCCGCACTTGCGTACTCCGTGCAGTTGCCCCTTTCGCTGCGTCAGGCAAACGTCGCCGTACTTGGTCCGATGCTCGTGTGGTCTATACTGCAGGTTTCCTTCGGCCGCAGCGCTCACGGAGTCTACCCACAGTTGGTCTCAGCCGCGGCGCCGATTGTCGACGCGACTGCGGTTTCAGCGATCATTCTGTGTTACGGGCTACTCGGCTCCCCTGCAGTTGCGCTCAAGGCGCCGATCACGCTCGCCTACTTTGCCATTCTCGCTGCGCGACCCATCATGGGCTCCGCACGCTCCACAGGGATTACTGCGGCGTGCATTGTCGCTGAATACGCTGCCGCGGTCACGATACTCGCGCAGTCGGGTCGCGTTATACTCTGGGCGGACCCGATCACGGCCGCGGGTTCGGATAACATCGCCTTGCTCGACGAGGGGATGAAGCTCGTACTCCTCGCCGCAGCCGGTGTCGTTGCAACGTACGTCAGCGCCTGGCATGAGCGCGTGCTACGGCGTGCGCTCGAGGCCCAGATCTCCCGGAACGCCGACGAGCGTGAACTCTCTGTTCGACTGCAGGAAGCCGACAAACTCGCAGCCCTCGGTACTCTCGCCGCCTGCGTCGCGCACGAGGTCAACAGCCCACTCACCGCCATCGCTCTATCCGCAGAGATGCTCGGCCGCGGCCTCACAGCTCCGGCGGACAGGGACGAGGCCATCGCGATCGCCAACGACGCGCGCAGAACGGCAACCGCGCTTCACGACCTGCTCGCGTTCGCTCGCAAAGGCCAGACGGAAGCCGCCCCAATTCTGCTCAACGATGTAGTGACGCGCAGCGTCGGAACGCTCCGATCACTGCTTCGCGAACGCCACGTGTCAGTCGAACGGGACTCGGATTCAGCGGCAGTATTGGTGAACGGCGACGCCAGCGCATTAGAGCGGGTTGTCATCAATCTCATGATCAACGCAACGCAGGCGATGGAATCACAGTCAACTCCACGGATCATCAAGCTTCAGATTGCGGCGGACGCAGACATGGCGACGCTCTCAATTCAAGACACGGGCCCCGGTTTTGCCCCAGGGGTGGCGCAACGCGTATTCGAACGCTTCTTCACGACCAAGCCCGTTGGCAAGGGCACCGGGCTCGGTCTGTGGATGGTGTCCGAAGTCGTGGCGACCCACGGCGGTACGATCACCGCCGTCGATACGGGTGAAGGGGCACGTTTCGAGGTAACGCTCCCGCTGCTTCGAAGCACCGATAAAGCTTTCGACATGACGAATGTACCGGCCGATGCAGTCGAAGCCGAAACCATGACATCGATAGCCTGAATCGAGGACAGTGCAGGCAGCGCATTCGCAACGCCGCCTGCTCCAGTGATTTCGCCTTCACGACCTCAGTCACAACTGGCGTAGCTACTTCGTGCCGCCACACCCAGGCAGTCTGAACGCTCCTATCCGGCTCGAGTACCTCGTAGAACCCTTCAATAGATAATCGCCGACGTACCAGATCGTGCAATCATCCGTCGGATCTATCGCGGTCGCTGTATAATCCTCCCAACGCAGCGTATTCTCCTGCGCGGCTTCTCCAGTAGCAAGTACCGCTTCACGAAGCGACATCACACCTTTCGGATCACTTGGCGTCCGACCGGTAAAGCGTTGGCCAGTAAAGATCGACGCCCCGCCGAACGAGTAGCCGATTCCAATATTACCTTTGCCGTCCATCGCCGCGGAACCGAGCCAGCGAAAGTTGCTGTCCGGTGCGAACGTGCCCTGTTGATACAGCTTGACGTCACGGTTTCGGTCCAGCCGCAACTCATACCAGCGCACGCCACCGCCGCCGCGCGACGTGTTGATCGAGTGCGACGCAACGATCGATTCCTGATTGCCGATCCTGCGATACACAACACGTGACATGAGCTTGTCTCCCTGCGCGTCGAGACGCCGACCCGTGCCAGGTTGTGGTACGCAGTTCGTCAACTGACCGTCGCACAGATAATGATATGGCGCGACCTGGATCTTCTCCGGGCCCACCACCCTTGTTTTGGATGGGTCCTCCCAGTCCACATAGTACTTCCACGCGTAGATCCCGTCGTCTTCCAACACCTTGCGTAGCTGCGTACCGCCGGCGGCAAGCATGACGTTGGGCGAACCCTTTGGCGGCAACTGTTTCCCGTCAAGATCTGCATTGTTCAGGAAATTCACGTCATCAATGATCACGCACTGCTCGGTCGCATCCTCACCCTTGAGCATCCGAACGCGGTCTGCGACACAGGCATGCTTCTGAATCACCGCATCACCGGTGCTTGTCGG
>Ga0209483_1000396_pt1 | contig 38836 bp, 14 predicted proteins | sample NGEPerA_FD_184508 | JGI IMG/M metagenome (GOLD analysis project Ga0209483, IMG submission 184508) | Arctic peat soil microbial communities from the Barrow Environmental Observatory site, Barrow, Alaska, USA - NGEE PermafrostL2-A... | ecosystem: Environmental > Terrestrial > Soil > Wetlands >...
GAATTGGGCTTTGACACCCCGTGGGTTCCAGACAGCCGCCGGTGCCCCTCTTTTATCCAGTGTCCAACCAGCCGTCGACGCTACCGCCGGAACTCCTGCAAATCCGGCCAAAACTCCGAAACTCGAGGTCGACAGGGACGGGTGAGAATGGGCTCTCCCGGTTCTCGAACATGGAGAGATCGCACGCATGCAGGGGTTCTGTGACCCCGCGGGGTCCGCAGACGGCTCGCGAATAACGCCGCCAACGGTGTTGCCTTCCGATGCTCGTGAACTCGTCGGCACCCCAGATCCGGTATTTCGAGGCTCCATAGCCCGCCTGCATGCACCCCTGTCCAACGCTTCGCTGCGCCCTCGCGGGTCGCCAACGCAGGGCTCGGGGCCATCATGAATCGCTAGTTCTTTGATGTAGAGCTCTTTCATCTCCTTCTCCGTGCCGGTTTTATCCCGGCGCTTTCCACGAGTTACCTCATTTATAAGAGGAAAGTGGCTAACCAATGCCATCGGCATTTGATCGTCACACGCCGCTAAACGAAGTTCTGTCTCGCTCACTCGTGCCTCGCACCACGCCTCTCTGCTCGAATATGGGTCGGATGCAGCACGAACTCGTCGCTTGACACAATGCCGGCCCCGTGCGCGCGCGAGCGCCTCCCGCTTAGCGGCGGCAATATTCTGCCCGAACGTATAGTCGTAGAGTAGAAATAATGGAGCGATCCTAATTGGCCCTCCCCGTCCTTCCCAAACCGGATACTCGTCCTCTGGCGTAATGACACCGATTCGCCGACAAATACTTACAAGGTGACGATAACGTTGCTCTCCACGTAGATCACATCCGTTTTTAGGCACGGTCCACAGCTCATGGTTTCCTGGTCCCCAGACGACCGTCGCAAATCGCTCCTTTAACAAGCTAAGCGCCCACTCGAGTTGCGCAGGATTCTCGCTCACATCACCACACACCAGCAGCCAATCGGCAGGTGATCGTGGCTGGACGTCTTCGACGACGCGGCGATTATCCGGATGCGTTACATGCAAGTCGCTTACGCCAAATAACGTCCCGTGCGGAGCCGTGCAGCTTGGCATGAGCAGATCATAGCCTTCCTACACCCATTGACAACCATCACCGCCAGCATGCGACACTGGAGATGGCAGCCATATTCTCGCGTTGCCACAGAAAGAGGGCTTAGAGTACGATTCTCATCGAGCCGGCTGTGCTCCATCACTTTGCTACGTCGGCGGGTGTCCGCCCGCCACTCCCCAGCTCACACATGACAAGCCAACTTGACCCTCAGGCGCAAGACCTGCTTGACGTTATACGCGCTGCGAAACTCGCGCCAATTCACACTCTGTCGGTTGAGGATGCGCGAGAGCGCATGAGGACTACACTGACGAACCGCGGCGAGCGAGTCGCGCTGACAAGCGTCACAGAGGTCGCTTCGGTTACGCCACGCGGGGGCGTTCGCGTACGCCTCTACAGGCCGAGGGACGGGGTGCTTCCAGTTGCGCTCTTTTTCCACGGCGGTGGCTGGACGCTTAACGACCTTGACACTCATGATGATCTGTGTCGTCGCCTGGCCAGACGCTCTGGATGGATGTTAGCTTCGGTCGACTATCGGCGAGCGCCGGAGTCCAAGCACCCAGCCGCCTTGCACGACGCCTATTATGCTCATCGATGGATTATCGATAATGCTGGCGTCATTGGTTGCGACCCGGGTTGCTACGCCTTCGTTGGCGAGAGTTCGGGAGGTACGCTCGCTGCTGGGCTGACCCTCATGCTGCGCGATGGCGGTGCGCCGATGCCTACCTATCAGGTGCTGGCGTACCCTCTGATGGGGCCCGTGGATCGCTGGCCGTCCCACCGCGAGCGCGGCAGCGGCTACATCCTTGATTGCGAGCAGATCTCCTGGTTCTTGGGAAACGCTTTGACTCCGAATTATGATGCTTCGGATCCATATCTCTTCCCGCTGGCTAGCGGCAATTTCTCCGGGCTTCCTCCAGCGTTGGTGCTGACAGCCGAGTTTGATCCGCTACGTGACGAGGGAATCGCATACGCCGAGCAGCTTGCGCGGGCTGGCATTCCGGTTGAACACATCCACGCCGATGACCAGATGCATGGCTTTCTACTGCTCACTAAGGCCATTTCCAAGGCCGGACTGTTGGTAGACCGACTAGCCGATGCTCTCGCTGCACACCAAGCCGAAGTTCGAGGCCGAGCCCGTGAGGATGGCCAGTAGCTGGCGGTTTGCGCTGCCGCGAAAGCCATCGCAGGAAAGAAACCAAGGTTCGGCCGCAGATCAGATCAACCGAGCTTCTGATACTCAGACCTACGCCACGTTTCGTCGGCCGGCTGGTCGCGATTAGACTCGTGCGGCTCTTGCTCCGATTCACTCCCCGCCCTTCAGCACAGCAGCGGACCGAGTGGACCGTTTCTGCCCTTCTCGTTGCGACGCGTACCGCCAGCCCTGGGCCCGAGCTCCGGCGACGAGCGCTGTCACACGCGAGCGCAGCGTGGTTAAAGACGGCTGGTTGAGCAATGGCTGACTCTCGGCGACGCCTCCCGGGTAGGCAAAAATCACCTCAGGACAGGTCACCATCCTGTACAGAGGCGCTAGGGTGCCTTCTTGATCGAAGCCGACCGGGAGGGTCAGTTCGCGCGCCCGCACAAGATCACGCAACTGGGTCCGATTGCCCCCGATCGAGACTCCGGCAAACTGCACACCCGGGAAAGCCGGCGCAATGGTTTGAAGACTATTGAGGATGTTCGGACATGAGCCGCCTTCGACGAATAGGGCCAATACTACCGGTCCCCGTTCGTAGAGCTGACATATATTCAGGATCGCCGGCCCGCGAACAGTACACGCTGGTCGCCGCCCAGCTTCGCCGGCATTGGGGTGAGTAGCGACGTTCGCGTCGCCATTCAGGGCACTCAGCGCGAGTGGTACTGCGAAAGATGGAAGCTTCTCCCCCGGTTTCACACCGGAAGCTTCTTTCGGCTTCGAAGCGACGACGAAGATGATTGCCACAACGAGGAGGAACGCAACTAAGCCAACAGAGCGACGCGCTCGGCTGCTGTAGACCTCGACTGACTCTCGGGTCGAACTCATATGGGCAACAGAGAGGGCAAAGATTCGCTCGCCACTGGCTGAGATACGCTCGTGCTATCGGGGCCGGGCTGTCGTCGCCTGAGACGTAAGGCCGCGACCATGATTGGCAGGCGGACTAGATCAGCCTCCTATGGGAGCCCGGGGATTGGAGCCCCAAAAGATCTGTGTGCCGAGCATCCCGATTACGTGAATCAGCACCAGGTTGAGCACCATCGACTTGGCCGTAGCAGTGCCCACGCCGACAGGCCCACCACTGGCGTTGTAGCCGTAGTAGCACCCCACGAGCACGATCGCCGTGGCCATGAACATCGCCTTGATCAGGCTGTATAAGAAGTCAGGCGGATTCTGGAACTGCCAGAAGATCAGGAAGTATCCACCGGAGGAGACCGCTCCGACCTGCTGCACCACCGCGATATAGGAGGCCAGGAAGCCCGCCCCGATCGCCGCCAGGTACATGAACGGCAGTACCAGCCAGGCGGCGAGCAGACGTGTGGCGCAGAGGAACGTCACCGAATCGATCCCCATCACCTCGAGCGCGTCGATCTCGTCTGAGATCCGCATCGCGCCGAGCTCGGCCACGATCCCGGTGCCGACCTTCGCGGCCATCATGTAGCCGAACGCGTACGGCACCAGCTCGCGCAGGTCACACCACGCTGTGAACACTCCCGCGTAGGCGGGCGCACCCGTTGACTCGGTGAAGTACGCGCCCTCGATACCGCACTCCAAGCCGATGATGAACACCAGCGCCCAGATGATGATCGTCGAGGAGATGATCAAGATCCCCGACTGGCGCAGCGACTCGCCGAAGAAGCGGAACACCCGCAGGCCCCAGACATCGCGCACGATGTTCCCCGTGAAGCGGCTGATCTCCCCCACAGACTCGATCCATTCGCGCATACCAACACGAAGCTCGTTCACGATCCCACCCGACCCGCTTCGACTACAGATACCGCGGTCCACGATTGCCGGCTACCGAACACCAGCCACGATCCCTGAGGCTTTCTTCGGCGACCAGCAAAATCTCGCAACGAGTCACCGGCCCTCTGTCGCGAGATCGGTGCCAGCAAAGCAGAGCGCGCCCCGCAGTTCGTGGACCGTCCGCGCAGGAGAAGCATTAGTCGTTGTGTCCTACGAACCATCTACGTTAGCCCCTGGTTAGTGCCGAAGTCTCCCGCACCTGCCAGCCGCAGAATACACGAGTCGAGCCCGGTCCGTTGAACGAGTTCGTTTGGTGCGGCGCTTAGAACCCGCGCCTCACGCGCCTTGCGACTCCGCGGGTACGCCAACCGGCATGCCCGGAAACGCTGCCGATCCCCCTCCTCGCGACTGGCCAATCCCGTCACCCGCCCACAAACCACCACGCCCGTCGCTCACACACCCCGATCCGAGCCGCGCCCCCGACTCACACAATGAATCGGTGGATCCAGGCTTATCCCGATATCGGGATAAGACCAATGACATCTGCGAGTCTGCCATTCGCATGGTCAAGCTGTCGCCGAAGATCTCCGGCTGCTTTCGCACGATCACGGAGCCGAGCGCTTCCTTGCGGGTCCGCTCCTACATCTCGACCGCGGCAAAGCAGGGCCAGGACACCCTGCGGTGCTCTCTGCACTCGCGCCGGACACCCCCTGGCTGCCGGACGGCGGGGGAGATGAGCTCACGCCGTCCCACGGCGGTGATCATCCGGTGATCGAGCCTCCCGCGCCGATCACCGCCTCGACAGCGATCCTCACACGACATTTGGCAGAGAGGGCAGCCTGTTTGTAGCATCGCAAAATGGCCACGGACGACTTTGTTAACGCCGTTATGATGAGTTCCGTTAGGGGTGTCCTCTCCGAGCGTGCACGAAGACGCGTCGATGCGGTGGGCCTGGCGGTCGAGATACGGACTGCCGACGGTCGCATCGAGCGTATTGGGGCCGACGAACCGATCGTCGAGGTGCTGACCGTCAACGCCGACGGGCTCACGGCGCTTCGGTCGCTGTCTGAGCTGAGGATCGCCGAGGCTTACCTGCGGGGGGACATCGACCTCTCGGGTGACCTCGTAGCGGCGATGTGCCTGCGGCCCGCGCTATCCGACATCCGACCGCTCCTGCGTGCATCGATATCGCTGCAGGCTCTGCCGTTTCTGCGCCGTCGGCTGAACCCCGGTTGGATCGCCGAGCACTACGACTCGGAGAACATGCAGCTGCACGCGATCGACACGCGCTACAACGTCTACACCCCGGGCCTGTATGAGAACGGAGACGAGTCTCTCGAGCAGGGGGCGGTCAGCAAGCTCGAGTATGCCTACGACAGACTCGGCCTCGAGCCCGGCGCTTCTCTACTCGACGTTGGCTGTGGCTGGGGAGGCTTTCTGCGCTTCTGCGCTGAGCGCGGGGTCGAGGCCACTGGCATCAGCCTCTCAAGCCATCAGCTCGCCTACGCACGCTCAAGCCTCGAGGACGATGGGCTCGAGGCGCAGACCCTCTACCAAGATTTTTTCACCTACGAGCCGCGCCGGCAGTTCGACGCTATCAGCCTCATGGGCTCGATCGAGCATCTTGCGAACTACCGCGCCGTGATGCGCCGGCTCGAGCGCTGGCTGCGTCCAGGAGGCCGGATCTACATGGACTTCGCCTCGGGAGACCGCCCGTGGGGGCCCGCGCCGTTCGTCACCAGATACCTGTGGCCCGGAGCCTTTCGACTGGCCTACCTCCCGTTCTTCACACGTGCGCTGGCGCTCTCACACTTCGACGTCGTGGAGCTCGAGAACGACCGGCGCAACTACTACCTCTACGCGTTGAAAGGCCTCGAGCGCTGGACTGATCGCCGTGAGGAGATCGTGGCCGCCACCGATGAGCGCACCTGGCGCCTGATGACATTGCTGATGGCCGGCACGGCGCACATGATGAGCGAGCAGTCGATCTGGTCCACGGCGTACCGCGTCACGCTCAAGTCTCGCGCCGCCCCCGAGCGAGTCCGTGGCGCGGCTACAGCCCGTGATGTGGCCACTCCGGCGTGACACATTGCCGGCCTTGAATGACGTCGCTCCCGAGGGAGCCTTCGGCTGAAGTTGTAAAGGCATGAAGGGACGGGCGGAGTGCCTGTCCGGGTGCCGGTGTAGCTTCGCATGTGTTGTCCAGGACAGGACTCTTGCGAACGCTAGTAAGGCAGGCCGTCGAGTTTTGTAGTGCCGCTCCTGCGATTTGCACGGCTACGGGCACGGCTCACAGGTCCGTTGTCGCAGCGAGCGTGCTCGGGCGCGCCGCGCTCGGCACCAGTCGCTCAAGCGTCGCGGCCGTGCTATCAGCGTCGATGCGCCGCTTGCACAGAACATCGAGGGCCTCGCGCGTGAACTCATCCACGATGCGCAGCAGCTTCAGGATTCGCCCATCGGCGGTCTGGTGAACTGGAAGTCCAGCGCTGACCCGGGGTTTTCGGGAGCTCAGCAGCCAGCCGTTGGCGGGCTCGGTCGACTCGCCCAGAGGCGGTAGCGCTTGCGCTGGCGAGCGGGCCACGCCCAGTCCCTCCTTACGCGACAGTCGCTGTGGCGGGACCCGTTTATCGGTCCACTACAGAGGGGCGAGACCACCCGGACCGAACTAAGGGGTTCGGGCCACCGTCACTTCGACTTGGCTTGTCAAAGCGGGGGCTATGCCCGCCTCCTCAACTCCCCCGGCCGCATCGCGCGGTTGCTGTCGGCCTGGATCACGTGCCGTGTTCTTTATCGCAGGTCGCGCGCGTAGCGGGTGACGGCGAGAGGGATCATGATCACGAGGACAACAGTGATCGAAATGAGTGAGCTGAGGATATTGTGCGCCACCGGGCCATGAGCTGTTGTCATCAGAGCGCGCACGGCGCTGGCCACGTGAGTGACTGGGTTTACCTTGACGAATGGTTGGAGCCAGGACGGCATTGTGTAGACCGGGGCGAATCCAGAGGATACAAAGCTGAACACGACCGCCAGCATCAGTGCAAGGCCCTGCGTCGCGTCGACAGAGCGGGTCCATAGCGCAATTGTCATCGAGATCCAGGCGAACATCCACCCGAGTGCTAGCAGTAGCACCGCCGCTAGAATGATGCGTGACGGTGATCCAACGAGGTGGAAGCCGACGGCCACACCGAGCACTCCGACCAATGGAATGATGAGCACGTTCTTCGCGACGTCCGTGATCGCTCGAGCAGCAAGGAAGGCCGATCGTGTGATGGGCAGCACCCGCAGGCTATCTACGACGCCCGAGCTAACGTCCTCCGCCAACTCGATGCCAATGGTGGCTGACCCGGTGACCACTGCGAGCGCGAATAGCCCCGGCATGAAGTACTGAATGTAGTCAGGGATCAACAGCTCTCCACCCAGGACGTACCGCAGGAGCAACAGGATTATGAGCGGGTGGATCACCAAGATCGCAAACACGTCTGGCCGCCGCACATAGCGGAGCATGTTTCGGCGCACAAGTGTGCTCAGATCGGCGATCGACCGCGCGACCGGGGTAAACATCGTCACAGCGACGCCTCCTGTGGTTTGTCCTCCCGTATGGGGTCAGCCTGGCCAAGGAGTTGCAGGAACGCCTCGTCGAGGGTGGGACGCCGCACGATCACGTCGGACACGCGGACGCCCTCGGCCTCGAGTCGCTGCAGGATCGCGAGCAGCGGAGGGCCTGATCTGAGCATTAGGACGTCTAGCGCTTCGGGGGTGTCACCCGCGGTGGACGAAAGACCGAGCGCGGCGGTGGTCGCGGCCGCCTTTCTCGCTTGGTCTGGATCTGCGAGGGTCAACGCGAGGATGCGGCGGTCGATGTCATCCTTGAGCTCCGTTGGCGTCCCGGTAGCGATGACCCGCCCCCGCGCGAGAACTACCACCAGGTCGGACAGCGCGTCGGCCTCCTCCATGTACGCCGTGGTGAGTAGGACGGTTGCACCGTCATCGGCGCGGCGACGGATTGCGTCCCACAAGCACTTGCGGCTGTGCGGGTCGAGACCGGTTGAGGGCTCGTCGAAAAAGAGAACCGACGGCTGTCCGAGAAGGCTTGCCGCGAGGTCGAGGCGTCGGCGCATACCGCCGGACAAGCTGCCGACGCGGGCCCGTGACACTTCGTCCAACTCGAACTCAGTCAGCAGCCTCGCGGTCTCTCTCGCGCGGTCGCCGCGAGGAACGTGACGTAACTGCGCGACACCGCCCATGTACTCCTTACCAGTAAGAAACTTATCTATAACCGTTTCCTGGGCGGTCAGCCCGATAGCTTCCCGAACGTGCGGCGCCTCGCGAACGACGTCGTTGTCGGCGACTCGTGCCCAGCCTGAGTCTGGAGTGGTGAGAGTAGTGAGGATACGGACCGTGGTTGTCTTGCCCGAACCATTCGGGCCCAGCAGCGCGAGTACCTTACCGGCCTCGCTCGCAAAGGACACTCCGTCGAGAGCTTGCACGTCGCCGTAAGCCTTGCGTAAGTCTTGACACTCTATCCCCGCCATCAGGAGCCTACTCCCCTCTCCAGCGCGGCACGCGCTGCTCGGTGAAGGCACGACGGATGCCTTCGCGCATGTTCGTGGAGCACGACTGAACACCCTCCCTGGGTACCACGGCTAGCCGCTCCATGCGTCCCGATCGATGGTGTAGATCTCCTCAAGGGGAAGGCGAGGGCAGCGCGGCTGAGTTCCACTCGCGCGGCCCACCCTCAGGACGGCAATGGGTTCTGTGTCGGGAGACATCTCGAATAGCTCGCACGTTGCGGCGAGGGTTGCCGGGACTGCCAGAGCGCTGAATGCGGGCTGAGCGGCGAGTCCTGCCCGGGTCGCTGCAAGCCACACCGCCATCATCGCCTGGCCTCCGGCGATTCGATCTTGAGCGTTCGTTGCCGAACGGGCTAGCATCAGTACAGCGCCACTGCTCGGTATTGGCTTGACGAGCTCGCCGGCCATACCCCGGGGTAGTCCAGCCCGGGTGGCGCCTACTCGCAGTCGCGGTCTTGAGCGCAGCATACCCATGAACCTCGCCGGGATGGGACCCATCGCTAGTGTCGGGGCGGTCACACCGTCCAGAGCTGCGCTCTGCTCGCCGGGGCTAAGGCGCATCCAATGCAGGAGCTCCGACAGCCATGCGTCATCCGCAAACTGCTCAGCAGCAGCATCTCGCATCAACTCAGTAAATCGACTGAGCTCCTGACGAGACTCGAGAATGTGCAGCACGGTGCCGTGACGTCCGGCCTCGCGTTCCAAATCGTCGAGCACGGTGCGAGGTATGGGCTCCTTCCGATAGGGTACGCGCGCTGTCACCCTCTGTTCCACGACAGCTTGGGCTTCCGTGTAGTTGTCTCGGAGTGCGCCTACGCGCACCGTCCCTGCATACCAGCCCGGATCACCCGGAAACCCATCACTCCCGGGCTCGAACGTTACACGCGCCACTGCAGCCATTGCCTCAAGTGCGCAGCCGAGCCCGTAACACATCGCCCAGCCATCAGGGTCCGCGACCGTGAGAAGTCGCGAGTGATCCCAATCAAGAAGCATCTCATGTGGACCCTTAACCGTGAGCCGCCACGGTTGGGTGTTGTGGGGTGATGGAGCGCGGCGTGCTGCGTCCAACACTGCTCGTAGCTCGGCAGGTAGCCCAGGAAGCGCGGCGGATAGTCGATGATCGCTGGGGTCGGGTGGCACGGATCTCGCATCGTGTCCGGTGCCTGAGCAGTTGTCAAATTTGGCGGATGAGAAGGTGACACATCAGGCGGCGACCTCCTCGTCTGTCGTTGTGGTTTCGTCGTCTGTGATCTTGATCCCGTCCTTGAAATTCACGTCTTCGAGCACGTCTGTGACGAGCTCGTGGCCGTTGAACCGTCGCCAGCGCTCCTGGGCGGCGTCCAAGAGCTTGTAGGCCATCGCGAGCGATCCTCGCGAACGCCGATCACGACCAGCAGGCACAGCCTCGGGTCCTCGCCGAGGCGGTCCACGCGCAGTTCCACGTTCGACGCGGTAGCGGCGCGCCCGGCTAACCGTTCTGGCCTGTGTCCATCGGCAGCAGCTCGGGACGCTTGGCCGCCACACTGTCGCCGGAGGAGCGACCGACAGCCTTGCGCGTTAGCGCTGGCAGAAGATGGCGCCCGGCCCAGTCGAGCTCGGTGATCATGCGCCGGGAGCGACGAGGAGCCGGGGCAGGAGGCAATGGCTGTGACCAAGACCCGTTGGAGCCCGTGAGCCCCAGTGCGTACGCGGCGGCCGCAGCGAGTCGTTCGTGTCCAGCCGGGTTGGGGTGAAGCCTGTCTGGGCTCCAGAGTCGCGGGTCAGACGCGACCGGATAGCGCTCAATGTCGACGAGCACGGCGCCTGTGCGTGCGGCCGCGTCGCGGACGATCTGGTTGAGGGCGATCAGGCGTGGCCGCGCAAACCAAGCGATCGGCATGACGGGCACGGGGTCCGGCAACGTGAACGTCAACACGGTCGCGCCGGCTTGTGTGAGCGCGTCCAGCATTCCCTCGATGTGCCCAGCGACTCGCTGGGCGTCGAAGCCCGGGTGTAGCGCATCGTTGAGGCCCGCGACTACACTCGCGAGATCCGGTCGCAACGCAATGGCCGGCTGGAGTTGCTGGGAGTGGACCTCACTGGCGCGCCGTCCTCGCACGGCGACGTTCGCGTACTGGACCGTGGGATTGGTCTTTGCCAAGCGCTCGGCGAGTCTGTCCGCCCACCCGCGAAAACCACCGGGACCCACCGGGTCCCCGAGGCCCTCGGTCGCGCTGTCACCAATCGCGACATACCGTTCAAACGCGGACATCAAGCACCATCGAGCGCAACGAATAACTTTCGGCCCGAGAGCAGATCTGCAGGCGGGGGCCGGGGCAGTCAGACGTCTACACCCAAGCAACCTTGATCCACAAAGAAACGCCGTAAAGGACGTTATATACAATGTTTAATGCTGCGGTACTAAGAGACACCCACCGAAGCAACGGCAAGATCAGAGCAGGTGTTGGTTGGCCAACAACCGACGAGTGCAGCGCAGCATGCCCGCCCCGTGTCATGCGAACTCACGGAACAGCCCGAGTCGTGCCTCGCCGACCAGTGCTCGCCGCTCCGTGTCTTCGACGCCGAGTCCCTCTTCCTCGGCAAGGCATAGCGTCCCGATCTTGCCGGCATGTCGGTTGAGTTGGACCTCGCGCGCAGCCTCCGGCACATCGTCGAGCGGAAATACCTTCGACAGGGTCGGCACGATTCTGCCCTGGTCGATGAGGCGGGTAGTCTCCCATGCTTCCTGCCAATTGGCGCCGTGGCTACCTACGATGCGCTTGGACTTCATCCATAGATGACGGTTGTCGAACTCGTGCCGGTAGCCAGTACTAGACCCGCAGGTCACCACCGTTCCACCTCTCCTGACCATGAAGACGGATGCTCCAAATGTCTTCTGCCCAACGTGTTCAAACGCTATGTGCGGGTCTTCACCCAAATGTCGCCGGATCTCTTTTCGCATCGGTTTCCCGAGCTCGATGCCTTCGAGACCGTCAAGACCCCCCTCATCCCGGCGGATTATGACGTCGCACCCCAGTCGCTCGAGCAGATTGGCCTTCTCCTCCGAGCTCACTACTCCGACCGCGATCCCTCCGCCGTTCCGTATGAACTGCACTGCGTAACTCCCCAGCCCTCCGGTCGCCCCCCAGACCAGCACGATATCGCCCTGCTTGAACTGCGCCCCACGAGGGCTTACGAGCATGCGATATGCCGTCACCGCGCAGCCCGTATTGCAAGCCGCCTCCTCCCAACTCAGATGTCGCGGCTTGGGCAATAGTTGAGTTGATTTCAAGACCGCAATGTCAGCGAGACCACCGAAGTTTGTCTCAAAGCCCCACACCTTGGTCTGCTCACCGAGCACGCTGTCCGCCTGGGACATGGGCTCCTCTACATCGACCCAGGCACCGTAAGCCACCACACGGTCTCCGACCGACCACCTGCGAACCGCTTCACCGGTCCGCAGGATAATGCCAGACGCCTCAGTCCCAAGCACATGGTACGGCAGGTCATGTCGAGCGTCCCATCCTCCTCGCTTTCCCAGCTGTTGGAGAAACAGGAACGTAGGGATCGGCTCAAAGGTTGCCGACCAAACGGTGTTGTAGTTCATTGCGCTCGCCATGACTGCCACCAACACCTCATCAGGAGCGATGTCAGGCAAGGGAACGTCCCCCACCTTGAGCGACTTGCGAACGTCCTTAGCGGCGCTGTCCCGGAACATGTCCACATCATCGCGAGAGATGTATGCCGCCCTGTAGGCGTCCGGAAGCTCAATCTCGAGGAGCTGCTCCGCAGTAGCTTCAGCAATCGCTCTGCCCGAGAGACTCATCTGTGCGCCCCTAGCGACACGCAAGCCACGCGGGGGCAAGCAGCGGCGGCTGATCTAAATGTACCTATCATGTGGCACCCTTTCACTGTTCAGTCTCTCTGTCGGGTCAACCATAACTGCTGCTCGCCCTAGCGCAAAACTGCCGGGCGGCCGAGCGCATCGCAGCCCCCTGGCCCCACAGATCCGTAGGCGAGCACGTTCGTCTTCTTGACTCGCACGTGACGCGCTCACGGCGCGCCTTCTCGGCAACGCTCAGCACCCCGGCTCTTGACCGGCGCACCTTGCGGTGGTTTGCGGTCGCCCCCTACAGAGCGGCCGCGGAGAATCAACAACCCCAGCTGGCCTCTCCATCGCCAATGCAGGACCGCATCAAGCACGCCCCTCTTCCACAGCGAACCTCCTTCAACGTTCCGTGGTCACACAGCTACGCCGAGGAATTGTCGTGATGCTTGACACTGCTGGGAGTAGTCAGTTCGTGGCGGCAGCAGCGTATTCATGATGGCGCCCGCTCACCTAGCGTGGTTAACCAACCTTGTACGACACTGGCTGTCGACTCGGCGTGGTCCTCGAGAAGCGAGAAATGATCGCCGGGTACCTCAAGTACTTGGTGAGGAAACTCCGAGAGAGCTTGCGGCTCGTCGCTCGCCCCCATACTGTTCGTAGACTCTGCGGCCCTGATCAGGAGCGTCGGGGCGGCAGCCTTCGTCGGCTCCAAGTCGGCCAGCAGGCGCAGGTAGGCTCCCATTGCCGTCAGTCGCACGTCGGTCATGAGCGCAAAGGTCTTTTCCCTCTCGGCAACGCCCGCGATCACGCTTGGAAGGACGTCCGCAGCGTTCTGACCATGGACAGGAGCCGTGTCCAGTAGCACGATCGCGGTTGGGGAGACGCCCATGCGCTCGAGGTGGGCTCCGACGGCGTGAGCGAATAGTCCTCCCGAGGAATAGCCCACTAGCGCGAACGGCACACCATCGCTGTGTCGCTGCACCGCGTCCGCCTGTGTCCGTATCGCAACCGCGAGGCTTGCCGGCACGAGCTCGCCCTCGACAAACCCGGGCGCAGGGAGCACTGATACCGCCCTGACACCATTGAAGCTCTTGGCAAATCTCGCAAACTGATAAGGACCAGACATCACCACGCTCGGAAAACAGATCAGCTCGACGCAAGGGCCGCCGTTGCCTTGCGCGGGACCCTGGCACAGCCGAACCGGATGGGGAGCGATATCGGGCTTAGGTGGAAGGACAAACGTGGCACGGGACTTGGAGGCAGCCATGATCAACTCCGTAAGCTCATCGGCGGTCCCGCACTCCCGCGCCTGGCGAACCAGCGAGCTGCTCATGGGTCCGGGCTCGCCGTCACGGGACGCCGTCTGCACAGGCCGGCCTTCGCCAGTGTCGGGGCCATCGGCTCCGTTTTCAGCTTGGCGGACCAGCTCGTCGTCTAGATAGCTGGCCAGCGCCGCAGGGGTGGGATGATCCATCACGCTCGCGGCAGCTATGTGTAGGTTGGTTATCCGGTTTAGTCGATTGCGGAGACTTAGCGCCGCCAGGGAATCGAATCCGAGCTCGATTAGTGCTTGTTGGGGGTTGATCGTCTCGGCTGAAGCGTGGCCGAGCACGTGAGCTACCTCGCCCAACACTCCGTCGAGGATGATCCGTACACGCTCGCCTTCGGACGCTCCGGCGACGCGTCGTGCCAGCGAGCCGCTACTGGGCTCCTCCCTTCTGCGAGCGGGCGTGCGAGTCACGCTACGTAGAAGTGACGGGACCGTTCCCCTCTTTGCGAGGAGGCGCAGCGCGCGAGGATCCAGACTGAGCGCGCGCGTCAGTGCCGGGCCGCCCGCGTATGCTCTGCTGAGCAGCTCCAGCCCTCGCTCGTGGGAGAGGCTCTGGAGCCCCGGATGCGCCGGTCGCAGGCGGTCGTTCGCGCCCGGATTAGCTGCGGCGTTGCCAGCCTGCTCCCACAGCGCGCATGCGATCGAGATGCCCACTAGACCGCGTGCCCGGCGATGGGCCACCAGTGCATCCAGAAACGCGTCACCCGCCGCTTGGTTGCCTTGGCCGGGCTCGCCAACCAGGTCCGAGCCCGAAGAGAGCAGCACGAACGTGGAAAGATCGAGTCGCTCTGTCAATTGATGTATACGCCATGCGGCGTCAAGCTTGGTAGCCAGCACTCCGGCAAGCTGCTCGGCCGTCAACGACTCGACCACCTCGCCATCAAGAAGTGCCGCGGCATGCACGACAGCACCCAACGGGCGGTCCGCGGGCACCGACTCGACCAGCCTCGCCAGCTGCTTGTCGTCGGTTACATCGCACGCGGTAATCCTCACTTGGGCACCCAGTCCGGCAAGCTCTGCCATGACCTCCCTTGCGCCGGGGCGACCCAGACCAGGTTGGGTGGCGAGCGTCACGTAGCGCACCCCGTATTCGGAGACCAGGTGAAGCGCCAGCACACCACCCAGGTTCTCTGTGGCGGAGGTGATCAACACCGTCCGGTCAGGATCGAAGGTCGCGCTGTTCTTGCCGGCTCCATTCCCGTCTGTCGGGAAGGGCACCCGCTCAAGACGGGGGACGAAGGCGACGCCGTCGCGCACCGCGAGCTGCGGCTCATCCGAGGCAGCTGCCGCGTTTACCGCGCCGAGCAGGGTGCGCCATGTGGCTCTCTCACCGTCCACGTCAACCAAGGCGAACTGCCGCGGGTGCTCAGACTGAGCTGAGCGCATCAGCCCCCACACCGGAGCGGCAGCGAGACCTGGTATGGGCTCTCCCGCCTTCACGGCGACCGCACCCTGCGTTACGGCCACGAGCCGACAGCTGGCAAGCCGCTCGTCAGCAACCCAAGCCCCTACCAAGCCGACCATCCGTCGCGAGGCCGCGTATGCCGCGCCAACCACTCCTGCAGCGCCCGCCGCATCCTCGACGTGCTCCCCTCCCTGAGTACAATCGACGAGCACGATCTCGGGAGCTGGCTCGCCGCTGTCGAGCCCCGCGGCCAGTGCCTCTAGGTCATCGTAGACTGCCTCGCACGCCACCCCGGCCTGTTGCAGGATTCCGGCCAGGCGATCATCGCCCCCCGCGCACAGCAGCGCCCACCGCGGCGCCAAACCTCGAGTCGCTCCCAACTGGCCGACCAACGTGCCCCATTCCACACCAAACAACGACCCTTGAGAACTCCCATAGGCACCAGCGAGCTGCTCTTGGGACACCGGGCGCAGGACCAGCTCGTCGATCGACGCGACCGGCATACCCCGCTCGTCCACCGCCGCCAGGGAGGACGCATTCCCCCCGCTCGTCGACAGGCAGACGCGTAGACACGACGCACCCGCAGAGAACAACCTCACGCCTCGCCACAGATACGGCATCCGTGCCTGAGCCTCGGCGCCAGCGTCCCCGAGGCTCCCAGCCACAGACAATCCAGCTGCGTGCAGCGCAGCTTCCAGCAACGCGGGGTGCAAGCGAAACAGTCCAGCATCGCCGTCCTGCTCGTCGGCCAACCTGACTTCGGCGTAGCTCGCATCCCCCGCTACCCATAGACCCTGCAGACTCTGAAACACCGGGCCGTATTCAAGTCCTTGCTCAGCCAGCCGGTTATAGATCTCGTCGACGGCGACCGGCTGCGCTCCCGCGGGAGGCCAGCCACTCGTAACCAACGCTTCGAACTTCCCAAACGCTGATGCGTTTGACGCCGTTGGCGCTCCCAGCGCAGAGTCAGGTGAACCGAGCACACCATTGGCATGTCGAGTCCATCCCCTGTGAAAGTCGAGCACGTCGCTGACATCCTCCAGCCGCGAATAGATGCCAACCGGCCGCAGGCCAGCCGCGTCTACCTGACCGAGCACGACCTGAAGCTGCACTGCACCCTCGTCGGGCAACAGCAACGGTGCCTCGAGGGTAAGTTCCTTCACGCATTCGCATCCCGCGCGCGTACCTGCTTGTAGCGCAAGCTCCAAGCAGGCGGTACCCGGCAGCAGCGCCATACCCATCATCTCATGATCGCCAAGCCACCGATGTGCATCCAGCGAAAGGCGACCAGTGAACAACAGACCCTCTCCATCGGCCGGGGCAACTACAGCTCCCAGGAGTGGATGATCCGACGGGGCCTGTCCTACTGCCGCGACATCGCCCGGCCCAGCAGCGGACGCTTGCGGCCAGTAACGCTGACGCTGAAAGGCGTATGTCGGCAAGGCCACGTGCCTCGCGGCGGACTCCGGGAGCACTGAGCTCCAGTCCACGTTGACTCCACGCGTCCACACCTCAGCCAGCGATGTCAGGAAGCGCGCGGCGCTGCCCTCGCCCCGACGCAGGGACCCGACGACGCCGAGATCGCTTGGGGCGTCGGGCGTATCATCGGCAATCGCTTGCACGGCCACCTTCAGCACCGGATGAGGGCTAATCTCGATGAACGTACGGTGCTGCCCTTCCAGCAACACGCGCACAGTTTGCTCAAACTGCACCGTCGCCCGGGCGTTGCGATACCAGTACTCGGCGTCCAGCTCGGCGGTATCCAGCCGCCGACCCATGACGGTCGAGTAGAACGGAACGTTGCCCGAACGCGGAGCGATCGAGGAGAACGCATCTAGCAGCCGCTCGCGCCGCTTCTCTACTAGCGGGGAGTGTCCGGCGCCAACGGCCCCCGCGATCTCGTGTGTGCGGATACCCTCAGCTGCGCACTCCTGCAGCAGCTCCTCCACCGCCTGGCTTTCTCCCGATACCACCGTCGCAGCAGGCCCGTTGATCACGGCGATCACGATTCGCTCGCCCCAGCGCTCGAGGCGCCAAGCGACCTCTTTGGCCCCGAGCGACACCGACGCCATCCGACCCTGACCCGCCAATTCAACTGACACCTGGCTACGAAGCGCCACTACCCGCGCAGCATCCTCAAGCGAGAGTCCGCCAGCCACATGCGCAGCGGCGATCTCACCCTGGGAGTGACCCACCACCGCAGACGGCTCAACACCACAAGCACGCCACAACCCGGCCAGCGACACCGTCACGGCGAATAGCGCCGGCTGAATGACATCCAGCCGGTCGAGCCCTGGGGCGCCCGCCGCACCCCGCAGCACATCCTCAAGCGACCAGTCGACGTGCTCGTCAAGCGCCTCGGCGCATGCCCGCATGTGCTCGGCAAACACAGGCGAGGAGTCCAACAGCTCGAGCGCCATGCCGTCCCAGTGGGATCCCTGGCCGGGAAAACAGAACGCAACCCTCCCATCAGCGCCAGTCACGCCCTGTACAGCGGTGGCCGTGAACGCCTCCCGCGCCAACGCCCCAAGACCCGTCAGCAGTTCGTCCCGGTCCTCGCCTAGCACTACCGCACGATGCTCAAACGCAGACCGGTTCACCGCCAGCGTATGCGCAACCTCTGCCGCGCCAAGTTCCGGGACTCCGTCAAGATGCTCGAGCAGACGCCCAGCCTGAGCACGCAGCGCCTGTTCACTCTTGCCCGAGAGCAGCCACGGCATCACACGCCCGCCAAGTGCACCGGCGCCGGCCAGGCCTCCATCTGCACCCACGACGGCGCTTGCGGTGGCGTCATCGATCTTGCCCACGTCGCCATCACCGCCGTCGCGCGCAACGCCCTCGGCGAGCATCAGGTGATCATCGGCCGGCGCTTCCTCGAGGATCACGTGCGCGTTGGTGCCGCTGACACCGAACGAGGAGACCCCTGCGCGGCGCGGCGCATCGTCAGCCGGCCATGACACCTCCTCTTTCAACAGCGACACCGCCCGGGTGGACCAATCCACCTTCGTCGATGGCTTGTCAACGTGCAAGGTGCGGGGCAAGCGCCCGTGCCGCATGGCCATCACGATCTTGATCACGCCGGCCACACCGGCGGCGGCCTGGGTGTGACCGATGTTCGACTTGATCGATCCCAACCACAGCGGACGCTCCTCGGAGTGGCCCTGCCCATAAGTAGCCAGCAACGCCTGCGCCTCGATCGGGTCGCCGAGGGTGGTGCCGGTACCGTGAGCCTCGACCACAGCGACATCAGACGCCGCCAAGCGCGCGTTCACCAAAGCCTGGGCGATCACCCGCTCCTGCGAAGGACCGTTGGGAGCCGTCAAGCCATTGCTCGCGCCATCCTGGTTGACCGCGCTGCCCCGTATGAGGGCGAGTATGGGGTGACCCAGGCGACGTGCATCTGAGGAGCGCTCCAACAACAGCACGCCAACGCCCTCAGAGAACCCAGCGCCATCGGCAGCGTCGGCGAAGGACTTGCAACGGCCATCGGGAGCAAGGCCGGGATAGCCGTCGAAGCCAACGAATGCCATCGGCGATGCCATCACCGTCGCGCCTCCGGCTAGCGCCATGGAGCACTCGCCTCCTCGCAATGCCTGGCAGGCCAGATGCAGTGCCACAAGCGAGGAGGAGCAGCCAGTGTCCACCGTGACAGCGGGGCCCTCGAACCCGAACGCATACGCCACCCGACCTGACAGCACACTCCCAGCGTTGCCTGTTATCCCATAGGCGCCGACATTCGTTGGCGCCGACCCAGACCACAAACGTGCGCCGTAGTCGGAGACGCTGATCCCTGCGAACACCCCAGTCTGGCTGCCACGTAAGGAGGCCGGATCGATGCCCGCGTCTTCAAGAGCCTCCCAGGCTCGCTCCAGCAGCAGCCGCTGCTGGGGATCCATCGCCAGAGCCTCCTTGGGGCTGATCCCGAAGAAGCCGGCGTCGAACTCACCGGCATCGTAGATGAACCCGCCCTTGCCCGTATAGCTAGTGCCGGGGTGATCGGGGTCGGGGTCGTAGAAGCGCTCGAGGTCCCAGCCACGGTCGGTCGGTAAGGCGGAGGTTGCGTCCTTCCCGGCGGCGATCAGCTCCCACAGCTCGTCCGGGGAGCACACGCCTCCCGGATAGCGGCAGCTCATCCCCACGATCGCGATCGGCTCATCGAGCGCTGCCGCCGACCTGACCACCGCTCGGACCGAGTGGCGCTCACCCTCGATGCGTTCGCGCAGATACCCTGCCACCGCCGTGCAGTTGGGGTAATCAAAGGCGAGCGTGGCGGGCAGGCGTAGCCCGGTTGCGCTTGCCAGCCGGTTGCGCAGCTCCACCGCTGCTAGTGAGTCGATGCCGAGGTCCTTGAACGCGCGTTGCATTTCCACGGCTTCGGGCGAGGCGTGTCCCAATACGGCCGCGACCTGGGCTCGGATGCGTTGCAGGACCTCGCGCTCCCACTCGCTCTCAGGTACACCATCCAGCCACGCTGTCAGCGACCGACCGGCCTCCCCGGCTTCCTCGGCGGCGGCCTGGACTTGCAGAAGCTGCTGAACCTCGGGCAGATCACCGATCAGCGGACGCGGGCGTGCGGAAGTGAACGTCGGGACGTAGCGCTCCCAGTCCAAATCGGCGATCGCTACATGGATCTCGTCATGGTCAAGGGCCTGCTGCAACCCCGTGAGCGCCAGCTCGGCAGGCATCTCGCGTAACCCACGCCGACGTAACCACTCAGCGCCTCCAGACGCCAACCCCTCCCCAGCCCACTGACCCCACGCAACCGAAGTCGCGGTCAGGCCCCGCTGGCGACGATACTCAGCCAGAGAATCCAAGAAGGTGTTCGCCGCCGCGTAACTGCCCTGCTCGCCGGCGCCCAACGTGCCCGCGAGCGAGGAGAACAGCACAAACGCCGACAGGTCGAGATCTCGTGTCAGCTCGTGCAGATGCCACGCCGCATCCACCTTGCCGGCTAGCACCTCGTTCAAGCGCTGCGCCGTTAACGAATTGACCGAATCGGTGTCACCGACACCGGCAGCATGAAACACCGCAGACAATTGGCACTCTCCGGATATCGACCCCAACAGCCCCTCAAGCTGGTCGCGGTCGGCCACGTCACAGGCCGCCACCGTGACCCGAGCACCCAGCCCCGTGAGCTCGTCCTGAAGCTCGGACGCGCCCGGGGCACCCGGTCCTCGACGACTGACCAGGACGATGTGCTCGGCACCATGTCCCGCCAGCCAACGCGCAACATGGCCGCCCAACGCACCCGTGCCACCCGTGACCAGAACCGTAGCCTGCGGCTTCCAAGACCTCACCGCAGGACGCTTACCCAACGGAGCGCGCGCAAGACGTCTCACGAACACCCCAGCGGAGCGCACCGCCACCTGATCCTCATCGCCCAACCCGGCGAGCACACCGCACAGCCTGGGCAGTGAACGCCCATCCAGCTCGGTGGGGAGATCGACAAGGCCGCCCCAACGCCGCGGATCCTCCAACCCCAACACCCGACCCAAACCCCAGAGCATCCCCTGAATGGGGCTCTCAAGCCGATCCGAGGGACCCACCGACACCGCACCGCGTGTAGCGATCCACAATCGCCCCTTAATGCCGGCATCCCCCAGCGCCTGCGCCAGCGACAACGACCCGGCCAGCCCCCGCGGCACACTCGCGCACGCAGAATCACGGTTCTCATCCAGCGCCATAAACGACAACACGCCATCCACAGCCAAGTCATCTCCTGACCCATCGGGGGGCAACGCCTCCGCGAGCACCTCATTTAGGCGCTCAGCCAACCGATCGCGATCCCTCAAGGGCTGACCGAGCTCGATCGCAACAACTCGAACGCCCTGGGCTCTGAGTCCCTGCACCGTGCCTGAGACCAGCCCGTCATCAGAGAGACCAGCCGGAAGGACTACCAGCCATACACCCGAGAGCCTCCCAGTAGACGCATCGGCCACCGACTTCCATCGGACCCGGTAGCACCACCTATCCACAGTCGCTTGCTCAAGGCGTTGCCGGCGCCACGCGGAGAGCACCGGCAACACCACATCCAACGAAGTCCGCTGATCTTCATCACCAACTCCCAGCGTGTCAGCCAGCCCCTCAAGGTCATCTCGCTCAACCGCCTCCCAGAACCCGGCGTCCGCGACACCCGCGCCGGCCGAGGCCATATCCCCCGCGCCCGCCGGGGTCTCAAGCCAATAGCGCTCGCGCTGGAAGGCGTAGGTGGGAAGAGTCACTCTGTGGGTATCCGTGTCTGCGAAGAGCGCACCCCATCCCACGTCTACGCCGTGGGTCCATGCTTCGGCCAGCGATGTCAAGAAACGCGCGCGACCACCTTCATCGCGGCGCAGCGAGCCAATCACCCAAGCCTCGCTCGGGTCGCTGAGCGCCTCATCGACACTGTCCTGAATCCCCACCGTCAACACCGGATGCGGACTGAGCTCGATGAACGCCCGATGCCCACGTTCGAGCAGAGCACGGGTGACCTGACCGAACTGGACTGTCTCACGCAAGCTGCTGTACCAGTACTCCGCACTCAGCTCAGCGGTGTCGAGCAGCCCGCCCGTCACGGTGGAATAGAACTGAACATCGCCCGAGCGCGGAACAATCGATGAGCACGTTTGGATCAACTCCTCACGGATCGTCTCGACCTGAGGAGAATGCGAGGCGTAGTCAACCAAGATAGCGCGCGCCCTGACACCATCGGCCTCACAGCTCTCGAGCAATTCCTCAAGCGCCTCCGGATCACCGGAGATCGCCACCGAGGATGGGCCATTTACCGCCGCGAGGGCGAGGCGATCGTCAAAGCGCTCAAGACGCGGCTCTAGCTCTCCAAGCGGCAACGCAACCGACACCATCCCGCCCTTCCCGGCCAAGCTGGCAAGCGCACGACTTCGCAACGCGACCACCCGCGCCGCATCCTCCAGCGAAAGCCCACCCGCCACATGGGCGGCAGCGATCTCACCCTGGGAATGACCGACCACCACATCCGGATGCACGCCACAGGAACGCCACAATCCAGCCAGCGACACCATCACCGCGAACAGCGCCGGCTGAACTACATTCACGCGATCAAACCCCGGTGCGCCCTCTGTACCTCGCAGCACATCCTCAAGGGACCAGTCGACATGAGGCGCAAGCGCGTCGCCACAGGCCCGCATATGCTCGGCGAACACCGGTGATGAGTCCAACAGCTCGAGCGCCATTCCCTCCCATTGGGAGCCCTGTCCCGGGAACAGAAACACGACTCCGCTGCCAACGTCGGCCACGGGAGCGACACCCTGCACCACACCCGCCGCGGGCTCACCACGCGTGAGCGCATCAAGACCACCGAGCAAACCCTCACGCTCGCCGCCCAGCACCACCGCGCGATGCTCAAATGTCGAGCGGGCGGTCAGGGAGAGGCCGACGTCGGCAAGCTCAAGCTCCGAATGCTCCCCAACATGCTTCAACAGCCGCCCGGCCTGAGCCCGCAACGCGGGAGCGTTGTTGCCCGAGAGGACCCACGGCAGCGCAACGGTCCCGAGCACGCCGCTAGCGGCGGGGGCAGAATCGCCGGCCAGGAGATCGCCATCGGCGGCGCTAACAACGCCACCATCCACAGCCAGAGCAGGATCGCCAGCCACAACACCATGCCTAGAGAGGGCCGCTGGCGCTTCCTCCAGGATCACGTGCCCGTTGGTACCGCTGACCCCGAAGGAGGACACTCCCGCCCGGCGAGGCTCGCCATTTCTCTCCCACGGCGTCTGTTGGGCCAACAGCGATATCGCGCCTGTCGACCAGTCCACATGCGAGGAGGGCTGATCGACGTGCAAGGTCCGCGGCAGCACGCCGTGGCGCATAGCCTGGACCATCTTGATCACCCCGGCCACCCCTGCGGCGGCCTGGGTGTGGCCGATGTTCGACTTCACCGAGCCGAGGTAGAGGGGACCGTTTGAGCGTCCCTGCCCATAGGTCGCCAATAGCGCCTGTGCCTCGATCGGATCGCCGAGCGTGGTGCCCGTGCCATGTGCCTCGACGGCGTCTATGTCTGAGGGCGAGAGGCCGGCGTTCGCAAGCGCCTGAGCGATCACCCTTTCCTGGGAAGGACCATTCGGCGCCGTTAGGCCGTTTGACGCGCCATCCTGGTTGACAGCGCTGCCCCGCACCAGCGCCAGCACCCGATGCCCATTGCGCTGGGCGTCGGAGAGGCGCTCCAAGAGCACCACGCCCACACCCTCAGACCAGCCGACACCGTCCGCTGCATCCGCAAAGGACTTGCAGCGGCCATCAACAGCAAGACCCCGCTGACGACTGAAGCTAACGAATACGCTCGGCGAAACCAGCACCGTCACGCCACCCACCAGCGCCAGCGAGCACTCGCCTGAGCGCAACGACTGGCTCGCCAGGTGCAGCGCCACAAGCGAGGAGGAACAGGCGGTATCAACGGTCACGGCCGGGCCCTCGAGGCCGAAGGTATAGGCCACCCGGCCCGACACGACGCTGCCAGAGGCCCCGGTCGCCAAATAACCTTCAAGGCCCTCGGGCACCGAACCGCCCAGGCTCGTGCCGTAGTCGTGATACATCATGCCCGCGAACACCCCTGTCTGGCTGCCACGTAAGGAGGCTGGATCGATGCCCGCGTCTTCAAGAGCCTCCCAGGCTCCTTCCAGCAGCAGCCGCTGCTGGGGATCCATCGCCAGCGCCTCCCTGGGGCCGATCCCGAAGAAGCCGGCGTCGAACTCGCCGGCGTCGTAGATGAAGCCGCCCTCGCGCGTATAGCTCGTGCCGGAATGGTCGGGATCGGGGTCATAGAGTGACTCCAGATCCCAGCCACGGTCGTCCGGGAAGGAGGAGATCGCATCGGTGCCTGAGGCGACCAGCTGCCAGAGCTCCTCGGGCGAGCAGACCCCTCCCGGATAGCGGCAGCTCATCCCCACGATCGCGAGCGGCTCGTCGGATCGTGATACCAACCGCCGATTCACCTCTTGGCTACGCTCCAAGTCGGTCAGAGCTGTGCGGAGCGCCTCGACAACCCGTTTGTCGTTACCCGCCGCCATCACGAATCCGCTAGCTCTTGTTTGGCTTTGCTCGTTGCGAGAGCCTTCTCCACGAGGCTCTCGACATCCATGTCCTTGATGAGGTTCATGTCACCGCCCTCCGCCCTTGCCGGTAAGCCATCCGACGCGGCGTCGTTGGAGCTCGCGAGTTCCAGCAGAATGTCCAGCACGCCAACGTTTCGCAGGCGTGAGAGCGGGACTGAAGCGATCGCCCGTCGGATCTCGGCTTCCTGCTGGTCGCCAACAACGACAGCGCCATCGCGAGACACACGTCGCAGCAGATACTCGGCCACCGCCACGCAGTTGGGGTAGTCGAACACGAGCGTGGCGGGCAGGCGCAGCCCGGTCTGTGCGTTCAGGCGGTTGCGCAGCTCCACGGCGGTGAGCGAGTTGAAGCCCGCGTCCTTGAAAGCGCGCTGTGCGTCGACCGCCTTCGGGGAGGCGTGTCCCAGTACGGCGGCGACCTGGGCTCGGACGATCTCGAGCACCACTCCTTCGCGCTCGGGCTCGGGAGTCTCAGCCAGGCGCCGCGCCAGCGAGGCGTCCACCTTGCTCGCGCGGCGGGCGGGTATGCGCACTAGACCGGCGAGAATCGCGGGCAGCACACCCGCTCTGGCCTCGGCGCGCAGCACTCGGCTGTCAAGGTCCACCGGAATCACTACGGCACCATCGTTGCCGAGAGCCTGGTCGAAGAGTTCAAGACCCCGCGCTGGAGGTAACATGGCCAGGCTCGAAGAGCCCGCCATCCGCGCCATGTCGACTGCATCCATATAGCGGCCCATGCCCACGTCGGTCCACAACGGCCACGCCATCGAGGTAGCGACCAAGCCCCTGGCGCGTCGATACAAAGCCAGGGCGTCCAGGAACACATTCCCGGCCGCATAGTTACCTTGACCCGGCCCGCCGAAGACGCCAGCCATCGAGGAGAACAGAACAAACGCCTCAAGATCCAGGTTCTCTGTGAGCTCGTGAAGATGCAGCGCCCCATCTAGCTTTGGCGCAAGCACCCAGTCGATCTTCTCTGGGGTCAGCGAATCAACCATGGCGTTATCGCCAGTGCCCGCCGCGTGCACCACCGCGCTGAGCGGATGCTCATCGGCAATCGAGCCAAGCAGCGCCTTCAGCTGCTCACGGTCAGCGACGTCGCAGGCGGCGACCCTGACGTTGGCACCCAGGGACTCGAGCTCTGCCTTGAGCTCCGGTGCGCCCTCGGCGTCCTCTCCGCGCCGGCTTGTCAACAGCAGATGGCTCACCCCGTGCCGGGCCACCAGATGCCTGGCCACCAGGCCACCCAAACCCCCAAGGCCACCGGTGATCAGGACCGTGCCATTCCCACTGAGGACAGGTGGATCCTCGCTCGTCTCGGACCTGACCCGGGCCAGCCTGGGGACCAAGACGCCGCCCTCGCGGATCGCCAGGTCGGGCTCACCTAAAGCCAAGGAGCCGTGAAGCACACCGAAGGACGTCTCGTCATCGTCGATGTCGATCAGCACGAACCGCTCTGGGTGCTCGGACTGCGCCGAGCGCACGAGGCCCCAGATCGGTGACTGGGCAAGCCCTGGCAGATCCTCTCCCGAGCGCACGGACACCGCGCCTCTGGTGATCAACACCAGCCGTGCATTGGCGAAGCGCTCGTCCGAAAGCCACGCCTGGAGTAGAGCAAGCGCCCGGTAAAGGACCTCGCGCGCCGTCCTAGGCACGTCATCGGGACTCTTTGCAGCAGCGCCGGCTCTGAAATCCACCAACACGGTCCCAGAAACCGCGCCACCCCCTCCAACGGCCTCATGCAGTAACTCGAGGTCCGCATGCCGCTTGACTGAGCATCCGGCGTCAACGAGAGACTCGGCGAGAGCTGAGTCCTCGGCGCCCAGCAGCATTACCTCGCCCGCAGAGGACTCCGCCGGGACCGCGGTCCAGTCCATCCTGAACAACGCATCGTGGCGGGTATCACGAGCAACACCCAGCTGGGGCGCGGAGAGCTCACGCCCCACCAATGACTCAACTGAAGCGACCAGCCCACCGGCCTCATCGGCGAGCACCAAGGAGATCACGTCATCCCCCGCCGGAGAGATACAAACCCGCAGCGAGGATGCCCCCCAGGCATACAGCTCCACGCCGCTGAAGGAGAACGGCAGGCGCGGTCCCACCCCTTCAGCTGCATCGCCTCCAAGCGAGTCGAGCGCCGCGTGAAACGCCGAATCCAGCAGCGCCGGGTGCACGCCAAAGGCAGAAGCCTGATCGCGCTCGTCGCCGGAGAGGGCCACCTCGGCGAAGAGCTCCTCCCCACGCCGCCACACGGCCTGCAGTCCTTGGAAGGCCGGTCCATAATCAAAGCCCACTTCAGCCAGACGGTCATAGAGATCATCGACCTCCACGGCCTGCGCGCCCTCAGGGGGCCAGGACTGCCCGGCGAGCACCGCCGCGCGCTCGCTCAGCGCCGAGTGCTCACCGGCGAGTGTCTCACTGGAAGTGAGCACGCCGCTGGCGTGACGCGTCCACTCCGCTTCGGAGAAGGCGTCCCCATCCGAGGTGTCCTCTGACCTTGAATGGATAGCGACCGGTCGCCCGCCGGACTCGTCGCTCTCCCCGACGGAGACCTGCAGCGCCATTGCGCCCTGCTCTGGTAGTAGGAGCGGAGCCTCCAGGATGAGCTCATCCACCCGCTCACACCCCACCTGGCTACCCGCATAGAGCGCCAGCTCCAGGAACGCCGTGCCGGGCAGCAGCACCGTGCCGAGCACGGCGTGGTCTTTGAGCCACGGGTGGGACTCGAGCGAAAGACGACCCGTGAAGATCAGGCCCCGATCGTCGGGCAGCGCGAGCTTTGCGCCAAGCAACGGGTGATCAGCCGAGGACTGACCGGCGGAGGCCATATCCCCCGCACCGGCCTGGGCCGCCAGCCAGTAGCGCTCGCGCTGAAAGGCATAGGTGGGAAGTCTCACCCTCTGCGCGCCGGAGCCGGCGAAGGGGGCGCTCCAATCCACGTCGCTCCCGTGCGTCCAGACCTCGGCCAGGGCGCCGAGCAGTGCCCGGGTCTCCGGGCGCTCACCACGCAACAGCGGCACCGCCACAACAGAGTGCCGATCGCTGCTAACAGCACCATCAGCACCAACGCCAGCATCCTGGGCGCCCTGCTCTGAGACCAAGCACTCCTGAACGCTCGCGCTGAGCACACCATCAGGGCCCAGCTCGAGAAAGCTCCTGACCCCATGGGCCTCTAACCAACGCACGCCGTCGCGGAAACGCACCGTGCGGCGAACTTGATCGGCCCAGTACGCGGGCGAGGTCGCCTGCTCCGCGGTGAGCGTCTCGCCGGTCACGTTCGAGACGATCGGCAGCGCCGGCTCCTCGAGGGAGAGGCCCGCGACGAGCGTCTCCAGCTCGGCGAGCATCGGGTCCATCAGCTGGGAGTGAAAGGCGTGCGATACACGCAGGCGCGTCACCTTGCGAGCGTCCGCGGCACACAAGGCCTCCCACTCGCGCAGGGCGGTCTCCTCACCGGAGACGACCACCCCTTCGGGAGCGTTGACGGCCGCGAGCGCGAGGCGATCCTCGAACCCCGCGAGGGAGTCGAGCACCTCCTGCTCGGAGGCCATCGCCGCCGCCATCGCGCCGCCGTCGGGCAGCGCGCCCATCATCCGCCCGCGCGCGGCCACCAGCGAACACGCGTCCTCGAGCGTGAGTACTCCCGCCACGTGCGCGGCCGAGAGCTCGCCGATCGAATGGCCTAGCAGGAAGTCCGGCCTCAGCCCGAAGCTCGTGACCAGTCGGTACAGCGCGACCTCGAGCGCGAACAGCGCCGGCTGGGTGAGCTCGGTTCGGTCGAGCAGCTGCGCGTCAGCCGTGTCCTCGGACGCGAACATCAGCTCGCGCAAGGGCCGCTCGAGGTGGGCAGCGAACGCGTCGCAGACCTCGTCGAGCGCTCGCGCGAACAGGGGGAACGTCGCGTACAGCTCTGCGCCCATGCCGGCCCATTGCGAGCCCTGGCCGGAGAACAGGAACGCGACCCGGCCTTCGCCGCGGGCAAGGCCCTGGGCGGTCTCGCCGCGCTCGAGCGCGAGCAGCCCGTCGAGCAGCTCTTCGCGCTCCTCGGCGAGGATCGCCGCGCGGTGGGTGAGGTGGGAACGGTGGAAGGCGAGCGTCGAGGCGACGTCGGCGAGCTCGAGCTCGGGATGGGAGGCGAGGTGGGAGCGCAGCCGCTCGGCCTGGGAGCGCAGAGCCTCGGCGCTCCGCGCGGACACCAGGAACGGCATGGGACGGGCCGGCATCCCCTCCGATGCAGGAGCCCGCCCCAGCTCCGACGCCGTCGCGGGCGCAGATGCCGACGCTGGCGTCCGCTTCGGGTCGAGGGCCTGCCCCGGCTCTGACGCCGGTTCCCGCGCGGGCGCCTGCTCGAGGATCACGTGGGCGTTGGTCCCGCTGGCCCCGAAGGAAGAGACCCCGCAGCGCCGGGGATGGGCGTGCTCGGGCCAGGAAACCGACTCTGAGAGTAATTCGACCGCTCCGGTCGACCAGTCGACGTGCGGGGTGGGCTCCTCGAGGTGCAGGCTCTGCGGCAGCACGCCCGCGCGCATTGCCATCACCATCTTGATGATCCCGGCGACGCCCGCCGCGGCCTGGGTGTGACCGATGTTCGACTTCAGCGAGCCGAGCCACAGCGGGCCGTCGGCCCGTCCCTGGCCGTAGGTCGCGAGCAGCGCCTGCGCCTCTATCGGGTCGCCCAGCGTCGTCCCGGTGCCGTGCGCCTCGACGGCGTCGACGTCTCCCACCGTCAAGCCCGCGCCGGCGAGCGCTTGGTGGATCACGTGTTCCTGGGAGGGCCCGTTGGGAGCGGTCAGGCCGTTCGAGGCGCCGTCCTGGTTGACCGCCGAGCCGCGCACCACGGCGAGGACCTGCCGGCCCGCCCGTTGGGCGTCGGAGAGGCGCTCGAGCAGCACGAGACCGGCGCCCTCGGAGAAGCCCGCGCCGTCGGCGGAGGCCGCAAAGGACTTGCAGCGCCCATCGGGGGCGAGGCCGCGCTGGCGGCTGAAGAAGCGGAACATGCCGGGCGTCGAGAGCACCGTCACGCCGCCGGCGAGCGCGAGGGAGCACTCGCCCGAGCGCAGCGCCTGGCAGGCGAGGTGCAGCGCGACGAGCGAGGAGGAGCAGGCGGTGTCGACCGACATCGCCGGCCCCTCCAGGCCGAAGGTGTAGGCCACGCGGCCGGAGACGATGCCCGCGCCGACGCTGGCGGTGCCGAAGCCTTCGAGCTGTTCGGAGGCCGAGCCGACGCCGTAGTCATAGGTCATCGCGCCGGTGAAGACGCCCGTCTGGCTGCCCGCGAGCGCGGCCGGGTCGATGCCGGCGTCCTCGAACGCCTCCCAGGCGCCTTCCAACAGGAGCCGCTGCTGGGGATCCATCGCGAGGGCCTCGCGCGGGCTGATGCCGAAGAAGTCCGCGTCGAAGGTGTCGGCGCCGTGAACGAAGCCGCCCTCGCGCGCGTAGCTCGTGCCGGGGCGGTCGGGGTCGGGGTCGTACAGACGCTCGAGATCCCAGCCGCGGTCGCTGGGGAACCCTTCGATCGCGTCGGCGCCGGTGGCGACGAGCTCCCACAGCTCCTCGGGCGAGGAGACGCCGCCCGGGTAGCGGCAGCTCATCCCCACGATCGCGATCGGCTCCTCGGTGCGCGCCGGCGAGCGCCCGGCGCCGGCGGCGGCACGATTCGCGCCGGCGCCGCTCGAGGCGCCTTCCACCTGCGCGCGCAAGTAGCCCGTCACCGCGAGCGGGGTGGGGTAGTCGAAGACGAGCGTGGACGGCAGCTTCAGGCCGGTGGCCTGGCTCAGGCGGTTGCGCAGCTCGACGGCGGCGAGCGAGTCGAAGCCGGCGTCCTTGAACGTGCGCCGTGGGTCGATCGCGTCGGACGAGGCGTGCCCGAGCACGCCGGCCACGTGGGCCTTGACCAGCTCGGCAACGAGCGCGTCGCGCTCCGACTCGGGGGAGTCCGCCAGCCGGTTCGCCAGCGAGCCCTGCGCGTCGGCGGCGCGGCGGACGGGCACGCGGACGAGCCCGCGCAGGACCGCGGGCAGCACCCCGGCCCTGGCCTGGGCACGCAGGGCGGCGGTGTCGAGGCGGACCGGGAAGAGCACCGGCTCGCCGCCCTCGCGGGCGCGATCGAACAGCGCCATCCCCTGCTCGTCGGAGAGCGGGATCAGGCCTTCGGAGCGTCGGAGGCGCTCGGCGATGCGCGCACGCTCGGCCTCGTCGCGCGCGCCGCTGAAGCCGGTCGTCCGCTCCCACATGCCAAAGGCCAGCGAGAGGCAGGGCTCGCCCTGCGCGCGGCGGTGGGCGGCGAGCGCGTCGAGGAAGGAGTTGGCGGCCGCGTAGGCGGCCAGCCTGGGGCTACCGAGCGTGCCGGCGACGGAGGAGAAGAAGATCAGCTCCGCGAGCCCGGTCTGGCGCGTGAGCTCGTGCAGGTTGACGGCGGCGTCGACCTTGGGGGCCATTACCCGCCGCACGCGCTCGGGGTCGAGCGCGGAGAGCGCGTCGTCGTCGAACACGCCGGCGGCGTGGATCGCGGTCGTGAGCGGATGGGCGGCGGGGATCGAGGCGAGGAGCTCCTCCAGCTGCGTCCTGTCGGCGACGTCGCAGGCGGCGATCCGCACGTCACAGCCGTGCTCGCGCAACTCGCCGGCGAGCTCCCGCGCGCCGTCGGCCGTCGGGCCGCGGCGACTGACCAGCAGCAGCCGCTTGACGCCGCGCTCGGCCACCAGGTGGGCGGCCAGCAGCGCCCCCAGCCCGCCGGTGCCGCCCGTGATCAGGATGGTGCCCTCGGGGTCGGGCGCGGAGCGCGGCCGCGCGGGCCCCTGCGGGCTTAGCGCGGCGAGTCGCGGCGCGAGCAGCGACCCCTCGCGCAGCGCGAGCTCGGGCTCCTCGCTCGCGAGCGCACGGTCGAGCGACTCCCTGGAGGCGCGGGTCCCGTCGAGGTCGATCGCGGCGAAGCGCCCGGGGTGCTCTGACTGGGTCGAGCGCAGCAGGCCGACGAGTGCCGCCTGGGTCAGGTCGGGCGCGGCGCCGGCCGCCGTCGCGACGGCGCCCTCGGTCACGAGCACGAGCTTCGCCTGCGCGAGGCAGTCTGAGGCGATCCACATCTGCAGCAGCCCGAGCGCGTGCGCGGTGCTGGCATGGACGTCGGTGAGCAGGTTTTGAGGGGGCTCCGCTACCGCTCCGCCAGCCGCGTTGCCGTGGCGATCCCCGTGTGCGGCGAATGTCCCCGCGTGGAGCAGCACGAGCTCGGGCGGCGCCGAGCCCTGCGCGATCGCCTGCTCGAGCGACGCCAGATCCGAGTGGCGCTCGAGCTCGATCCCCACGTCCCCGAGCGCATCGCCATCGCCGAGGACCGCCACGTGGAGCTCGGCGGGGGACGGGGATTGCAGCTCAACCCAGCGCAGCCCGTAGAGCGAGTCGCGCTCGGCGCTCGGCGCGGGCTGCAGCTGGCTGCGGTCGATCGCGCGCGTCTGCAGCTCCTGGATCGATAGCACGGCAGCGCCCTCGCCGTCGAGCACGAGCACGCTGAGGCTCTTAGCGTCTCCGTCGAGACGCACCCGCAGGACGCTCGCCCCCTGCCCGTGCAGGCGCACGCCGGCGAAGGAGAAGGGGATCTCGACCTCGCTCGTGCGGGGACCGTCCAGGGACCCGACGAGCGCGACGTGCAGCGCGGAGTCGAGCAGCGCCGGGTGCAGGGCGAAGCCGTCCGCTTCTGCAGCCTGCTCAGGAGCCAGCGCGGCCTCGCCGTAGAGCTCCTCTCCCACACGCCAGGCCGAGCGCAGGCCCTGGAACGCCGGGCCGTAGTCATAGCCCGCGTCCGCCAGCCGCTCGTAGAGGGAGGCGGCATCGAGCTCCTGCGCGCCCGCGGGTGGCCAGCTCGCGTCCAGACCAGTCGCAAGCGCTCCGCCGCCCGCCTCCTCGCCGGCGCCGAGCACGCCGGTCGCGTGGCGGGTCCACTCCGCCTCCCGCGAGGCATCCTCGGACGAGTCCTCGGGACGGGAGTAGATCGCGAGCTCCCTGCGTCCCTCGCCGTCGGGCTCGGAGAGCGTAAGCTGCAGCTGGGTCGCGCTCGCGCCGTCCAGCAGCAGCGGCGCCTGCAGCGTGAGCTCCTCGACGGCGTCGATGCCGACCTTCTCCCCCGCCGCCAGCGCCAGCTCGACGAAGCCGGTGCCCGGCATCAGCACCTGGCCCATGACGGCGTGGTCGGCGAGCCAGGGATGGGTCCTCAGCGAGAGGCGCCCGGTGAACAGCCAGCCGTCCTGCTCGCCCGCGAGGGGCAGGGCGGCGCCGAGCAGCGGGTGCTCACCGGCACTCAAGCCGAGCGAGCCGGCGTCCGTTGCTCCCACGGCGGCCTCAAGCCAGTAGTGCTCGCGCTGGAAGGCGTACGTCGGCAGCTCGACGCGCGCCGCGGCGGCCCTGTCGAACATGGCGCTCCAGTCGACGCTCGCGCCGTCGGCGTAGGCCTGCGCGAGGAAACCCACGAGCTCTCCGGCTTCGGGGCGTTGCCTGCGCAGCGTGCTCGCCAGCAACGCCTCGTCCTCCAGCTCTTCGCTCAAGCACTCATACGCCATCGCGCTCAGCACACCATCCGGGCCGAGCTCCAAGAAACGCGTCACACCCGCACCCTCCAACGCACGCACCCCATCACAGAAACGCACCGTGCGACGCACATGCTCAACCCAGTAGCCCGCGCTCGCCAGTTTCTCCCCCGCGAGCTCACCGGTCACATTCGAAACGACCGGGATCGTCGGCGCGCTGAAAGAAATCCCCTCCACCGTCGCCCTGAGCTCCTCCAGCATCGGATCCATCAACTGCGAGTGAAACGCGTGCGATACCCGCAGCCGCTTGATCTGCCGCCCGGCAAAGGAGCCTTCCCAGTCCCCCAGAGCATCCGGCTCACCCGAGACCACCACCGCGTCAGGCCCGTTCACCGCAGCGACCGCCAACCGATCCTCAAACCCCGCCAGGCTCTCTGCGACCTCCTCCTCGGAAGCCGTCACCGACGCCATGCCACCACCGTCCGGCAGCGCTCCCATCAACCGGCCGCGCGCCACGACAAGCGCACACGCATCCTCCAAAGAGAACATCCCGGCGACATGCGCCGCGACGATCTCACCGATCGAATGACCCAGTAGGAAATCCGGCTTCACACCAAAGCTCGACACCAGGCGATACAGCGCCAGCTCGACAGCGAACAGCGCCGGCTGGGTGAACTGCGTACGACCCAACAACGCCGACTCCTCAGAGTTCTCCGCCGCGAACAACAAATCTTGCAACGAAAGCTCCAACAGACCATCCAACACCTCGCAGACCTCGTCGAGCGAGGAGGCGAACACCGGGAACGCCCCATACAACTCCGCACCCATTCCCGCCCACTGAGCGCCCTGACCCGAGAACAAGAACGCCGTCCTACCCCCACCACCGGCAACCCCCCGGAACAGACCGTCCGCGGACTCGCTCCGCTCGAGCGCGCCAAGAGAAGCGATCAACGCATCGCGGTCCTGCGCGACGACGACAGCACGATGGGAAAGCTGCGCGCGACCCAAAGCGAGCGCGCTCGCGAGCGCCCCCAACTCGACGTTCTTGGTCTTCTGCAAGTACGCACCGAGACGCGCAGCCTGACCGCGCAGCGCCCCGCCACTCGAAGCGGACACCAGGAACGGAAGGACATCGAGCCCGAGCGCGGCCGGCGTGCTCCCACCCACGACGCCCGCCAGCGGAGCCTGCTCTGCAGACGGAGCCTCCTCCAAGATCAAGTGGGCGTTCGTGCCCGAGATCCCGAACGAGGAGACGCCCGCGCGACGCGGCTTGCCGTCGCCCTCCCACGGCAGCTCTTCCTCCAGCAGACGCACCTCGCCCGCCGACCACTCGACATGCGGCGAGGGCTCCTCCGCGTGGAGCGTCTTCGGCAGCACGCCGTGACGCATCGCCTGGATCATCTTGATGACCCCACCCACGCCGGCGGCGGCCTGGGTGTGGCCAATGTTCGACTTCAGCGAGCCCAGGCGCAGGGGTCCGTTGGAGCGCTTCTGCCCGTAGGTAGCGAGCAACGCCTGCGCCTCGATCGGGTCGCCGAGCGTCGTTCCCGTGCCGTGCGCCTCGACCACGTCCACGTCGCCGGGGGACAGGCCGGCACCGGCTAGCGCCTGCAGGATGACCCGCTCCTGCGAAGGGCCGTTCGGCGCGGTCAGCCCGTTCGAGGCGCCATCCTGGTTGACGGCAGAGCCACGCACTAGGCCCAGCACGCGACGGCCGTTGCGGCGCGCGTCGGAGAGCCGCTCGAGCAGCAGCAGGCCCATGCCCTCAGACCAGCCGGTGCCGTCGGCGCCGGCCCCAAAGGACTTGCACCGTCCATCGATGGATAGACCGCGCTGGCGGGAGAACTCGATGAAGACGAACGGGTTGGTGAGGACGGTCGCGCCGCCGGCCAGCGCCAACCCGCACTCGCCGAAGCGGAGCGCCTGGCAGGCCAGATGAATGGCCACGAGCGAGGAGGAGCAGGCCGTGTCGACCGACACCGCCGGGCCCTCGAGGCCGAACGTGTAGGCCAGGCGCCCGGAGGCGACGCTCGCGGTGTTGCCGGTCAGGCGCAGCCCTTCGATCCCCTCGGGCGGGTGCAGGTCAAGGCCGTAGAGCGTGGAGATGAGCCCCGTGAACACGCCCGTCTGGGAGCCTTTGAGGCTCAGCGGATCGACCCCGGCGTCCTCGAAGGCCTCCCACGCCCCCTCCAGCAGCAGCCGCTGCTGGGGATCCATCGCGAGCGCCTCGCGCGGGGAGATCGAGAAGAGCTCCGCGTCGAACTCGCCGGCGTCGTAGAGAAAGCCTCCGTGGCGCGTGTAGCTCCCGCCCGGGCTGTCCGGGTCCGGGTTGAACAGGCGCTCGACGTCCCAGCCGCGATCCTCGGGGAACTCGCCGATCGCATCCTCGCCGGCAGCGACGAGCTCCCATAGCTCCTCGGGCGAGGAGACACCGCCCGGATAGCGGCAGCTCATCCCCACGATGGCGATCGGCTCGTGTTCGCGCTGCTCGCCCTCTCGTATACGGCGATGAGCCTTGCGGAGATCACCGGTGACCTTCTCTAGGTACCCACGAAGCCTCTCCTCCTCCGTATGGAGTCTCTCGTCGTCCACTGCTCAGCTCCGTCTCTTAACGAGTGACTCAGCTTCTTCGATCCTCATTACGACGACCCGAACTCCCTATCGATGACCCCAAATAGATCTTCGTTTGACGCCGAAGCCAAGTCATCGTCAGCCGCTCGATCCTCGCCGACGGAATCACCGTTCGAAGCAGATGTCAAGAACGACTCCAGGTGCGCGTTGAACGACCGCAATCGCGCTTCGATCTGCTCACGCTCGCCATCGTCCGCCGCTATCGAGGCGAGCATCGTCTCGAGCCTGCCGAGCGCCTCGTCGATTGCGAACCTCAGCGTCTCATCGTTCGCAACGCGCGAGCGCAGATACCCCGCCACCGCTGCGGGTGTCGGGTAGTCGAAGATCAACGTCGAGGCCAGCCTCAGCCCCGTCGCCTGGCCCAGGCGGTTTCTGAGCTCCACTGCACTGAGCGAGTCAAAGCCGGCCTCCTTGAATGGGCGCTGTGGATCGATCGCCTCAACGGAGGCATGTCCCAGCACGCCGGCCATCTGGCTCAGGACCAGATCCAAGACGACGGCATCCCACTCCGACTCGGGCGCCCCCGCCAGTCTCCTTGACAGCGCGCCCTGCCCCTCCACGGCCCTACGTGCCGGCGCGCGGATCAGCCCGCGCAGGACCGCCGGCAGCATGCCGGCCGTCGCCTGGGAGCGCAGGGCACGCCTATCCAGGCGCACGGGCAGCAGCAGGGGCTCGGCGATGGTGCCTGCGATATCGATCAGCTCCAGCCCGTGCTCATCTGAGAGTGGGGTCACACCCATCCGCTCGAAGCGAGCCCGGTCTGCCTCGCTGAGGCCAGCAGTCATGCCGGTGGCCTGCTCCCATGCGCCCCATGCCAGCGACATTCCGGGCAGGCCCTTTGCGCAGCGATGTGCTGCCAGGGCGTCTAGGAATGTGTTGGCCGCTGCGTAGTTGCCCTGGCCGGGTGAGCCGATCGTGCCAGCGACCGAGGAGAAGAGCACAAAGGCGTCAAGGTCCAGATGCTTGGTGAGCTCATGTAGATGCAGCGCGGCGTCCGCCTTTGGAGCCAATACCCCGTCAAGGCGCTCCGCCGTCAAGGAGCCGATCAGGCCATCATCGAGCGTCCCCGCGGTGTGCACCACCGCGCTCAGCGGGTGCTCGGCTGGCACCGGGTCGAGCAGCGTCTTGAGCTGCTCGCGATCGCTCACATCACACGCCGCAATCCTGACGCTGGCACCCAGCGCTTGCAGCTCTACTTGCAGCTCGCGGGCGCCTTCGGCGTCTGCGCCCCGACGACTGGCCAACAGCAGGTGGCCCACCCCGTGCTGGGCCACCAGGTGTCGCGCCAGCAGAGCACCCAAGGTGCCCGTGCCGCCGGTGATGAGGACCGTGCCCTGCGAGTCGATGGCCGACGGCAGACTCAGCACGATCTTGCCGGTATGACGCGCTTGGCTCATGAACCGGAACGCCTCCGGTGCGTGACGCACATCCCACACGGTGACCGGCAGCGGCTCAAGCACACCCGCTCCGAAGAGCGCCAGCAACTCACCGAGCATCTCCTTGATGCGCTCCGGGCCAGCCTCCATCAAGTCGAATGCCTGGTAGGCCACCCCCGGATGAGCCTCAGCAACCTTACTCTGCTCGCGGATATCGGTCTTGCCCATCTCAAGGAAGCGGCCACCCCGCGGCAACAACTCAAGTGAAGCATCCACGAACTCCCCGGCAAGAGAGTCCAGGACGACATCCACGCCCTCTCCGTAGGTCTCCTTTAGGAAGCGCTCCTTGAACTCCAGCGTGCGAGAGGAAGCGATATGCGCATCGTCTAGCCGCAGCGACCGTAGCACCTCCCACTTCCCCGGGCTGGCGGTCCCGAACACCTCGGCACCCAGATGCCCAGCCAGCTGCACAGCAGCCATGCCAACCCCGCCTGTCGCTGCATGCACCAGCACCCGCTCACCCGGCTTTACAGACGCCAGATCCATAAGCCCGTAGTAGGCCGTCAGGAACGCGATCGGCACCGAGGAGGCCTCGGCAAAGGACCAACCCTCAGGCACTCGGGCAACAAGACGATGATCGGTCACCGAGACCGGACCAAGCCCGCCAGCCAACAACCCCATCACTCGATCACCGACAGCGAGACCATCGACCCCCGGGCCGAGCTCCAGCACAACACCGGCACCCTCACTGCCGATCGTCGCCTCACCGGGATACATACCAAGCGCCATAAGCACATCACGGAAGTTCAGACCCCCGGCACGCACACAGACGCGAACCTGCCCGGACCCAAGCGGCTCTGATACCTCAGGAGCGGGCACGAGCGAAAGATCGTCAAGGGTCCCCCCAGGGCGGGCCTCCAAACGCCACTGCGAAACACCGGCGGGAGCCTCCAAGACTGCGGTATCCAGCTGCGCGAGCCGCGGGACGCACGCCACGCCCTCGCGTAGCGCCAGCTGGGGCTCACCGCCAGCCAAGGCGCCATGAAGCACACCCAGGGAGGCCTCATCGCCATCGATGTCGATCAGCACGAACCGCTCTGGGTGCTCAGACTGCGCCGAGCGCACCAGGCCCCAGATCGGGGACTGGGCCAAGCCCGGCAGATCCTCCCCCGAGCGCACCGACACCGCGCCCCTTGTGATCAACACCAGCCGTGCATTGGCGAAGCGCTCGTCCGAGAGCCATTCCTGGAGCAGGTGAAGCACCCGGTGCGCAGTCTGGTGGACCAAGGCCAGCTCGCTTGCGCGATTGCCATCCACGGAGGACCCTTGCGCGGTCTCATCCAACCCGCAGTCCACGAGCACCACCTCGGGGACCGTGCCCTCATCAACGGCCTCGCCCAGGGCCTCGATGTCCGCATGCCGTTTGACCGAGCATCCGGCGTCAGCGAGGGACTCGGCGAGAGCGGAGCCCTCGGCGCCCAGCAGCAGCACCTCGCCCGTAGAGGACTCCGCCGGGACCGCGGTCCAGTCCACACAGAACAACGCATCGTGGCGGGTATCACGAGCAACACCCAACTGGGCCTGCGAGACCTCGCGCGTCACCAGCGAGTCGACCGAGGCGACCAACCCACCGGCCTCATCGACGAGCACCAAGGAGATCGCGTCCTCCCCCACCGGAGAGAGACAGACCCGCAGGAAGGATGCCCCGGAGGTATTGAGCTCCACGCCACTGAAAGAGAAGGGGATACGCGGTCCCTCACCCTCGGCCATATCGCCTAGGGGCGAGTCGAGCACCGCGTGAAACGCCGAATCGAGCAGCGCTGGGTGCACGCCGAAGGCAGAAGCCTGATCGCGCTCGTCGCCGGAGAGCGAGACCTCGGCGAAGAGCTCCTCGCCACGCCGCCACACGGCCTGCAGCCCCTGGAAGGCCGGCCCATAATCAAAGCCCCGTTCAGCCAGGCGGTCGTAAACATCGTCGACCTCCACAGCCTCTGCGCCCTCAGGGGGCCAGGACTGCCCGGCGAGCACCGCCGCGCGCTCGCTCAGCGCCGAGTGCTCACCGGCGAGTGTCTCACTGGAAGTGAGCACGCCGCTGGCGTGACGCGTCCACTCCGC
>Ga0209483_1000397_pt1 | contig 38784 bp, 33 predicted proteins | sample NGEPerA_FD_184508 | JGI IMG/M metagenome (GOLD analysis project Ga0209483, IMG submission 184508) | Arctic peat soil microbial communities from the Barrow Environmental Observatory site, Barrow, Alaska, USA - NGEE PermafrostL2-A... | ecosystem: Environmental > Terrestrial > Soil > Wetlands >...
CCATGCTGGTGTAGACACGCCAGGGCATCTGGAAGGCGGCGAGCGTGGTCACGAGGATCGCTCCGCCGGCGACAAGCCACCATGCACGCTTCAACATGTTTCCTCATCCGCGAGGATATCACTGTGCGCAAAGTGGAATGAGAGTGTTAGACAGAATGGAGCGACCAACCACCGAATCGTAGCGACGCGGGTTACGCTGCGATAGGTGAAAACCAGCGGAGGCGGAAGCTGGGGGCGAGTGCAGGGCTCGTGAACCTACCCTGCGCACTGCTCATGTAACGCGCGAGGAACTTCTCAAATTATGAATGCTAGAGTCTTCGAGGCGCAGGTCACTCGGACGGTCTCGTCCGTCCCCTTTTGTTTTGGTCCGCCCTAACGGATTGTATGCATAGGACACCAGTCGATTAGACGGATAGGTCTCCGAAGTCAGCAACCCCGTCGCGTTGTAGCTGTACATTCCTTTGGCACAAGGGATAAGGGGTCGTTGTCCCGGATTCCGCCGGATTCCGTCCCCGGATTCCGTCCCATCGCGCCGATCCCATCAGTTGTATAGTGGTTACTCGTCTAAGGAGACCAAATGAGATATCTAACATATGTTCTTGCTCTTTCGGTAGTGCAGCTCGGCGCCCAAACATTGCCGCCTTTACTGTTTAGCAACTTGCCGAACGACTTACGACAAACCGTCGTAGGGCAGTTTTCCCAACAATGCGAGAACGTAACGCCCCCTGTTGGTGGGTCTTGTTCAACAGTTGCTGGCAATGAATTGTTTACGCGTGGCGCCAGTGGTTCGAATAAATACGACGCCTGGGGAGCTTTATACCTGTTGTCTGGAAATGCCATCCTACGAATGAGTCCTGAAGGCGTCTTCACAAAGATTGTCGATGCACCGGCTTCCCTGACGTGTTCGCAGCCGACGCCGACCTCAGTAAAAATCACATCTAAAGGCTTCGGAGAATTTTCTTTCAATCCAGCTATCGATGCACTTTATATAGTGACCTTGTATTCGGAGGCGGTTTTTTCGCTGGTGACTGGCGGTTGTAATTCTGATGGCACGTTCACTGGAACCGTTTCCACGGGGACGACCAAGGCGACCGACGCGTTAGTTCGAGTTGACGGATTTAAGCGCTTTTCTAGCCATGCGCAAGATTAGCTATCTCTAGGGATCCCACCATTCTGCGCGTAGACAATGGGATTATTGTGTCTCTCGCTCTCACATTTTCGGGACGGTCTCGTCCGTCCCCCCACCGCCTTGTAATCGGGCGGGAGAGGAATATCGTCGTAAGGCTCCATGCTGGTGTAGACACGCCAGGGCATCTGGAAGGCGGCGAGCGTGGTCACGAGGATCGCTCCGCCGGCGACAAGCCACCATGCACGCTTCAACATGTTTCCTCATCCGCGAGGATATCACTGTGCTCAACGGTCAGGAACTTCTTTGCCGAAGGTGATGGTGGAATCCACCTGGTAGACCTTGACGCTGGATTTGGCGGGGCGCAACATTTGGAGAACAATCGCGTCGCCCTGCGTGTTCAGGGAGAAGTGAGAATTGCCATCGCGCGATACCGGAAACTGCCGGGATCCGAACGGCGGGACCAGTTCGTCGACGGTCTGCGAGCAAACCGGGGTAAGTTCGGTCACCGGTTGATGGCCGTGCGGAACCGAGTACAGGACGCCGGACGAATAGCATCCCCAAACGCGAGTTGGGCTCTCCGACGTATTGACGAGTGCGACGATGCCATCGTCCCCGTGGCTCACGTCGCTTGAATACCAGGGATTTCGGACAGGCGAGGCTACATCGCGAACGGTGGTGCGCAACTCATTGGAACTACCCGGGTTGGAGCCACCCAGGCACTCGGTGACGCCGCTCACGGCCAGAACCGGCGAGAGCCGCGGCTCCGGAATCGTCTCACGCACCCGCACCCAGGCGCCGGTGGATTCCTCGGGCAGTTGCAGCTTGTACTCGGCGTGCTCCCCGGCGCTCAGCTGCACCTGGATTCCGGTATGCCCCACCAGCGGAGCCAACGCGCCCGTACTCTTGTGCGCCTCCACCTCGGCCGCAACCTCCCGGTTCCCGAGGTTCTGCAGGTGCACGGCCGACCAACACTGCGAATTGGATTCCAGCCACGGCACGATGCTTTCGACGACTCGTTCGGCAGGGTCGGCCTGAGCCAAGGCTTTACCGGCTGGGACCAAGCAGACGAGGATGCAGAGAAGGGACCTCACGCTCGTATCTTCGGCGGCGCGAGTGAATCGGATTAGGGTGGGAACGTCACGGCTGCCGGGGGAAGATGGTGAAATCGATCTGCACTTCGTCCTTCACCTTGATCATGCCACCGCCAACGCTGATGGGCCTGATTCCGAAAGTGGTCTGCTTGAGGGCGGTGTGGGCGGTGTAGGAGTTGCCGGCTCGCTTCACGGCCAGGGTGACGGGCTTCGTGACGCCGTGCAGGGACAAATCGCCCTCGACCTTCCACCCGTCGGCATCTTCGCGGTTTCGACGGTGAACTCCACATGGGGCGCAGGGGACTCGCCGATGGCGCCGGAGGAGATGGGCGCGGAGATCGTATGATCGTGACCAGCGGCCGAAAAGAGTCCGGCTTTCCCGACGTGTATGGTGATGGTGCTGCGCTGCACGTCGATGGCGGTGTCCTGGGCGGCGGCCATCGCGGAGAACGCCAGCAACGCCAGGGTGAGTTTAAGTCTCATAAGAATAGACTCTTCTCAAATTATGTTCGATTAGCGCTGCCGAAGGAAGCTGGCGTGTAAGAATAACCACCAGACGAGGTCTCAAGAATGTCTGAACGCCCCCAGGAGCGACACCTAATCCGACGCATCGGCTGGCTACGCGCGGCCGTATTGGGCGCGAACGATGGCATCCTTTCCACAGCGAGTCTGGTCCTCGGAGTTGCAGCGGCCCATGGGACCCACAACGGCGTATTGGTAGCGGGGGTCGCCGGTTTGGTTGCTGGAGCGATGTCGATGGCTGCCGGTGAGTACGTGTCGGTCCACTCGCAGGCCGACACGGAGAAGGCTGAACTTGAGCTTGAGCGCGCCGAACTTAAAGCAGACGACCGCGGCGAGCACAGGGAACTGGCGGCCATCTATGTCGCTCGTGGGCTTGAGCCTGCGCTGGCGAAACAGGTCGCTGAGCAGTTGATGGCTCATGACGCGCTAGGCGCGCATGCCCGCGATGAACTTGGCTTCTCCGCAGCTCTCACCGCACGTCCGGTCCAGGCCGCATTCGCGTCAGCCGCCAGCTTTGCGGTTGGGGCAACATTGCCGCTCCTGGTCACTGCCCTAGCACCGCAGCAGGCTCTGATCCCGCTGGTTTCCGGAACCTCGTTGGTGTTCCTCGCATTCCTGGGCGGGTTGGCTGCACGCGCCGGCGGCGCAGGCCTTTGGGCTGGCGCGATACGCGTCACGTTCTGGGGTGCGCTGGCGATGGCGGTGACCGCAGGGGTCGGGGCGCTGTTCGGAACAGCGGCATAGAGATTGGAAACTTATCTCCATCCACCGCCGGACGCCGTAATAGCCGTTTACTTGCTATCGCCGTCGTGGTCCGCGTCGCCGGATGCTGCTTTGGCGGCGTTGCTCAAATGAACACTATCCTGAGGCGAAGATGCCGCTGGTTTGGCGGAGGGCTGGGGAGCCGCCGGGGTCTGTTGGCTATAAGCCGATGAATTTGCACCACTTATACTGCTTATCATTTCGTATGAGAACCTCTGTATGCATATCGCTGCCCGACAGCAGGATTAGAATCTTTATTTTGCGGTCCGGGCGGGCGCGGCGTCCTTCTTGAGCTTGGTTGGACCGGACGGCGGCCGTTGGTTGAAGCCGATGTCGATCACGGCATTCCGGCCGAATTGCACCTCCGCCCCGCGCGCGATGACCGTCGAATACACGGCCCACGCCAGGCCATAGTAACCGAAAACGGCGCCAACGCTGCGTGAACTCTGAGACGCGATGGTCCCCAAAAGCCCGAAGCCCATCCCGCCTCCCAGAGTTCGGCCCGCAACGTTCGAGCTCTGGCCGGTGATCGCTCCGCCGGGACCACGTACGGGGTCGTTGTCCGCGGCGCGACGCGAAATCAGCAGGGCAACCGCTGTGCCAATAAAACGAGTCTTCGATTCGGTGGCCTGGACGCCACCTTCTTTATCCACTTTGATAGGGGCGTTGCCGCTCTCCGCGGCGCTGAGGGTGGCCCGCGTTTGGAGGCGCACCCGCTGCTGCCGCGGCAGCTTCTCCTCCAACGGTAAGGGAGCACCGGCAGGCGCCGATATCAGTTCGGCAACTTGCGGCGTCAAATCGACACTTTGGAAATTGAATCGGAGACGCCCGCCGCGATGAAACCACCTGGCTTTCCTCGCCATGGTCACCGATCCGTGGACCAGCGTTCCCTCCGGCAGCACCAGCTTGTGATCCGCGGAAAACAAGGGTTCTTCGAGCACGGCTTCCACCTTCTCTCCCTGCGTGGAGCCCAGCGAATCCATAGGCGTGATGAGCCTGGCATGCACGACACTGCCAGGAGACGGCTGCGAACCTACTTGAGCGAGGGAATCCTGAGTGACCTGCTCCGAGCCAAATGTGAGGGGAGACTGAAGCTCCGCATCGAACCGGGTCCGGTTGCGCACGGATTGCGGATGGTAGGGGAGCCTGGACATCGCATAGTCGTAGAGCCACGCCTTCTTGCCCGGTGCGCGCACGATGTCCGGAATGCTCCTGATACGCGCGATCTGGGCATCCACAGCATCCCTGGCCTTTTGCTTGCCCGCGGCCACGATTCCGCCGTTGTTGCTGTGAGCATTTTGGCGCGGCTGTTTCGGAGGTTTGAACGGAACCAGCGAGTTGAGACCAGGGCTTTCGACAGTGTGCAGTTCGATCGAGCGGCCGTCCGCCAGCACCAATGACGTGAACTCGATCTGAGCGACATGCAATGGTGTGAAGTCGCCGCCGAGTATCGCCCGTGTTCGCTCCCATCGGGAGACCGGCTGAACGTGGCTGACGTGGCCGAGCACTCGCGTTCCCGCCGGGATCACCTCATGATCGAAGGCATACACGGGAGTCAGGAGTTTCGCTTCGACCGGCGCGTTCAGGCGTTTGGGAACGCGTTTGGTCAGATACAGCCGAAGCGGCACGCCGGCCGGGACGGTCAGTGGGATATCGCGTGTTCGATCATTTCCCGGAACCTGGGGAACCGCAATCGCAACGAAAATCAGGGAAAGCGCTATCGCCTGGCACGCCGCCATGACCCCTTTGACGTGGACCGTCAGACGGTTGAGTACGGTCCTTTTCACGCGTGGGTTGGCTATGCTTAGTACATCTCTATGAAGATCATCTCTATGAAGATCATCAAATGGGTAGTGCTCGCGGCGATTCTGATTCAACTGATTCCCTACGGGCACACCCACACGAATCCTCCGGCGACGAAGGAACCCGCGTGGGATTCGCCGCAGACGAGAGCATTGTTCCACCAGGCTTGCTTCGACTGTCATAGCAACGAAACCGCGTGGCCCTGGTATTCCCACGTCGCCCCGGTATCCTGGCTGCTCGAGAGAGACGTAAACGGCGGCCGCAGTCATCTGAATTTTACCGAGTGGGACCGGCCTCAGAAGAACGCCAAGGACGTCACCAATGAAGTGCAACAAGGTGACATGCCCCCGTGGTTCTACCTCCCGATGCACCCCGCCGCCAGACTCACAGCGGCAGAAAAACAGGCGCTGATCGACGGCGTGGAGAAGTCCCTGGGTCCGCAGGCCGCGCCGAAAAAGCCATAGCAGCTTGTTGAAAAACGCGGCAGAACAACGCTCCATCACTGTCGCGGCTCGGCAAGTTGCTGTAAACGCAGATCACCGATTCCGAGCCGCGAGAGTCATCGAGCGGACGATTGCGTTTTTCAACAAGCTCCTAGCGAAAATGCGATCGGTTACTTCTTCAGGCTGTGGAGGTATGCGATGACGTTGTCCACGGCCTTGCCGGTCACAGCCTTGACCGGCTGCATTTTTCCCCTGCCCTGCGTGATCACCGAGGTCAGCTCGGCTTCGCTCATGGACTGGACTTCAGCCGACTTGAGGTCCTTGATTTCGACTTTCATCATTTTGGCGACGGCCGCGTTGGGTGTGCCATCGGTACCGTGGCAGGACTTGCAGGATGTGTTGTAAACGGCTTTGCCGGCATTGGCGTCGGCGGCGTACATCGCCGATGAGGCGGCAAGCGCCAGGGCAAACATGGTTAGGTACGTGCGCATGATCCGAGGTTAACAGGAAAAGAAGGGGACAGATTTTTCCCGGTTAGAGGGCCATGTCGGGGCGGGCGATGGTGCGCCACATGTGAGCCACGGGACTGTTGTCGTTGCCCAGTCCTTCCTTGGGCTGCTTAAAGTGGCGGCCGATAATCTCGCGGAACGGATCGATGCTCACTTTGGCGTTGGGATCGAACGAATAATAATCGTTGACCGTGACCAGTCGCGGGGCGTCGTACCACTTGTGGTGCTTGAGCATCTCATAGTCGGCGCGGATGTGGGGCAGCGGGACATAGTCTTCGCCGAACAGACGGCGGTAGAGGTCGGGATATTCGTAGCCGTAGGCGGGATCGGCGAAGAAACGCAGCGCCTGGTGGTATTTGATCGCGAAGGCGGTCTTCTCGGGCACGTAGGGTGTGTACATCTGGGCGGCCCAATAGCCGTGATCGGCCTTGAGCAGCGCCTGCGCGGTGTCATGCAGCAGGCAGGCGAGGATGATCTCCTCGGACATGCCGTTCTTCATCGCCAGCGCGGCGCTCTGCAGAACATGGTTGGCGGGCGCGAAGCGAAGCGCGAAGAAGTCGTAGAGCGTGGGCTTGTCGGGCATCGGCGGAAGCAACTTGACCTTGTCGCCCGGCGCGGTGGCGACAAACAGGTTCCCGACACCCATCCGAAAATGCCGGGTGGGAATTTTCTGTTCGACCTCGGCCACGGTTGGAAAGGGATCTTTGGATAGCACGGTTGGAAAGGGATCTTTGGATAGCAGGATCTTATCGAGCTCGGTGGAAAGGAAATCCTCGAGGGCGTCGGCCTTGGCTTCCGAATCCATGCGAGCCACGGCTTCTTCGCCGCCCAGAGTAGTAATAAGGTTCTCGCGTTTAACTTCCATAGTGAACCTCTACCTCAATGTTATCCTGAACCTGAGACGATGGCGTTCAGCACGCGAAGCTACGCGCGGGAATATCTTGGCGGGGGCGGTAGCCTGCCGCCGGGCGTCAAGGGCTTAATCATCGCCAACTCGGTGATTTTCCTGCTGATGTGGCTGGTGGGACCGATCGAACGCGTCTTCATGCAGTGGTTCGCCCTGGTCCCCACCGATGTGGTGACCAGATTCTTCGTGTGGCAACCGGTCACGTACCTGTTTCTGCACGGCGGGTTCATGCACATCCTCATGAACATGCTGTACCTGTGGTTTTTCGGGAAGGATCTGGAAGACATCTGGGGCACGCGGAAATTCCTGCAATTCTATTTCTTCTGCGGCGTGGGAGCGGGACTGGTTGTGGTCCTGGCCAACTACCTGTTTAGCGACCCGCGGATTCCGACCATTGGCGCGTCGGGAGCAATCTTCGGGGTCCTGTTGGTGGCCGCGGTCCTATGGCCGGACCGGATCATTATTTTAATTATTTTCCCCATCAAGCTCAAGTATCTAGTGATGATCCTGGGTGCTTTCGCCTTCTTCGGCCTCAGTGAACCTAACAGCGGAGTGAGCCAGGTGGCACACCTGAGCGGGATGCTGTTCGGGTACGTGTTCCTGAAGATGCCGCGCGGCCGCAAGATGGAGGTCGTGGCTCCGATGCGCGAGAGTTACAAGGCCTGGAAGCTGGCGCGCGCCAAGCGCAAATTCCAGGTATACATGAAGAAGCAGCAGGGCGGCGATCGCGACCGCTGGGTGAACTAAGCCGAACGGCCTGTGCCACGATTTCAAGAGATGGTATATTTGCGGTCATGAAGGCCTCCCGAATCAGCCTCCTGGTTTTGGCCGGCTCGTTGAGTGCGGCCTTGGTTGTCGTCGCGCAAGGGCCCAACAACGACGCGAGCGAGACAGTGGCCCGCCCCAAAAAGGGTTCCACGACGCAGTCGACCAACGCGCCTGCTCCGTCGCCAGACCAAGCCAAGATCCCATCCCAGTACAAGAAGAATAAGGGATTACCCGAAGGCGTAGCGACCTACTCCACGGACGCGGTTACGGTGACCGTGGACGTATCGGTACTGGATAATCATGGGCACTTCATTCCCAACATTCCCGCGGGTAACTTCCGGGTTCTCGAGGACAACGTTCCGCAGAAGATCAGTCAGGTGTCGAAGGGCGAGGCTCCCTTGACCATCGCCATGGTGATCGAGTTCTCGGGGCGCTTCCAGCAGGTGTACTCGGAACCGTGGTTCCAAACGTTACAAGCGGCCTACGGGTTCGTGGACTCGCTCAAGCCCGAGGATTACGTCGCCATCGTGGCGTACGACCTGAAGCCGGAGATCCTTTCGGACTTCTCGACGGACCGGGCCGAGGCACAGGACGCCTTGTCGCGCATGCGATTCCCAGGTTTTTCCGAGGCGAACTTGTTCGATGCGTTGGTCGACACCGCGCAGCGGATGCAGGACATCGAGGGGCGCAAGGCGATCCTGGTGATTTCCTCAGGCATCGACACGTTCAGCAAGCTGAACTACGGTGAGGCTCGCAAGGCGATCCAGAACGCCGGCGTGCCGATTTACGCGATCGGACTCATGCAGGCCTATCGCGACATTCTTTATGCGTACGGGGCTATCTCGGATAGCCAGAACATGGACTTCTTGCAAGCCGACAACCAACTGCGCACCTTCACCAAAGAAAGCGGCGGCATGGCGTTTTTCCCGCAGTTCTACGGGCAGTTCCCGGAGATCTATCGTAACATCAGCGAGGTGCTTCGCAGCCAGTATGTGCTCACCTACACCCCCACCAATACGGCACGGGATGGAAAGTTCCGCAAGATCAAAGTGGAGCTGGTGAATCCGGCGAACAACCAGCCGTTGCGCATCAACGACCAGAAGAACAAGCCGGTGAAGTATGAGATCCTCGCCAAGCCGGGCTACACGGCGCCCAAGCAAGTCGAATAAGATTCGACTCACCTTCGCGCGATCAATTGAACCGCGAAAGTCAAGCACTCCATCTTTCACCTTTTGAGTTCGATAGAAACTTTGTTGACAGCTACGTTTCGGCTCTGTTACTGTCGCGTTGTTCCCCACACCACAATGGCTCTCCGGAATCCTTCCCCTACGTCGATGCATGGGCGCATTTTGCTGGTTGACGACAATATACATGGATCGACGGCGCGAAAAACAGTCCTGGAGGAACTGGGACACAAGATCCACGTGGCGTCCAGCGGCGCGGAAGCGCTGGAGCGATTCGCCGAGCAGAAGTACGATCTGGTGGTAACGGATTACAAGATGCCCCGAATGGACGGGCTGGAGCTGATTGTGCGCTTGCGAAAGCAGCAGCCCGACATTCGCATCGTGCTGGTTTCCGGTTTCGTCGACGCGCTGGGATTGAATGAAGCCGGCACGGGGGCCGATGCGGTGATCCAGAAGAGCGCCAATGAAGTGACGCACCTGGTGCGCGCCGTGAATCGGTTGCTGCGGCGGAAGAAACCCGCGACGGGCGCCGGCGGGTTGAAGTCCAAGCGGCAGGCAAGTTAAATTACTTACCCGGCTAGAAACGGCAGCGGGATCCAGCGCAGCGACGCCGCCGTCATCCATACGCCGACGCACAAAATTACGAACGCGGATGCGACCGGCGCGAACCTCAAAAGGGGATGTTGCCCGCTCTTCGCGGATTCCGGCAACCAGTTCTTGGCGTGAATCACCAGCATCCCGATCGCCATCAGCACTCCCGCTAATCCGAGGCTGAAGGCGAGCAACAGAACCAGGCCCAGGCCGATGCGCCCGATCGCGATGGCGCTCAGCAGCAGGACCATCGCGGCGGGGCACGGCACTAATCCCCCGCTCGCTCCCAAAGCCATTAGGCTGCCGAAGGTGATATCTCCTTGCGGGACAGGACCGTGAGTGTGGCCATCGTGGGTGTGGCTATGCGCATGAGTGTGGTCGTGGCCGTGATCATGGTCGTGGCTGTGATGATGATGGTCAGGATCATGATGATGATGGTGACCGAGAGCGTGGGCCCGGGCGTGCAGAAACGCTCGCCAGCGCTGGTAGAACAGCCAGCCGCCGATCAGAACGATCGAGACGCCGGAGAGTACTCCCAGTACTGGGATGATCTTTTCAGGGACGATGTAGCTCGACAGCAGCAGCGTGCCGAGTCCCAGCAGGAAGACGCTAATGGTGTGGGTGAAGGTGACGGTGGCGCCCAACAGCGCGGCGTGCTTCATATTGCCGCGGGATCCGACCAGGTAGGCGGCGACAATGGTCTTGCCGTGACCGGGCTCAAGCGCGTGCATCGCGCCCAGCCAGAACGCGACGGCGATTCCAGCGAGCAGCCATCCGGCGCTCAACTGCGGCTGGTGCAGGAGCTGGGCCAAATAATCTGCGTGCATACGTCTTCCTATTTGGTTTTGGCGTTCGGAGCGGTTTTCGCGGGCTGCGGAGCCTTGCGGATTTCCTCGAAGTATCGCTCTACAAAGGGTTGAAACATGAGAGGAACTTCGTCGCGATGGATCTCGCCGCCGGTGTCAGAGTGGGTGGCTTGACGGTCGGCGAAGGGAGTCTTCAGCGTCTGCTTGGTTTGACCGACCTCGACCATCATTTCGCCGGTGACAGCAGCCGAGCGCTTTCCCAGGATTTCGCTGATCTGGCCCATGGCTGCGAGTTCCTTGGCATCCTTGATGGCCTTCTCGCCGTCCTTGGAACCGGCGCCGCTGGCGCTTTCCTGCGATGAGGGCTTGCCGGGCTGGCTGCTGGACTTGGCGTCGTCGCCGTTCTTCTGATCGCCACCCTGTTTGCTGTCAGAATTAGGCAGGGCATCGGCGTTCTGGCTGTCCTGCTTTTCGGCCTTGTCGCTTTTGTCCGATTTCTCACCCTTACTGTTGGGCTGGTTCTTGGCGTTCTGCGGCGAGTTTTGGGCCGTGTTGGGCTTCATCTTGTTCAGCATGTTGGCCAAAGCGTCCTTGATTTTGTTGAGAACGCCGCCTTCGCCGGGATTGTTGCCCTGCTTATCCTGATTGCCGCCTTGCTTATCTTTATTGTCGGCGGAGTCTTTGCCGTCCTTCGAAGCCTGGTCGCCCTTGTCGCTTTGCTTGCCGTTCTTGTCGTCGCCTTTGTCCTTACCCTGCTTGTCGCCGTCGCCGCCATTCTTGTCGGCTTCTTTATCGGCGGCCTCCTTGGCGTTGTCGTCGGCCTGGGGATTTACCGCATCTGAGGAATCCTGAGGTTTCAGAAGATCTTCGGGTTGCTGATCGGTCGCGGTGGATTGTGCGTCGGGATTGCCGGGATCGAATGGATTCTGGGTCGCGTTCAGACGCTTGGCCTGGTTTTTCGCGAGCTGCGGAGGCGGGCCGAAGAAGGACTCGTAGGCGATCTTAAAAAGCGACGGTTCCAGGCTCAAGCTGCCCGTGACGGCATAACGAACCGCAAAAAGTCCGAACGCGATCAGGAGCAGACCGGTCGCCGGTAGGAGATAGCGCGACCGCGAGGTCGGCAGAGCCTGATGGATATCCACACGCTGTGCGACGATTTCCGCTTCCCGATGCTGTACCTCGCAAACCGCTTCGCGACCCGGTTCGGGATGGGCGGCGAAGTGTACCGCGGTAGAAAGAGAATCGGCCAGACCGAGGCGTTTATCGATCTGTTGGGACAGCTTGTATGGAGAGGGGAGGCTCTGGCGCAGGCGGTAGATCCCCACGCCCAAGCTGACGGCGACTACCAGAATCGGCCAATACCAATCCAGAATCTGGGTGCCGGCGAGGAGCAGCAGGATCACGGCAGCCATGCCGATCAGAAGCGCCAGAGCGCCTTTATCCAATGCCAGTTGGCCGAAGAGACGCCTGCGAGCGCGTTCGAGAAGATCGGTGAGCGTGGAATGGCTCGACACAAGTAACTCTATATAATAAGCATACAATCGCCATAAGAGTAAAAGCGATACTTTTGGGAAACGGCGTATCGGTACGCTTCCAGAGCCAGTTCCCTGCCGGCCAAGGCGCACACCAGCACCAGCAAGCTGGACTTGGGCAGATGGAAATTAGTCAGCATTGCGCCCGTGCGGCGAAAGCTGAATCCAGGATAGATAAAAAGTTCGGTTTCGGCGGCAGCGGGGTCGCTTTCGATGGCCCGGACGGCGGTGGTGCCGACCGCGACGACTCGCTGGGCTGCGTCCATGGCTTGGATTGTCTCTGGCGGAACCACGAACGATTCCTTGTGCAGGTGGACGTCCTCGAGCGTTTCCGTGCGGAGCGGCTGGAAAGTCCCGAGTCCGACGTGCAGCGTGACGTGCGCGATGGAGGCTCCCGCGGCTTTGCAGGCTTCGAGGATTTCGGGCGTGAAATGCAGGCCGGCGGTGGGCGCCGCGGAGGATCCGGGCTCGCGGGCGAAAACGGTCTGGTAGCGTTCGCGGTCGGCAAGGGTGTCGTCGCGGCGAATGTAAGGCGGCAGGGGGACGTGACCGACTCTCTCCAGCACGGCCAGCAGGCTCCCAACGGGAGCCAGACGCACAGTCCGCTCTCCAAATTCGGCGCGGCCGAGGATTTCGGCGGTGAGATCGTCGGAGATGAGAATGCGCTCGCCCGTGCGCATCTTGCGTCCGGGGTGAACCAGAGCCTCCCAAGTCAGTCCGTCGGACGAGATGGGCTTGGTCAGGAAGATTTCGACTTTTCCCGTGCCATGCTCGCGGCGGCCGTAGAGGCGGGAGGGCAGAACGCGGGAATCGTTGAGGACGAGGCAGTCGCTTGGTGTGAGGTAGGACGGGAAGTCGCGGAAGGCGCGATCTTCCCACTGGCCGGTGGTGCGGTTGACGACCAGCATCCGCGACCCGGCGCGGTCGGGCAAGGGTTCCTGAGCGATGAGATCGTCGGGGAGGTGGTAGTCGAAGTCGGAAAGGAGCACGTTTCCACGATGATCGCGCACAACGCAGCGTAGCGCGAGCGGCTTGGGCGAAAGGAGCGCGCCACGCGCTGTGCGCGATCCTACCCACTGTAAACTGGAAGCACATTGGGCGAACAACGAGATGCGGATTCTGGGGATTGAATCGTCGTGCGATGAGACGGCCGCGGCTGTGGTCGAGGACGGCTCGCGGATCTTGTCGTCCGTCGTTTCCTCGCAGATGGCGACGCATTCGAAGTACGGAGGCGTCGTGCCGGAGCTGGCATCGCGCGAGCACTTGCGGGCGATTGTCCCGGCGGTTCGACTGGCGCTCCTGGAGTCCTCGACGCGGTTAGAAGACCTGAGTGCGATTGCGGTGACCGAAGGTCCGGGACTGGTGGGATCGCTGTTGGTGGGCATGACCTACGGCAAGGCGTTGGCGATGGTCCACAAGCTGCCGCTGATCGCCGTGAATCACATCGAGGGGCACATCCACGCGGTGGCGAGCCAGAGTCCGGTGGAGTATCCGGCGCTGGCGCTGGTGGTGAGCGGCGGGCACACGCATCTGTTCGAGGTTTTGGAAGGCTTCCGCTACCGGCTGCTGGGAAAAACTCGCGACGATGCGGCGGGCGAGGCGTTCGACAAGGTCGCGAAGCTTCTGGGGTTCGGATATCCGGGAGGGCCGGTGGTCGATATGCTCGCGCCTTATGGTAATCCGAATGCCGTGCGGTTCACGCTGGCCAAGATGAAAGGCAACACGCTCGATTTCAGCTTTAGCGGGCTGAAGACCGCGGTGCTCAGATGGTTCGAGGCGCGCGACATGGCAGCGGAGGTCGCGGTACGGAAGGCTCTGTTGGCCGAGAACCTCAAACCGTCGGTCGAGCAGTGGCTGCGGGTGACGCCGAAGGCGACGCTCGATTTGCTCGCGTCGTTTCAAGGGACCGTGATCGAAGAATTGCTGCGACGGGCAAGGCGAAGCGCGGAGGAGATCGGGGCGCGGAGCATGATCGTGTCGGGAGGAGTCGCGTGCAATTCCGGACTGCGGCGGGCGGCGGACGAGGCGCACCTGCCTTATCCCGTTTTCTTTCCCGATCGGGATCTTTCCACTGATAACGCGGCTATGATCGCGGCGGCCGGGTTTCCGAAACTCGCGCGCGGGGAATTCGCGGATGCGACGCTGAAGGCGCAGGCGAATCTGGCATTGGCTTGATGTCTATCGTCAAGACACTGCCGGGTAAGTATTACACGGATCCGGAGACCTTCCGTGCCGAGATGGAAAGGTTTTTCTTCAACCGGTGGATCTACGCGGGCCGTGCGGAGCGAATCGAAAAGCCGGGCGATTATTTCCTGTGCGAGGTTGCCGGGGAGAGTGTGATCGTCACGCGCGATGGAGCCTTTTATAACGTCTGCCGACATCGCGGGACTCGCATGTGCACCGCACCCGAGGGCGCCTTCGACGGGCGCATCCAGTGCCCGTATCACGGCTGGACCTACGGGCTCGACGGGTCGCTGATCACCGCGCCGAACATGGGCGACGCGGGCTTCTCGCGATTCGACTATCCCCTGCACAAGGTTGCCTGCGACGTCTGGGACGGGCACGTGTTCCTGAATTTCGCAGCCCAGCGGGCGCCGCTAGCCGCACAGCTCGGGGAATTGCCCGAGAAATTCGCGGCGTGGAAGATGGGCGAGCTGAAACTCCATAAACGGATCGTGTACGACGTCAAGGCCAACTGGAAGCTGATCATCCAGAATTACAACGAGTGCCTGCATTGCCCGACCGTGCATCCGGCGCTGGACCGGCTGACGGATTATCTGGGCGCGGATAATCAGGCGCCCACCCCCGACTACATCGGCGGCAGCATGGGGTTCCGCGAAGGCGTCGAAACCATGACCTTCGATGGGGTCCGGCGTCGCGATTACCTGCCGGGGCTGAACGCAGAGCAGCGGGGCATGGTCTGTTACTACGCGATCTATCCCAATCTGCTGCTGGCCCTGCATCCGGACTACATGATGACGCACACCTTGTGGCCCAAGGCTCCGGATCGCACGGAGATCGTCTGCGAATGGCATTTCGATCCACAAGAGATGGCGAAGCCGGGGTTCCAAGGCGACGATGCGATTGAGTTCTGGGATCAGATCAACCGCGAGGACTGGGGAATTTCGGAGCTGTCGCAATTGGGGATCGGCTCGCGGGCGTATACGCCGGGGCCATATGCGAAGCGCGAGGAACTGCTCTATGCATTCGACCGTATCGTAACAGCGGCTAAATAGGCGTAAAATAACTCCATGCTACGCCGAGTTTTTGCGTTTGCCGCACTGTTTGCGGCGTTTTGTCAGGCTGCCGTTACGCGCGTCGAAGTGGCCGAGCGCGCGGATCTTCCCGTTGACGGTTACGAGAGGATCGCGGGCAAGGTCTACTTCGCCGTCGATCCGAAGCTGCCCGCCAATCGGTCGATCGTGGATATCGACCTGGCCCCCAGGAACGCCGCGGGCCTGGTGGAATTTTCCGCCGATCTTCTCGTCCTGCGCCCCAAGGATGCGGCCAAGAGCAACGGCACCGCGTTTCTGGAGATCGCCAACCGGGGTTCGTCGCCGTTCTGGGGCGCTCTGAATCTCGGCGCGGCCCGAGGCATGCCCGGCAGGCAGGACATGGGCGACCATTTCATGCTGGATCAGGGATTCACGCTGGTGTGGGTCGGGTGGCAGTTCGACGTACCAAGGGCGGGGAATGCCGCGAATAACGTGAAACTCTATGCGCCGGTGCTCGCGGGCGTCACGGGGAAGGTGCGGACGGAGATTCTGGTGAACCAGAAGACTACTTCGCAGGCGCTTCCCTACGAGCCAGCCGCAGTGGCATCGGGTGCGCTCACCGTGCGCGACAAAGCGGACGGCGCGCAGATCGGCATCCCGAGCGATCAGTGGAAAGTGAACGGCGACCGGATCGAGTTCGCGGCAGGATTCGAGCCCGGCAGGCTCTACGATTTCGTGTACACGGCCAAGGATCCGGCGGTGGCGGGGCTCGGCATGGCGGCGGTTCGAGACTACGTCTCCTATATCAAGCAGCGCGGCGAAGTGAAGCGGGCCATCGGTGCGGGGATTTCGCAGAGCGGGCGGTTCCTGCGCTCGTTCCTCGCGGACGGCTTCAACGGCGACGAACAGGGCAAGAAGGTTTTCGACGGCGTCTGGGCGCATGTGGGCGGCGGCGGTCATGGCGATTTCAACCAGCGGTTCGCCCAGGCGGGCCGCACCAGCGGGCAGTTCAGCGGAGTCGATTTTCCGACGGATCTGCCGCCATTTCTTCCCGATGAACTGCTCGCTAAATCGGTGAAGGCGGGCGTCGCACCGAAACTGCTGCTGAGCAACGGATCGCACGAGTACTGGGGTCGCGCGGCGGGGCTGAATCACATCAGCCTGGACGGAAAGCGCGATGTGGCTCCTTCGTCGAACGTGCGAATTTACTATGTCGTCGGGACGCAGCACAGCACGGGCGGCGGGGCGAATCCGCTGGTACAGAATCCGACGAATCCCATGGACTGGTCGTTCTTCCAGCGCGCGATGGTGGTGGCGATGAACAAGTGGGTCACCGATGGAACCGCGCCTCCGGCTTCGCAGGTTCCACACATCGATAAAGACCAACTGGTGGCCGCGTCGGCGCTACGGTTTCCAAGAATCCCCGGAGTCAACGTCGTGAAGGAGGCGTATGCGCCGCGGCGCTTCGATTTGGGCCAGGAACCGCCCAAGGTCGGGGAGGCGTTCCCGGCCCTGGTTCCGCAGGTGAACGTGGATGGCAACGAAACATCGGGCATCCAGTTGCCGGAGCTGCGGTATCCGCTCGCGACCTACATGGGCTGGAACCTGCGGAGTCCCTCGATTGGCGCGCCGACCGAGCAGTATCCGCTGACCGGGTCCATGATACGGTTCCCCAGCACAAGAGCGGAACGCGAGAAGTCGGGCGATCCACGGCTTTCGATTGAGGAGCGATATAAGAACGAGCAGGCGTATCTGGGCAAGATCGAGGCGGCGGCTCGGGATCTGGCGAAGCAGCGATTCCTGCTGGAGGCAGACGTTCCGCAAGTGGTGGCGCGGGCGAAGCAGAGGTGGGAACAACTGGCGGCGAAGTAAGCCGCACGAAAAAGGGGACTGCCTCCGATTTCGAAGAACGAATTCCGCCCTGTCCGTAACAGTACGACGAAATCGGCTGGCTGTCCCCTTTTTTCCGGCCCTGCTAGCATTGAAGTTCATGCATCCTCAGCAAGAACTCCCTAAAGCGCCGATTGCCGGCGTGAAGAATCTGGTGGCGGTCGGCTCGGGCAAAGGCGGGGTCGGAAAGACCACGGTTTCCGTAAACCTTTCGATTGCGCTGGCGCGGCTGGGCCGCAAAGTCGGGCTGCTCGACGCGGACGTGTACGGCCCCAACGTTCCCACGATGATGGGTACGCGCGAGAACCCGGTAGGCAACGCGGATCGCATCCGGCCCATCGAGAAGTTCGGCGTGAAGTTAATGTCGATGGGATTCCTGAGTCCCGGCGACAAGCCGCTGGTGTGGCGCGGTCCGATGCTGCACAATGTGATCCAGCAGTTCCTGCGCAACGTCGAGTGGGGCGATCTGGATTATCTGATTATCGATCTGCCGCCGGGCACCGGCGACGTGTCGCTGTCACTGGTGCAGAACGCGCTGATCTCGGGCGCGATCGTGGTGACCACGCCGTCGGATGTGTCGCTTGAAGACGCGCGCAAGGCCGTGAACATGTTCGTGCAGGTGCGCGTGCCGATTCTGGGGATGGTGGAGAACATGTCGTACCTGATCGCGCCGGGGAGCGGCGAGCGGATCGACGTGTTCGGCCAGGGCGGCGGTAAGAAGACGGCCGAACAGATGAACATTCCGTTCCTGGGCGAACTCGCGCTCGATCCGGATGTGCGGATCGGCGGGGATTCGGGCGCGCCTGTCACGACTCGCGCGGGCGAGGATAAGCACGCTGTCCCGTTTCTGGAATTGGCGAAGCGGGTGGATCACGCGGTCGGGGCGCTGAAGCAGACCGGTCCGACGGTCACGATAGAGGACTAAGCGAGAGCTTCAAAGTCTTCGGTAGGGTGCATAGCCGTGGACAGAGAGAGTTCGCTGGTCGTAGCTCCGAATTAGGGTCAGCTCCGACGGCCCAGAATTTTCATGCGCCATTTCTGCGGCGTCATCTCAAAGGGCAAAAGCAGCTTGCGTAATCTAATGCTGGGCGCAGTTGTTGAGTAAGATCCGTCATTTTTCCAAGCGGCCGTCTTAGTATAGTCCATGGCTTTTGCCACCTCTAGTACCTGTTTTTGGGTAAGGGCGAAAGTAACCGCCTTCTGAGGATCTTCGAGATACCAAACGTACGCAATGATAAGGCCGGCGATGCGCTCAAACTTTCGATGTATCGAAAACGAACCTTTTGATGCCGCCTTCATTTGAATCGGCCGAGCGATGAGTTTTTTAACATCGGTAGACAAATCGGCGTAAGCGATTAGATCAATGCCTCTATCTCGTGTTGGAATGGCGACTTCAAGTCCAGCGCGAAGGAGTTCGCTTACCAGCCGGTTTCTTCCAATGAGTTCGATTACTTGGGTATCGATCTTCGACATCTCGCCATTATTACACCGCTCGGCTATTGCGACCGATGAAACCCGCGCCGCCTTCCAACGTCCAGCTTGGTGACCGGCCTACAGCTTTTCCCAATCCGATGCCTCGCCGAACTTGATCCCGGTTAATGCCGGATCGATGTTCTTCAGCAACCCTGTGAGCACCGCGCCCGCGCCGACCTCGATAAAGCGTGTCACGCCGCGCGAGGCCAGGAGAGCGATGGACTCCGACCATCGGACCGGATTGGGAATCTGCTGGAAAAGCCCTTCGCGAGCTTCGGCGCCGGTGCGAACCTCGCGCGCCTGCCAGTTGTTGATGAGCGGAACGGTCAGATCGCGAAACTCGGCGGCATCAAGGTCAGGCTTGAGGCGATCCTGGGCTGGTTTCAGCAGAGGGCAATGGAAGGGAGCGCTGACCGGCAGAAGAACAGCCCGGCGAGCGCCGGCAGCTTTGGCGAGCTCAACCGCGCGATGGACGGCGGCGGTGTGACCCGCAATGACGATCTGATCCGGCGAATTGAGATTCGCGGCGGTAACAATCTCGCCTTGCGCGTCACCTGTGACACAAGCCTCGGCGAGAATGCCGTCAAGCTTCCCAGCGGGAAGCTTAAGGAGTGCCGCCATCGCGCCGACGCCGGCAGGCACAGCGTCCTGCATGTACTGGCCGCGCCTGCGTACCAGTTTCACAGCGTCGGCGAATCGCAAGGACCCTGCGGCAACCAGCGCGGAGTATTCGCCCAAGCTGTGACCCGCGACATAAGCAGGAACAATTCCCTTGGCGGTCAGCACGGCGTTTGCGGCGACGGAAACGGTGAGCAGCGCGGGCTGAGTATTCTCGGTGAGCTTGAGCTGATCATCGGGGCCTTCAAAACATAGGCGCGAGAGCGGAAAGCCGAGGACTTCGTCGGCCTCCTGAAACACGCGGGCGGCTTCGGGGAACGAATCTGCGAGGGTTTTGCCCATTCCTGCAAACTGGGAACCCTGACCTGGGAAGAGAAAGGCTGTTGGGACCAACTCCGATTTTATACTGGCCGGACTGCTATAGTGAGATTGTGAAGCGCAAGCGCATCTCCGCTCCCCGCCCCATGCCGGAATCCCTGATTTCGGAGACGATCGTGCCGGAAAAGCTTCTGGAAGAGGCCAAACGGTCGATTGAGGCGGATCGTCTGCGGAAGACGGTGCGGTGCTCAGTCTGCGCCAGCGAATGCGCTCCTAATTCGACCGAGGGTTTGTGCTGGGTGTGCCGGCGATTGAAGCTGAGCGCCTGGCGGGATTCCGATTCCCAAATGCCCGCGCAAGAATAGCGCTTCAGATTTCCGGATAAAACTCAAAGAAAGCGTCGAGCGATTGTTCGAGCTGCGCCCGAATTTCCTTTTCCCCGCCCTCCAGCAGATGCATGGTGACGTGCGCGGTCTTGCCGCCCTTCAGTTTGATCGTGGCTTCATCCAGTTCTTCGATCTCATCGGCGGGCAGAAGCCGCATTCCGTAAACAAGCGCAAGTTTGGCCATAGCTAAACTATTGTACTTTCTCGAACACCTGCTTCACATCGAACTCGCCGTTCGGAAGCTTCACGTGCGTGGCGATGGTCAGCGTCTTGCCGTCGGCCGAAAGCGTCCATTCCTCGTGCTGGGTGAGGTTGGTTCCCTGGTAAGCGCGCGACGATTCGATCACCAGCTGGTCGCCTTCCCAGTGGGCGGAGCCCTGGTTCGCGCCGTTGACGCCGGGCTTTCCGTCGGTCGAGTACTTGAGCTCGGTGGTCACTTCGCCCTGCGAGCCCTTCTGATACGTAGACATGGACAGCGCCGGATCGTGGTACTGGATCTGGCGCGTCATGACTTCGGGCGCCGGAAACTGGCCGTACTGGCTTTTGGCAACATTCAGCACCCAGTTACCGGAAAGGTTCGGAGCCGCCGCCAGGGGCAGCGTCAGAAGAGCCGCACAAAACAAAACGCGAAACACGTTGAAGAACCTCTAGTCCGAAGAGTATCAGGGAAGGCTTCGAATGACCCTCAGGCGAATCTCCTAGGATAGATAGAACGAATCATGCAAGCCTCCTTGGAGCCCGCCTCACACTATTTCTATTCTGACCGCCTGAAACTCCAGTTCTGGGACTGGGGTACAGAAGGCAAACCGGTGCTGATTCTGGTGCACGGCTCGCGCGACCATGCGCGGAGCTGGGACTGGATCGCACGCGCCCTCCGCGACGATTATCACGTCTACGCGCTCGACTTGCGGGGGCATGGCAATAGCGCGTGGGCTCCGGGCGCACTCTACAGCCCGGCCGAACACATCCTGGATCTGACGGTGTTCGCGGACATCATCGGGAAGTATCCGGTGCGGCTGATCGGACACTCGCTGGGAGCGATGGTCTCGCTGTATTTCTCGGGGACCTATCCGGAAAAAGTCGCGGAGCTGGTGGCGATCGAGGGAGTGGGCGTAGGACCGCTGGGGTCGACGCCGAAACCGGCTTCCGAACGGATGCGGATTTGGATCGAGAGGACCCGCGGGCTGGAAGACCACGCTCCGCGCACCTATGCAAACCTGGCCGCAGCGGTGGCGCGGATGAAAGAGGCGAATCCGTTTCTGACGGACGAGGTAGCGGAGCATTTGACGCTGCACGGGACCAACTGGAACGCGGACGGATCGCTGGTGTGGAAGTTCGACAACTACACGCGCGTGATTCATCCGTTTGGACTTGGCTTGGAAGAAGCTGTTCAGATCCTGGGGCAGATCGCCTGCCCGACGCTGTTGTTCTGGGGCCGCCAGAGCTTCGCGCGCGATCCGGATGACGATCCGCAGGCCGCGGCGATCCGGAACAAGACGATTGTGAAGGTCGACCAGGCCGGGCACTGGCTGCATCACGATCAGTTGGCGCTGTTTTTGAGGGAGACGAAGAAGTTCCTGGCCGCAAATGAACGCGAATAAACGCAAATACTGGCGGCGCCTGAATCGCGTTGAAAGCAGAATCTCATAGTGGCGTTGGCGTATTCCAAGCCCACCGGCCACGTCACTCACTCAGTTCCTGAAGGGCATCTCAGAACTCCGGGGTTAGTGGGGTAAGCCGAAGTTAGCGGTCATTTCTACTACTTTGCCGCCAACTAGCTGATGGCCGCCCGGCGGTCCGTCTTGCGTTCGAATAGTTTCACAAGGGGTAAGGAACTGTTCGGGGTCCCGGCATTTGCGGCGGAGGGTTAATGTGACACATCAGAACGGATCTCTTCGTTGCCCCCAAGCACACGGCAAACTTTCCACAATCCTACTTAGAGGATGCCGGGAAGGAAACCTCTGCCCGCAATTAAACCGCATCGAGAGATCGCGCCTGCCGGACCATCTCTACCAACGCAACCCGGGCGGCGTCACTGCTTTTTACTTCTTGCAAAAAAGCCACCGCCGGGCCGTGAATCCTGTCGCCCGACTTAAGCCGGAGATAGAAGCCCAGGCGATCGACGGCCGTCATAGCGGCTTCGTCGGCGGTCTCGCCAGCAAACCGGCGGGCGATCAGACGGAGTGCATCGGCGTGATCAGCATTCATGTGCTGGATGATTCCTGGAGCGGCCTCAGCCAGAGGGTCGGGTAGGGCGCTTCCGTAGTCTTCGGCGGAGACCCATCCCATCACGCCGAAGCCTCCGATGAAGTAAACGCCGGAGACCTCCAGTCGGTAGTACGCAAAGTCGGTGTAGTCCTGCCAGTATTTTGCGTTTTCGTGCCGTGAAAGATACAGGCCACGAACTTCCGCCGCGGGTGCCTCCGTAACGGCGCCCAAAAGCGTCAAGCGGCCGGCGCCCAGGGGATCGCCGGAAATATCCGGTTGGGTAATGAGCAGGCTAGCGCGCGAATCCTGCTGCAGGTTCTGGGTGTGCATGGCCATACTGCTAATGAAAAAGACGGCGCGCCCGAAATCGTCGTCCGCATAAGGCATCATCGATCCGAAGGGGAATCCCGGAAACTTCCGCGAATGCGTCGACAAACTGCCGATCCGGCCGAGCGAGGCGAGGGTACGCGCGCGTTCGGCGAGCGAGGGCTCAGGACCATCCGGGGAGGCGGGCCCGAAGCCGGCATGTTGTCGGGTAGACACGTGCCATGGTAGCAAAGCTTGCCAGTCCAAAGACGTCAGAAGCCCGGCATACCCACACTTCCTGCATTCCGACTTCGGGCCCTCCATGCCTCTCGGCGAATAGTGAACGAGTTTAGCGGCGATGTTCCGCTGCTTAGTGACCGACACCAACAGCTAAGGCCAGGACGCAAATCTGGAAACGGAGACGGATTGTGGAAGACCGAGCCGGTCCTTGATTCTCTGAACAAGACCATCGAGCGATCAAACGCCGAGTGAACGCCAAGCAAGGATTTCGAGAATTCCAGGCAGCAACGCGAACGATTCAAGGATATACACTTTCGATTTAGCACTACCATCAGTTTGTGGATAACTGATCAATGCTCTGAAGGATCGTCTCCTTAGAAACCGGTTTGACCAAGCTGATATGGGCTCCTAGTGTCCGGGCCGCTCTCAGAACGTCTGCCCCAAAGGCTCCAGACATGGCGACGATCTTGACGTGCGGTTGCTCTCTCCTCAAAGCCCGAATCAGTTCTATGCCTTCCTCGCCGGGCATTGCCAGATCGGTGATGACCAGATCGATCCGATTCTCTTCGATCTGCAGCCTCGCTTCGCGCCCGTCCTCCGCCGTGAACGCCTGGAATCCCGCTCCTTCCAGTGTCCGTGCCAATAAGTTGCGCAGAGATGGGTCGTCGTCGACCACCAAGATTCGGCGAATCGATGATGATGTCGAGAGTAAATCGCCAATCTTCTCGCACAGCGCGTCCGGCGTGAACGGCTTCTGCAGGAACTCCACGCCGGGTTCAAGGTTCTCACGCTCGTCGGCCACGTTGCCTGTGTAGCCAGACATGAACAAGATCTTTGTTTCGGGTCGGACTAACGCAATGCGGCTGGCGATCTCCTTGCCTCCCATGTTGGGGAGAACCACGTCGGTGAGCAATAAATGAATGACTCCTTCGTGCTCGTCCGCGAGCTGGATGGCCCTATCCCCGGTTCCGGCGATGAGCACATTGTACCCGGCGCTGGCGAGAATCTCCTCAACAAGCAAGCAAATCGCGGGATCATCCTCCACCACCAGAATCGTTTCGTTTTGCCGAGTCGCACCTTGCACAGGTTTTGTGGGTGCCGATTCGATCTCGTCACAATCCTGCGGAAGGAACATCTTGCATGTAGTCCCAATTCCCGGCTCGCTTTCCAGGTGAATATATCCGCCGCTCTGTTTAACAATTCCGTATGCAGTGGCAAGCCCCAAGCCCACTCCTTGGCCTGCGGGTTTGGTAGTAAAGAACGGCTCGAACGCTCGCTGCTTTATCTGCGGAGTCATACCGCGTCCGTTATCCGTCATGGCGAGCAACGCATAACGTCCCGCCGGGATCTTGTAAACCGGCGCAGCCGACTCGTCCAGTTCTGCGTTTGTGAGATCAATCGTGAGGGTCCCGCCACCTGGCATGGCTTCCCGCGCATTCGCGACAATATTCAAGATCGCTTGCTGGACTTGTGTAGGATCGATCCTGACCGGATCCAAGTCTTTATCGATCCGCGCGATCATCTCGATTCCTTCTCCAATGACGCCGCGGAGCGCAGGTTCCAGATCCCGCAGCAGATCGGCCGGGTTGACCACTCGCGCCTGCAGCATCTGCTTTCCACTGAATGCGAGCAGTTGCTTCGTCAAAGCCGCGGCTCTCTCGCCTGCTTTGTGGATTTCTTCAATGCGACGGTAAGCAGCGTCGTTGGGGCTGGAATTTGCCAACTGCAACTTCGAATAGCCGATAATGACGTTCAGCGCGTTATTAAAATCGTGAGCCATGCCTCCCGCAAGCTGACCGAGCGCAGCCATCTTTTGAGCTTGGGCGGTTGCATAAAGCTTGCGGTTCTCGTAAATTCGACCGGCTAGCCCACCCAGGATGCCCGCCAGGCGCTCATCTTCCTCCGTGAACTCCACCGCGCCGAGCCGATGAAAAAGACATAGCCAGCCGTGACATTGGTGAGGTGAAGCGATCGGTGCGGCTAGCAGCGAGCCAAAACTCGGAAAGTCCTTAGGAAGACCGAAGTTGATTGGATCTGCGCTGGTATTGCGGGCCCGGACCGGCTGCTGGCCCGAAAGAAGGCCGGCCATCACAGCGTGCACTCTTGTGATGTCTTTCAGGCCGGGATATGCCTCCGGAGACAATCCCGCGATGTACGCCTGATCGCCATTTTCTCCCTCAATGCCGACCAGGGCGAACTTGGCGCTAATAAGGTGGCGGGCGGACTTGCAAAATTCATCCAGCAGCCGGCCAGGTTCGGTTCCGGATGCCAGCCGCAGACAAGCTTCTAACAGAGCGTCCAACCGCGCGTTGGCGGCAGCCGTTTCGGTGGCTTGTTTGGTCAACCTGTCCATCACTAAGCGCAGGTGATCGCGGTCAAAGTTCCCGGCAACCGGCAAGGGTGGAGCAGTGTTTTGCAGGCATGCCTCCACCGTCTTGCGTACCGTTTCGTCGGTACACGGTTTGACAAGCGTGTACTCCACGCCGCATTCCCGAGCAAGGTCCCTAGCGTCACGTTCCCGAAATATGGCCGTCGAAAAGATCACCGCGGTATGGGCGATGTCCGTAATGGACCGCAATTGGCGCACGAACTCGTATCCGTCCATGGTGGGCATCAGGATATCCGTGATCACCAGATCCGGGCGTTCGGCAGAGACCAGAGCGAGCGCCTCTCCGCCATCCGAGGCCTCCCGAATCGTGTGGCCACAGCTTCTGAGGATGTTCACCAGCAGGCTGCGATCGCTGGGGTTGTCGTCAACAATTAGTATCTTAGCCACCACATCTCTCCTCTAGCGTCCACTTGCCTCCCTCATTCATCGGACGGTTGGGGCTTCCGGATTACCCGGCCTGAGCCGGATTGTGGAGTCAAGTGTAAGGTTCTTCTAAGTTTGTGTCGATTACACGATCACAGTGCGTCGACAATAATAGTCCTCCCTGAATTGCCTATGCGTAAAGACATTATCAAAAGAAGCAAAATCCTGATCGTTGACGATCAGGAAGCCAACGTGAAACTCTTGCTGAGCATTCTGCGGGAGCAAGGATTCCTTGGCCTTCAGAGCCTGACTGACGCGCGCTTGGTCCTGCCTCTATTCCTGGATTTTCAGCCCGACCTAGTGTTGCTGGACCTCCGGATGCCCCACATCGACGGACTTTCCCTGCTGAAGCAGCTGCGAAGCCGCATTCCAGACAACGTCTATCTGCCGTTTGTGATCATTACCGCAGACCTGTCGCAACGTACCCGGCAAGCAGCGCTTTCCTTAGGCGCCAAAGACTTTCTCACGAAGCCGATCAACCCAGCAGAAGCGGTTCTACGGATGTACAATCTCTTGGAAACGCGATTCCTTTACCTCGACTTGCAGGAATCCAATCGGGTATTGGACGAACGGGTTCGAGAGCGCACCCGCGAGCTGGAATTGGCTCAGGCCGAGATGCTCCGGCATCTTGCGCTCGCCGCCGACTATCGAGACGACTTGACCGGCCTGCATGCGCAGCGTGTAGGGCTATTGGCTGCCCTGCTCGCCGAAGCGATCGGTGTCCCGCAAGACGAGATGACACTGATCCGCGGAGCTGCCCCCCTTCATGACCTGGGGAAAATCGGCATTCCGGATCACATCTTGCTTAAGAGTGGAGATCTCACGCCCGAAGAATTTCAGGTCGTCAAGACTCATACCGCAATCGGAGGAACGATACTCTCGGGCAGCAGTTTCCCGCTGCTTAAGATGGCCGAGCAAATTGCCCGGTATCACCACGAACACTGGGATGGCACCGGCTACCTTGCCATAAAGGGGGAAGTCATTCCTCTTGCGGCACGGCTAACATCGGTCGCGGACACATTCGACGTTTTGACTCATTCTCGTCCATACAAGGCCGCGAGCTCTCTGGAAGAGGCCTTAGCCGAAATTCAGAAGGAACGGGAACGCCAGTTCGATCCAGTTGTGGTCGATGCCTTGGTAAAACTGGCTTCGGCCCAGGATCTTCTTCAGCTAGATCAAGCTGTTCTCGATGAGACAGGGATAACCGAGCCTGTTCAAATCGAAGCGGCTCTCTTGACGGAGTAATGGCTCAGTGCACTTCCGCCGTCTTTCCATCACTTTGCGTATAAGGCCCAAAAGAGCGTCCGAAATAGGGCGCTGTTTATTTAGAACGCTAAAGATCGGCTAACCTCTAGCCGATCTTTCACCTTAGTACCACTTAGAGCCCACGATGACGTTCTCCACGACTTTCGCCAGAAGGCTCCTCCTCACCGTTTCCCTGGTTGCAGCTCCTGCCCGCTCCCAGATTTCAGGCGGAGCATTCCGAGGCGAGATTCGCGACGAGTCCCACGCCGTCATGCCGCAGACCAAGATCACTATTCGATCTAACGAAACCGGGTTAGAAGTTGTCGCAGAGTCGAATGGCGACGGATTGTACCTCACGCCAAACTTGACTCCAGGATCATACCTGCTCACCGCTACGAAGCCAGGCTTCAAAGCCGAGCTATTCGGTCCCGTGACGCTTCAAGTGAACCAGACGGTCCGCGTGGATTTCGCACTCGTCGTGGGCAGCGTCACCGACTCCGTCGAGGTCCATGCGACGGCGCTGCAACTGCTTTCGACAGAAAGCGCGGAAATCTCTCAGGTCATCGGCAGCAAGCAGGTTTCCGAAATTCCGTTAAACGGCCGTCAATGGCAACAGTTGATCGCACTGAGCGCCGGCGTCAATCCAGGCGCACCTGGGGAAAGCGGTTCGCCGAATCCCATAAATGTGAACGGGCAGCGTAACAAGGCCAATCTCTTTATGCTGGATGGAATTTCTACTACCTCTTCGGTGCAAGGCCGGGGCGACAACTTCAATATTCCGCTCGAGGCTGTCCGGGAGTTTTCCGTACAGGCGGGAGGGTATTCCGCAGAGTACGGTAATGTCGCGGGCGGAGTGATCAATCTGGAGTCCAAATCCGGTACGAATGACTGGCACGGATCGCTCTTCGAGTTCTTCAGAAACGACCGGATGGACGCGGCGAACTTCTTTGCCAATGCCACTTCGCAGCCCAAGAATCCACTGCGCTACAACCAGTTTGGTGGCTCACTGGGAGGGCCGATCCGACGCGACAGGACTTTCGTCTTCGGCGACTACCAGGGCACTATTGCGCGCAATGCATCACCGATGGTGACTAGCGTTCCGCTAGACCAGCAACGGCTGGGTGATTTCTCAAACCTACGAGCCAATGGCGCTCCCGTTCCGATCTACGACCCATTCGGAGCGTCGCTGGCGCGAACGCCATTTCCAAACAATACCGTTCCTCTGACCAGCATCGATCCCGCGGCTGCAAACATAACCGCTCTCCTGCCGCATCCCAACCAGTTCGATGCGACGGGTCAGCCGCTTCCTTTCAATAATTATGCGGTGACCCGTTCGAACGCCTCAAACGTGCATTCGTTCGACATTCGCGTCGACCATCAGTTTGCGCCCAACAATACCCTGTTTGTCCGACACTCGTTCCAAAATACGTATGCGGTAACTCCTTCTCTCTTCGGCCATCCGTTGGGAGGCCCTCCCACGTTGGCGGGAACGACCTTGGCGCGCAGTCAAAATGCCGGCATCGGGCACGTTTATCAATTTACGCCCACGCTGATCAATGAGATTCGGATCGGGCTCAATCGGCAGACCACCAGTCTTACCCAGGAAGACTACGGTCAAAACCTGTCCCAGCAGTTCGGCATTCCAGGAGTGAACGGGAGCCCGCAGACCTCCGGGCTATCCACGCTGAACATCGCTGGTATGTTCAGCCTCGGCGGAAGCATCCTTACGCCGTTGCGAGTGGCCTCTACTGCCTGGACTTTCAGCGACAGAGTCATCTGGATGAGGGGGCGTCACACCTTTCGATTCGGATTTGACAACCAATACGAGTTGGGAAGCACCGGCTATCTGGTGTTCGGCCGAGGTAACTATACGTTTCTCAACCTGACGACCAGCACACAAGTAGGTCCGCCGGGCGGAAACGCGTTCGCTAGCTTCCTGGTGGGCGCGCCCTTTCAAGTGCTGAGGGATGCATTTCCGCCGGGCATGGCCGGGCTTATCTCTTCCCGCAACGGATTCTACACGCAGGACGATTTTAAGATCACGTCAAAGCTGACGATGAACCTCGGCGCCCGCTACGACATCATGCCGTATCCGCGCGAGAAATACGACCGACTATCGAATTTCGATCCGGCGACGCGAACCATGCTAATCGCCGGGCAAACCACCAGCGAACGCTTGCGCGCGACCGATTACAAGGATCTCGCACCGCGCGTCGGCCTGGCCTATGCGCCGGGCTTCAAGACCGTGATCCGGGCGGGTTATGGAATCGGATTCGTAGACCCCGTGGGAAGTGGCAGCATCCTGAACAGCAACGAATTCAACATACCGTTCTATTTCCGCAATAACATCACGCTATTTCCGTTCACGGCTCCCACTTATAGGCTCAGCAGCTTGCTTCCCGCCCTGGTCGTCCCATCGGCCTCGGCGCCGACCGGAGATCAACGGTATCTGACGCCCAATGACGGCAATCAATACTCGCAAACGTGGAGCCTCAGCGTGCAGAAGGGAATCAGCAATTCCTGGATGCTTGAAACGGCGTATGTCGGCACCAGCGGCAACCGACTGCTGATGACTTCCAATATCAATGCCGCGCTGCCGGGCACGACGAATCCGGTTTCGCGGCAGCCATTCGGATCCGCGTTGGGAGAAATTCGCCAAATCTCGAACGGCGCTCACTCCATCTATCACGGTCTACAGACGAAAATCGAGAAGCGGTTTTCGAACGGCCTATATTTCCTGGCATCATATACCTGGTCGAAATCGATCGACAACCAGAGTAATGGAACGGACGACTCCGCGGCGAGTGGTCAATACCCTCAAGACCCCCGAAACGTGGCGTTGGATCGTGGCTTGTCGAGTTTTGACCGAACGAATCGTTTTGTCGCCAGCGGAGTATGGGAAATTCCGGCGCTCAAAATCTCCGAATTGAGCCGCGCGATTCTTGGCGGATGGCAACTAAGCGGCGTAGTCGTGGCCCAGAGCGGAACGCCGTTCAGCGTCCTGATGCCCTGCGCGACCATCAACGCCCAGGGAAACGACTGCCGACCCAACCGCGCAGCGAGCGGTGAATTGCCATCCGATCAGCGATCGATCGCGGCTTGGTTCGATAAATCCGCCTTCGTGATCCCTTCTCCGCAGGCGTATGGCAATGCTGGCCGGAACATCCTGAGAGGGCCGGGGACCGCAAATATGGACGTGGGACTCTCGCGATCGTTTAAGTGGATGGAAACGCGCCGCCTGCAGATTCGATCCGAGTTTTTCAACGCTCTGAACCACACCAACTTTGGGCTACCGGTGCATTCGACAGATTCACCGGCCTTGGGAACGATCACTTCCGCCGCGCCTGGACGGGTCATTCAGATCGGCGCACGTCTGGAATTCTGATCATGAAATCTACGTTGTCTGAGCGCCTTTCTGAATTTTTATCGAAACAGCCGAAATCGGTGTGGATGCGCTACCTTTTGCCCGTGATCGGTATCGTGATCGCTCTGTTGGTAGGCGGCGGTCTGTCATTGATTCTGCCCAAGGGATACGATTTCCCGAGCGCCCTTCTGTTCCTAATCGCTATTTTCGTAGTGGCCTGGTTCGGAGGATACGGGCCCGGAGCGGTTGGCTGCGTTTTAACGATGTCCCTCCCGTTCTTCACGAAGCACGGTTTTCAACTCGCCAAGTTGGACCTCGGCCGCCTGGGGCTCCTCATCGCGATTTACCTCTTGGTTAGTTGGGTGGCTCAGACGCAACGGCGCAGCCGGGTGATTTTGCGGCAGGCCAACGATGAACTGGACAGGCGCGTACAGAGCAGAACGGAAGATCTGGCGCTGGCCGTTCACGCGCTCGAATCGGAAGTCGAGCAGCATAAGAAAACTGAAACGCGGCTCAAGGCCCAGATGGAACGCATGAGTCTGCTGGATCAGATTACGCGCGCGATTGCCGAGAGACTGGATCTCCGCAGTATTTTCCAGGTGGTCGTTCGAACCCTGGAAGATAGCCTTCCTATCGATTTCGCCTGTATCTGCCTGTACGATTCGGCCGCCGAAGTCCTCACAGTCACTTGCGTGGGCGTTCATAGCGAGCCACTAGCGATCGAACTCGCGATGACCCAACAATCGCGAGTCGAAATCGATCAGAACGGGCTATCGCGGTGCGTGCGCGGGCAATTGGTCTATGAGCCGGATCTAAGCGTGGTCGACTTTCCATTTCCCCAAAGGCTTTTGCAGGGAGGATTACATTCCTTCGTCGCGGCGCCCTTACTGTTCGAGAGCAAAGTCTTCGGAGTTCTGGTCGCCGGCCGGCGCCAAGACAACGGATTCGCCAGCACCGACTGCGAGTTTCTACGGCAACTCAGTGAGCACGTTGCGCTGGCGGCGCACCAGGCGCAGGTGTACACGGCATTGGAACAAGCGTATCAGGACCTTCGCCAAACGCAGCAGACGGTGATGCAGCAGGAGCGGCTTCGCGCTCTGGGGCAGATGGCCAGCGGCATCGCACACGATATCAACAACGCAGTTTCGCCGGTGGCACTGTACACCGAGTCATTGCTCGAGACCGAACCAAACCTCAGCCCGCGGACCAGGGAGTATCTGGAAACGACCCAGCGCGCGATCGACGACGTCGCCCAAACGGTGGCGCGGATGCGCGAATTCTACCGCCAGCAGGAGCCGCAGCTGGAGCTGGCATCAGTGGATTTGAGCCGCCTTGCGCAACAGGTCCTGGACCTGACTCGGGTCCGGTGGAATGACATGCCGCAGCAGCGCGGCAAGATGATTCAGCTTAAGACGGAACTCACGCCCCAGCTTCCTCCCATTGCTGGAAGCGAGAGCGAGATTCGCGAGGCGCTCATCAACCTGGTATTCAACGCCGTGGACGCGATGCCCGAGGGCGGTACCCTGACTCTTCGGACGAAAGCCGGCCCTAGTGCGCAGAATGCTTCCGGATCGGAGCAGGTTCATCTGGAAGTGGCAGACACGGGCGTCGGCATGGATGAAGCAACGCGACGCCGATGTCTTGAGCCATTTTTCACAACCAAGGGCGAGCGCGGCACCGGCCTTGGTCTAGCGATGGTGTACGGAATCGCGCAGCGTCACAATGCGGACATTGAGATCGAGAGCGCCGAGGGTGAGGGCACTACGGTGCGTCTCACTTTCCCGACGTCCTTGGCGGAGGGAACCGTACAGGGTAAGCCGGAAAGTGGAGTACCCACGCTGGCACGTCTGCGCCTCCTGGTGGTGGACGACGATCCGCTCCTCACAAAATCGCTTCGTGACACGCTCGAAGCTGACGGGCACGCAGTGGTTACCGCAAGCGGAGGACAGGAAGGAATCGATACTTTCACCGCTTCTGAAAAGTCTGGCGAACGATTTGCAGCCGTCATCACCGACCTCGGTATGCCCTATGTCGATGGCCGCAAGGTCGCGAGCGCCATCAAGGCAGTCTCTCCTTCCAAGCCTGTGATTATGCTGACCGGCTGGGGACAGCGGCTGGTCGCGGAAGGCGACATACCGCCCCATGTCGACCGCGTTCTAAACAAGCCGCCCAAATTGCGGGAACTGAGAAGCGCTTTGGCCGAACTGGTCGTTGCGCACCGGTAAATCGAGGAAGCCAAAATGCCCACTCCGCTGGCCAAGCTCCTAATCGTGGACGACGAAACCACCCAGATGACGGCCCTATGCAAGACTTTGGAGTTGGAAGGCTATGAGACCGTCGGATTCTCCTCAGCTAACGAGGCGCTCGGCGCTCTGCGCACGCAGTCGTTCGATCTGCTGCTAACCGACATGATGATGCCGGAGATGGATGGCATCACGTTGCTCCGTAATGCCTTCGAAATCGATCCGAACCTGGTCGGCATCGTGATGACGGGACATGGCACCATTGGCACTGCTGTGGAGGCTTTGAAGGCCGGAGCGCTCGATTATATCCTCAAGCCGTTCAAGCTCAGCGCTGTTCTGCCCGTACTCGCCCGCGCTTTGGGCGTGCGGCACCTGCGGATGGAAAACATTCAGTTGCGGGGAGCTGTCAGCATCTATGAGCTGAGTATGGCGATCGCCTTCGCCTTGGACCAGGACACCATCCTGCAAAAGGTCATGGATGCCGCACTCCAACAAAACGTGACTGCGGACGTTTCGATTCTCTCGCCTTCAGAGGATGGCAAGGAATTGTACGTGGCCTTGGCGAGCGGTCGAAACGCAGAGCACATTCGGACAAAGCGCCTGCCTATCAACGACGATCTGCTCGAGTGGATCAACCTCAGCCGTGCGCTGATCTCGAACCCAATGGAACTCTTGGAGATTCGGTCAACTTTTGTTACGGCGTTGCGCCAGCTTACCAAAGGGGTTTCGGTTCCGATGCTCACGGGCGGCACCTTTGTGGGCATTCTGAATTTTGATCCAGGCTATCCACAACAACAAATTACAACTGGCCAGTTGAAAGCACTCACCATCGTGGCGGGCACGGCCGCATCGGCTTTGGAGGGAACGTTGCTCGTCGAACGGCTGCGCTCCGCTGAACAACGCTATCGGCGGCTTGCTGAAAACGCACCTGACATTGTATTTCGTTATGAGCTATTTCCGCAGCGCAGGTTCGTCTACGTGAGCCCGATGATTCTGTCAGTGACCGGGTACTCACCAGAAGAACACTACGCCGATCCGGACATAATCCTCAAAATACTCCATCCCGACGACCATCACTTCCTCGAAAGCTTGTTGAGGGGTGATGCCCGCAAGGGCGGCACGGTCACGATGAAGTGGGTCCACAAGAACGGCAACATCATTTGGATAGAACAACGCAGCGCACTCGTTCGGGACCCCAGTGGCCAGGTGATCGCGATCGAGGGTATCGCTCGCGACATCACCGAACGCAAGCAGTTGGAAGAGCAGCTTCGGCATTCGCAAAAGATGGATGCGATCGGGCGGCTGACGGCTGGCGTCGCGCATGATTTCAACAACTTGCTTACCGTCATTAATGGGTATGCCGACCTTTCGCTGCGGGAGATTCCTTCAAGCAATCCCGTTCGAAGAAAGATAGATGAAGTCAGAAAAGCCGGGGATCAGGCCGCCGCGCTGACACGCCAGCTTCTTTCCTTCGGCCGTAAACAAGTGAGCCAGTCCAGAGTGGTGGACGTAAATGCCGCGGTGAAGTCCAATATGAATATCCTACGCCGCGTAATCGGCGAAGACATCGAGCTCATCACAGTTCTCGATCCTACGCTACGTCCCATTAAGGCCGATGAGGGTCAGATCGAACAGGTGCTCTTGAATCTCGCGGTTAATTGCCGCGACGCGATGTCCCGAGGTGGGAAACTGACCATTCAAACCGCCAACGCTATCGCGAAGGAGGCCGGCGCCGACCAGGTAATGCTGGCCGTAAGCGACACCGGGTGCGGGATGGACGCAGCCACGCAGTCACGGGTCTTCGAGCCGTTCTTCACGACGAAAGAGTCGGGAAGAGGGACGGGCCTGGGACTATCTATCGTTTTTGGCATCGTGAAGGAGAACGGTGGAAAGATCGAACTCGATACCAAGCTAGGAGAAGGAACAACTTTCAAGATCTATCTGCCAAGTGCCGAAGTTGCGAAGCCGACTGCCGAGGCCCGCCCGGCAGTCGAGGCTCGGACCGCCTCGGAGAAGATCCTGGTTGTGGAAGATGACGCGGCAGTGCGCCAATTCATCTGTACCATCCTTCAAGACGTGGGTTATCGAGTGGTAACCGCGCGTCACGGGGATCACGCGCTAGAGATTTTCCAGCAACGGGAAGATCAGTTTGGGTTGGTCATCACGGATCTCGTGATGCCTCACATGAGCGGGCCCGTACTAGTCGAGAAGCTTCGCTGCCTGAGCCCGGGAGTTAGAGTTTTGTATACGTCGGGGTATGCGGATGACGCCGCCGCGCGACACGGTGACCTCGATCCAGAGATCCCGTTTATTCGAAAGCCCTTCAGTTCGGAAAGCTTTTTGCGGACGGTTCGGGAAGCGCTGGATGCGCCGGTTGCGCAGGAAGAGTTGCTGTAGTGCAGCGACCTTTTCCAAGTAGTACTCGTGGTGCAGTCCACCCAGCACAGCTTTGCGCCGCACTCGGTGACCCGGCGGAAGTGGCAAATGCCCGATGCGAACGTGTGGTGGGAACGGTCCGCCGGGAGTGCCTGGACTTCCTCATCCCGCTGGGCCAACGGCATCTCAAGCACGTTCTCAACCGCTGGCTACTGGATTACAACCATGGCCGAGTTCACATGAGCCCGGGACCGGGAATACCGGCCCCGCTTACTCCTTCCCTGCCCCACTCCGAGCATCGACACCCTTGGGGCGCTCGGAGCGGCGTCCGCAAGACGCGCACGCCCATGGCGGCAACAGCTTTGCCTAATTCCACAGAAAAGACGCTGTCCTGGTCATGGATGACGAAGCGGAAGGGATGATCGTCGGGGAGCGCTTCCCGCAGTTGCTGCAGCGTCCACTCTGCGCTTGAATGATCGGTGACGTTGCAGTTCAGGATTCTGCGCCGGTCCAGTTCCATGAGAACGAATACATAAAGGATCCGGCTGTCACCACGACGAAGAAGTCGCAAGCCATCATCGCCTGGGCGTGATTTCGTACGAAGGTCAGCCAGCGCTGGCTCGGATCGGTGTTCCGGCGTGGGCCACGGGCCAGATACTTGCCGACCGTGCGAGGCGAAACCCGCATGCCTAGCTTCAGTTTCAACTCGTTGGCGATGTGTTCCTGTCGTACGCCCGAAAGCCCTTGATTCGACTACTGCTTGCGGGCCGCACGGATTTTTTGCGGACCACAGCTATCCTGAGTCGTATTACCGGAGATCTGTTGCATCCACTCTTCATCCGATGTCGAGTGACGCCGGCTAATCGGGACTCTATGGCGGAGATGGCCGGCCGCGCACGATGCGGAAAGAATGGGCGGATTCCAGGTAATGAAAGCCCTGAAGGAAATCGAAGCGGACGGCGATCTGCCCGTCCTCGTCGGCACCGCGCAGCCTGACCACCAGCTGCGGTGTTCGGAATGACCGCACCATCTGTGACCGCCCACGGTCAAGGTGACCATATATCGCTGAATCCAGACATCTCCTCCCCCCAGCGATCGCACTCGAAAACGAATAGCCCTACCAATCGGCTCAACTTGAAATTGGCGCGACTCGTGCTCCAGCAAACGGTTGCCCAAAGCCCCCAATAGGTTTGGTAACTCGACGGAGGCTGATACATGTCCGGGCAACACGACACTCCTGCCATTCCCGCGGAGACCGCCGCCCTAGTGGATGTCGTCAGCGACGTCCGGCGCGAAGCCGCCCTGCTCAAGACCGGTGCGCTCCAGAACGCAATCTCAAACAGCGCCAAGTTCTCCAGCATCGCCACCGACGAGAAGGGCGTAATCCAGCTGTTCAACGTCGGAGCCGAGCGCATGCTGGGCTACACAGCCCTCGAAGTTGTGGACAAGATCACCCCCGCCGACATTTCCGATCCCGGGGAAGTGATCGCGCGCGCCCAAGGACTCAGCATCGAGCTGGCAACTCCAATTACGCCGGGCTTCGAGGCACTGGTGTTCAAAGCCTCGCGCGGCATCGAAGACATCTACGAACAAACTTACATCCGCAAGGATGGGAGCCGCTTTCCGGCGGTCGTATCGGTCACGGCCCTGCGAGACGCACAAAGCGAAATCATCGGCTACCTGCTGATCGGCACCGACAACACCGCGCGCAAGCAGGCGGAAGCCGAGCAGCTGCTGCTCAATCAGCGCCTGCGTGACCAGCAGTTCTATACCCGCCTTCTCACCGAATCCAGCATTGACGCGCTGCTGACTACGGACCCGCGCGGCATCATTACCGACGTCAACCAGCAGATGGAGGCCCTCATCGGCTACTCCCGCGACGAATTGATCGGCGCCCTTTTCAAGAATTACTTTACCGATTCGGACCGGGCCGAGGCCGGCATCAAGCAGGTGTTGAGCGGAAGCTCGGTCACCAGCTATGAACTCACAGCACGCGCACGGGATGGTAAGGAAACGGTGGTCTCCTGCAACGCGACCACCTTCCGTGACCGTGACAGCAAGCTTCAGGGCGTATTCGCCACCGCGCGCGACGTCACCGAACTAAAGCGCCTTGAGCGCGCGCTGCAGGAGAACAACGTCGAGCTGGAGCTCTGCAGAGTTGCGGCGGCAAAGGCTAACCTCGCGAAATCCGATTTCCTGTCCAGCGTGAGCCATAAGCTGCGCTCGCCGCTCAACACGATCCTTGGTTTCGCCCAGCTCATTGACTCTGACACCCCGCCGCCAACGCTCGCCCAGACCGCCAGCGTTGAGCAGATTCTCCGCGCGGGATGGCACCTGCTGGAACTGGTCAACGAAATCGTCGATTTCTCCCAGATCGATTCCGGCAAGCTGGTGCTGTCAATAGAACCGACCTCGCTTACCGAGGTCCTGCGCGAATGCCAGGCCATGATCGTGCCACAGGGACGGAAACGCGGCATCAATATGACCTTTCCCTCGTCCGGCATCCCGTACTTTGTTGAGGCCGATCGGACCCGATTGAAGCAGGTTCTCATTAATCTTCTTTCCAACGCGATCGAATACAATCAGCTGAATGGAACGGTTGTCGTGAATTGCGCGATGTCCGCCAGTGTGAGCACGCCGGAACGCATTCGCGTGAGTATTAGCGACACCGGCGCGGGGTTGTCGCCGGACATGATGCTGCAGCTCTTTCAGCCGTTCAACCGTCTCGGACAGGAGCCGAACGCGGAAGAGGGCGCGGGCATCGGTCTCGTGATGAGCAAGCGGCTGGTGGAACTTATGGGAGGTGTGATTGGCGTAGAAAGCACCCTCGGTTCGGGAAGCGAATTCTGGTTCGAACTCAATTCAGTTGCTGAACCACGGCTGAAAGCCGACCGGGAGCAACCCGCGATTGTAGTGGTTCCAGTTCGGCACGGCGTGCCCCTGCGCAGCACCCTGCTCTATGTGGAAGACAACCTGGCGAATCTGGAGCTGATCGAGCGGCTCATCGCGCGCAGTCCCGATATCCGCCTGCTGATCGCCAAAGACGGACTTCAGGGCATTCGGCTTGCGGGCGCTAACCTGCCGGATGTCATCCTCATGGACATCAATCTTCCCGACGTCAGCGGCATCGAAGCCCTCAAAATCCTTCGGGAAGACCCCGCAACCGCGCATATCCCCGTAGTCGCCCTCAGTGCAGACGCCATGCCTCGCGACATCGAGAAGGGACTGCAGGCCGGATTCTTCCGCTATCTCACCAAACCAATCAAAATCAAGGAGTTCACGGAGACGCTGGAAGTGGCACTGGAATTCGCAGCACTAGGACGCGGCAACGATTCACAATGATCGTTGTAGAGTAGGCATTCTGGCCGGTTGTGTTGCAACTGCGTCGCTGCGCCGGCTGGTAGCCTCAAGGGATCCTGAAATGGCAACCCGACCAGCGATTTTCAAGTGGCGACAAACGCAATCCCGCGATCTCCGGTCAACCTCGTGATGCGACAAGAACGCATGTGACCTGCGCTTCCCGCGAGCCCGGGGATTCGGCTATCGATGGCGAAGCTCTCGAGGCCGGAGTTCCGTAACACGTGTCCAGGCGCCCAGCAGAAACGGTCGGGACGTGATCTCCGATGGCAAGCTCTTCCTGGTGGCTTCGCTTCAGATTCAGTAGACCGCCCAAATGGCCGCCATTGTGGTGGTCAATTGGCGGGCGCAGCCGCAGAAATGACGACGCGGTAAGATTAGGCTCTACCTCTAGAGAGCCTCGAATGCCGCAACACAGACCCCGCCCCCAAACCACGGCAGCAGAAACAGAAGAAGATGTCATCAAGGAAGACTCAGGACCGCCCTCACCCGCTCCGCCGACACCTCAGCCAGCTCCCGGGCCCGACTATAAGCCAGTAGCCGTCGATCCTGACGACGCCATGATTGAAGAACCGAACGACGATGCCTTCTCAAGGATACGGAGCCCAAGCCAGGAGATAAGAAAGTTGAGTAGGAACTTGACAGCTTTTTTAGAACCGCGTCACTGATGGCCTGCGCACTCAGGG
>Ga0209483_1000398_pt1 | contig 38763 bp, 23 predicted proteins | sample NGEPerA_FD_184508 | JGI IMG/M metagenome (GOLD analysis project Ga0209483, IMG submission 184508) | Arctic peat soil microbial communities from the Barrow Environmental Observatory site, Barrow, Alaska, USA - NGEE PermafrostL2-A... | ecosystem: Environmental > Terrestrial > Soil > Wetlands >...
CCGCGCCGGATTCGGCCCCGCTGCATACGACAGCCGCTGCATCTCCGCTTCCGACACCGTCGCCACCGTCGTCGGCTGCGCCAGATGGAACGTCAATACCGCCTCGGGAGGAATCACCACCCGGCCATTCGGCGATGCCGCCGAAGAAGCCACGCCCGCCGCTCCGCCAACGCCCGCGCCAATCGCCGCTCCTGTACCGCCGCCCGCAATCGCGCCAAATAACGCACCCAGCGCGCCCAGCCCAATCGCCGAGTTCACCGTATGCGCCGTCTTGTCCTGTCCCTCGCGCGTCCACGTATCCGAAGTCAGCGTGTAGGTCTTTCCACCCATGGTCAGCGCGGTCAGTTGCAGAGCCAGTTCTCCGCGGCCCTTCAGCGAGCCGGAGTCTTTAGCCTGGATCACCGTCCCCTGCACCGCCGCGCCGCGCGGGATCGCCACCGCGCCATCGGCGACCACATCGTTCAACACCGTTCCATCGAACACCGAGCCCGGCGTGGTGCGATGCGTGCTCAACCCCTCGTTGATGCGGATCCGCACCATCGCTCCATTCGGAATTGTCACCTCCTGGCCGCCGACCTGCCCGCCATAGGCTGGCGGAGGCGGCGCGCCATTGCCATACATCGCCCGGCGCGGAGGATACTGCCCCTGCTGCGGCGCCCCCTGCTGAGGTGGCGCGGGGTAACCATTGTCGTTCGCCTGCTGGCTGGGCGGCGGAGGGACTTGGTCTTCCGGAGTCGCCTGAGCATACGTGCCATCCGACTGCAGCACCATGCCGTCATTGTTCCCCGGCTGCGCTGGCTGGTTCTCGGCCTCTTGATCGGGCGAGGGCGCCTGGTCCGCGCCATCCGGAGGCGGACCAGCCTGGGCATCCACCGCTCCAATCGTCATCTCATCGACGACTTTCTTCACACCCTGGGCCCTCGCCACCAGATTTTCCGCCTTGGTCCGCGAAGCCTCATCGTTGGCGGACCCGGTCAGGGTCACGACGCCATACACGGTCGTGCTCTGGATATTCTGCGTCGAAAGCTCCGGCGCGCTGGCCAACGCGCGCAATACATTCGATTCCACCTGGGCATCGGGTAGCGGTTTCTGCTGCGCCGCCGCGCTCAACGTCAACCCACCTGCCAGCACCACAACCCCAAACGCCGTCTTCATCGGAACGCCCATCGCCATCCTCCAACCGCGATGCAATTCACCACGGCGCGACCCGTAAGCCGCTCAATCTAATGAGACGCACTTTCGGAGGAAAAGTTCCGGTATTCATTGCCATTTAGCCAACGATTTGACCTGCCCCCATCGGGACCGTAGAATGAAAGAGCGGGGTGGAGCAGCCCGGTAGCTCGTTGGGCTCATAACCCAAAGGTCGCAGGTTCAAATCCTGCCCCCGCAACCAATCAAATCAATAAGTTACGAAAGTCTGGAAATGCTGACAGACTCCCATAAACTCCCAGTAGCAAAAAGTGGAGTTTAGGCGCTCGCTCTCAACGGCTTGAGCACCATCTCTACCACCTTCCCGTTCGCTTCCCGTTTCGATGACGACATTGCCTGTCCATAGACATTCATCGTCGTCTGGATGGAAGCGTGTCGCATCAGTTCCTGCTGCACCCACGAACGATACGTGTGGCGGAACGTGTGCCAGCCGATGGTCCCGTACTTGCCGGAGTTCTTCACGCGCGTCTCGTGCAAAAGCATACGAACGCCGTTACAGCACTGCTTCCGGCTATCTCTCGTATCTCAGGAAACATATTCGTCCAAAATGGGGAGCGAACCTGCTCACCGAAATGGACGCGCTGGAGATACAGGAGTGGCTCAAGACGCTAACGCTGGCACCGAAAACACACGGCCACATCAAGAACTTGATGAGCCTCTTGTTCGACAGGGCAAGGCTATGGAAACTCACAATCGACAATCCCATGGGCCTCGTCAAGGTGAAAGGAATCTCCAAGCGCCTCAAGCGCCGGGGCATTCTGACGGTTGACGAGTACGTCGAGCTCATCAGTTTGGTGGAAGAACCCTATCGAACCATGTTCACCCTCGCGATGGCCACTGGCCTCAGAGCCTCGGAGATCCTGGCACTTACATGGGAGCGGCTGAACTTCCACAACGGAACGATGCTCGTTTCTCAGGGTGCTGTCAGCGGACGAATTGGCCCCTGCAAGACCGAGGATTCCAAAGATGATGTTCCCCTCGACCCAGATCTCGCTCAAGTTCTCATCAACCGGAGAACGCTGTGTGGGGTTTCTGTGGGGTTGGTTTTTCCGTCAGCACGAACCGGGGGTTGCCAGCATGCAGGGCAGATTCAGCAAAACCATTTCCGAACAGCCGGACAAAAGATCGGCATAGAATGAGGGGGCATACCTGCCGCCACAGCTATCGCAGCCTGCTCGATGAAACTTTTGCGCCAATCGGCGTCCAGCAGCGGCTTATGCGCCACGCACAAGTCTCAACAACAATGAACGTGTACGGCAATGCAGCCATGAAGTCCAAGCGCGAAGCCAACTCGAAAGTCGTGCAAATGATCATGAAGCCGGACACACAAAACACTCAGTCTGCGAACGCAGCCTGACGAAACATTCCCTTAGATTGGGGTAATGTGGGGTTGAGAAATTTCATCGAGAGAGCTAAGTTCTTTAGAATGTGGCTCCTGAGGTAGGACTCGAACCTACAACCCTTCGGTTAACAGCCGAATGCTCTGCCATTGAGCTACTCAGGATCGCTGGAAAACAAAATGCTGCCGGGCGGCTGCGCTCCTTCATTTATAACAAACGCCGCGCGCGCGGTCAAAGACTGTACGTGCCGAATGTCGCGATACGTGTCGAAAAAGCGCACCATGAGACCCCCCTACACCCAAGTAATTCCGACCGGCGAAGCGCAGGGGGCATCCGCGTCTGACTTTAGATTCGTATGAGATTGGGGTATAGCCCTATAACGTAGTCGCGCTATCGTAGGCTTGTAACTGTCATCGCGTTCTACAAACACACGTTCGATATCTCTTGGAGTCCATAGAGGACTGCGAAGCGAAACGGCGCACTTTGCCTCGCCTCACACTGTTGTATACCGGCATGGACGTTATGGCGTCATTGGACTCTAAACCCACCGAGGGCGTTCAAGTTGGCTTCGTTCGATGGGTCGATACATACGTTTTGATGGGACGCTCACTGGATTGCACTGCACCAGACCTGTACGCAGCGCGTTGTGGCGTCGTCCACACGTTCACGGCTGATTCAGACCTACACCGAAGGGGCAAGGCGAGAAGGATTCAATACGCATGGGGAAATGCCGACGTTGCCAAACTCGCGAGCCATAACAGCGCCCAACGGATGCCCCACGCCACCATAACGCCCCGACTGCAAAATCATCATCCTGCGCAGAGCTTCCCTAACTAAACGAGGTCGGCGGAAACCGTTTGCTCCTCCTTCGTGGCGAGATCACGGACCGTGATCGTTACCTTTTTTGCGGCTGGGTTCGCTATCTCCTGAATCAGGTAGCGATCATGCGGCTTGACTACCGAGTGCGGCTCAACCTGCTGACCGTCGACATGCATCGAAACGAGTTCGCTCTCCGGGTCTCCCTGCAATGCACGCGTCGGATTCTTGCCGGCATTGAACCGCAGCCGAACTCGCACGGCGGTGCCCTGGTCCGGCGCGCCATCTTCAAACTTCATCCCGGGACGAAGCACAGTCAGCATCGCGAGAGGCCGTCTGCGTTTTTGCGCGTTCGCTCCCCACCATGACCATTCGTTTTCGCGAGCGGCAATGTGAGCGCGCACCTCTGGCAAAGCGCCCGTCCACTGGGTCGTAAAATTTGTGGTCGCATCGTGACGCGCCGCGAGCATCCACTGCTTGTCCATTGCCTGCACGAAGCCTTCCCACGACGGATCGTGCGAGACATAGAGTGTGCGGAATCCTTCCAACTGCTGCGCCCACCACCAGCTCTCGCCGCCATGCGCATCCTGTAGGCCGACCATCGCTATGCGGTCTTCCCACGACATCAGGAATGGTTCGAATTCGAGGAAGTCTCCAACCCCGAAGTGAAAGCCGCTGATGGCGCCATAGCTTTTGTCGGCAACCGCCTGATCCATCAGAATGCGCGTCAACTCCTCATTCTCATTGAACTGCCATACCATGCGGCCGTTGGCATCGCGCACGGCCTTTATGCGGTGATCGCGGAACTCGGTCCAATCGTGCGGTGCATTTTTTGCAGGCGGATACGGCCCAAGTTCCGCAGTCCCCGGCGCTACCAAATCGTCAAGATGGCTGTACGTGCCAAGACCGGCAACTCGAGTAAACGTCCCGTACTCTTCGTCGCCTCGCGCAATCTGCACACCGGTTCCACGAGCGGCGGCAATACGTTGCGCCTCTGCAATCCACCCCGGTGGCGAATTCTTCGCGGTCCAGATGTGAATGCCGATCATCTCGGCCAGCTTGACTGCTTCGGTTGGGCTGCCGTTTCCCGGAGCTTCAATCTCCGCGCTGTAAATATGCAGGCCCGCAGGCAGGACCGAACGGCGAATGGCCGGGGCGCGCCGCTTCCCAGCACGTAGTGAAGCACCGAGAATTCGTAGCGCATCGAGCGCATAGTAGGTAGCGGTGATGTTGGGCTTCGCTCCAGGGCGATCGCGGAATCCGTTCTCCTCTGTCCGCTGTTCGTTGATCCAGCGGAAACACGCGGCCTTATCCTTCAGTTCCGCTCCGGAACGCTGTAGCCACGAGATCGCCGCCCACGTATAAATCATGTTGTCGGCCGCACCCAGCGAGGGCTGCGGCGACCATGTAAAGCCACCGCTCGCAGGTTGGCAACTGCGCACCCATTCAACCGTGTCGGGGTTGGCCGCAAGCGGTTCGCCGATATCTTCCATCGCCCAACCCGCCCACAGCGTGTTCATCAGATGACCGCCCGACCCATCCTCGGCGGGTGTGTTGTTGAATGTGCCGTTTGTGCGGCGACGAGCCTCGAAGTACGCCTTCCAGGCCGGAATTTCGTCGGGCGTCTGTAGACCGAGCAGCTTTCGAGTGCGCACAGCCATCGCCTGGTATTGCAGCGTGGGGTTCTTGTTTTGTTCGTAATACTCCCCATAAACAAACGGCTTCGTGAACTTTGCGGCTCGCGAGTCGTCAGGCTTTTCGCCGAACCACAGCAGGGTCTGCACCTGCTCGTAATCCAATCGCGCCAACGGCTGCTGGCCCAAGCCCGGGGGAACCGGATAGTGCGTTTTCACAAACTCAACCAGCGTGGGAACGTCCGGCGTCGCCAGCCCGAGCAGGCGATAGCAGCCAACTGCGGCAAAGGTTGGAGTGATGTGTGCATTGGTGCGCGAAATCCATCCATAACCGCCGCCCGGCTTGCGATGGTGCTCGACGAACGCAGCGAGGCCGGCACGAGTCTGTGCGTCTACGACGATGTTATCGGCAGAGAAAGCGGGGAGCGAAGCTGCCAGCGGAAGCGCGGAAAGCCCGGCCACAAACTGACGCCGCGAGATCGGTCTCATGTTCATTTTCGATCGCCTCCGAGCCGGCCGCCCGCCGACCGCAGCGATTTTACGCTCTTGCAACCGTTTGACATTCCCATTGTCTTACCATAATGTTTGCGGTTACATACGTTTTATTTTCACTATTGTTCCAAAGTTCAAGGACACTCATGTGCAGCGATCGCTCTTCCCGCCGCGAATTTCTCAAGCGCAGCGCCCTTGTCTCTGCTGCCGGGGCGGCCGCAGCCCTTCCCGCCGTCGCAGAACCTCCAACTGCGCCAAAGCGGCGCCCCAATATCCTCATGATCTGCGCCGACCAGTTCAGGGCAGACTTCGTCGGCGCGTACGGAGAGAGCCCCAGCACCAACACAAAGAACCTCGACGCGATGGCAAAACAGGGAACGCTCTTCTGCAATGCTGTCTCCAATCAGCCGCTCTGCTTTGCATAAGGGAATTGCCGCGGCTGGCGAGGCCGCCATCCAAATCACGCCCGCGCGGACGTTCAACTAATTGCTAAAAGTATTTTTGTAGCAACCGAGGTTCTCTCGCATGCGCATTCGCGGATTATTGTCTTTCATCGTTGCATTGACCGTCACACTGTCGCTTGCAACGGCTGCCGCTGTTCCGGCCGCGGCACAAGCAACGCCTATCGTTACAGGCGACGCGCGCGTCGACAAGCTGCTGTCCAAAATGACGCTTGCAGAAAAGATTTCGCTGATTCATGGCGACCTCGAAGACGCCTCCACCTATCAAGGCCAGGCCGGATACTGGAGAGGATTGCCACGGCTCAGGATTCCTTCACTTCGCCTTGCCGATGGGCCACCCGGTGTGTTGACTCGGCAGCCGAGCACGGCGCTCACCTGCACGATGGGTCTGGCCGCAACATTCAGCCGCGAAGATGCGATGGCAAATGGCAGGCTCGTCGCCGCCGATGCGATGGCCGACGGGATTGATGTTGTGCTGCAGCCGTTCGTGAACATCTATCGCGATCCCGGCTGGCGGCGCGCATACAACACCTATGGAGAAGACCCCCTGCTCTCAGGACAAATCGCGGCCAGCTTTATTTCGGGCGTGCAGCGCGACGGCAAGGTAATGGCGCAGGCAAAACATTGGATCGGGTATGACGGGGCCAGCAACAATACGTTCATCCCGCCGCAGGCGCTGCACGAGATTTATGTTGCGCCATTCAAGGATGCGGTCGAGGCCGGTGTGTCGTCGATCATGTGTTCTTACAACAAGGTCAACGGAATTTACGCCTGCGGAAACGGCTCGCTCCTGAAGACCATCCTTCGCGACGAACTTCACTTCAAAGGCTTTGTCACCTCCGACTGGGGCGCCAACCACGGCACCGAGTACATCGACGAAGGCCTCGATCTGGAGATGCCCAGCGTGGTGAGAGGCATCACGACGAAAACTTATTTTCGCCCGGACGCCAGCCATCCTGCTCCTGCAAACAAATCGACAAACACCGTCACATTTCAGGTCGATCGCGGCATTCCCGAGGAGTGGACGTCGTTCCAACGCCCCGCGCAGCCACCCCCCGACAGCCCTGATTCGCTGGGTATGACTGCCGCGCTCGAACAAGGCAAGGTCTCCGAAGCGATGATTACTCAGGCGGTCGGCCACATTCTTTATGAGTTGGACCGCTTCGGCCTGCTCGACCGCGCACCCAAGCACGCGATCACACCTGTGCCTGTTGCTGAAGACCGCGTTGTTGTGCAAAAGACTTCGGAAGACGCCGCTGTTCTGCTGAAGAACGACGGTATCCTTCCGCTCCACGACGCGGCGTTTGCCGGTCTGGCGCTCATCGGCCCCGGCGCTGCCCAGACCATCGCGATCGGTCGCTCGGGCGAGAAGGCCGTCGGTATCGCTGATGCGCGAATGAGTCCGCTGGCTGCGCTACGAGCGATGACAAAGACTCCGATCTCTTTCGCCGTCGCCGACGACATGACCGGTACACCAATCCCGGCAGCAATGCTTTCACACGATGACAAACCCGGACTTGAGCGCATTGGGACAACCGGTACCGTGATTGGCATAGACGCAGACGTGAATTTCGCCAGGTCCACGCACAATGCACTGCCCGCCGGTTCTTCGTTTACGTGGAAGGGTTTGCTGACGGTGCCAGCCGACGGCGATTACTACATCTACCTGCAAATCCTTGGCGCCAAAGGCGGCGTAAGGATCGACGGCAAGCAGGTGGAGCACACCAGCGGCCTCTACATCCACGGCGACTGGCTCCAACCCAATCAGGACAACGTGTTGCCAACTACAGACAATCTCGACGACGTCCGCACGCAGGTCCACCTCACCGCGGGTCCGCATGCACTCGCCATCTCAACCGAGGCCGAACCGACTGAAGCGCCCGTTCAGGTCCGGTTGGCCTGGGTAACGCCGGTACAGCGCAAAGCAAATTTCGACGAAGCAGTAAGGCTCGGGCGCAGCGCGAAAACCGCCGTCATCTTCGCGTGGGCGCGCGGCGTTCCTGCCTTTGAATTGCCCGGAGACCAGGATGCGCTGATCGATGCAATCGCATCGTCGAACCCCAACACCATCGTTGTACTGAACGTCAGCGACCCAGCGATGCTGCCGTGGCTCAGCAAGGTACGCGCGGTCGTCAACATGTGGTATCCGGGCGACTCCGGCGGCCCCGCGACCGCCAACATCCTTACCGGCCGCGCCGATCCCGGGGGCAGACTTCCGTTTACATGGGTCGCATCGGAAGATCAAAATGTGGCCCACGACAGAGCTCATCCAGAACGCACTTCGCTCGGCATCAACTTCAAAACTACGTACAGCGAGGGCATTTTCATGGGCTATCGCCGCGCCGACAAAGAGGACCTCACACCGACCTTTCCATTTGGTTACGGACTTTCGTATACCAGCTTTCAGTACTCCAACCTCGTGACGACCAATGCCCCGGATGGCGGATTGGACATACGCTTCATGCTGAAAAATACAGGCAACCGAAATGGCGATGAAGTGCCGCAGATTTATATTGGCCCTCCGGCTGCCCGGCCGAGCGGCGTTCAGTTCGCTGTCCGCTCACTCGCGGCTTTCGATCGAGTACACCTCAAGGCAGGCGAGCAAAAGCTAGTTCTGATGCACGTTCCAGTGCGGTCTTTGCAGTATTGGTCAGAGCCGACAAAGTCCTGGGTAAGAGCGCGCGCTGGACGCTCCATCGCAATCGGGGCCTCATCGCGTGACATTAGGCTGCGAGGCTCGATCGCCCGCTAGCTCATGGCACGCGCACTTCGCAGCGACTTGGGTAACTTTGCACGTTCCTCAGGATTAGACCGGTCGGAGACGCAATGACGTTCATAGGATCGATGGTCGCGCAGATATTTCTTCCGGAAAAGCCGGTCCGCGTGTTGAGTCTGGCGATGATCCTCTGTCAGTCGTGGTCGGCCTATGCGTTACCGGTCTCCGCGCCTTCGGTCGAATTATCACAAGGGTGGAAACTCGTATCCGCCAGGGATATAGAAGCCACGGGCGCCGCGATCTCGCTTCCGTCGTTCGACACAAAGCTGTGGTATCCGATTCGGCACATGCCCGCAACCGCGTTGGAGGTGCTTCAGGAAGACGGCGTGTATCCCAATCTTTACCTCGGCATGAACCTGCTGAAGACTGTGCCTCATGACCTGTACAAACAGGCATGGTGGTATCGCACAGTCTTTACGGCTCCCTCGGGATATGCGCGCTATACGCTTCAGTTTCCGGGCATCAACTATCGCGCCGAAATCTGGTTGAATGGGGCACGCATTGCCGATAGTAGCGAAGTGGTGGGCATGTACAGCGCGCATGAGTTTGACGTGAGCCAATGGATCCGTCCGGGAGCGGGAAATGTACTGGCAATCAAGGTGATTCCAGAGCAGAAAATCCAGGACGTAGATGGAGTGGAACTGGCCGATAGTTGGCACGACTGGATTAACTGGAAGTATCTGGGATTGATCCCTCCGGGTGGCGGCAACCACGGCGTCTCCTTCGTTCCGGATCGCAATGCTGGAGTATGGAAGCCGGTGATCCTGCGACCGACTGGCAAGGTCACAATCGAACATGCGACGGTGAACACCGACCTTCCGCTGCCGCGAACGGATGAAGCGCGTCTCACCATTTATGCGACGGTGCGCAATTTGCAAGACAACGCTTTCCACGGACTGGTGCGAATGATCGTTGGGCGGTCGCGCACGACGACCCTGCGCGTCGAGCGCACTATAGATCTGGCGCCCCACGAGGTTCGGGAAGTCAAGTTCTCGCCGAACGAATTCGCTCAACTTCACCTGAAAAATCCGGATTTATGGTGGCCCTACACCATGGGCAAGCCAAACCTCTACGACCTGACCGCAGATGTCGTGCAGCACTCGCAGATTTCTGACGAAACGCATATCCGTTTCGGGATTCGCGTCATTACCCAGCATCGTGACGATGATGAAGAGTTCCCTGAAATGGGCAAAGGCGGCAGCTTTTACCTCAAAGTGAATGGGAAAGACTTCCGCATTCGGGGTGCAGTCTATAGTCCCGATCTTCTCTATAAAGACGCTCCCGACCGCCAAGCCGCCATCATGCGCTATGTGAAAGACGTGGGCCTGAACTTGTTGCGGTGGGAATCGAAAATCTCCAGCGAGCGCATGCTGGACCTGGCGGATGAAGAAGGTGTCCCCGTCATGATGGGCTGGATGTGTTGCGCGCAATGGGAGAAATGGCCGCAATGGGACGATGAAGACCGCCGCGTCGCGGTCACGAGCCTGCAGTCTCAGATTGAAATGTTGCGTTCGCATCCTTCGGCAGTGTTGTGGGCCAATGGCAGCGACGGGCTCCCGCCGGAGGCGGTCCTGTCTGCATATCACCGCACGCTGGTGCAGTTGCACTGGCAGAATGCCGTGGTGGATACGGTCTCTTCCCTGGCACACGATAGCGCAGGAAATATCTTGTGGAGTGGGATCCATATGCGCGGACCCTATACATGGCGGCCCCCGACCTATTGGTTCAGCGGGCGGTATGCGGCCGCTCGCGGCGCCTGCGCCGAGCAGGGCGACAATGAGCACATCCCTCCTTTTGAAAGCCTGAAGAAATTCATACCGAAGGACAAACTATGGCCGATCAATGACGCCTGGTACTTCCATGCCGGAGCAAACCAGGGAAACTCCACGCTGGCGAATATCCAGCATGTAATCGATGAGCGGTATGGGCCCTCTCATAGTGCCGAAGAGTTCACGCAGAAGGCTCAGTTGGCCCACTACGAAAATACGCGCGCGCAGTTCGAAGCTTTCGCGGCCGGAGCGTGGGCTGATCACAAAATGACGCTCTACTGGATGCTCGACGATCCATGGCCTTCGTTTTTTGGACATCTCTTTGGTCATGACCTGCAGCCCGGAGGCGCGTACTTCGGCGCCAGGAAAGGCCTGCGCCCGCTCTCTATTGTTTTCGATTCTTACGCGACGGGAGATCACTCAAAAGGCCGCATCGTCGTGACCAATCAGACTCCCGCTGACCAGCAAGGTTTGAAGGCCCGCGTGCGCATGTATGATTTGCAGGGCAAACTGCGATACGAGCGGCGCGCGAAGGGTATCGCTGTCGCTACGAATGGCGATACCGAGGTCTTCAATCTGCCGCGCCGGCACGACCTGGGTCGCGTCTATTTCGTGCGTTGCGACCTATTCACCAAAGGCGGCGTCTTGCTCGAAGAGAATGTGTACTGGCAATCCAATACGGTGGACGATGTCGGCGACCCCAGGAATGACAAGCCCTTTCAATCGACAGAAGTGAGTTGGGCGGATTTCAAGCCGCTCTGGTCCATGCCGCCGGTGAAGGTGGACATCGTTGCCCGCCGCGTGTCAACTCCGCAAGGTCCGCAGATTGCGATCCACATGCACAACACCGGGAGCCATATTGCATTCTCTGAGCGTGCTGAGGTAACGGGCAGCAAGGGCGGAGACGAGTTGCTGCCCATCCAGTACGACGACAACTATGTAACCCTCTTCCCCGGAGAATCGATGGAGATTCGCGCCACGTTCTTTTCCTCAACCAGTTCGGCAGCCTGGATCAAATTGTCAGGCATAAATACATCGCAGCAAACCGCCCGCATTCAGTAAACAGAAGCGCCGCGCCGCATTTTCTTTCGTCACCGGACCGCAGGAGGTATAGAACATGTCATCTGATCGCCGCTCATTCTTGAAGCAGCTTAGCTACACGAGCGTTGCACTGGCCGCGCCGCGGTCCTTCGCTTTCGCTGCCGGCAAGCCACCGAAGAAACCGAACATCGTCGTGATACTTTCTGACGATGTAGGATACGGCGACCTCTCCTGCTATGGCGCAACCCACGTGCACACTCCACAAATCGATGCACTGGCACGGCACGGGTTGCGCTTCACGGATGCGCATTCGGATGCGTCCACGTGTACTCCTTCGCGCTATGCCATGCTGACCGGCGGCTACGCCTGGAGGAAGGATGGCATTAAGGTTTTGCCCGGCGATGCGAAATCCCTGATCGAACCTGGCGATGCGACCGTAGCCAGCGTGTTAAAATCCGCGGGCTATGCAACGGGATTGGTCGGCAAATGGCATATCGGGCTGGGCAATGGGACGATCGACTGGAACGGCGAAATTAAGCCAGGACCGTGCGAAGTAGGCTTTGACGATGCATTTTTCTTCGCGGCCACAGCCGATCGCGTTCCAACCGTGTACATCCACGATCATCGCGTCGTCAACCTGGACCCAAAGGATCCGATCTCCGTGTCCTACGGCAAGAAAATCGGCGACGAGCCTACGGGCAAGGACAATCCTGAGTTGCTGAAGATGAAGCTCAGCGAAGGCCACGACGGGACCATCGTCGACGGCATCAGCCGGATCGGCTACATGACCGGCGGTAAATCTGCACTTTGGAACGACGAATCCATGGCGGCCACATTTACGAACAGGGCTGTCGAGTTCATCGAGAAACATCAGGCAGAACCTTTCCTGCTGTATTTCACGCCAAGCGATATTCATGTGCCGCATGCGCCAGCGGCGCAGTTCGCCGATAAGAGCGCATGCGGCTTGCGGTGCGATACGATCGATCAATTGGATTGGTGTGTGGGGCGCGTGCTCGAGACGCTAAAGCGGCTCCATTTGGACGAAAACACACTGGTGATCTTTACTTCCGACAATGGCCCGGTCGTCAATGACGGATATGACGATGGTTCGGACCGCAAGCTCGACGGGCATACACCGGCGGGCCCATTCCGCGGCGGCAAATACACCATCTTTGAAGGTGGCACGAGGATGCCTTTCGTCGTGAGATGGCCCGGCCACGTAAAGCCCGGGGTCTCCCATGCGCTGATCGGTCAAGTGGACCTGCTGGCGAGTCTCGCGGCGTTGGTCCATCAGCCTGTGCCTAGCGGCCAGGGGCGGGACAGTCTGAATTTGCTGCCTGCGCTGTTAGGGGATTCCACGACAGGACGAAAATTCCTCGTGGAAGAAGCACAGGTGTTGGCTATCCGCGACGGGAATTGGAAGCTGATCGATCGCGGACAGACTCCAGGCGCTCATCCAAGACCGGCACGAAAGCCGCGTCCCGGAAGCGACCTCGACCTCGCACTAAGGTCGGACCGGCCCTACCCTATTGCGAATCTGGAACTTTACGACCTTTCCATGGATCCGCACGAAACCAGGAATCTAGCCACAAAATATCCGGAGATCGTAGAGCGTATGCGGAAGAAGCTTGCAACGCTCCGCGAACGAGGAGCCAGCCAGCCTGCTTCGTCGGATGATCGGGGAAGTTAAGCTTGTTTGCGCTGGATTTTCCAGGCGCACCCTCGGATGGCGCTCCGCGGCATTGGGCGAAACTTTCATTGCCTCTCATAGGCGCAGATTCCGTTTTAATTGAGTTGACCTACTTCAAATCGCATGGCACCAGTTTCAACCGGACTGTTAACGGGAATAAGCTGCTCAACTACACGGGGCTTTCCAATATTGCGGACCAAACGAATTATGTAATCGGCGATACCTGGATTATTTCCCCGAAGGCAGTGAACACTGCGACTATCTTCTACACCCTCAATAAGGCAGTGGCTTCGTCGATTTTCAGTACCAGCATCAACGATCTCGGCATGACCATCCCTGAAGGTGGGCTTGTGCCCAGTCAGATACAGCTGGTCGTGACCGGCCATTTTACAGCAGGAGGTGCTGGCGTCAACAATCAGCCACAACTGCTGACGGGTCTCGAGGATACCTTCAACTACACTCTTGGCAAACATACCGTGAAGTTCGGCGGCGCAGAAATCTTCAATCGTTACCAGGAGAATGGCACCTTTCTTTCTTCCGGTAAGGCGACGTTCAATGGCAATGCTGTCGTGGGCGGGAAGGCCACGAGCGGAAATGCGCTTGCCGACTTCGAGTTGGGACATGCAGCTACCTTTCAGCAGAACAATGGCGCCTACCATCGGCTTCATGCCTGGGATCCGTCTCTCTTTGCGCAGGACGACTGGCGTGTGACACGCCGGTTTACGGCTAACCTTGGGGTGCGATGGGAGGTCTACTATCCCTTTTCGGGCCAGGGCAACTTTAGTACGTTTATTCCCGTAGTCCAGTCGAAACGCTTTCCCACCGCCCCTCTCGGGCTGCTTTTCGAAGGCGACGCCGGTGTACCGCAGGGCGTCCTGCAGACCTTCTATACAAAGTTCGCGCCGCGCATTGGATTCGCCTGGGACATCTTCGGCACCGGAAAGACATCGCTGCGTGGAGGCTACGGCATCTTTTATTCCTTTACCCAGGAGCCGCTCGTCAGCGATCTTGAGCAGCAACCGTTCACCTTCGCCGTTGCCCTCAACAACACAACCAACATGACCGATCCCTATGCCGGCCAGCCCACATTTCCCAGGGGCACGCCCTTTCCCTATATTGTCACTGCGAGCAATCCGCTCTTCGACCCGGATGCGACGTTTGCCGGTCTGAGACCCTATACGTCGTCGATTCCGTATGTGCAGCAGATTAATCTGACGATCGAGCAGCAGTATGGCAATAACTGGAGCACTCGGATGTCCTACGTGGGCAACTTGGGACGGCGCTTCTATCTCGCTCGCGATCAGAACGCTCCGGTCTATGCCCCCGGGGCCACTGCGGCCAACGCACTCATGCGCGAGCCGTTTTACTCGCAGGGATACACATCGCAGATCAGCCTCATCGATCCGGCAAGCAACTCTTCCTACGATGGGCTGCAGCTTTCAATCATCCGGCGCGCGCACAAAGGCTTGTCTCTTCAAGCCTCCTATGTCTGGTCCAAGGCGATGGACGATGTGTCCCTCGACCCCGGTGGCAACAATTCCTATACCCTCTCTGACCAGTACGATGTAGGCCGCGATCGCGGACTTTCCACGCTCGACCTGCCCCAGAAGTTTGTAGCGTCGGTCTTGTACGAACTCCCTCCGGTCATGAGATTCGGTCTCGTCGGTAAGGAACTCCTGAGCGGGTGGCAGATCAACGGTATTGAGACGTTAGCGACCGGTACGCCTTTCAACATCCTTTCCAATTCCGACTCGAATTTTGACACCCTTACGGCGGGCGACCGGCCCAACGTTGTCGGGAATCCCTCCCTCGGATACGACCGTTCCAAAGTGGCCAAGATCAGCCAGTTCTTCAATACGTCCGCATACGTCATTCCTCCCGCCGGGCAGCAGTACGGCAATAGTGCGCGCGACCCGCTCGTAGGGCCTGGCACCGTGCGTTCGGATGTCTCCGCATTCAAGCGTTTTGCCTTGTACGACAGAACCAACCTGCTCTTCCGAGGGGAGGCCTTCAATCTCTTCAACAACACAAACTTAACAATCCGAATGGCACGCTCGGCGCGGCCACGTTTGGAAAGATTACCGGCTCCGATGATGCCCGACAACTCCAGTTCGCGCTTAAGCTCGAGTTCTAGCTAGTACGACAGTTGTAGATAAAAGATGGGTAGCAGCGACCCGCGCTTTCGATAGTGACAACGCAGTGCGTGCAACTGATGCTGTCTTCGCCATTGCGTATCGTCGCACTCATCTCGCAGGAGCAACAAGTTAGAATGTCTGGGTATGCTTGATTTAGCTTTTGTGCGGGCGAATCTCCCGCTGGTTGAAGAAAAACTGCGTTCTCGCGGCGCGGATGCCGCGGTTCTTGCGGATTTTGCGCGGTTGGATTCCGAACGCCGGTCTGCGATTACTGAGGCTGAGACCCTCAAAGCCACACGCAATGCCATCTCGCAGGAGTTTGGGCGGCGGAAACGGGCGGGCGAAGATGTACACCTGCTGGAGTCGCAGAGCGGCTCGCTGAAGGCCCAGGCCGATCATCTGGAAACTACTGCGACGGACGCCGATGCCAAGCTGCGGGAGTTGCTTCAGGGTTTGCCGAACCTGCCGAATGACAGTGTTCCGGTCGGCAAGTCCGAGCACGATAATTTGTGCGTCAAGACATGGGGCAATTTGCCGACGTTCGACTTTGTCGCCAAGCCGCATTGGGAGATTGGCGAAGAGCTTGGCATCCTGGACTTTGCGCGGGCGGCGAAGATTTCCGGCTCGCGGTTTGTGGTGCATTTTGGGTCGGGAGCGCGGCTGGAGCGGGCGCTGGCGAATTTTATGCTCGACCTGCACACAAAGAAGCATGGGTATGTCGAAGTTCTGCCGCCGTTTATGGTGAATTCACGGTCGTTGTTCGGGACAGGACAGCTTCCGAAGTTTGCGGAGGACCTGTTTCACTGCGACGACAAGGGAGCGTACGTTCCGGGCGAGTTGCAGGAGAGCGATCACTGGCTGATTCCGACGGCGGAAGTCCCGGTGACGAACATTTTTCGCGATGAGACGATCGATCTGGCGGAGACGATTTCGTTCTGCGCCTACACTCCGTGCTTCCGTTCCGAAGCCGGATCGCATGGCAAAGACACACGCGGGATGATTCGGCAGCACCAGTTTCAGAAGGTGGAGCTGGTGAAGTTTGCGAAGCCTGAGGATTCCGAGGCCGAGCATGAGCGGTTGACGAGCGATGCCGAGGCGGTGCTGGAGGCGTTGGAGCTTCCCTACCGGCGGATGCTGCTGTGTACCGGCGACATGGGTTTCAGCTCGGCCAAGACGTATGACCTTGAGGTGTGGTTGCCGGGGCAGCAGACGTATCGGGAGATTTCGTCTTGCTCGAATTTTGAGAGCTTTCAGGCGCGGCGGGCGAATATCCGGTACAAGCCGGCGGGGGCGAAGAAGTCGGAGTTTGTGCATACGATCAATGGGTCGGGCCTGGCGGTGGGGCGGACGTATCTGGCGGTGTTGGAGAATTATCAGCAGGCGGATGGGTCGGTGCGCGTGCCGGAGGCGCTACAACCGTATATGGGCGGCGAGACCGTCATCATGAAACAGGCGTTTGGACGGGCGATATGATGCGGCTGCTGGGGAGCTATATTTTCTGGTCGTATGAGCGCGGCAGCGTGCAGTATGACGTGATGGTGACGGCGATCCTGCTGTTTATTTTTGTGGGGCCGCGGTTTATCGACTTCAAGGACAAGCCTGTGACGACGGTGCCGATTCGGGCCAGCGAAGTGCTGGTGAAGAACGCCGCCAATGGCGATTTGACGTACGAGCTCCGGGTGGAAGACCTCGGAAATGCCTCGACGGACGACGAACGACGCGCCGCGATCAAACGGGTGATCGAGCCGATTTCGGGCGACGTGAAGGTGGAAAGCTATCGGGCGGTGGTCGATACCAAGGGCAAGGTTGTGGCCTACGACGCGACCGTGAAGCGGTAAGTGCAGGGGATAGTGTTTAGAGGATAGTGTTTTGTTCGCCCGAAGTCAGTTCGAGCAACAATTCGCTTTGGCACTCATCTAAGCAATGTGTATAGGAGCGTCTCGATGAAGTTTCTGCGATTTGTTTTTGTGGCTGCTCTTTGGTTTGCCGTATTGCCTGCGAGGGCGCAGACTCCGGATGCTCATCTTGCCACGGTGCTGGCGCAGATGGATAAGGCCAGCGCGGAGTTCAAGAGCGCGCGTGCCGACGTTTCGCAGTCGTATTACGAGCGCGTTTCGAAGGATACGACTACGGAGAGCGGGTCGGTTTATTTCGAGCGCAAGGGCGGCTCAACGCAAATGGGGCTGGTCACTTTGGATCCCGGCGGCAAGAGCAAGCACCAGGTGATCGAGTTCAACGATGGAGTGCTGCGAATTTTCGATGTGCCCAACGATCAGATTCGGGTTATCAAGGCAGGCCCCAATCAAGGGATCGCGGAGACTTTTCTGACGCTGGGGTTTGGCGGCAGCGGAAAGGCGCTGGCGCAGGCGTGGGAGATCACCGACCAGGGGAGCGAGACGCTGCTGGATGGCGGGCAGCCGGTCAAGACGGAGAAGCTGGTGCTGGTCAGCAAGGATGCCAAACTGCGCAATACGTTTACGCAGGTGACAATCTGGGTCGATCCGGTGCGGGATGTCAGCTTGAAACAGGTTTTCGACACGCCGTCGAATGACAAGCGGACCGCGACCTATTCGCGTATCAAGGTGAATGGCGGCGTCGACTTGAAGTATTTCGCGATCAAGAAGGATTCGAAGACAACCGTTGTTGGGCCTTGAGTTTCGCGAACGCGAAAGATGCTAACAGTATGACCACTGGGTAGCAGTCGATGGTGTAGCGGGGTTCGGAGTTGTCGACTGTGAGGAGCATGGCGGAGCGGAGGATGACAAAGCCGACCAGCGCGCAGGCGAGGGCCGGCTGGCTGCTCCTGTTGAGGCGCTTCCAGCGGCTGAGGCCGATTGCGGCGAGCGTTAGGTAGGCGAGGTTGAGGGCGGCGTAGGCAGCTGTCCAGAGGCTTGCAGCGGGGTGGTCGCGGAAGCGCCACCAATCGAGTGGGGCTGGGAGCATTTCAGCGCGGGGGCGGAGCCACATGTTGGCGACTCTGGCGATGGGGAGTTCGACGTAATAGCGAAATGGGTGCGCGGCGATGCGGGTGGTGGCGAGCGCGGCGAACTGGTTGTCGACGGCAGGGGTGGCTACGGTCGCCTTGTTGTACTGGTCGAAGAGCGCGGCGGTCTGGGTGCGTTGCGCGGATGAGTCGAAGGCGCGGGGCGGAAGGTCGTCGAGGGACATGGGGGAGCCGTCCCAGGTCCAGTAGATGTCGGATGTGGATTTGAAATCGATGCCCCAGGTGCGGTACCAGCGGTAGAAGCCGAGGCTGACGAACTCGCCCGGATCGTTGGCGTATTTGGGGGCGAGGGGTTGGAAGACATAAAAGACTCGGTGGTTGCGGGCGGTCCAGATGCTGAGTGGAAGGATGATGAAAACTGCGACGATGGTGGTCTGGATGAGGGCGCTGCGGCGCTGGCTGGCGATCCAGGCCATTGCGGGGATGATGGAGGCGGCGAGGAGGGCGCGGTCGGGGCGTAGGAGGACTGCGAAGGCGAGCGCGGCGGCGATGGGCCATATCCACGGATTGTGTTTGCGGACGGGGCTGCTCCAGCGCTGGAACGAGTAGAAGGCCACGGCGGCGCAGAAGATGGCGAGGGATTCAGTAAGCGGGTCGGCGACGTAGTTGGCGGTGAAGGGGCAGAGTGCGGCGAGCCAGATCGCGCAGAGGCCGGCGCGCGGGCCCATCAGGCGGCGGGCGAGTGCTCCGATGAGCCAGCAGGAGACCAGGTCGAGGACGAGTTGGACGTAGAGGACCGCGGTATAGTTTGCGATTCCGAAAACGCGAAAACAGGCCGCCATGAACAGCGGATAGCCGGGCAGGCGGATGAGCGTGGGGCGGATGGCGCCTTCGGTGAAGCCGTAGATGTGATGCTTCAGGATGTTGGTGGCGAGGTCACCGTAAAGCTGCGCATCGCCCGCGACGTCGGCGTAGCGCAGGATGAAGTACAGGCGCAGGAGCAGGCCGGCGAGCAGCGCCGCGAGCGCCCAGCGATGCTGCTTGAGCCATGTCATGCTTGCAGAGCATCATAAATGTTGTGCCGCGCGTGGTTCCGGTCGATGCCGAGCATCGACGCGGACTGCGGGTAAACTGGGATGGGCGCCAAGTCTACTTCATGAACAAACAGGTTTTCTACGATCCGCAGCGTAAGAGATGGAAGCGGCTGCGGCGCGTTACGGACTCGCTCGCGCTGGCCGGCGCCCTTCTTGGCATAATTTTTGTGGTTGGCCTGGTGCGGATGAAGCCGATCGCCGGCCTCGATCTGCGCTCGACGGCGAAGAAGTACCGCGCGCTTTCGAACCCGCCCGCGAACGAGCTGAAAACCAAGGAAGCGCTGAACCGGTCGGTGCATCGGAAGACCGATTTGAAGCCTTCGGATGTGGTGTTGAACACCGGCGAAGGTTTGCGCGCGGCGTTCTATACCGACAACGACCCGGCTGGATATGCGTCGCTGAAGCAGCATGTGAAGCAGATCGATTATCTGTTTCCGGAATGGCTGCATGTGGTGACCCCGAATGGGAACCTGACCTCGTACTCATCGAGCAACACGCCGTTCGCGGTAGTCGACAACGCGGGCATACACGGCGTCGACCATCAGAACAAAGTGGTGCGGGCGATCACCGCGGCGAAGGAAGATACGGAAATTTTTCCGATCGTCAATAACTTCAACCCGGTGGAGGGCGTCTTTGAGCCGTCGATCGGAACCTTCCTTTCGGACCCCGATGCGCGCAACAATTTCATCCACCAGGTCGACACCTTTCTCACCGCGAACACGCGGTACAGCGGGTTGACGCTGGGGTTCCAGATGATCCCCACCGAGGCGCACCCCGGATACAGGGCGTTGGTAGAGGCGCTGTACAACGACTTCCATCCACATAAGCAGCTTCGGCTGTACATCATGGTGCCGGTGGGGGATAAAGATTTCGATTTCAAGTTCCTGGCCGACCACTCCGACGGCCTGGTGGTCATGAACTACGACGAGCACCAGACGGCGACCGAGCCGGGGCCGGTCGCGGGTCAGGACTGGTTCGCGAACAACCTGCGGGACATACTCACAGTCGTCCCGCGAGACAAGATCATCTGCGGGATCGGCAGCTATGGGTACGACTGGACGACTTCCCTGCCCCCCGCACCGCCGCTGCGGCGTAAAGGTCAGAGGGTCCGGCACCCGAAGCCGCAGCCGCCGCTGAAGGTGCTGAACGCGGTCAATATGTCGACGCAGGAAGCATGGCAGGCGGCTTCGGACGCGGGCGCGGACATCAGCCTCGACGATGCTTCGTTGAACCCGCACTTCGCCTACGACGACGACGACGCCAAGGTGCGGCATCAGGTGTGGTTCCTGGATGCGGTGACCGTCATCAACCAGATGCGCGTAGCGCGGGCGCTGGGGTTGCAGACGTTTGCGTTGTGGCGGCTGGGGCAGGAAGACGATTCGCTGTGGAAGATATGGGACACGCCGCTGAAGGTCGACCCCCTGAAGGTACTGGCCGATGTCGCGCCGGGGCAGGACGTGGACACGGAGGGCGATGGCGACATCCTGCGCGTGACGCGCAAGCCGCAGAACGGCCATCGCACCATCGTGATGGACGACGACAACACGATTCCGGCGAAATATCTGAGCGTGGTTTCAGAGACGATGGATTCGTATCCGCTGCCGTACACGCTGACGCAATATGGTTATCACCCTCGCCAGGTTGCGCTCTCATTCGACGACGGGCCCGATCCGGAGTGGACGCCGAAGATCCTCAAAATTTTGAAAGAGAAGAACGTGAAGGCGTCGTTCTTCATGATCGGAGAGGTCGCGGCCGACAATGTCGGCATCATGCAGCAGGTGTACCGCGAGGGGCATGAGATTGGGAATCATACCTATACGCATCCCGACATCAGCGAAATTTCGCTGACGCAGTTGAAGGACATCCAACTGAACCTGACGGAGCGCCTGTTCGCGGCGAAGCTGGGTGTCAATCCGGTTTATTTCCGGCCGCCGTATTCGATCGACCAGGAGCCCGATACCAACGACCAGGCCGCGCCAGTCGCCTTCACGCAGAACCTTGGATACGTCATCGTCGGCGACAAGATCGACACCGACGACTGGGATGAACATCCGCGCAAAACGCCGGACGAGATCGTCAAAACCGTTTTCGACCAGTTCGACGAGATGAAGGACAAGCCATGGATGCGGGGCTCCGTGATCCTGCTGCACGACGGCGGCGGGGACCGCTCGGTGACGGTGCAGACGCTGCCGGTGCTGATCGACGCGCTGCGGGCGCACGGCTACGAGATCGTTCCGGTCTGGGAGTTGATCGGCAAGACGCGCGATGAGGTAATGCCTCCAATCAAAGGGCGGCAGCGGTATTTAGCGTGGGCCGATTCGATCGCCTTCTTCCTGATCGGGTTCTTCAATCACTTCGTGATCGGCGTATTTTTTGTCGGCGACTTCCTGATGAGCATACGGCTGATCGTCATCGGGCTGTTCGCGACGATCGACCGCTTCCGCAAGCGCAAGAACTTTGCCGGCCCGGATTATCAACCGCGGGTCGCGGTGCTGATTCCCGCGTATAACGAGGCGAAGGTGATTGCGCGCACCATTCGCTCGGTGATGATGTCGAACTACAAGAACATCCGCATCATCGTGATCGATGACGGATCGAAGGACGACACGTACAAGATTGCTACCGAGACGTATGCGGCGGACATTGCGTCGGGGCGGCTTATGGTGCTGACCAAACCCAACGGCGGCAAGGCCGAGGCGCTGAACTTTGCGCTACGTCAGACGAACGAGGAAATCTATGTCGGCATTGATGCCGACGGCGTGATTGCGCACGATGCCATCGCGCGGCTGGTGTGCCACTTTGCGAATCCGAAGATAGGCGCCGTCGCCGGCAATGCGAAGGTGGGGAATCGCGTGAACCTGTGGACGCGCTGGCAGGCGCTCGAATACATTACGTCGCAGAACTTCGAACGCCGCGCTCTGGATTTGTTCGACGTCGTGATGGTGGTGCCGGGGGCGATCGGCGCGTGGCGGACGGCGGCAGTGAAGGCCGGCGCCGGTTATCATCCCGACACCGTGGCCGAGGATGCCGACCTCACAATGAACCTGCTGGAGCAGGGTTATTCGGTGATCTATGAAGACCAGGCGCTGGCATTTACGGAGGCGCCCGTCGATGCGAACGGGCTGGCGCGGCAGCGTTTCCGGTGGTCGTTCGGCATCCTGCAAGCGCTGTACAAACACAAGGGGGCGATCCGGCGGCACCGCGCGATGGGGTTGTTCGCGCTGCCCAACATTTTGATTTTTCAGATCATGCTGCCGCTGGTTTCGCCGCTGATCGACTTCATGTTCGTGGCCGGAGTAGTGCATTACTTTATCGACAAACACTTCCATCCGCTGACGACGAGCACCGGAGACTTTTATAAGCTATTGACCTTCTTCGCTGCGTTTTTGCTGATCGATTTCGCAGCGTCCGCGCTGGCGTTCATGCTGGAGCGAAAACATCCGGCGAGCAAGGGCGATGCGTGGCTGCTGTTCCATATCTGGATACAGCGGTTCACATATCGACAGCTTTTTTCGTGGGTGCTGATCCGCACGGTGAAGCGCGCGATCGATGGCAAGCCCTTCAGCTGGGACAAGCTGGACAGGACCGCGCAGATGTCGAAATCCACCGAGGAATTTACGACGTAGCCAAGGCGATGCCGGAGAGCCTACGATGAGAGATATGCTTTCTCCCTTCAAGAACGAACCCTTTACCGACTTCAACGATGCTGCAACGAAGCGCAACATGATCGAGGCGCTGGAGCGGGTCGGCGGCGAACTCGGCCGGAAGTACGGCCTGATGATCGGCGGCCAGCGCGTGGGGTCGGCGCAGAGTTTTTCTTCGACGAACCCGGCGCGTCCGGCGCAGGTGATTGGAACGCATCCTGAGGCGACGGTTGAGATTGCGGAGCAGGCTGTGCAGGCTGCGCTCGCGGCGTTTCCAGAGTGGTCGCGGACGGCTGTGGGCGAGCGTGTCGATCTTCTGCTGCGGGCTGCGGCTCTCATCCGCGAGCGGCATCTGGAGTTTTGTGCGTGGCTTACTTTCGAGGTGGGAAAGAACTGGGCCGAGGCCGATGCGGACGTCGGCGAGTGCATCGACTTTCTGGAGTTCTATGCGCGCGAGGCCCTGCGGCTGGCGGGCGCGACGACGCCGATCCAGATGCCTGGCGAACGTAACATGCTGCGCTATGTGCCGGTGGGCGTCAGCGCGGTGATTCCGCCGTGGAATTTTCCGTTTGCGATTATGGCGGGGATGACAGCGGCGGCGATTGTGTGCGGCAATACGGTCGTGCTGAAGCCGTCGCCGGATGCGCCGACGATTGCGGCGCGCTTTGTTGCGCTACTCGAAGAGGTGGGGCTTCCGGACGGCGTGGTGAACCTGGTGCAGGGCGGACCGGCGGTGGGGCAAGCCATCGTCGAACATCCGCAGGTGCGGCTGATTGCGTTCACCGGCTCGAAGAAGGTGGGGCTTGAGATTCACGAACGCGTCGCGCGGACGCAGCCGGGGCAGCACTTTATCAAGCGCACCATTCTGGAGATGGGCGGCAAAGATTCGATCATCGTCGCTGCGGACGCAGACATCGATTCCGCGATCGAGGGCGTGACGGCTTCGGCGTTTGGGTTTAGCGGGCAGAAGTGTTCGGCATGCTCGCGCGTGATCGTCGACGCTGCCGTTTATGACGTGTTCTGCGACCGGCTGCGGGAGCGCGTTGGCACGCTTGCATCGGGAGATCCGGCGGAGAATTTCTACAGCGGGCCGGTGATCAATAAAGTGGCTTACGACCGAGTTTTGCGGTACATCGACATTGGCAAAAGCGAAGGCCGCTTGCTGGTTGGCGGCGCCGCGATTGAGAATGCCGATGCGGGATACTACATTGCGCCGACGGTGTTCGCGGACATCGCGCCCGATGCGAGGCTGGCGCAGGAAGAGATTTTTGGGCCGGTGCTCGCGGTCATCAAGTCGGAAGGCTTCGACGATGCTCTGGCGATCGCGAACAACACGGAGTATGGGCTGACCGGTGCGATCTACTCCGGCTCGCGCGAGAAGCTGGATCGCGCGCGCGATGAGTTCCATGTGGGCAATCTTTATCTCAACCGCAAATGCACGGGGGCTATGGTGGGGGCGCATCCGTTCGGCGGCTTCAACATGAGCGGCACCGACTCGAAGGCCGGCGGGCCGGATTACCTGACGCTCTTCACGCAGGCGAAATCGGTTGCCGAAAAACTCGGCGCGGTTTCGCCCGCGGTCGAGGAGCAGGAAGAGCGGATGGGGCTGTAGCTAGACGCTGAGGCACTGGAGTTGCGATTGCAACTCCTCGCGCACTCGCACCGCGGCGTCCGCCAATGTGCGGTGGTGCTGCGTGAAGACGGCGAGTTCGAGGCGGTCCGAAACGCCGGTCTTGTCGTAAATATTGCGCAGATAGTTTTTAATCACCTGCTCCTTGGTGCCGAGCTGGAGAGCGATTTCCTTATTCTTGCCGCCCTCGGTGACGAGCGCGACAATCTGCAATTCCTTGGGCGTGAGGCGTTCCAACACGCGCGCCCCGACACGGTCCGTCGATGTCTGCCTTTTGAGCTGGGCCTGTTGAATGCAGCGCTCGCCTATAGCGACGCGACGGAGACAGTCGACGAGCTGCGAGCCGGCGACGGAACGCAGCACGAGGCCGTTCACACGCTCCGCGATCAAGACCTCGAGTTTGTCGCCGTGTTCGACGATGATGACGCTCTTGCTGCCCGAAGCCTCAATGGAGGTGAGCACCTCCGCGATGTTCAGCGTCATGCTGGTGGGGAAAACGACGATGGCGTCGCGCAGCGTGCCGATGGCTTCCTTGAGCCGCGCCAGGTCGGAGCACTGGGCCACGACTTGCATGTCTTCTTCCATTGCCAGGACCCGTGCCGCGCCGGTGCGGAAGATCGCCTGTGTGTCTGCCAAAATGATTCGTTGCGCCAAGCTGTGCTCCCCTGCTTGCAGGTCTTCCATCTGCCTGCTTTATGTGTGGTGCGCGTCTGTTGCGCTCCCGATAATTTTCCGCGGGAGACGGCAACAATCTTTGCAAATATGCGTTCCAACTCCGATGCCGTTATTCGGCGAGGAATGTTTTTGAAACGCCGTCCGTTATTTACTTTTGCGTCAACTGCTCTACGTATGCTGGCAGCCTCGGGATGTGCGGACAATCACCTCTCCGTGTTAGAAGGGCTTCATGCGCCGGCCTATATTGAGGCATCGCCATCGTGCAACCTGCCCATCCGAACAGTTCCACTGGCGGTGTGGAGGAGGCAGCGTGAGTGTGTGAAACAGGCCGTCATCATTGTGCGCGGGCCACGCAAGCCAGTCGCGATGGGCGGGGTTACGGAGTCAATCCGAGACGCTTTTCATGGTATCGGAATTGCCTACGCGATATGTGCGGAACGGGGTATGACCAAAGTTTTCGTCGCGGTTGGATTGAGGTCGCAGGTATCATCCGAGGTACGACGATTTCTTCGTGTGAGGTCCAAACCTTGTCAGCGCTTCGACCGTTCCATCTTGCTTTCCCCGTCGACGATCTCGACGCCGCGCGTCATTTTTACGGCACTGTGCTGGGATGCCCAGAGGGCCGCAGTTCGGACCATTGGATCGACTTCGATTTCTTTGGCCACCAGATTGTCGCGCACCACAAACCCGCAAGCACGGAGAAGCCGCACGCGAATGCTGTCGATGGGCACGATGTCCCCATCCCACACTTTGGCGTGGTGCTCACGCCGGAGGATTGGAAGCAGCTTGCGGAGCGGGTACGCGCGGCCGGCGTCGAGTTCGTCATCGAGCCGTACACGCGGTTTGCCGGACAAACCGGCGAGCAATCGACGATGTTCTTCCTCGACCCCGCCGGCAATGCGCTGGAGTTCAAGGCGTTTGCAGACCTGAGCAAGATGTTCGCGAAGTAGCCAGGTCTCAGACTGTCTAAAGATGTATTTTAGCCGTTACTTTCATCACTTCGGGAATGGCCTGATGGTAGAGGTATGGAAAGCTACCATCGGGTGCATGTTCATTTGACGAAGAAGGATCTGCAGCATGTCTCCGGGATGCTGTCGAAAGGGCGCCCTTTGATTCTGCGTCAGCTTGACAGTGGGCAGACGGCGGCGCAGGTGGCGTCCAACGTTGGAGTAGCTGCGAAAACGGTGCGAGCGGTTGGACGGCGCTATGAGGAGCAGGGACTAGACTCGGCCCTGTACGAAAAGCCACGGCCTGGCAAGCAGCGAGCTCTGAACGCAGGCCAGAGCCAAATCTGCGCGGCAATGCTGAACAGAGAAACTGTTATCCCAGTAACCTTGTGGCCCAACAGATTTCTGACAAAACCATAGTTGCAGTCCTCATTGAAAATGAGCCGATGAGCTTTACCCCGTCGTTTTTCAAGCAGACCTCGTATGTGCGAGGCCGAACGCCAAGAAGCCATTCGGACGGCCAAACCCCTGCCCCAGCGTTACGACATGCAGGCGTGGTTCGCACCGGAGTTTGGCGAGTCCCAGATTCGCTTGGTCTAACCAGACCCATCACCCAAGTCTCACTTGACAGACGTATGGCAGGAAATCTAACGTCGCTTTGAAAATATTTCGCTATAGAAACCCTCCGTTGTTGCCCACCCTGGGAGTTCATGCCATGCAACTCAAGATTGCGTCCGTTTTATGTCTGTTTGCGATTTCGGTTGGTATTCAGTCGCAGGCCCCGCCGCCAACGCCAAAACCTGCGCCCACTGTTGTCGCCGGCATTCCAGTCAACTACGACGAGGCAAAGGTTGGCACGTATACCTTGCCTGACCCGCTGAAGCTCAACAACGGCAAGGCGGTGAGAGACGCGAAGACGTGGACCACGAAACGCCGGCCGGAAATTGTCAAGCTCTTCGAGACGCAGCAATACGGCATCGCTCCGGGCCGTCCGGTCGGCGAAAGCTTTGAGGTCATCGAAAAAGGCACGCCCGCGCTCGGCGGCAAAGCCATCCGCAAACAGATCACGATCCACTTGTCGAAGGACCCAGCGGCGCCCGAAATCCATCTGCTCGTATATCTTCCCGCGGCGGCGAGCAAGCCTGTGCCGATGTTCTTCAGCATCAACTTTGGCGCCATCCAGAATGCGGTGGACGATCCGGGCATCACGCCGCAAAAGGTGTGGAACCCGAAGACGAATACGCCGATCGTCCCTCCTGCGGGCCGCGGCTTCGGGCGGTTGAACGTTGAGCCCTTCCTCGATGCCGGATTCGGTGTGGCCACCTTCTACTATGGCGACGTCGAGCCCGATTATCTGAACGCCGCTCCCAATGGCATCCGCGCGCGCTCCATGAAGCCTGGGCAGACCGAGCGCGAACCGGATGCCTGGGGCGCGATTGCCGCGTGGGCGTGGGGCATGAGCCGCGTCGAGGATTACTTTGAAACGGACAAGAGCATCGATGCCAAACGTGTCGCGATTCACGGCGTATCGCGGTTGGGGAAGACGGTGATGTGGGCCGGTGCGCATGACGAACGATTTGCGGCCGTCATCGCGAGTTGCTCCGGTGAAGGTGGCGCGGCGCTCAGTCGTCGCGACTACGGTGAGACGATCGCCCATCTGACCGCCCCCTCGCGCTATCCGTACCAGTTCGCCGCGAACTATGCCAAGTACGGCGGCTTTCCAGATACGGCGCCGATGGATGCGAACATGCTCGTCGCGTTGATTGCTCCTCGTCCGCTGCTGCTGCAAACCGGCAACACCGACTACTGGTCCGATCCCAAGGGTGAGTTTCTTGCTGAGGTTGCGGCCGGTCCTGTCTATAAGTTGCTAGGCAAGCAGGATCTCGGGACGGATGTCTGGCCGGCCGCCAAGCAGCCGATCCTGCACGACCTCAGCTACTACATGCACGATGGCGGGCATGGGATGGTCCCTACGGATTGGGACATCTATCTACAGTTCCTGAAAATGCATCTTCACCCGGAGCGGTAGGCCCACCTCATGATTCGCACAGTGGCGTGGATGGCGATGTTCGCGGCTTTGCTGGCTGGCCGTGTGTCCCTTGCGCAGACTGCGAGCGATCCTCTTGGGCACGGCTTTGTGACGCCGCCTGAGTCGGCGAAGCCTCGCACATGGTGGCATTGGACCAACGGGAATGTTACGGAAGCCGGCATTACGAAAGACCTCGAATGGATGAAGCGTTCGGGGATTGGCGGTTTTCAGCTGGTCGATGTGGCCGCGGGCAGCGGCCAGGTGGTGGAACCGAAGATCAACTTCGGGACGCCGGAGTGGTACCACGCTGTTCTTCACTCTGCTGAGGAGGCGAAGCGCCTCGGGCTGGAGATGTCCATCTTCAGTTGCGCGGGTTGGAGCGAGGCGGGCGGCCCGTGGGTCAAGCCTGAGATGGCGATGAAGAAACTCGTCTGGAGCGAAACAAATATTGCGGGGCCGGCGAAATTCAACGGGAAGCTTGCCCAGCCTCCTTCGAACGAAGGCCCGGTGCGGGACTCCACTGCTGGTTCTCGGCCCGACGCGCCACACTTTTATGTCGACTCCGCCGTTATTGCTTATCGCACTCCGGCGGATGAAGTCTCCATGGCCTCGCTGCATCCGAGGGTGACGACGAACAATGGCCCGATTGATGGAGCCGCTCTTCTCGACGATAGCCTCACCACGTTCGTCAATATTGCTGCACCGCAAGGGGGCGGTGCGGCGTGGCTACAGTATGAGTTCAGCCAGACCTATACGGCGCGAGCGCTTTCGTTCGGCGCCAGGGGGCGAATTCCGGTGGGCCGGATCCTTGCCAGCGACGACGGTGTCACCTTTCGCACGATCGTCGATTTGCCCGGGCCGCAGGGGTACCACGGCGCGTCCATACGCACCTTTGCTTTCCCCGCTGTGACTGCGAAATTCTTTCGCATCGAGCTGGATGGTGCGGGCTTTACACCTGCGGCTGTGATCCACGGCGGTCCGGTGATACCTGCCGCCGCATATGGCATCAGCGAGGCCATCTTCTACTCCAGTGCGCGGGTCAACCGTTGGGAGGACAAGGGCGCGTTCGGCAGTTTGATGGATGTTTACGATGTCGTTCCTACGCCCGCCGCTCCGGGGCCCGCGGAAATTTCGCTGAGCGATGTGGTGGACCTTACCGGCAAGATGGACAAAGATGGCACGCTGCACTGGGACGTTCCCGACGGCAAATGGACAGTGCTGCGCATGGGCTACTCGCTGACCGGCGCGAAGAATCGTCCGTCTGTTCCGGCCGGAAGCGGCTACGAGGTCGACAAGCTGAGTGCGAAGTATGTCCGCCAATATTTCGATGGCTATATCGACCCGCTGCAACAGCATCTTGGCAGCCTGCTGGGATCGACTGCGCATTACATGACCATGGATAGCTGGGAAGCCGGGATGCAGAACTGGACCGACGAGATGATCGCCGAGTTCCATCGCCGGCGTGGCTACGATCCGACGCCGTATCTTCCCGTCCTCGCGGGGCGTGTTGTCGAGAGCGCGGATGTGAGCGACCGTTTTCTGTGGGACTTCCGGCGCACTCTTGCCGATATGTTCGCCGAGGAATTCTACGGAACGATGGACGCAGAGCTGCACAAAAAGGGTATGGAAGCCTACGCCGAGGCTTCGGGTGTCGCGCTCGAAATTCCTGAAGACACGCTGCTCAATAAGAGCAAGGTGGATATTCCAATGGCCGAGTTCTGGGTGAGGGCGCTGCATCCGGAGTCGATGTATTACGTCGATGTGCGGGGCGCGGCGTCTGCCGCGCATGTCTACGGCAAGCCGATCGTCGCCACGGAATCCTTCACGGGCGGCGGCTACGAAGCTCCGTACACGCTGAAGAAGATTGCCGACTACTGGTTTGCTCAGGGTGTCAACCGCCTGGTCTTCCATACGTCGGCCGAGCAGCCGCTCGACACCAAGCCCGGCAATACGATGGTTGGCACCCACATCAACCGCAACATGACGTGGGCGGAAGAGGCCCAGCCGTTCATGACCTATGTGGCGCGTGTGTCGTACATGCTGCAACAGGGAAGCCCGGTTGCGGACATCGCATACCTTCTTCCCGAGGGTGCGCCTTCCACGATGCCATTCTGGGGCGGCGGCTTGCAGCCCGCTCCGCCTGCGGGCTATGACTACGACTACATCAACACCGACATTCTTCTTCATCACACCAGTGTGAACGCCGATGGGCGCCTTCATGTCGATGGCTCCAGCGCGATGCCCGAAGGAATGGAATACCGGTTGCTCGTTTTGCCGCCAACGACGCAGATGACTCCCGAAGTCTTGCATAAGCTGCGCGACCTGGTCGCCGCGGGGGCTACGATCACCGGCCCGCGACCTATGGCCTCGCCCAGCCTTCTCGGCTACCCCGGTGCGGATGCGGAGGTACAGATCGTTGCGCGCGATCTTTGGGGCGGCATGGATGGCGTTACTTTCAACCAGCACGCCTTCGGGAAGGGCATGACCTACGACGGCCTCTCGGTTGACGAGATATTGAACCGTCTGAAGGCGCCTCCGGATTTCGCTTCCAGCGGTTCGCTCGAGAATCCGCCCGTGTGGGTGCATCGTCATACACGGGACGCCGATATATATTTCGTCGCGAATCAGGCGGACAGGCCGCAACACATCGATGCCCGCTTTCGCATCTCCGGGAAAGATGTTGAGGTCTGGCGTCCAATGGACGGAGACATGACAAGTGCGTCCTATGCCTCCTCCGCCGACATCGATCCGCGCACCGGCAATCGCCAGCCGGGGTTGCAGCCTGCGCTCTATGCTTCAGACGCGGGCTTCACTGTCGTCCCGCTCGATCTGGCCGAGCGCGAATCTGTCTTCGTCGTTTTCCGCAACGCGAAGATAGCTGCTGCACGCGCCATGGCCTCTCCGAAACAGACGACGCTGAGCGAACTCGCCGGTTCGTGGACGGTAACTTTTCCGGACCACTGGGGTGCACCACACAGAATTGCGATGCCGGAACTTACTTCGTGGACGTTGAATGCCGATGAGGGCGTTAAATATTTCTCAGGGACGGCAACCTATTCAAAAGTCGTGCAGGCATCGGCAGGATGGTTTCGGCCGGAAGAGCATCTTTATCTTGATTTTGACAAGGTGCGTGACATTGCGGACGTTCAAATAAATGGCAAGCCTGTCGGCTTATTGTGGGCGCCTCCGTACAGGGTCGACGTAACAGCGGCAATGAGGCCTGGTGCAAACAGAATTGAGGTTAAGGTCACCAATGAGTGGACGAACCGGCTGATCGGCGACGCCCTGCTGCCACCGGAAAAGCGCATTCTTTCTCAGACAGTGGGTGGACGAGCGGGATCGTTCGGACCTCCGCCACAACTGAAAGAATCGGGGCTTCTGGGTAGCGTCAGACTTATCAGAACCAAGGCAGAGAGCAAGCCATAGCGATTGCCTGCGGCGCATCGGCAAATATTCGCGGCGGAGAAAAACCTGAAGCATCAGCGAAGAGGGGAAGAGTTCTGCAGGTACGATCCGCGTGGCAGATCCTCCGGCTGCGCCTCTTGCGATGAAACAGCAACAGGCTCCGCTCAGGATGACAGTTTTGTCATAAGTCAAACAGGTAAGTTCCGCCGATCTCGATACTGCCCAGCTTTACTTCGGCGTCAAGCGGAATAGGCCGCCTGTGTGGGAGTCCTCGATCATCCATACCGCACCATCGGGAGCTTCCTCGACGTCGCGGACCCGGCGGTCGACAACCCAGCGGTCGGCAGGCTTGGCGCCGCCTTTACCGTCGAAGGTAATGCGGACGATCGCTTTGGTCGCCAGGCCGCTGATGAGCGCCGAGCCCTTCCACTGCGGAAACATTGCGCCGTTATAGAACATCAGGTTGCCGGGAGCGATGACCGGCGTCCAGTAGATGACGGGCTTGGTCAGGTCGGGCCGCGTGTCGGGGCTGGGGATCGGCACGCCGTCGTAGTTGACCGCGTAGGAGGCAAGAGGCCAGCCATAATTTTTGCCCGGCTGGATCAGGTTAAGCTCATCGCCGCCCCGCGGGCCGTGCTCCAGCTCCCACAACCGCCCGTCGGGAGTGAAGATCAAACCGTAGGGAGTGCGGTGTCCGGTGCTCCAGGTCTCGGCCGGCGCGAGGTTGGGGCCGGGGAAGGTATAGGTCCGCAAGACTGGAGCCGTCTTCGCGGCTTCGGTATCCATCGGTGGATCGATTACCGGCACGCTGGCCGCGCCGGTCTTCCCGGCCATCGGATTGCCGGGAGCAGGCTTGCCATCCAGCGTCAGGCGCAGAATTTTGCCGAGCGGCTGATTGGGGTCCTGGGCCGGCGTCATCCGCTGGCGATCGCCAGAGGTCAGGTATAGAAGCTTGCCATCCGGAGAAAAGGCGACCTGTGCGCCGAATTGTCCGCCATTGCCGCCCTCGCCATCGTGCCAGATGACCTTGAGGTTTTCGAGGCTCGCCGAATTCGGGCCGAGCTTCAACTGGGCCCGCGCCAGAGCCAGGCCCGAACCGGCACCAACCGGCTTCGCATAGGTGAGGTAGATATTGTGGTCCCTGGCGTAATGCGGCGAGAGAAAGACACCCAACATGCCGCCTTGTCCGTGACTGACAACGGCCGGGACATTGGCGACGGGGGTCTTGGCCCCCTTCTGCGTTACCACCCACAGAGCGCCGACCTTCTCCGTGATCAGCATCCGCCCGTCGGGTAGAAACGCGATCCGCCAGGGCAGATTGAAGGTCGCTACCTGGGTCATGTTGAAAGGCACGCTGGCGTCAGGCTTTTGCTCGCCTGCATTGATCTGCGCGCCTGCCTGAGTTGCCGCCAAAGCTAGAAATAGCCCGCCGATTACTATCCGTTTCATTCGTCTTCCCTCTATCCGTATCGATCAGTCTATCGGTATTGATTGTCTGCGTCCTTTTACATTCTCTGAGGTTACTTGATTTCTGTCAGGCTGGCGTCTGGAAACGCGGCGCCGCCATGAAGATTTCGAGCAGCGTCGCCACTGCGCCGCATATGGAAACGGTGCTGCTCTGCCCAGCCATCGAAGCCGCGCGGAACGGCAAGCCAGCAAACACCATCGATTTCTTCATCAGAAACTGATCCTGGCCGAGAACTGCAGTTCTCTCGGCGGTAGCTGCGCCGTGACACCGGCGTTCGGCGTTCCGAGAGTGGCCGGCGCCGCAGTCTTTGTGCCGTACGTACCGTTGAAGGTGACGAAGTTGGCGTGGTTGTTTACGTTGAAAGCCTCGGCGCGAAGATCGAGATGCACGCTTTCCGTGCCGAGGGGAAACGAGCGCTCGATAAAAGGATCGACGTAGTACACAGGAGTTCCGCGCCCTGTATTGCGGCCGACGATCGCCCCGTCGATGATGGGCCGGTCAGTGGTTGCGCCGGTGTCGCCGCTGTTGGTCACTCCGGTGACGAGGTTATAGGGCAAGCCGCCGGCCATGGTCGCGATGCCGCCGATGCGAACCTTGAGCGGCACCGTGTAGAAGCCGCTGAGGACGAAGCGATTGCGCTGGTCGTAGAGCGCGTTTCCGTACTCCGCCGCTCCCGTCTGGTTAGGGTCGTTCGGGTTCTGGCTGGTGGAGTCGGGATCGGTGTTGTCCATCGTGTGCGACCACGTGTAGCTGGCCAACAGCACGCCCCTGGCGCCGAAGTTCGCACGCAGGTTTACGTCCAGCGCGTCGTAATGCAGGAAGCCGTCGTTGACGTCGCTTTGAATCACGGCGTACGGCGGGTCCTGCGCCGCGCTCGCGGTAGAGCAGTTCACGCCGCTCTGCGCGAAGAAGGCAATCCAGTACGGTCTCGTACAGTTGGTGTCGGTCGCCGGACGCACCGCCGAATTTGTGGTGCGGACATAAGTAGCCGGCGCGTCTACATCCAGCGGGCGAACGACACGCAAGGTGTGGGCTCCCACGTAATCGACAGTGAGCACCGCCGCGCTGCCGAGCTTTTGCTCAACACTCAGCGTGTACTGCTCAGAGTAAGTGTTCAACAGCTTCGTGGGATAACCCACGAGCGTTGACGTCGGGAAGAACTGGTTCAGGTAAGCGTTCTCTCCGGGGCGGATGTAGAGACTCCGCAGCGGCGGTGTTGCACCCGTAGGAAACGCCGGCAGCGGAGCCGCGGCGGCGGTCGTCGGAAATCCAACCTGGCCGGGAGTTGCGGTGTAATTGAAGACTCCCGTCGGCCCGGTCAGTGCATAGCTTGCTTCCTCATTGTCCACAATCTGCGAATAGTAAATTCCAAATCCAGCGCGCAGGACTGTCTTGCCCGTACCGAACACATCCGCGTCAAGGCCCACGCGCGGGGCGAAGTTTTCATGTGCGTCGGTGAACTTCTGGCCTTCGTAGCGCAGACCGAGGTTGACGACCAGGCGTTGCGAGAGGTGATAGTCGTCCTGAACGAACGCGGCGTAGAGATCGTCGTTTACCGTGTAGTTCGCGTTGCCGTAGCTCTGCTGGTAGTTCGCAACGTTCGCGATGTTGTTGAGGTAGGCTGCGCTCTCGCACGTCGCCACGCTCTGGGTGCAGGTGTTGTAGGTGAATTTGCCGAGGTAGATCGGACCGCCGAACTCCTTGCTGTTGCCGCCAGTGTGGGAATATATCCATTCGCCGCCGAACCGCAGCTGGTGTTTGCCCAGAGATGCTGACAAGGTGTCGTTCACCTCATATTGGTGGTTCAATAAAAGCGCGTTTTGGCTGGTGCCACTGGTGAATGTTGCCGCTCCGGCGATCGGCACGACGAACTGCGTGCCGTAGACCGCGGGGTCGAATTCAGTGATGGGCGAGCCGAGTTGGAACTGCGCGCGAATGCTGTTGACCAGTCTCGGAGTCAGAATCGCGGTATCGCCCAAGTCGCCGGTATAGGTGCGCCTGCGGAAAGTGCGGGCCACCGTCGCCAGCGATTGTCCGCCTACGATGCCGTTCGGGTTTGTATCGTAAAATCCATCCGCCCCGCCGCGGAAGAAAGCGTTATTCTTCTCGCTGAACTGTCGATCGAGACGCACAAACCCCAGCAGGTCCCGGTAGTGTCCGATGAAGTTTCCAGGGGCCAGCACCGAGGTGATCGGACTCGCACGGTTCTGCTGTGTTGTTTCAAACGCGGCGAAGAAGTGCGTCGGATCGTTCTTCAGGAGCTTGCCGCCGAGCGCGCCCGCGAACTGCGCGAGACTGTCGTTGACAATGTCGTTGCCGCTGGCTGCATTCAAAGTGGTGAAGCCGGAAAGCTTCGCCTCAGGCCCCGAGGGCCGGTAGAGAGCGAGCACATCTCCGTGCAATACGTCACCGCCGGATTTGGTAACGATGTTCACAACGCTGCCTGTCCCCCAACCGTACTCGGCGGAGAATGCGTTGGTCAGCACCGTCATCTCTTCCACAGCGTCCTTGGGAATGTTGGTAAAGATCGTTTGCCTGCCCCAGCCATCGTTGCCGTTGGCCCCATCGATTTCAAACCAGGTCTGGCGGCGTCCCGCGCCGTTGGTGGTAAATAGCTCCTGGTTCATGAACACGTCCCCTTGATTGATCGCCGGCCGGTTCGCCGAATCCAACAGCGGCAAAAAGGTAATGCGGCGATTCAACGCCGGTGTTTCGTCGATCTGTAAAGCGCTCAACCGGTCGCCTAGTTGCGGTTGGTCGAGGCGCACATCGTAGGCAGAGCCTTCGACCGTCACACTTGTCTTGTCGGACTCCACATTCAGCGTGATCGTCACATTGGCGGCGCTGCCGCCTGCAAGCGAGACGTCTTTCACCGTCGCGGCAGCAAAGCCGCTTTTCTCGCTTCGCAGCTCATACGTTCCAGCAACCGGAAGCCCGCTAAGAGTGAAATTGCCCTTAGCGTCTGTGAGGGTCGAACGGGTCAACCCGGTGAGGCTGTTGGTCGCCTGCACGGCTGCCCCCGATATCGCCGCATGGGTGATGTCCTGCATCTGCCCGTGCAGTATTGCTGTATCCGGAGTCTGCGCCTGTAGCGAGCAGGCGATCAAGGTTGCTATCGCCAACCCGCCGAAAACTGTTCTTAAACTCGTCATCAAGTCTCATCCTCGCCTGAAGCTTCGTTACCAGTTTAAGGCGGGAAATTTCGCTCACTCTGTATCCGAACTAGTCGTCGTCGCCGTACTCGATCTGGTCTTCCACATCGTGGTCGATGATGTGGGTATCAAGCGTAAGCAGGGGCAGATTCTTTTGGAGCAGCATCTCGTTCAGCGCCTTCACGTCGTTCTTCTTTACCGCGTCCCACTGCTGTAGAAGGTCTTCAATCGGCTTTCCCGCTTCTTCTGCGGCTTCGACCTGGGTGGTGGTTGGCGCTTCGTCAGCCGCCTGGATTTCGTGTTCCAGACGCGCGAGTTGCGTCCGTGCCGAACCCAGGGTGGGAGCCCTCGGAGGCCCGCCACGGCGTCCGCCGCCACGCTCCTCGCCTCGCTCCACTCCGATGATTGCTTCCAGCTTGCTTTCGAGGTTGGCCGACGCGCCGCCCGGTCCCTTATAGTTGTCGGCCTTCATCTGATCGCGCAGAACGGTTGCTTCATGGATCGCCGTCGTCGCCAGCATCATCCGGTCATACATTGTTTTCGAGACAGCAAACTGCTTCTCTAAATCTGCCTGCGATGTCTTGACGCGCGGGTCGAGGACCACCTTCATTGTTGTAGTGAAGGTCTTACCGCCCGCAACCATCTTTATGGTGTACTCGCCAGGCATCACCCATGGAGAAGATGAGACAGCGGGCGTATTGTGAGGAACGGCCTGCCCAGCATCGGGGCCGGTAGACATTCCTGGAACAGCGGCGTAGTGCAGGTCCCAAAGGAAGCGGTGATGGCCCGGGGTTGTCTCGACCACGCGTGGCTTCTGCGCCCACAAGACGGGATCGGGATAGCGCGGGTCGAGCGGAGGGACCGGATCGGCGCTGCTGAACTTGCTCACCGTCTCACCCTTGCTGTCCAGCACTGCGAGCGTCACGACACCTGAGAAGTGCGGCCCAAGGTAGTAGTCGATCATCGCGCCATCCGGCGGGTTTTCTCCGGTTGCCATTTCCGGCGGCCACGGCGTTGGCGGATTCATATCGTTCCGAACCCGAATGGCTGTCTGCGGGGTGTAGAGGTGGGCATTTTCGGCGGCGAGCTTTTCGCTGTACTGTCGCAGAGGCGTTACGTTGTCGAGAATCAAATAGCCGCGGCCATGTGTCGCCGCTACGAGGTCGTCGTCCTTCACTTCCAGATCGCGGACCGAGACGGCGGCCATATTCAGGCGCAGCGAGTGCCAGTGGTCGCCATCGTCGAACGAGACATACACCTGTGTCTCGGTTCCTGCGTAGAGCAGGCCTTTGCGCTTCGGGTCCTCGCGAATTGCGCTGGTCGCAGCTCCGTCGGGGATGCCGTTGTCGATCTCCTTCCACGTCTTGCCGCCATCATGCGTGCGGAAGAGATGTGGGCGCATGTCGTCGAGCCGCAGCGTGTTGACGGCCGCGTAATCGGTGAGCTTGTCGAAGTGGCCCGCATCCATATTGAAGACCTTCCAGAAGGGCTTCATCACCGGTGGCGTCACGTCGGACCAGTTCGCTCCGCCGTCGCTGGTTGTCCAGATGAGACCGTCGTCGGTGCCGGCCCAGATGCGGTTGACGTCCAGAGGCGAGAGTCCAAGCGCGTAGATCACGCCGCGACGGGTAGCACTCGCCGCCGGAGTGCTCTTATAGATGCCGACGATGTCAGGTAGATCGTAGGTCGCACGGCTCAGGTCCGGACTGATTTCCTTCCAGTCCAGGCCGCCGTTTTTCGTCAGCCACAGAGTATTGGTCGCGAAGTACAGGTTATGCGGATCGGCCGTCGAAAATTGCAGCGGCTCGGTGCGCAGAGCGCGATAGCCGCGCAGGGCCTTTGGTTCAACGTCCTGAATCTGTCCCGTCTTGCGGTTGTACTTTGTTACCTTGCCGCCGTAGACGATATCGGGGTCGAGCGGATCGGGGGCAGCATAGCCGTACTCTTCGATGCCGACCGGGTGCCAGTCATGGAAGGTGATGCGGCCATCGTTGCTGCGGCTATCCACGCAGGCGCTGCCGGAGTCTTGCTGCCCTCCGCAGACGCGATACGGAAACGCATTGTCTACGGTCGCGTGATACATCTGAGCGGTTGGCTGGTTGTACCACTGTGTCCAACTCTCGCCGCGGTTCATGCTGACGATGGCGCCCTGGTCGCTCACCAGCGCGATGATGTCGGTGTTGTTGGGATTGATGTAGACGTTCTGATAGTCGTCGCCGCCCGGAGAGCCGCGCAAACCGAACCAAGTCTTGCCGGCATCGGTCGAGCGCCAGGCAACGACGCTGGCGACGATGATGGTGTTCGGGTCTTTCGGGTCGACGCGCGGTACCGGGACGTCGCCGCCGCCGATGCGCGCCTCGGGCCGCGTGTCGTTGACGGGCGCGTGAACCCAGGTCTTGCCGCCATCGTCAG
>Ga0209483_1000399_pt1 | contig 38739 bp, 35 predicted proteins | sample NGEPerA_FD_184508 | JGI IMG/M metagenome (GOLD analysis project Ga0209483, IMG submission 184508) | Arctic peat soil microbial communities from the Barrow Environmental Observatory site, Barrow, Alaska, USA - NGEE PermafrostL2-A... | ecosystem: Environmental > Terrestrial > Soil > Wetlands >...
CGACTACATCGAGATGTTCTATAATCCGCAACGCAAACATGTTAGAAACGGAATGCTGTCGCCAATCAAATTTGAAGCTCAGCAAAAAATGAACCCGCAAGGTGTCTAGTAAACTCGGGGCTATTCATACAGCACTTGCGGATGTTGTGAGCATCGCCACGGTGATGAAAGCTGCTGCCATGAATTTGAACGTTTTCATAATTGTTTCTTCTGTTGTGGGTTGTCAGGAAGTGGCCCGGGCGACGAGAACCGTATCAACATATTGGTGCATGGTGATGATCTTGCCGTCTCTTAAAGTGTAGAGATGGGCGAAGGGCGCAGTCATCGCCTTGCCGGTTGCGACAAATGTTCCCGAATAAACACCGAAGGCGGCAACTTTGTCGCCGTCTTCGAGGTAGGTGTGAACCTCAGCCTTATAGCCAATCCATTCGGAGCCAAGGCGGTGGAAGACGCCTGCGATAATCGCTTCTGCTCCCACATAGGTGCCCGCATAGGGGAAGCCTTCGGCTTCCGTCCATGACGCGTCGGGAGCCAGAGCGGCCAACAGATTGCGGCCGTTATCTTCCGACTTACCTTCGTAAGTAGCGCGGATCAGTTTGAGGTTGGCACCCATCTTAGCCCCACTTCATCTCGCCTTTGGCGACCTTGGAACCGATATCGAGTGCCACGCCCATGCCCAGACCCGGGAAGCGAGCTTCCATAGCGGCTTTGAGGGCAGATGCGTCCTTGGCCTTCGCCAATTCTTCTTCGAATGCCAGCAAGTAGGTTTTGGTATGGGCAACGCCGGACAGATCTGTGGCAGCTTCAGGCACCAGATGACCGGGCACGACAACGGCTGGCTTGCGGGCCGCAATCTTGTCGAGATTGGCAATCCACGCCGCACGCGATTCCTTGGTCTGTGTGTCGGCTGTCCACACATAGACGCCCGAGAAAATCATAACTCCCCCGAACACCGCGCCGATGGAGGGCACCCAAAGATAGCGACGGTTTGCCAGCCCCTGAGCTGCGACGATTTCAACCGTTTCGCCATCGATAGTAAGAGAGGGTCCGTCAAATGCTTCAGGCATAACAATATCGGCTAAAGTTTGCGGACCATTTTCCTTGAGCTGAGGGCCCCAGGCTGCCAACTTCTTTTCAACATTGGCCTTGATCGCAGCAATTGTTTCCGTTGCCGCAATTACCTTGGCAGCAGGAAAAGCCTCGCACACTGGTTTGAGGCCGAAGTAATAGTCTGGGTCTGACTGGCTGATGTAGAATGTGGTCAGCCTCTTGCCCGAAGCCTTGATCGCCTCGGCCAATGCACGACCATCGGAATAGGTAAATCCGCCGTCGATCAAAATGGCTTCGCTCGGCCCGACAAGTAAAACCGGTGCGCGAAAGAAACCATTTTGTCCCGCTGGAAAGTGTTTCCAACTGAGTTTTGAATCTGCTGCATTCTTCATCATTTTCTCCATACAAAAGTGGCTAATGGCTCTCAGATAGTCGCACTTGCTCAAGTATTAAATACTAAACAATTATACAATCTGTTAGTTTTAAGCTAACAATGGAGAACGGAGGTCCGCATGAAACCTGTCAATCTGAATAGACTTACCTATTTCAAAGCAGTGGCGGATTCCGGCTCCTTTACGAAGGCCGCAGAATCGCTGGGCATCACAAAAGGGGTGATCAGCCAACAAGTCACCAAACTTGAAGCAGAGCTAAAAACCAGCTTGTTTCATCGCTCGACACGCCGGGTTGAAGTCACCGACACTGGCAAGCTGCTCCTCGCGCGGTGCGCTTCCATAATGCGGGAAGCTGAAGATGCCTTTCGCGAATTGGCACAGGCTAACGAACAGCCAACGGGTCTGCTGAGAATTTCGGCACCCAATGACTATGGAACAAGCGTGGTTGCTTCGGCCGCTGTCCGGTTTCACCAGAAGTACCCGGACTGTGTGGTTGAACTCGTCCTCTCCGATTCTCGCGTCGACCTCATCGCCAGTCAAATTGATCTTTCCATCCGCGTGGGCTGGTTGACCGACTCCAGCCTCAAAGCGCGTCGCATCGGCTCTTTCAAACAATTGTTGGTCGCGGCGTCTCAAGTTGTTGCAATAACCAATCTGATGAAACCAGCAGACATCGAGAGCCTGCCCTTCATCGCAAATGGGGCACTAGCGGAACCGCTGGTTTGGCAGTTCACTTTGAACGAACGCAAAAATCAAACGATACGCATGAAGGCCACATTGAACATCAACACCACCCCCGCTGTTTTGCAGGCCACGTTGGCTGGCGGCGGATTGTCCGTTCTGCCTGATTATCTCGTAAAAGAACAAATCAATGAGGGACGGTTAGTCCATGTCCTGCCCACCTGGTCACTGCCGGTTGGTGGGATATATGCTGTTTATCCGCCTTCCCACTTCCGCTCGCCTAAGGTCACAAAATTCCTGGAAGTATTGCAGGAGAAAGCTACTTGATCATTTCATTTGGGAGAGGTCGATTTTCATCACGCGAATTCAAGCATACGACATCGCCGAGCGCACACGCAGCGCTTACGGCGTCTTTTAAGTCCTTTATTTAATTGAAATGTCGTTCCATTCCATCATGGGCGCAATAGAAAACGTTTTGCCGAATAAACTGCATTTTTTTGTGCATCGGTTTCTGGCCCAGCCAAAATACAAATTGTGGAGAGCCTTTTGACGCTCGACTGTTTTGGTGCTTAGCTAAGTTATAGATGCCTTGAAGGCTCGAGGCAGGGAGTATCTCAAAATGAAAACATATCGCTTAATTTCTACGGCATTTTTATTGGGAACAGTTTTAGTTGGAGCGGCCCAAGCCAAAACTTTGGTCTATTGCTCCGAAGGTTCGCCTGAAAATTTTACGCCTGCTATCAACACCACTGGCACCAGCTTTGATGCAGCGCGGCCGGTTTATGACAAGCTCGTGGAATTCACCCCCGGCACCACGCAAACCCAGCCCGGACTTGCCGAGAAGACCGATGTTTCTGCAGATGGTTTAACCCTCACTTTTCATCTGCGCAAAGGTGTGAAATTCCATTCTGGTGTGAACGGCTTTACACCAACGCGTGATTTTAATGCCGATGACGTTTTGTGGTCTTTTGCCCGTCAATCGGATGATAAAAATCCGTGGCATAAAGTGTCGGGCGGCAGCTTTGACTATTTCAGCGACATGGGTATGCCCGATTTGATCGACAGCATTTCCAAAACTGATGACAACACGGTGGTCATGAAACTGAAACAACCCAACGCGCCAATCCTTGCCAATTTGGCGATGGATTTTGCCACCATTCAATCGGCTGAATATGCCGACTTTTTGATGAAGAAGGGAACGCCAGAACAGTTTGACCAACTGCCTGTGGGCACTGGCCCGTTCTCATTTGTGGATTATCAAAAAGACTCGGTCATTCGCTATAAGGCAAACCCAGATTATTTCGGTGGTAAGCCTAAGGTGGATGATCTGGTCTTTGCCATCACACCGGATGCTTCTGCGCGTTATGCCAAACTGAAAGCTGGCGAATGCCAAGTGATGATAGCGCCGAATCCTGCCGATATTCCGGCAATGATGAAGGATGATAGTATCAACCTTATCCAACAAGCTGGCCTCAACATTGGCTATCTGTCGATGAATACCCAAAAACCACCATTTGATAAGCCGGAAGTGCGCAAAGCCATTGCCATGGCGATTGATCGTGGGGCGATCTTGAAGGAAGTCTATCAGGGTGCTGGCCAACAAGCCAAGAACCCAATTCCACCTACGATGTGGTCTTATGATAAAGATGCAGTCGACATTCCGTATGATCCTGCTGCTGCCAAGGCCGCGCTGGAAAAGGCTGGTGTGAAAGACCTGCAGACGGATCTGTGGTGGATGCCAGTGCAACGCCCTTACAATCCGAATGCCAAGCGTATGGCTGAAATGATGCAAGCTGATCTTGAAAAGGTCGGTATTCACGCCAAACTCGTATCATACGAATGGGGTGAATATCGCAAGCGCGCGCAAGCGGGCGAAGATCAAATGGCACTCTTGGGATGGACTGGCGACAATGGCGATCCAGACAATTTTCTTGCCGTGCTTTTGGGCTGCGGTAAGGACGGAAAACCTAACAGCAATAACATCCCAAAATGGTGTGACGCGAAATTCCAAGATGATGTGAACAAAGCTGTCACATTGGTGGATCAGGGTGAGCGCAGCAAACTTTATGTGGATGCGCAAAAGATTGTTGATGCACAAGTGCCGTGGGTCAACATTGCACATTCAACTGTGTTTGAACCAGTGAGCAAGAAAGTGACGGGTTATAAGGTCTCGCCACTGGGCGCACATGAGTTCGAAAACGTGGATGTGACCGAATAATAATTTAGAAAACATTCGCCTTCCCCGCGCTTATGGGGAAGGCGGATAATTCTCATGCTCCGCTTTCTCATCAAACGCCTGTTGCTGACGATCCCCACTTTCGTTGCATTGATGTTTGTGACCTTCATAATGCTGCGTCTTGTGCCGGGTGATCCAATCGAGGTGCGCCGTGGTGAACGAGGTATTGATCCAGTGCGACTTGCACAGCTGCGTCATGAAATGGGTTTGGATCGACCCGTGTGGAAGCAGTTCCTTGATTATGCTTCAGGCATTTTGCATGGTGATTTTGGCACATCGATTGTATCGAAAACGCCTATCACCCATGAGTTCTTAACTTTGTTTCCTGCCACTTTGGAACTCTCACTTTGCGCCGGCCTATTGGCAATTTTGTTAGGTGTTCCGGCTGGCGCCTTCGCCGCTGTTAATCGCGGCAAGTTTTTTGATCAGACATTGATGGCCACTGCGCTGACAGGCTATTCGATGCCGATATTTTGGTGGGGCTTGGTTCTCATCCTTTTCTTCTCCAACACACTGCATCTCACGCCGGTTTCTGGCCGCGTGGATTTGGTGAAGTTCTATTATCCCCAACACACTGGGCTGCTGCTTTTCGACAGTCTTATATGGGGCCCCAAAGGCGCATTCCTTGACGTCGTGCGCCATCTTATATTGCCTACAGTCGTGCTTGCCACTTTGCCCCTAGCGGTGGTGGCGCGCATGACACGGTCATCTATGCTTGAAGTTTTGGAAGAAGATTATGTGAGAACTGCCAAAGCCAAAGGTCTGTCGCCCTTCCGCATCATCGGCCTTCATGCTCTGCGCAACGCTTTCATTCCGGTAATTACTGCAATCGCCCTGCAAATAGGCTCCTTATTGGCTGGCGCTGTGCAAACCGAAACAATTTTTTCATGGCCCGGTGTAGGCCATTGGCTGATCAGCTCTATTAGCAGGCGTGATTATCCCGCTTTGCAAGGTGGCATTATGTTGATCGCGGTTGTGGTCATCAGCGTCAATCTCCTGCTTGAACTTACGCTTGGCATCATCAATCCAAGGCTGCGACATGACCGGTGAAACAGTGACACCTGAAGTGGTCCAACGCGCACCGCCAACCCCAGTTGCCGCCTTTTGGCGTGCGTTCAGTGAAAATCGTGGTGCTGTAGTCGGTCTCATTGTTGTGTGCTTGATTGTGCTGTCGGGCGTTTTTGCGCCACTGCTCACGAGTTACAATCCCTTGGAGCAGTACCGCGATGCCGTAAAGCTGCCACCCATATGGGCCGAAGGAGGCAGTTGGTCGCATGTGCTTGGAACTGATCCCTTGGGCCGCGACATGTGGGCAAGGCTAATCTTTGGCTCACGGCTGTCAATCTTTATTGGCCTTTCGGTAATGCTCGTCTCTACCGTGATTGGCGTTGCCCTTGGGCTTATAGCGGCACGCGTTGGCGGTCTGCTCGACACAATTATCCTGCGCTTGATGGATTTGATCATGTCCATTCCCGATTTGGTTTTCGCCATTATGATCATTGCCGTGATCGGCCCAAATCTTGTGAACACGATTGTCGCCATCACATTCGTGTTTTTGCCACGCTATGTTTTGTTGGTGCGATCAGCAGCGCGTGTTGAACTCACCAAAGATTACGTGACAGCGGCCAAAGTCTCAGGCCTTCGCCCTCTACGTTTAATGCTAACGACCGTGCTTCCGAATTGTGTGGCACCGCTCATGGTGCAAGCTGCGCTTGGCGTATCAGATGCAATCCTCGAAGCCGCGGGCCTTGGCTTTTTGGGCTTGGGCGCACAGCCCCCAGCTCCCGAATGGGGCTCCATGCTGGCCGATGCGAGAGACCTTATTACGTCTGCTCCCTGGGTTATGGCCATGCCTGGCCTTGCTATTCTCATCACTGTGCTTGCCATTAACCTCATGGGTGATGGCCTGCGCGATGCGCTTGATCCACGCTTGAGGCGGAGCTGAAGAATGGCGCTGCTCACCATCAAGAATCTAACAGTAGAATTTAAAACTGGCGGTGGCATGTTCCGCGCAGTTGACCGTGTGTCTCTAGAAGTCAACAGCGGCGAAGTTTTGGCTGTCGTTGGCGAGAGCGGCTCCGGCAAATCTGTCGCAATGTTGGCGGTGATGGGCCTATTGCCGTGGACAGCGCAAGTCACCGCAGATGTCGTTGAGTTTGAGGGCAGGGATTTACTCAGTCCTTCGCCCAAAGAGCGCCGCGCGATTAACGGCAAAGAGATCGCGATGATTTTCCAAGAACCGATGACCAGTCTCAACCCATGTTTCACCGTGGGTTGGCAAATTACTGAAACATTACGCACACATGAGGGCATGAACCACAGTGAAGCACGCATCCGCGCCGTGCAATTGATGGAAGAAGTGGGAATTCCTGCCGCTGGCCAGCGCATGCGCTCATTTCCACACCAGTTCTCGGGCGGCATGGCGCAACGCGTAATGATTGCCATGGCTTTGGCTTGTCGCCCGAAATTGCTGATTGCAGATGAGCCAACAACGGCTTTGGATGTAACCATCCAGGCACAAATCTTAGACTTGCTGTCACGCCTACAAAAAGAACGCGGCATGGGCCTCGTGCTCATCACCCATTCAATGGGAGTTGTGGCTGAAATGGCTGACCGTGTTTGTGTGCAATATGCGGGTCAAAAAGTTGAAGAACAAGCCGTGCGGCCGCTTTTTGCAAAACCGCGCCACCCTTATACGGCAGCCTTGCTTTCGGCTTTGCCAGAACGTGCGACAACCCAGACTTTGACAGCCATCAAAGGCGTGGTGCCGGGCCAGTTTGATCGGCCACGCGGATGTCTGTTCAATCCGCGTTGCGACTTTGCCACTGATCTTTGCCGTACGCAGGAACCTACCATGAATAATGGTGTGCTGTGTCACTATCCCTTGGGGGGCAAATAATGTCTCTCCTCGAAGCCACAAATTTGCAACGCCATTACAGTGTGTCGCGCGGCGCGTTTTCAAAGCCTGCTAGTTTGCATGCGGTCGATGGCGCCAGCTTCACGCTAGAGAAAGGTAAGACACTGGCAGTGGTTGGTGAAAGCGGTTGTGGTAAATCCACATTGGCGCGAATGATCACCATGATTGAGCCGCCGACGTCCGGCGAACTCACAATTGCTGGCAGCAGAGTGGATGGCGCATCAGCCCAAACTTTACGTGCGCTTCGCCCCAAAGTTCAGATGGTGTTTCAAAACCCCTATGGCTCACTCAATCCGCGCCAAAAAATCGGCGCGATTTTGGAAGAGCCGTTGGCGGTAAATACTGCGCTCGGCAAAACTGAACGTAGTGAAAAAGCCCGCGCCATGATGACGGCGGTAGGTTTGCGTCCCGAGCATTATGATCGCTATCCGCATATGTTTTCCGGCGGCCAACGACAGCGCATCGCCATAGCCCGCGCACTGATGTTGGAACCCGAATTGGTGGTGCTCGATGAGCCAGTTTCAGCGCTTGATATTTCAATTCAGGCTCAAGTTTTGAACTTGTTGGCTGAACTGCAAAGTGAATTCAATCTCGCGTATCTTTTTATCAGTCATGACCTCACGGTGGTGCGTCATATCGCCGATGAAGTGATGGTGATGTATCTTGGGAAAGTTGTAGAACATGGGCCAGTTGACGATGTGTTCAGCGCACCGTTGCACCCTTATACAAGGGCACTCCTCTCGGCCACACCGATTGCTGATCCTCTGGCCAAGCGCAACCGCACGGCGCTGAAAGGTGAAATACCTTCACCCCTCAATCCTCCAACTGGGTGTCCGTTTCATCCACGATGCCCAATAGCAATTGCAGAATGTACATCGCGCGTTCCAATCCAACGCGAGATTCGCAATCGCATAGTGGCGTGCCATCTAGCGTCATGATGTTTGGCCCGCCTACGAGATGTGTACCTATGCTGACAAGACCTGAAGCATTTTCACATTGGCAGAAGGGTTCGGCTTTTTTATCCACGCGATGAAATCAACAACGCGGCGATCAAGCTTCAGGCGGTGGTTTTGCGCAATGTCACTGAGCCTATGATTGAGAAATGGATTCTCAAAGCGTTCCAATGTTGCCGCAACATAAGTTGTCGCGGCTTCCGCCATGCCATAGCCGGCGAAACCCGGAATAACTTCTTCGCGATAAAGATCAGTGAGCCGTTTTTTGATTGCTGAGTCACTGAGAATTTCCCGTACGGTTTCATTGGCGGGGCGATTTTCTGAGCGCCAAATTTCAGCCAAGAAACTATGACCAAGATTGAGGATATGAAGTTTGAGACGCAGAAATGGCTCAAGATCGTCTGTCTCAATAACGGCCGGATGGGTGAATGGTATTTTGTAAGAGGCTTCGCGTTTAATAGCCCACAGCGCATAAGGCTCGGCTATAGCACCCACCGGGTCAATTGCTTCGGACACGATGCGGTCAACAAGTGTATCACAAAGGGTGACTTTGGTTGACAACCATATATTGAACCCAGAATCCAATTTCCATTTGTCGGCAAGCCCAACTAAAATCTTGCGAAGAACCTTGCCGTTTTCGGAAATTAATTCGCATGGCAAAATCAACAGAGGCTTGCCGCCAGCCAGATACCGCGCGTGAAGCAAGCTTAGAAGTTTCGCAGGGAAACTTGCCGGCACCTGATTATCACTTGGAGCACCAATTTCGTCTTCGGCCGCAACGGCATAACCGCTCTCACCAACGTTCGAAATCACCACCTCTGCTTCATTGGCGAAAACTTCGTTCAATTTCTGCCAATCGCGATCCGCAATTAGGCCGCCATCGATACTTTTGACCGTAAGAGTGTTATTGACAGTCTTGTTATCAATAATGCCGCGAATGATGACAGGGTAGCCTGCTTTATCCCCAAACGCCGATACTCTACCGGATCTTTCCGTTCCTCGCGTTGTTTTGACAACTGTAATTGGCCCAATATCTTGGCCAGCAACGCGCGCTTCGTGAATGAATAAATCGGCATGGGCCTGCAAAAAACGGCTCGTGCCAAATTGTATAATCCGCCTAGTCATTTCCAGAAATTTCAACCAATGCCTTGATCAAACCATTCTTGTTGGATGACCAGAACGGAAGATCACTAACAACTTTATTAAGTGTTGTGCGATGAGTGAGAAGTTTTTGGATCGGTACTTTCTTAGATTTGATCGCCGCTATAACATTGTCAAAATCTATGGCAGTGGCATTTCGGCTGCCCATCAAAGTCATTTCACGCTTGTGAAATTCTGAATCTGAAAATGTGATGTCGCCCTTGATAAGACCCACGAAAACATAGGTGCCGCCATGAGCCACATAAGCAAAGCTTTGCTCCATCGATGCCCTGTTCCCAGTTGCATCAAACACTGCATCAAAGCCGTCACCGTCTGAAGCTTGCATGATCGCGGCAGAAGCGTTGGCACCAACGATCACTGTATTGGTAATCCCTGTTGCAGCACTTGCCAATGACAGCCGATCTTTGTCACGATCAACCAAGGTAACCTTGGCACCCGCAATTTGCGCAAATATTGCGGCACCCAAGCCAATAGGCCCAGCCCCAACGACTAGTGCTTTTGCACCGTTACTTACACCAGAGCGCCTCACAGCATGAGCGCCAATTGCCAAAAATTCTACGGTTGCCGCTTCATCGAGTGTCAGCCCGTCGGCCAAAATGAGGTTGCGTTCCGGCAAGCTTATAAATTCAGACATGCCGCCATCGCGGTGAACGCCAAGAACTGCGATGTTCATGCAACAATTCGGTTTGCCGATCTTGCATGCATGGCAGGTGCCGCAGGCAATATATGGATTGATCACCACCTGTTGGCCAATTTGAAATCGGCTTGAGGTTGACGTTTCAACAACCGTGGCAGAAAGCTCGTGGCCAATCACTCGGGGATAATTCAGAAACGGCTGCTGGCCTTCGTAGATATGATAGTCTGTGCCACAAATGCCCACCCGCTCAATTTTGAGCAGCACCTCACCCTGAGCGCGAGTTGCAATAGGCCTTGATTCAACGGCAATGGCATGGGGTGCAAGACAAACAACGGCTTTCATGATCGCTGTCGATTTATCTCCACTCATGTCAAACCCTCCAGCGCCCCACAAGGGAACGATATTTTGTCGATCAATCTCAAGCGCCACATAAGCATTTTGGGTTAGAGCCCGCTGTGTCGCTTTTTCTGCAGATTGTCTAAGTAGACAACCAGCGCAATCAGCAAGCCTTCCAGCACCATTTCCCAGAAGGGATCGACATCAAGAAGTACTGCACCGTTGGCCATTGTTTCGAAAAGAACTGCACCAGCGACAGCTCCCAGAACCGTGCCTCTGCCGCCAAACAAGCTGGCACCGCCAACGACGGCTGCGGCAATTGCTTGAAGCTCGTAGGCATTGGCCATTGACGGAGATGCGATACTCAAGCGCGACACGAGAAGAATACCTCCCAAAGTCGCCAACCCGGAACTCAATACATAGGCAACCATCGTCATTCTGAAAACTGGAATGCCCTGCCTGCGTGCGGCTTCACTGTTGGAGCCAATCGCATAAAGATATCGTCCTGTACGCGTGTATGTGAGGAGATAGTGAACACAAATGCCAACGGCAATCATCGCGAGGAACAGGTTTGGAACGCCGAACAGTGTTCCGCTTGCAAAGAGTTTAATGCCAGGGGGCAATCCGCCTATCGTCATGCCACCGGCGACGAGCAGTGCAAAACCCCGGTAAACCTGAAGTCCCGCCAGCGTCACGATAAAGGCGGGGATACCCAATTTTCCAACCGCCAGCGCGTTCAACGCGCCAACGAACACGCCAGCGAAAAGAGTCAGCACAATGGAAAGAGGTATGCCGAATCCATGCGATAAAAGTTGGGCCACAATAACACCGCAAAAGGCGGCCACCGATCCCACCGAAAGATCGATTCCGGCGATGATGATCGTACACAACACGCCAATGGCGATGATGGCGGCAATGGAAACCTGCCGCATCATGTTGGTTATGTTACCTTCAGTCAGAAAATTGGGTGCAGCCAGGGAGAGTATGACCCATAGTATAACAGTGAATGCCACTACATATGTTTCTACTGGCAAACGCTGGAACAGCGCACTCAAAGAAAAGTTTTTCATAAATCCATATCTCCGTCACAAACTGCCAATGGCAGATGTCAACAATCAAAACCGAGGCGAATAAAGTTCGCCTCGGTTCGATTAGTCATTCAAGCCTAGTTGCCAGTGAAAGGAGTCGTTTTGTACTTGGTTACGTCCATTAGACCCGCAAATGCCGGATCGGTCATATTTTTCTTGGTCACAGCGTGAACGCCAGTGTCAACGTTCTTAGGCAGGCGAACGCCCTTTGAGGCGGCATAACCATCAAACACGCCAGCATAGCCCATCATAAATGGATCTTGGAGGATGAGAGCGTAAATTGAACCATCATTCAGATGATCAACTTCGCCCTTGTCGGCATCGAATGCCACGAGGCACAGCTTATCGCCCAACTTCTTCTCGGCAATCGATGCTCCTGCACCCGTTCCCATTTGGGCATTGTCGGCAAAAATACCAACGATATCACTATCCTTCGTCAGCATGTCAGCTGTAAAATTCATTCCTTCGGCTTCTTCATTGTTGCCAACGCGGTTGCCCAAAAGTTTGAGATCAGGATAAGCGGCAACACCTGTTTTGAAACCTTTGTCGCGTGAATCGAGAGATTCGTTGCCAGCCATTGCCGTAATGAACGCTACTTTGCCGGCGACTTTGCCTGTGCGTTCCTTGATGCAGGTCGCCATGGCATCAGCAGCGGCCTTGCCACCAGCCACGTTGTCGGTGGTCAGGAATGAGGCGTACTGATCAGTCTTAGCACCTGAATCGATCATGATAACAGGAATGCCAGCCTTCGTAACGGCCGCAACTGGGTCGCCCAAAGCTTCAAAAATGGTTGGTGAAATAACTATTGCAGCTGGCTTCTTGCCTGCTGCGCCTTCGAGAACGGCGATTTGGCCAGCAGCGTCATCCTTTGGCGTGCCGAGTTCTTCAACCTTAACGCCAAGTACTTTGCCAGCTGCTTCGGCACCCTTGAACACAACCTGCCAATATTCTGAAGTGGTTGCCTTAACGATCACTGCGATGGAGTCTTCTGCACGAGCTTGTGGAGCAGCCATAAGTGCCATTGTAGCAACTGATGCTGCGAGTGTAATTTTCCTGAACATTTCAACGTCTCCCTAAATTTTGTTGTGCCGTCAAGCGGCGATTTCTTTGTCCTTGTAACCAGTCATGTATTTAATCAACTTCTCCTGTGTTGTTTCTCCTGCTGTTGTTATGTGAACGATGGTGCCGCGAAACATCACGGCAATTCTGTCGGCAACTTCGAGAATCTCGACTAAGTTATGGCCAATATAAATGACCGCAGCCCCGGATGCCGCAAGCTCACGCGCATACTTGATCACATTTTCGCGCTCCATCACTGCCAGAGCAGCGGTGGGTTCATCCATGATGACGACCTTGGCTTTCCAGTAAATAGCGCGCGCGATTGCAACGGCTTGGCGTTGGCCGCCAGAGAGACGTGCAACAGTTTTTGATTTTGCTGGAATATGGCTTTTGATGCGGTCGAGAAGCGAAGTTGTTTCGTTGCGGATAGAGCGCTCATCAACATAAGGAAGAACGCCGAAAAGCCGACGCACAGGTTCTCTACCAAGAAAAATATTTGCACCAACGGTAAGATCATCAGCAAGGGCCAAATCCTGATAAACAGTTTCAATTCCGCGCTCGCGCATTTGCCGCGGCGAAAGGGAGCTTATATTTTCGCCATTGAGGCAGATTTCACCAGAGTCCGGGCGGTAAACCCCAGAGATATGTTTAATGAGCGTCGTCTTGCCAGCGCCATTGTCACCAACCAACGCCAACACCTCACCAGGATTAACGTCAAGATCAACCCCGCGAAGCACCTCAACCGGGCCGAAACTTTTTCGAACATTCTGGATCGTTAGGACAGGTTTCATTAAGCTCCCTACATCGAAATAGTTGTTGTCTCTTTTCGATAAAAGACTGATATTGTCGCTCGGAGTCAAATTGTTTTTTATAACCAAAAATATAACATAAAGAACCGCGATGGTTTATTAATTCGAAAAAGAGGCCGCAATGCGTGGTGAAACAGTTTTCAAACGGACTTTTAACAAAACATTGGATTACCTGACTGCAAATGAAATTGGAAACACAATACCGTCTGAAAACGTCCTGACTGAAATTCTGAAGGCAAGTCGCACGACTGTAAGAAAAGTTCTTGAAGAACTTCAAGCTCGTAAAATTATAAAAGGCACAGCGGCAAAGAGAGTTATTGTTCGCCATGCAAAGCCCACAGAGTATTTTCCTGACAACGAAACTGTTGCGACCTCAGCGCAAGTTGAAAAGAAATTTATGGAGTGGATGTTACGCGGTGATCGCAAGGCCGGAGATATCGTAAATGGACTTGAGCTAACGCGCCAATTTGGAGTTTCAACCAGTGCAATTCGTGAATATCTAAATCGGTTCAGCCGATTTGGGCTTATTGAACGGCGCCCCAATTCAAGCTGGATTATTCGTGGATTCACCAAAGAGTTTGCGCTTGAGCTCTTCGAAGTGCGCGAACTGTTTGAAACCCGCTCAGCAATTGCCTTCACCAGTCAATCTGAAAGCTCACCAGCTTGGCAGAGTCTTAGAAAGTTAGAGAAAGAGCACAGGTCGCTTTTGAAAGAAATTTCAAACCGCTATCATGACTTTTCTGATCTTGATGATAGATTCCATCGCCTCATCAATAATGCATCAAACAACCGGTTTATAGTGGATTTTTACGACATTATTTCTCTGATCTTCCACTATCATTACCAGTGGAACAAGGCCAATGAGAAGCAACGCAATCGTACCGCAATTCTTGAACATCTTGACTATATTGAATCACTTTTGAGCCGTGATCCGCAACGCGTGCAACTGGCCTGCAAAAGCCATCTCAACTCCGCTCGAAAGACCCTGCTGTCATCCATTAATGTGCAAGCACTTACTCCTGACGAAGAACAACGATGAGCAAAAAAACTTTTGTTAGTGTTGGTGAGAGCATGGCGGAGTTACAGGCGGCCAATGACGGATTTTACCGACTTGGCTTTGCCGGCGATACATTGAATACAGCTTGGTATATGAGGGCTCTGACAGATACTTCAAATGTATCAGTAGATTATTTGACGTCGATTGGTACTGATCAGCTGTCACAAAAAATGCTGACGTTTCTCAACGCGAGTGGCATTGGAACGCGCTTTATTGGCGAGATTAAAGATCGAACGGTCGGTTTATATTTAATTACACTCACGGGCGCGGAGCGTAACTTCACCTATTGGCGCAGTGCTTCCGCCGCAAGGTTGCTCGCCGAAGACGAGAGGGCTTTGCGCTCTGCACTTGGGAAAGCTGACGTCATCTATTTTTCGGGTATAACGCTGGCAATTCTTTCGCCCAAGCATCGCAAGATATTTTTGGGGGTGCTGCGTGATATGAAGAAACGTGATGTGATGATCGCATTTGACACAAACACACGTCGCAGGCTTTGGCCATCCGATGCCGCGATGAAAAAGGCGATGATTGAAGCCTACAAAGTTTCAACACTTGCACTGCCAACTTTTGATGATGATCGTGCAGTATTTGGCGATGCCACTCCGGCTGAAACAATCAAACGAATCGCAGGTTATGGCGTGCGCGAGATTGTTGTGAAAGATGGTGAAAATCCCTGCTTTGTTTTGGCAAATGATAAGCTGGTTTCTGTGACACCTGAATCGGTAGCAGGTGTGGTCGATACAACCGGTGCTGGAGATAGTTTCAACGCGGGCTATATCGCAGCGCGGTTGGCCAAAAAAAGCCCTGAGCTAGCCGCAAAATTTGCCCACCGCGTGGCAGGGCGCGTTATTTGTGGGCGTGGAGCACTTCTCGATATGGCTGGATTTAACGATTTGGCGCTGAAATAGCACAAAGCAATTTGTTTATGCGAGTTCACTCAAAGCCATCGCCAAAACGATGATGACGCCTTTGGTGATAAGCTGAATGTCGAGCGTCACATTTAGAATGTTCATGCCGTTGTTTATGACGCCAAGAAAAATAACGCCCATGAGTGTTCTTCCTATTGAGCCGTTCCCGCCCATAAGGCTGGTTCCGCCCAGAACAATTGCTGCAATCACATCAAGTTCAGTGCCAAACTCGCCGTAAACTGCCGCCGAAGTATGTACTTGCGACGATTGCACGATCCCAGCCAGGGCCGCACCCATTCCAGACAATCCATAAATTGCTATTTTTGTTAGGCGAACGCGATGCCCACTGAGATAGGCTGCGCGCTCATTTTCGCCGATGCCTGCAACCATCAAACCAATGGGTGTTCGCTTTTGAACAAACATTACGGCACCCGCAAAGACGAGAAGTAGAATGATCGAGAATGAAATACCACCGATATGCCCAGTGCCGATAAACGTGAATGCGTCTTGATCGCGAATCAGGTGCCATTCGGGACCGCCCCAAATCAAAGCCAATCCCCGAACGATACTCAACATCGCAAGGGTGACTATGATCGGCGGCAATCCAAAAATGGAAATCAGTGTGCCATTTATCGTTCCAATCAAAATTCCAATTCCTAAGGCAGCCGCGATTGCTATGGGCAAACCTAGTCCCGCATCCATTGCGAAGAAGGCCGTAAGACCAGAGATAGCCAACACTGGCCCAACAGAAAGATCAACACCACCTGTCATGATCACAAAGGTCATGGCCACCGCCATAATACCAATCAAATTCATTTGGTGAATGATGCCAATGAGATTCTCTGGTTTGAGAAAGGCCGGTTCGGCAATCGAAAACATGATGACGATTAAAAAAATCGCCAGCGGCAACGCATAAGGAGCCAGCCTGCTCAACTTCGCCGATGATTTCAAATTCCAGAACGCAATCATTGGGGGGCACCTCCAATTTCGCCAATAATTTCAGACAGTGTGGTCTTGTCTGCATCATGGATTGCAACCAAACGACCAGACACCATCACGGCAATTCGGTCTGAGATGGTCATCACTTCTTCGAGATCTGATGACACGACCAAAATCGCTGCACCTTTGTCGCGCTCAGCGCGCAGAATGGCATAGATCTCTGCTTTGGCACCCACATCAACGCCGACAGTTGGTTCATCAAGCAGCAGAATTTTTGGTTTGAGATTGAGCCATTTTCCCAACAACACTTTCTGTTGGTTTCCGCCAGAGAGTAGCCGCACCGGTTTGATTGGGTCGGGTGGTTGGATGTTGAGATCAGTGATCATCTGGCCCGTGGCTGAATAAATTTCCTTGTGCTTCAACAAACCAAATTTGTGGGATTTACGCAGCGTTGCCATGACCAGATTGTTGCTGATCGAAAGGCCCAGCATGAGCCCTTCGCGGTGGCGGTCTTCGGTAACAAAACCCATGCCATTGCTAATCGCTTGCGTTGGAGATTTGAAGGAAATTACTTTGCCATCAACTTTCAATTCACCTGAATCAAATTTATCAGAGCCAAATAGTGTATGTAGAAATTCAGTGCGTTTGGAGCCGATAAGCCCGGTAATGCATAATATTTCACCGGCAAAAAGATCAAATGATACATCGCTAAACACGCCTCTTTTCGTCAGCCCATTCGCACTCAGCCGCACCTTGCCTGTTCCGCGGGCCATGCGTTTAAATTTGCCAGCCTGTGCGGAGTCATTTGCTAGCTTTTCACCAACCATGAGTTTCACAAGTGATGGCCGCGTAATATCAGCTACTTTACCCTCGCTGATAATGCGGCCATCGCGCATCACCGTAACCGTGTCACACACGGCAAAGATTTCGTCCAACATGTGGCTGATATAAACGATCGCCACTCCACTGGACTTTAGCGTGCGAATTGTCGCGTGCAATTTTGCAACGTCAGACGCTGCCAACCATCCCGTCGGCTCATCCATCAACAGAATGCGCGCGTTGAGGGCAAGCGCCTTGAGAATTTCAACTTCCTTTTGCTTCACAGTTGGAAGCGTTGAAACAAGTGCGTCAAGATCGATCTTAATAGCGTGGCGCTGCAAAAGTTCTTCGGCCGCGCGCCTCTGGCGTTTGCGGTCAAGTAAGCCAAAACGTTTGGTTGGCTGCCTCCCGAGAAAGATATTATCAAGCACCGTCATCGCTGGCGCTAGATTTGAATGCTGATAGATGCAGGCAATGCCGCTGTTGATCATTTCGGTTGGACTGCCAAGCACAAGTGCCTTGCCATCCACTTTGACGGTTCCGGTCGTTGGTGCTATGGCGCCCGTCAAAATTTTGATCAGCGTTGATTTTCCAGCACCGTTTGACCCAACGAGCGCGCGGATTTCACCCGCATTCACAGTGAAATTGGCATCAATCAATACCGCAAGACTGCCATAAGTCTTGCCCAGGCCCCGTGCTTCAATGAGGTGACCTGCATCCATCAGGTGTTCGCCCCCACATTCGCAGCAGCGCGACGTTGGCGCTGAACCACCAAATAGCGATCATAGCAAACGGCTGCCAGCAGAATTGCCCCAGTCAGAATCTGCTGCACATATTGTGAAGCACCGAGCAATGTCAGGCCAATCAACACCACGCCCAGCAGAAATGCGCCAATGACGGGGCCAAACATTGAGCCTATGCCGCCTTGCAAACTAACACCACCAATAACCGCAGCAGAGATTGCCGTGAGTTCCATGCCTGTGCCAAGCGCTTCCGTTGAAGTTGTGAGACGCGCAACCAGCACAAGTGCTGCAACCCCTGCACAAAATCCGGATATGGCATAAGTTAATATCGTAATTCTGCGCGTGTTTATTCCAGCCAACCTAGCTGCCTCTTGATTACCTCCAACGGTGTAAATATCGCGGCCGAGCTTGGTTGATAACAACAACACTTGGAATGTGATGAATATTGCAATCATCAAAAAGAATGAAAGGGGAAACCAGGGCAGGTGCACATAATCGGAAATGCCAAGTGCGCCGCCAATATCAAAATAAGTCTCGATGCCAACAATCCAAGGATCGGTAATTGGAGTTGTGGCAAGCTTCGGGATCAGTAGTCGCCCGGAGATCGCATAAACCACACCACGATAAGCGGCCAGCGTTGCCAAAGTTGCGATGAAGGGTTGAAGACGCAAATAGACAATCAGTATTCCATTTATCGCGCCGGCACTTGTTGCTGCAATCAGCACGAGTGGCAAAATCAGATAGCCCGGCACATGAAAAACCATCGTGAGATCGAAGGCAACCATTCCTGCAAGTGCAACCATGGCACCGATGGAAAGATCAATACCGCGCAACAAGATTGGGAAAGACTGCCCCATCGCAAGAATTGCAACGAAGGAAAATCCGGACATCAAATTTTCGAAGTTGCTCGTCGTCGCAAAGTTTGGTGCGAAGAGACAAAAGAGTCCCACTGTAACTGCAAAGAAAGCCAATAGTGCAATTGAGGCCGGACGGCGAAGCATGTGGGGCTCGATTGTTTTTAAAATTAAGAAAGTAGCCGCGACACGCTAATGTCGCGGCCCTAGATCTTGCATAGGATCAAGATTACCAACGTTGTGCGGGTGTAATTTGCCCCACAGTATCCTTTGTGGCAATCACATAAGGCATAAGCAAATGGCCCTGTTTTTTGAAAGCCGTGGCTGGCACCATGCCGGTCGCCAAAACCACTGCCGCAGAAGCAGCAAAACGACCTTGTTGGTGAACGTCAGTAAATTGAGTACCAGTCAATTCACCAGCGGCAATTGATTCCAAGGCGTCGGTTTCACCGTCATTACCAAAAATCACCAGCTTGCCAATCAAGCCTTTATCCTTGGCAACGTCCACCGCACCAAGCGCCATGGCGTCATTCACGCCATAAACACCACCGAGTTTTGGGTTAGCAGCAAGAATAGTTGACAACACGTCTTGGGCTTTCTTGCGTGACCATTCTGCCACTTGGTCGGCCACAATCTTGATTTCTGGATGGTGTTTTTTCAGGCCGTCCACGAAACCATTGGTGCGAAGGTCGCGAATAATAATGCCGGGAGGGGCATTGAGAATGGCCACATCGCCTTTGCCGCCCATCGCATCGCCCAGTGCTTTGGCAATATCCATAGCGCCAAAGTAATGGTTCATTTCCACATGGGCTGCGTGAGCTTCGGTAGCATCAATGTTCAAGGTGATCACTGAAATGCCGACCCGCTTGGCTTTCTGAATTGAAGGTGCCAGTGCTACGCTGTCAACAGGCTGCAGGAAGATCACTGAGTTGCCATCACTGATCAACGTATCCATGAGGCTGACCTGCACTTCCGCTTTGCCCTGACCATCGAGCAGTTTGTAGTCAACAATTTGCTGCGGAGTCAGAACGTCTTCAATACCCTTAGACCAAGCGGATGAAACTGTGTCCGTTGCGTATTTGATAAAGGCCATCTTCAATCGAGCATCATCGGCTGCGTTCGCTTTCTGAACGCCGAAAATGCCATTTGATGAATCACTGTTGCCGAATAGCCCCATTGCAGCTCCGCCAATTGCAGCAGAGCTGAGGGCTATGCCTTTTAGGAAATGGCGACGATCATTTGTAGAATTTTTGATTTCTTCAGTCATTGTATCCTCCATTTGGGTTTGAATTAACTTGGTAACACAGAGTTCGCGGGGCGGGTTGCTCCGCGAACGGCAGTAAAAACGGCATAGAGAGACTTAGTCGCCGTGATAAAGAGCCGGTTGTTTTTGGGGCCGCCAAAAGTGAGATTGGATACCGTTTCGGGAACATGGATGATGCCTAAGGGCGTTCCATCGGGCGCAAAGACTTCAACACCTTGTCCCGAACTCACCCATAGATTTCCAGAATCATCCAGGCGCAATCCGTCTGGCACGCCGTCCTGAATGGAAATAATTACTCTGCCGTCGCCAACCAGGAAATTGGCGCCGACAGAGTAAGCCATGATGTGGTGATGCCCGTCATCATCATGGGAACGCGAACTATCAGCCACATAAAGCGTTTGCTCATCTGACGAAAAAGCAAGGCCATTGGGCATACGCATGTTACGAATTTTGGCTTCGACAGCACCCGTTTTTGGAGAAACGCGGTAAACATAACAGCCCGCTTGTTCAACTTTGGAGCGCTTTCCCTCAAAGTCAGTCATGATGCCGTAAGATGGGTCAGTAAACCAAACTGCCCCATCGGATGCGACCACCACATCATTTGGCGAATTGAGCGGCTTTCCTTCGAATGCAGATGCCAACACCGTTCTTGTACCGTCATGTTCGATGCGAACCACCGAGCGGGTGAGGTGCTCGCAGCTTATAAGCCTTCCCTGCATATCGCGCGTGTTGCCATTGCTGTTATTGGAGTGGTGCGAATAGACTTTCACGCCAAGCCCAGGCACCCATTGCAACTGGCGATTATTGGGGATGTCTGACCACAAAAGATAATCACCATTGTCAAAATAGACTGGGCCTTCGGCCCATAGGGCGTCATTGTGCAATTGCTCAAGGTGAGCGTTTGGCAATATCAAATGCCGCATGCGTTGATCAAGAATGGTGATTTGAACGATAGCCATGAGCCCTCCCAAGCTCCTTGCGGGTCTTTGACCTTCACAAGCTATTCAGGATGTCTCACGTCCAAGCGCCCCACTACAGAGTTAAACACGAATTTATTTTGCGGGTTCCCGCATGTATTTCGTTTCGATATGTGGCAGGGTTCAAAAGTTCAATCGCGGAAGAAGCACCTTCGCATGCGCAGCATTTCACGTTCACTGAATACGTCGCAAATCCTATCGATCCTCCAGGCAATTGCCGGACAACTCGATTTTCGCGGTGTAATCAACGCTGTATCGGCCGAAATTCTTCCACTTTTGCCGCATGATCATCTGGACGTTGCCATCATGAGCCCGGACGGAAGCTTGGTTTCCGCTTATGAAACGGGGCTACATACGGAATGGGATGCCGACACAACAGCGGCAAAGCCAGTTGCCATCAGTCCGATCCGTGATCTGTTCACGGGTAAAGTCGATCACATTTTGACCGACGATGCACAAACTGACATCCGCTTTCATTTTGAGGGCGCTTTCTCAAATCCCATTTTTGCCGCGAACTTGCGCAGCAGACTTCATGTTCCGCTAAAAGTGGAAAGCCGGGTCATCGGTGCGCTCTCGTTTTCGACACAGCAAATTGCAACTTATTCAATTTCTGATGTGAACGCGGCGCGCATCGTTGCTGATATATTATCCTCCTACCTGTTTGCGCTTCAACAAAGTGAGCTGGCCAAAAAAAGCGAATTTCAGCAAGTGCAGGCCGAGGCCCGCGCCGAAGGTTTGCGTATTGGTGCGCTGCATCTGACGGAAGAACTTGAAAATACCAGACAGGCGATTGGCATGGACTTACATGACCAAACGCTGGCGGATCTTTCGCGCATTTCGCGAACGTTGAAACGATTGATTGGTCGCACAAGCCTGCGCGGTTCTGAACTTCAGCCCGTGCATGAAGATGTCGAAAATTGTTTGCGGGAACTTCGTGTCATCATCGATAACGCAAAGCCTTCAGTCTTACAGTTCTTCGGATTGGGCCAAGCCATTGAAGCATTTTTAGAACGTTGCGCACGCTCGGCGGCGTCCCCGTTGACCTATCATCTCTATGATGAAGCCGCGCCACATCTTGATGATCTTCCCACCAGCATAACGATTGCGCTCTATAGGATTGTTCAAGAAGCGATAAATAATACTGTGCGCCATGCCAATGCTTCAAAAATTGAAGTTCGGATCACTCAGCAGGATGAGTATCTGCAAATTGTTGTGGAAGATGATGGTTCAGGTCTATCGAAATTGCCGGGCCGTCGCACAGGTGGGCTTAATAATATTAGCACAAGGGCCTCACTGATTCAGGCAAAACTCGTAACCGCTGCTCGTGAAAACGGTTCAGGAACGCGGCTAGAAATTACTTTACCGAATACTGACTTAACTCAAAGAGCGCGGAGTTCCATAAGTTCATGAGCACATATCTTATTGTTGAAGATGACGCCTTGCACCGCAATTTCTTGCGCGAGGTCATCTCCCTTTCTGATCTGGTGTGTTCTCAAGTCATCGAGGCTTGCGACGGCGAAGAGGCGATAAGACTTGTCCAATTGCACGAACCCAAAGGCATCATAATGGATCTGCAAATGCCCAAAAAAACGGGCGTGCAGGCAGCCAAAGCAATTTGGGCCGATAATCCGGCCATGCCGATTGTGTTCTGGTCCAACTACGCTGATGAAGCCTATGTGCGCGGCATCACCAAAATCGTGCCTGCCAGCGCCACCTATGGCTACATTCTCAAAACGTCTTCTAAAGAACGCTTATGCCGCTCAATCCAATGTGTGTTTCTGGAGGGGCAAAGCATCATCGATCGTGAGATTCGTGGTGTGCAACAACGCAGTCACGGACGCACCGATGGGCTATCAGATGTTGAATATGAGGTGCTTTTGGATATTGCTATTGGCCTGACTGATCAGGCAATTGCCAATCGTCGCAATATTTCGCTGCGCAGCGTTCAAGGCCGCCTACAACAACTTTACGTCAAGCTTGGTTTGGTTGAAATGCCTACACTCGAAGGCCATACTGCAGAATATAACAGCCGCGCGCGTTCGATTGCGCTTGCCCTTATGTCTCGGCTCATTAACGGCAAGTCTATCGAGACGGCTGAAGCTGAATATGTCTCAGCGCTCAAACTGCGTTCAATTGAAAAACGCGATAGATAAAGTTCGGACCTCAAAACAGTTGACTATTTTTCATCTTTTATCGATAATAAACCGATATGGATAGCTGCCAAAATGCGAACAGTAAATCCATTGAAGCGCACCATTATTCAGGAATAGCAGACGAATGAAATCAATTATCCTTTCAGGCCTCGACAATGTTGCAGTCGCCTGTCAGCCTATCCTGCCCGGCGAAGCGCTGGCGAATGGTGCTTTAGCAGCTGAAAAGATTGATCAAGGCCATAAGGTTTCGATTGTTCCGATCAAGTCGGGTGATGAGGTTGTCAAATATGGCCAGGCCATCGGCCGCGCCACGCAAGACATCGGTATCGGTCAACATGTGCATTCTCACAATCTCGCTTTCTTCGATGACAGGCTTTCGGCGGGCGGACACGCCCCTCCAATTTTAGCGACGGACGAGGACAAGCATCGCACGTTTATGGGCTATCGTCGGCCCGACGGCCGCGCTGGTACACGCAATTTTATCGGTATCTTGGCCAGCGTAAATTGTTCGACCACGGTGTGTCGCTCAATCGCTGAGGCTGCTAACAGATTGCTCCTTCCAGATTTCCCCGGCGTTGATGGCTTCGTTCCCATTGTTCACGGGCAGGGCTGTGGCATGAGCAACTCGGGCGAAGGAATGCGCGTTTTACATCGCACCTTGGCTGGCTATGCCCGCCATCCAAATTTCGGCGGCGTGCTGATGATTGGCCTCGGCTGTGAAGTTAACCAGCTCCTTCTCTATGGCCAAAGCCAAAGCAAGGAGACCAAGCGCCATTTCAACATTCAAGACGCGGGTGGTTCACGCAAGTCGGTTGAAAAGGCATTGCTTATTTTGCACGAAATCGCCGCCGAAGTTCAGGCGTTGAAACGCGAACCGATTTCGATTTCAGAAATTATTGTAGCCCTGCAATGCGGTGGCTCCGATGGATTATCTGGAATAACGGCCAATCCAGCCCTTGGTGTTGCAGTTGATTTGTTGGCGGGCTGCGGTGGCACCGCCATATTATCAGAAACATCGGAGATTTATGGTGCCGAACATCTATTGGCGGCGCGCGCAAAATCACCTGAGGTGTCTGCAAAGCTTTATTCACTCATCGAGTGGTGGCGTGGATATGCCGCAAAGCATGAAGTCTCGCTGGACAACAACCCTTCACCTGGCAACAAAAAAGGTGGTCTCACCACAATTTTGGAAAAGTCACTGGGGGCTGTGGCCAAAGGCGGGCAAAGCCCATTGAATGCCGTTTATAATTATTCAGAAAAAGTAACTGAGCACGGCTTGGTGTTTATGGACACACCAGGATATGATCCTGTTTCTGCCACAGGGCAGGTTGCCGGTGGCGCAAACGTTATTGCATTTACGACAGGGCGTGGTTCCTGCTTTGGCTGCCGCCCAACGCCCTCGTTAAAACTGGCCAGCAACAGCGCACTTTATAATAGTATGACCGAGGATATGGATATTGACTGCGGCCCGATCGTAACAGGTGGCACGACAATTCAAGAATTGGGCCGCGATATTTTTGAATTGATCATCGAAACGGCTTCTGGCCGAAAATCCAAAAGTGAGGGGTTTGGCTATGGCGATAATGAGTTTGTGCCATGGCACCTCGGTGCGGTGCTGTGAGTCAACCCATGAAAAAAAGACGAATTGGTTCAACGACACTTGAAGTCGCTGAGATCAGCTTCGGGTGTGGTGGCATCGGCGGGTTGTACCGCGAGTGTAGTTTAGAAGACGCAAACGCTGTGTTGCAAGCTGCTTGGCAGAGCGGTGTGAGAATGTTTGATACGGCACCGCGTTATGGTGCAGGCCTATCAGAACGCCGCACAGGCGATTTCATCCGCAGCAACGCCCGAAATGAAGTTGTCCTTTCAACAAAAGTGGGGCGCTTGCTCAAGCCCGTTCCTTCCAGCACTGGCGCACGTAACGGCTTCGTTGGTGGATTAGATTTCGATGCTGACTATGACTATTCATATGATGGCGTTATGCGATCGGTTGAAATGAGCTACGCGCGGCTTGGTTTAAACCGCATCGACATTCTCTATGTGCATGATTTGGGGGATTACACTCACGGCAAAGAGTTGGGTGCTGCGCATTTCAGAACATTCAGCAATGGTGGCATGAAGGCGTTGCAGAAACTCAAAGCATCTGGTGTCATTGGCGGCTGGGGCCTCGGGGTGAATGAGGTCAAAGTCTGTTTGGATGTTATGTCTGAAGCTGACATGGATTGCATTCTGCTCGCTGGGCGTTACACGCTTTTGGATCGCTCCGCCGAGGCCGAACTCATTTCGCGTTGTACGCAGCGCAACACCTCACTCGTAATTGGCGGCGTGTTTAACTCTGGCATCTTGGCAACTGGCGCAGGGCCTAATGCCTTTTTTGACTATGAACCAGCCAGCAGCGATATCGTGAGGCGAGTGAACGGTTTGCAGGGTTTAGCCGCCGAATATGGCATACCACTTGCTGCAGCGGCGTTACAGTTTCCGCTGCGCTGTCCGGCAGTTGCTTCGGTACTCATTGGCACGGCAAAAGCCGTAAGCTTATTGAAAAACTTGGAACTATTATCTACGAAAGTGCCGGAAGAATTCTTCGTCCGAGCGGAACAATTTACACTGAGGTGAAATAGATTATGCTGATAGGAATTCATCCGTTGCTTGGGCCAGATTTGTTACATGCTTTGCAAACCATGGGGCATGGCGATGAAATTGTTATTGGCGATGCCAATTTTCCGGCAGCCTCCCTTGGCCCGAAAGTAGTTCGCGCCGACGGAATTGGCGGCATAAATTTGTTGACTGCAATTCTCACCCACTTTCCACTTGATCCTTATGCAGACACCTCTGCCTGGCGCATGGCGATGGTGGAAGATCCAAATAAAATTCCGGAAATATGTGTGTCTTACCAGGACATTGTCAGCCGACTTGCTGGAAAATTTTCAGTTGCACCGTTAGAACGTTTTGCCTTTTATGAAAAAGCAAAAGCCGCTGCCTATATCGTGGCCACTGGTGAAACCGCGATCTATGCAAACATCATATTGAAAAAAGGCGTCGTGAAGTAAGCCGAACGAGTTGGACTAACTCAATTTACGAGCGGAAGAGGGGGGCATAATCTTGCGGAACAATCCTGCCGGATGCGCTGACGAAATCTTGGCAAATCTAACCAGATGAAATTGCATTTGATTTTCAAGTTTTAAAATAATTTCAACAAAATGCTAATCCGTGGTCTTGCAAGTTTCCGAATACTGCTCCATAAGCCCATGAGAAAAGCTTTTCCCAAAGGTTTCTGCCGTTATTTTCCCCCCCTCGGTAAAGTTAAGGGGAAAAGGTTTTCTCATAATAGCTCGCAGCAAAAATGCTGGAGTTCAATCAACGTGTGGAGGAAACTATGACATTTGCAAAACGCTCCAGCGCCTTTGCGTTGGCCTTGACGACATCTACTTTTCTTTCTTTCTCAACATCATACGCAGCAGACCTGAGCATGTGGGTGCGGGCCAGCGGCGCTGGTGCAGCCCAACATCTGATTGACCTGTGGAACACCAGTCATGCCGACAAGAAGATTGCGGTTACTGTTATTCCTGACAATCAAATGGTGACCAAGCTGGCCACCGGCTCGCAAGCTGGCGATGTGCCCGATCTTGTGTCGTTCGACTTGATTTACATGCCAGACTTCATGAAAGCTGGCTTCTTAACCGACTTGACCGCGGATATGAAGGGCGATCCGAACTATGCCGGCGTCGCCGAAGCCTATAAAAATATCGCAACTTACGACGGCAAAATCTATGGCGCTGGCTTTACACCCGATGTTTCAATCTTGTTATGGAACAAAGATCTCTTCAAGAAGGCCGGACTTGATCCTGACAAGGGCCCAACCACATTGGGTGAAATTCATGCTGATGCCACAAAAATCAGGGCCTTGGGCGGCGACACCTACGGCTATTATTTCTCAGGCGCTTGCCCCGGCTGTAACATCTTCGTAACTTCGCCAATGATGGTTGCGTCTGGTGCCAAAATCCTCCCCGCCAAAGCAGGTGATACCCCACTGGATGGCGACGGCGTAAAAGCTGTTCTCACCGAAATGCATGCAATGTGGAAAGAAGGCTTGATTCCTGCCAGCGCACAAGCTGACAATGGAGCCAGTTTCGTATCTGCGTTCATGTCGGGAAATATCGGCATTGAGGGTTCAGGTGGCTTTATGATTTCACTCTTGAAGGAAAAAGCGCCAAATCTGAATTTCGGTGTGACGATTTTGCCTGGCATCAAGGAAGGCCAACAATCGGCCTTCGTTGGTGGTGACGTTGTGGCTATTCCAAAAGGTTCCAAACAAGCCGCAGTGGCCAAGGAATTCATCCATTGGGAACTTACTGACGAAGTCCAGTTGGAAGGCCTTGCCAAGAATAACATCATCCCATCACGGCCCGCTTTGGCCGACAACAAGTACTTCAAGGCCGAGCCACGTGTTGTGACGACTGCCAAGGCGCTTGGCGTTGGTTATGTGCCATGGGTTTTCCATTTCAATGACATGGTCAACTCAGATTCGAGCCCTTGGATTCAGATGCTCCAGACCGCGATTTTTGACGGCGATGTAGATGGCGCCATCAAGAAGGCTCGCGATTCCATGAGCAGTATCGTCGCTCAATAATGTAAGCTCTATATCCGGTCGCGGTTCAAATGCTGCGACCGGAACTCTGTTGGGTTTGCGCCCAGTAGAGTAATGTGGCGATGGCTTGTTCAGAGATGAGGTTATGAATTCCAGCAACGCATCACGGTGGACTGGGTTAATCTATGTTTTGCCCGCACTCATTTTTGTGTGTGCATTCGTACTCTATCCCTTTGGCCAATTAATCGCTACGTCCTTAACCAGCAGGTCCCTGTTGGGTGGAGGCGCGTTTGTTGGCTTGGCCAATTATGAAAAGGCCTTCAACGATTCAGGTTTTTGGACTGCTCTCGGATTTACTGCGCGCTACACACTTTTTATCACGCCGATCCTTATGGGATTGGGCCTATTGCTGGCTTTCCTCGTATTGCCAAATCGTAAAATCCGAAAAGTGGCACGCGGTGTAATTTTTTTACCTGTTGTCATTGGCCTCGGCACCTCCAGCTTTCTTTGGTATTGGCTGTTTGACGAGCAAGTTGGGCTATTCAACAAAGCCCTGGTTGATCTTCATGTCATTGCCCATCCTATGGTTTGGTTTAACACTGCCAACATGGCCCTTTGGGCAGTCATCATCTCCGTGACTTGGAAGGTGGTTGGCTTCGGTATGATCCTTTTTGTGGCCGCCATGCAATCGATTAGCAGCGAAGTAGTCGAGGCTTCCCTGATTGATGGCACAAGCTACTTCCAGCGCGCGACGCGCATATTCCTGCCGCTCATCCTGCGTACTATTCTGTTGGTCACACTGATCAGTGCCATCGGATCTATGCTGGCTTTCGAACAGTTATATATCATGACGGCAGGCAATCCGCGTGGACAGACGTTGACAACTGTTTACTTGATCTATCAGAACTCGTTTATCAATTTCAAACTGGGTTATGGCGCAGCACTCTCCGTTATTCTCACTGCCATCATTCTGTGTGGTACAGCCTTGCAACTGGTTCTCACAAACCGGAGGGCGCACCAATGACTGGTACTATGACCACGTCCGCGCATAAAACTCCTGTTGATGAAAACCGCATCGCTGGACAGAATAATCTCACTGGCTATCTCGTGAGTGCCATTGCCGTATTTATTGGCGCGCTCATGTTGGCACCACTGGTCTTGTCTTTTTTTGCATCAATCAAACCATCTGCTGAGGCCTCGGCGGTGCCGCCCAGCTATTTGCCACACAACTTCAGCCTCGAAAACTATAGTCATGTTTTGAATTTCGGTGCGGGCCTCGGAACTTATGTTGGCAATAGTCTTGGCGTTGCAGCATTCACGATCATTTTCAGTTTGGTGCTTTCAGTTCCAGCAGGCTTTGGCTTGGCGAGATTCAATATTCCATACAAGGAACTGCTTTTCGTAATTTTGCTCACACCCCTGATGATCCCCTATCAAGCTTTGCTAACACCACTTTATTTCATGTTTGCGAAGCTCGGATTAGCAAACACGCTGTTCGGATTGGCTATTGTTCATACGATCCTGCAAATTCCGTTCAGCGTATATTTGATGCGCAATGCCTTTGAGTCTGTTCCACGGGAATTGGAAGAGGCCGCAGTGATTGACGGTTGCTCAACCTTTGTCTCATTCCGTCGCGTTTTTCTGCCACTGGTTTTGCCGGGAATGGTGACGGTGGCGCTGTTTGCATTCATTGCATCTTGGAACGAATTTCTTGCGGCGCTCATTTTCATGAACAAAGAAACTTCATTCACAGTTCCCATCATGCTGGTGAGCGTGCGCATTGGCCATTTTGGATCGGTTGACTGGGGCGCGCTGCAAGCTGGTATTCTGATCTCAATTTTGCCTTGCGCGTTGATCTATATTTTCCTGCAGAAATACTATGTGTCTGGTCTTTTGGGCGGTGCGGTGAAATAGCATGGTCGCCAAAAAGCCCATCAACACGCGAACCAAAGCCCCAACCATCCGCGATGTAGCGCGTGTGGCCAAGGTTTCTATCGGCACAGCGTCTAAAGCGCTGAATGCCAATGGGCGTCTAAGCACCGAGACGCGCGAAAAAGTCAAACGCGTTGCCGCTGAAATCGGCTACCGCCCCAATGATTTGGCGCAAAGCTTACATCGCTCCAAGTCGATGACGGTTGGTGTGATCACCAATGATAGCTTTGGCCGGTTCAGTTTTCCGATATTTGAAGCCTTGGAAGAACGCCTGGCCGCAGAGGGCATTGCAGTGTTCATGTGCAACGCCACCGACGACCCAGAGCGAGAGCGACAACATCTTGATCAGCTTTTGGGTAAGCGCATTGATGGCCTCGTGGTTACTGCGAGGCGAACTGATAACCGCGCACCTATTGGCCGCTTCGCTCATGGTTTGCCCGTAATTTATGTGTTCACTCATGCTGATGAAGATGATGCGCATTCGCTGCTGCCTGATGATGAGGGCGGTGCCTATCTCGCAACGGCGCACCTGGCGTCGCTTGGCCGCAAACACATTGTTCATGTCACTGGCCCTGAGCGATTTGAGGCGGTGCGTTTACGCCTTAAGGGCTATCGCCGCGCATTGAAAGATAACGGCTTAGAGGAGCAAGTTCATCACGGGCCATGGTCTGAAGTCTGGGGTCGTGAGGCGGCAACCAAATTGTTTTCAAATCGAACGCAAAGGCCGGACGCTCTGTTCTGTGGAAACGATCAAATTGCCCGAGGTGCGGCAGAGGGGCTGCGAGATCTCGGTATTCAGGTGCCGCGTGACGTTGCAATCGTGGGCTTTGATAATTGGGAAGTGATTACGCAGGCCGCCAGACCACCACTCACCAGTATCGACATGAACCTCAAGGCATTGGGGACTGAAGCCGGCGAACGATTGATTGCGATGATTGGGGGCCAAAAAATTCGTGGCGCAAAGCGGATGCCTTGTAGCCTGGTCATCCGACAATCTTGTGGTTCGGAAATAGGAAATTTGAGCGAGGTTTAAAATGAGACAATTTGCACCGGTGAAATTCAACGATATCAAACTGGAAGGTGCGTTCTGGAAAGAACGTCTGGATACGGTGTTGCGCAACACAATACCCAGCCAACATGAAAAGCTTGGTGAATTTAAAATCCTTGAGTCCTTGGATGTTAAGCAACCGCCGCCGCCGCTTGTCTTCCCTCGCAATCAACACAATTTTACTGTGCAAGTGTTCTGGGATTCAGACATTGGCAAATGGATTGAAACAGCAAGCTATGGCTTGTCTCATAAACGCGACGCCAAGATCGAAAGCCAGATCGAAGCCATCGTCGATAAGTTTGAGAAGGTGCAGCTCGCTGATGGTTATCTAAACCTGTGGTATATTGGTCGTGAGATCGAAAATCGCTGGACCAATTTGCGTGACAATCACGAACTTTATAATGCGGGGCACATGCTTGAAGGTGCCATTGCATATTTTCGTGCAACGGGGCGCAGGCGTTGGCTTGATATTATGGAACGCTATATTGAACATATTCGTAAAACCTTTGGCCCTGGCCCAAATCAGAAACCTGGCTATTGTGGACATGAAGAAATAGAGCTGGCGCTCATCAAACTTTATCATCTGACCAAAGATAAAAAGCAGCTCGACCTCGCCGTTTATTTCATCAACCAGCGCGGCAAACAACCGCCGCATTATTTTGACACGGAAGCAATCGCACGCGGCGATGATCCAGCTAAATTCGTGCAAAAGAGCCACGAATACAGCCAGTCTCATAAACCCGTGCGTGAGCAGACTAAAGTGGTCGGCCATGCGGTGCGGGCCATGTATCTTTATACTGCGATGGCCGATTTGGCCGCTGAATTACAAGACGCAGACCTTAAAAAAGCATGTGAGGTTTTGTGGCATGATGTGATGGCAACCAAGATGTATGTGACAGCAGGGCTCGGGCCTTCAGCGAGCAACGAAGGCTTTACCTATGACTATGATTTGCCCAATCAGACTGCTTATGCCGAAACCTGCGCCTCGGTTGCTTTGATCTTTTGGGCGCAACGCATGTTGCATCTTGATCTTGATGGGCAATATGCTGATGTATTGGAGCGTGCACTTTATAACGGCGCTTTGTCTGGCCTATCGCGCGATGGAAAGCATTATTTTTATGCCAATCCATTGGAAAGCATTGGCACGGCCACACGCTGGGCGTGGCACACTTGCCCATGTTGCACGATGAATGTGACGCGTCTCATCGGATCCGTTGGCGATTATTTTCTTTCACATACGGAAAATGAAATTGCGTTCCACCTCTATGGCGGCATTGCAACTTCAGTTACACTGAAAAGTGGCAAAGTGGCCTTACGCGAAACCAGCAACTATCCGTGGTCTGGTGCTATTGCAATTGAAGTAGATCCTGAAGTGACAGCAGAATTTGTGATCAACCTACGCGTACCTTCATGGTGCAAAGGTGCCAAGGTTTCGGTGAATGGTAAAACCGTTTCGGCAAAGAAACTCGTCAAGGGTTACCTGCCGATTACACGCAAATGGGCAAAAGGCGATAAAATTAAGCTAACCTTGCCTATGAAAGCGACACGCGTTTATGCGAACCCCTCGGTAAACATGGATGTGGGTCGCGTAGCCTTACAACGCGGACCTTTGGTCTATTGTCTTGAAGAAGTGGACAACGCCGGTGGGCCCGTACAGCGTATAAAATTACCGCGATCATCACCGCTGAAAGTAAATCACCGCGCCGATTTGTTTGATGGTGTGGTGACATTAACGGCCAAGGCCAAAGCCCTTGTACAAAAAGATTGGAAGAAAGACCTCTATCGCAGTGCCGCACCGCGTGAAACCACCGCCACTCTGACTGCAATTCCATATTATTTGTGGAGCAATCGCGGCCAAGGCTCAATGGTGGTATGGATTCCGGAAGCTTGAGTGAAGGATAAAATAGATGGGGCACGTTGAGCTGCGCAATATCACTAAACGTTATGGTCAATTTCAGGCTGTAACGGATTTGTCATTGGTCATAGAGAAGGGTGAGTTTTGTGCACTCCTCGGTCCATCGGGTTGTGGCAAATCCACCTTGCTGCGTATGATTGCTGGCCTAGAGGAGGTGACACAAGGAAAAGTTTTCATCAGTGGTGTTGATGTTACCGACGTGCCACCCGCCAAACGCCGTATTGCGATGGTGTTCCAGTCTTATGCGCTCTATCCGCATCTCACCGTTGGCCAGAATATTGGGTTTTCAATGAGTGTCGCGCATGTTCCGAAAAAGGAAATCGAAAAGCGCACGGCAGAAGTCGCCAAATTGCTGCAACTGGACAAGTTACTTGATCGCAAACCGGCACAACTTTCTGGCGGGCAACGGCAGCGCGTCGCCATTGGTCGATCACTTGTGCGCGAGCCAGAAGTTTTCCTCTTTGATGAGCCACTATCAAATCTTGACGCATTATTACGTGTCCAGATGAGATTGGAATTGGCGAAGCTTCATAAAGCTCTAAAATCGACAATGATCTATGTCACACATGATCAAGTTGAGGCGATGACTTTGGCCAGTAAGATTGTGGTGCTCGACAATGGCCGCGTGTCACAAGTGGGCACACCGCTTGAACTTTATCACACGCCGGCAAATAAATTCGTGGCTTCATTCATCGGATCTCCTGCGATGAATTTTTTCGCTGCCGAAGTTATCACTGCCTCGGCAAAAGCCATTGAACTTAAATTTGGCGTGGCAAGGAAAATGGCGGTGAATTGTAGCGGCACTGGCGTGAAGCGTGGGGATCACATAGAAATTGGCATCCGACCCGAAAATATCTCAGTTGCTGAATCTTTGAAGAAAGCAGATATTACCGGCACCGTCAGCATTATCGAACAACTCGGCAATTCCGTTGTCCTTTACGTTGATAGCGAGATTGGCCAACTGGTTGTTGAATGCGGTGGCGACACGAGACTCAAAATTGGAAATAAAATTAGCTTAACGTTTGATCGCAAAAAGATTCACGCATTTACGGCGAGTGGGGAGGTTCTAAAACCCCAGGTGAAGCCGAGCGCGCTAACTTGATTTACTTTCAAACTTAATGATGGCTTTCATCTGGTTTGAAGCGGAAGTAGAGTTGCCACTTTCAATTGCCGCGACAAGTTTGCCGTGAGAAATCAACTGGCCATCAATCAATGATTTTGATGGGGCGCTTACAATCTTCTCATAAGTTGCGGCATGAGCCAATTCAATGACTCCTGAAATTGATCGCATGAATGGGCTTATTGATGCATCAGCAATTGCGCGGTGCAATTCGAAATCCGCCAGCGCGAAGTTTTGCGCGGAGTCTATTGAATTCTCCATTTGCTGAATCCAATATTGCATCATGCGAACGTCATCAGCGGTTCGATTTTCAGCAGCTTTTGCTGCGCCCACCGGCTCAAGCGACATCCGCACTTCGTTCAAATTCGCCCAGAAGCTTTCATCGGGGCCCGCAATATAGTGCCACGCCAGAACTTGCCAATCAAAATGGTTCCAACGGCTGCGCGCTGAAACGCGCGTTCCAATTTTAGGGCGCGCTTCAACCAGACCCTTGGATTCCAACGTTTTCAACGCTTCACGAAGCACGGTTCGCGAAACGTTGAAATGCGATATCATATCCGCGTCATTCGGCAAGTTCGTCCCAATCTGATATTTACCCGATATGATCCCCACACCGATCTCGTTGATTACGTGAGAGTGAAAATTTCGCGCCGTCATTCGCCCAGACAGGGAGCGAATGAGGCTCCCTGGCTCGCTCATAGATTATACTTCCCCTCAACCGAGCGACCAAAACCGCTTCTGAAAACCAACCGTTGCAAAACGATAAATAGGAAGAGCAGAAAGCCGATGACGATTTTGGTCCACCAACTCGAAAGCGTTCCGTCAAAAACGATATATGTCTGCACAAGCCCTTGGAGGATCACGCCGACAAAACTTCCCAACATGAAACCATAGCCGCCTGACAGTAACGTGCCACCAATTACAACTGCCGCAATTGAATCAAGTTCAAGACCAACCGCAGCCAAGGGATATCCGGCGGAGGTGTAGAGAGAATACACAATGCCTGCCAAACCTCCGAGAAACGATGAGATTGCATAAATTGATATTGTTGTTTTTGCGATCGGAACGCCCATCAACTGCGCTGAAACGGGGTTGCCCCCCAAAGCATAAACATATGACCCAAATCGCGTGCGGTGTAATATGACCCCGCCAACGATAAAGGTAAGAAGCATCAATATGCCAATCATGCTTAGCCGCGCTCCATCCTCAAACTTAAAGGAGGCTGACGAAATCCAGTGATAAAGCGGGTGATTTATCGGTATTGAGTCTTGCGTTATGGCTGATGCAGCGCCACGCGCCAAAAACATTCCCGCAAGTGTTACAATAAAGGGCGGTACTTTTAGATAGTGGATTAACACCCCCATGCTGGCCCCAAACAGAGTTGCGATAACCAAAGCAAGCGCAAAAGCAATGAGGGGGGGTATGCCAAACCAAGTGATCAAAACTGAAAGCAATACACTGGTAAAGCCGACCACAGCCCCAACAGATAAATCAATGCCGCCAGAAATAATAACAAACGTCGCACCAACAGCAACGATTCCTAGAAAAGAATTGTCGGTCAATAGGTTTGTCAATACACGCACAGAAAGCATTGATGGAAATTGCAACACGGCGGCAGCATAGGATGCGACTAAAATAAGTATCGTCGCTGCGAGTGGCCGATAGCGTAGTGTCATTTGGCCACCGATGTGTTTTTAGAACTGTATAGCTTTCGAGCAATAAGTGCGCGCAATTCGCCGGATTGCGAAATCAATATCAGCAAAATAACGCCGGCTTTCACCAGAAGATTTATCTCTGGTTTGAACCCCGAAATAAGAATGCCCGTATTCATCGCTTGAATTATTATTGCACCTATCACGGACATGAAAATTGAAAAGCGCCCGCCAAGAAGTGATGTGCCGCCGATCACAACTGCCAGAATGGCGTCGAGTTCAAGCCATAATCCGGCGTTATTTGCGTCGGCCCCCCTGATATCTGCGGTGGCGATAAGGCCCGCAATTGCTGCGCAAAATCCGCTAAACATATAGACGGCCAAAAGAACTCTTTGGCTTTTTAAACCAGCATAATTTGATGCCGACTGGTTTATGCCGATGGCCTCGACAAATAAGCCAATGGAGGTTTTGCGGAAAACCAAGTGCGCAGCAACAGCCAGACCGGCCGCGATGCAGAATGCCATAGGCAAACCGAGGAGAGAGCCGGTGCCAACATATTCGAGTGAGGGATTGCTGAAGGTGACGATGGAACCTTTGGTAATCAATTGCGCCAAGCCGCGCCCAGCCACCATGAACACCAGTGTTGCCACAAAGGGTTGAACTCCCAAATAGGCCACGAGCAAGCCATTCCAAAACCCGCACAAAATTCCGACGATCAAAGTGGAAGCGAGAATGATGATGAACGGATAGCCTTGAAGTGCCTCTGTGGCGGCCACCGCACCGGCAACGGCCATAACCGCGCCAACGGATAGATCAACGCCCCTAGTGGCGATCACGGCCGACATGCCGACAGCCAGGATTGCAACAGGTGCCCCACGGTTTAAAACATCGATCATGCTGCCGAACAATCGCCCGTCTTGCCATGAGAGATTAAAAAATCCCGGAAACAAGACCCAATTCATAATCAAAATGAGAACGAGAACCCCAATCTGAGGATTGAGAAGAAAATCAAATTGTGTTCGTTTCATATAGTTTGCTCTGGTGACTGTGCTGCAATAGCCTGCACGATAACCGATGGTGTAATATCTTTACCGCGCAGTTCCACGGCAACTTTGCGGTCATGCATGACCACCACGCGCGAACTATAAGCAACAATCTCATCAAGCTCAGACGAAATCACGATCAGCGCCAAACCATCATCACGCAGAGAGTTAATGGCGCGCACAATTTCCGCATGCGCGCCAACATCAATGCCGCGCGTCGGCTCATCAAGAATAAGCAGGCGCGGATCGGTCGCAAGCCAGCGTGCCAAAATAACCTTTTGCTGGTTGCCGCCGGACAGTGATTTGACCAGCTGCTCCGCCGAGTTCGCCCTAATATCCAGAGACTCCATAAATTTCTCAGCGATTTCGAGTTGTTCATCTTGGTTTAGCGTTTTGAACCAGCCGAGCTTGCCCTGCAACGCGATGATGATGTTTTCGCGCACAGAAAGTTCCGCGAGGATTCCGTTGGTTTTGCGGTCTTCGGGGCAGAACCCAAAGCCAAGCGCAATGGCATCTGAAGTGGAGCGGATTGAAACCGTTTTGCCACTTATCTTCACTTCACCTTCGTCAGCCTCATCAACGCCAAACATGAGGCGCGCGATTTCAGTGCGACCCGATCCAAGCAAACCCGCCACGCCGACAACTTCACCCTTGTGAATGTTGAGCGAAAATGGGCTGACCACTCCGCGCAAACCCATGTTTGTGAATGATACTAGCTCTTCGCCAGCTTTACGTTCACCAACCATAACGGGGTGGCTTTGCAGCGATATATCTTTGCCCAACATCATTCGCACCAAGGATGTTCTGGTGAGGCGATTAACTTTTTCCGTGCCAATGAGTTTACCGTTACGCAGCACCGTGGCGCGGTCAGCCAATTCAAAAACCTGATCAAGGAAATGAGTAATGAAGACAATCGCCAAGCCTCTGGATTTCAGCAATCGTAGAACACCGAATAATTTTTCGACTTCAACACGATCGAGGCTTGCTGTTGGTTCATCAAGAACCAGCACCTTGCCGGAAAGTTCAACCGCTCTGGCAATTGCAATAATTTGTTGAACGGCAACAGGCAGTGTAGCAACTTGAGCGCTGACATCTATTTCAAGGCCGTATTTGAGCAATGTGACGCGCGCGGCCTGTTCGACGAGTTTTTTCTGAACAATTCCAAAGCGGGTTGGTTGACGTCCAATAAAAATATTTTCGGCAACCGTCATATTGGGGAGAAGATTGACCTCTTGATAAACTGTTCCAATACCAGCAGCTTGCGCTTGCAGCGGATCGTAAAATGAGACCGGCTGCCCATCGAGTTTGATGTTGCCGCTATCAGGCTGATAAGCTCCGGTAATGATTTTAATGAGCGTTGATTTCCCAGCGCCATTTTCGCCCAACAGCGCGTGCACTTCTCCGGCGTTGAGATCAAAATCAACTTTGTCGAGGGCCAGTTGGCTGCCGAAATTTTTGCTGATCCCCCGTGCTTCGAGATAATGCTCAGAACCGACCATTGCTTTTAATCCTTATTCTGAAGCGAATACATAAATCTCTCGCAGTTTAATACCCTAGGCCTTTGCGGCGGTCATACTCGCCTTTTGGATCATCATCGGGCGTGTATAATTTCGACTCAGTCACATTGAATTTTTGCGGAACTTTGCCGTCTTTAAAATAAGCTTGAAGGAGATCGAAGGCTGGGCCTGCCATATCAGGGGTCAATTCAACTGTCGCATTTGCCTCACCTGCCATCATTGCCAAGAAAATGTCTGGCACGGCATCAATAGAAACAACGAGAATGTCCTTCCCCGGTTTCAACCCTGCATCTTTGATTGCTTGAATGCCACCAACGGCCATGTCGTCATTATGGGCATACATGGCACAAATCGACTTGCCGCCATTCTCAGCTTTCAAAAAACCTTCCATGACTTCCTTGCCTTTTGATCGGGTGAAGTCTCCGGTTTGGCTTCGCACAACTGTAATATTCGGATGACCAGTGATTGCTTCTTCAAAACCCTTTTTGCGGCCGATGGCTGGCGTTGAGCCAACAGTGCCTTGTAACTCGACAACCCTACATGGTTTATCACCGACAGTTTTTACAAGCCAATCACCAGCAACCCGGCCTTCTTTGACCTGATCTGAGGCCACCGAGGCGAGATAAAGATCCGCAGGCGCATCCACGCCACGGTCAAGCAGAACAACTGGAATTTTCGCTTCTTTCGCTTCTCTCAAAACATCTTCCCAGCCTGTGGCAACAACTGGGGCAACGAGAATAGCTTTCACGCCTTCGGCGATGAAAGACCGAATGGCTTTAATTTGATTTTCCTGCTTTTGCTGGGCGTCAGCAAATTTGAGATCAATACCGCGCTTTTTCGCTTCAAGTTTGGTCACCGCCGTTTCAGCCGCGCGCCAGCCCGATTCAGAAC
>Ga0209483_1000400_pt1 | contig 38680 bp, 38 predicted proteins | sample NGEPerA_FD_184508 | JGI IMG/M metagenome (GOLD analysis project Ga0209483, IMG submission 184508) | Arctic peat soil microbial communities from the Barrow Environmental Observatory site, Barrow, Alaska, USA - NGEE PermafrostL2-A... | ecosystem: Environmental > Terrestrial > Soil > Wetlands >...
GATTGGTGCGTCGCGACCGCGACCCGGCCGCCGGCGGCGCGGTGCGCGGCGATCGCCGCGGTGAGCCGCGCCTCGCCATCGGCGTCGAGTGAGGCGGTCGGCTCGTCGAGCAGCCAGAGCGGCGCCGGCGCCGCGACCAGCCGGGCCAGCGCCAGGCGCCGCCGCTGGCCCGCCGACAACCAGCGGCAGGGAAAATCGGCCAACGCCGCAAGGCCGAAAGCGGCGAGCGCGGCATCGGTCGCCGGGCGCGCCACACTACGCATCGCGGCCCAGAAGGACAGCGTCTCGCCGACCCCGAGCGCCGGCTTGATCGCGTCGAGATGGCCGACATAGTGCAGTTGCGCACGGTAGCCCGCGGGGTCGCCGGCGACCGGCTTCCCGCCCCAGGACACCCGGCCGGCCGCCGGCGCGAGCAATGTCGCCAGCAGGCGCAACAGGCTCGACTTGCCGCTGCCGTTGGCGCCGGTCAACACCAGCGCGCCGCCCGGCGGCAGCGCGAAGGCCAGCCCTTCGAAGACCAGCCGCCCGCCGCGCCGGCAGGCAACATCCGCGGCGACCAGGTCGCAATCATCCGCGGCGGCCATCACCGGCCAAATCCGGGCAAAAAAAGCGGCTCCGGAACGGAAGTTCCGAAGCCGCGTGGCTCCCGTCCGAAACGATCGGTCGGATCCAAGGTTTGGGGGACAAACCTGTAAGGGATCGCCTTACGCATAGGATACTGTCCCCCAATTGCGTCGCTGCGTTGAACAAATTTGGGCGTTTTGATGACTGCCGCGGACCGCCGCGGCTAGCCGATCGGCCGGCGATCTTCGATCAGCTTGCCGTCGTCCGGCAGGCTCCCGGCGGCGACGCAGCGGATTTCGGCGCGCAGCTTGGTTACGGCCTGTGCCGTCGCGGCAATCGCAGCGGCGTCGCCCGGCGCCTCGGTCTCGATCAACAAGACCATCGCATCGGCGCTTTGCGGCCGCTCGATGACGAGCCGCGCGCGCCGCACCGAGGGATGCCGACGGACGATGTCGACGATTTGCAGCGGGTGGACGAACATGCCGCGCACCTTGGCCGATTGATCGGCCCGGCCGAGCCAGCCTTTGAGGCGCTGGTTGGTGCGCCCGCACGGACTTGGTTCGGGGAGCAGCGCCGACAGATCGCCGGTCGCGAAGCGGATCAGCGGATATTCCGGCGTCAGCGTGGTGACGACGACCTCGCCGATTTCGCCTGGCGCGACCGGAATGCCGCTACCGGGTTCGACCAGCTCGAGGACGATCGCCTCGTCGATCACCATGCCGTCGCAAAGGCTGCCGTCGGGCGCCGTCGTCTCGTAGGCGATGAGGCCGAGATCGGCGGTGCCGTAGCATTGCAGCGCGGCAATCCCCTGGGCGCGGAATTCTTTGCGCAAGGCGGCGGGGAAAGCCTCCGCCCCGACCAGCGCCTTGGTCAGCGAGCCGGCGTCGCTGCCGGTCTCCGCCGCGCGGTCGATGAGGATCTTCAGAAAGGACGGCGTGCCGACATAAGCCACTGGGCGCAGGTCGGCGATCGTCCTCAACTGCTGCTCGGTCTGACCGGTGCCCGCCGGGATCACCGGGCAGCCGAGCGCCAAAGCCGCGCTTTCGAGCATCGCCCCGGCCGGCGTCAGGTGATAGGAGAACGTGTTGTGGATGAGGTCGCCGGCGCGGATGCCCGCGGCGTAAAGCGCCCGCGCCATGCGAAAGAAATCGGGGCGGCGCGCCTCGATCTCGTAGATCGGGCCCGGCGAGGCGAAGATCCGCGCGACCGCTCCGGTCGCTATGGTGGTGAACCCGCCGAACGGCGGGTTTTGCCGCTGCACCTCGATGAGTTCGGATTTTCGCGTCAGCGGCAATTCGGCGAGGGCGGCGCGGCTGGCGATCGAGCCGGCGTCGAGGCCGGCCAGGCGCTCGCGATAAGCCGGCGCGTCGCGCTGCGCCGCCGCGATAACCCGCGGCAGCGCGGCCATCAGCATCGCCTCGCGCTCGCCCGGGTCTCGCGTCTCGGCCGGATCGTAAAAGAATGTTGCCACCGCGACCGCCTCCCTGCGCGATCGTCCCGATGTACACCGAGGCCTGTGGCGATGCCAATGCCGATGGCGTGCATGACGCCCTCAGGAACAGAAAAACCCGCCGGCCCTGCCGGCGGGTTTCCTGTCGCTCGGATGAGCGGGTCGGCTAGAAGCGGAACGCGAACTTGCTGATCAGCACGTTCTGCGTGCCGGTCGAGTTGTTCAGCACGGTGCGCTGGCTCCACACGTATTCGAGGCCGATATCGACGTTCGACACCGGGCTCCAGATCAAATTGGCGTGCGCCGTCAACAGCTCCTTGTTGATCGAGGCGGCCTGCGCCGCGCCGACCAGCTTGACCGGGATGCCGTAATGCGCGTTGAAGCCGCCATTGAGGTTGCTGCGCAGATTGGGCAGCCACCAATGCTGGTAGCCGATCTCGCCGCCCATCTCCTGCGTCGGCTTGAAGATCACCGCCGCCGCCGCGGCCGCCGTGGTCGGGCCGCCGAACGAGCCGTAGCCGCCGGCCGCGCCATAGTTCGTCGCCAGGTCGAAATTGGTGCTGGCGTTGACGAACGGCCCGACCGTGTCGCCACCCTCGAAGTGCAGGATGAAATCGTCCTTCACCCAGCCGAACCAGCCCGGCTTGAAGTCGAGACCGATATGGCCGCCGTAGCCGATGTACTGCTTGGCGAAGAAGTGGCCGTCGGTGACGTCGAGACCGGGGCGGATCACCCCGGAGAAGTCGATGTGGCCCCAAGGCTGCGGGATGTAGTACGCCGCGGTGAAGTCGGGCGCGGTGGCCTTGGCGACGTTGAGCGGCAGTTGGCCGCTGGTCAGCAGCGCCGTGGCGCAGGTCGTCGCGGTGGCGAGCGCGGCGACGGTGCAGGTCGTGGTCGCCGTCGGGATGACCCCGGCGTCGTTCGCCTCGAGCCCGACCGGGGTGTTGATGATCGTCTCGGGCTGCTCGGCCGAGACCGAGAACGAGGCGCCCCACCAGGCCGGCATCGTGTAGCGGATCTGCGGGATGCGGACGCGGCCCGGCTCGCCGACATTGCCGCCGAAGTCGAGGGTTTCGCCGTTGGCGTCGGGGTCGGAGAAGTTCGAGGTCGCCTGACCGGCCAGCAGGCCGCCCAACGTGCCGTAGGCGTAGCGCAAGCGGGGAGCCAAATTATCCGACACCGAGGTCGGGTCGCCGCCGCCCGGCACGAACGAGCCGGCTTCGGTCCAGTCCCATTCCAACACGGTGCGCGCCTCGCCGAGCGGGGTCGGCGTGCGGGTCTCGAAGCCGATCTTCGATTCGCGCGGGGTCTGCTGAAAGACGCCGCCGCCGCGCGCCGCCGCGATGCTGCCGTGCAGCGGCGTATTCTGCGCGAAACCGTTGTCGCCGACCGTGGTGTTCGACGGGCTGGTGTTGACCGCCACGCCGCCGCCCGACATGAAATAGTCGACGACCTCGGTGATCTGGCCGTAGATCTTGAGCGAGGTGTCGGTGCCAGGGATGAGAATCGAGCGCGGGAAGCTGCCGGCGGTGACCGCCGCGCCCGCCGCCGCGTTCTGGTCGACCGAGAACACCGCGCCGGCGCCGGGCTGCTGGCCGACCGCGGCGAGCTGGTCGATGCGGGTATTGAGGAGCTGCTGGTTGACCTGCAGCTCGCCGGCGTGGGCGCCGGCAAGTCCGGTCAACATCGCCAAGGCCGCCGTGGTGCCGCCCAGCGCCGCGATGGCGCCGAATTTCCGATTGACTCTCATAGCTCCCCCAATCTCAGGTTGCCCGTAACAACAAGCGAGGGCACCGGTCCCTCTTGCTCTATGATATTGTGTGATGATAGTGCGCGCCAGCGCCTTTAAGCGCGGGTTACGCGAAAAGTGACGTTTTCAGCGCAGCGTTGCCTCTTTGCAACACCGCCCCTTGCGTCCTTGATCCTGATTTTTTGAGGCTGAGAGGCCCCGCGGAGCCACGACGACGGTCAAGGCCGCCCAGCGCGATACCCGAAACCAGTGCGATACCAGAGAAAAGTTAGAACTTGACGCCGACGCGGGCGCCCGCACTGGTTATGCCCGCGTTGCGCGGCGCCAGATTGGCGTTGGAAATATGGTCGAGGATGGCAGACACGCTGATCGTCGGCGTTATTTGGTAGCCGATTTCCGCGCTTTCGCGGAACAGCACGGGCGAGCCCAACCGCTTGTGCCCATCCGGCGCGCTCAGCTCGTAGCCGTCGTGCACAGCCCCGCCGAGGCTCCCCGTGGCAAAAACGTAATCGTCGGGCTGGAATAGGTTCTGGATCAGCGAAATGCCCCAGGTCAGCCCAAAAAAACCGTCGCTCGTGGCGCCGGCGGTGTTGATGTCGCCGCCGATATGCGGCCGCGGCGACCCGATGATCGACAGAAAATCCGGCGAGGTGAACAGCATTTCAAGGTTGACGTCCGGCCCATGCTCGATGTGGTGGCCGAGAAAGCCGACATCGTGCGCCAGCACCCCGGCCTTGACCTCATCGATGATCTGGCCGGGCGTGGCGTTCGGGTTTGGCGGCAAGGGAGCGAAGCCGAACGTCGTACCCATCGGCTGCACCGGCGCGGTCTGCGCGCCGGCCAGGCCGGCAGCGCACAGCACCGCCATGGCGATGGCTCCGGCCGCCACCCCTCGCTGCGCCGGGAATTTCCAGGATCGCTCTCGCATTTCGCACTTACGTCCGGTACGGATCGCCGACAAGTTAGCCGCCGCCATCGGGTTTGCCAATCTCCATCACGAGCGGCGGAACGGATTGAGCGCCTTCAACCGCGCCGACCAGACGTGCCGGCCGAGTTCGCGGCGCACCACGCCGGCGTCCGTCACCCAGTTGAGCTGGATCGAGCGGCGTTGGCCAACATGCGGCCGATGGCCGTGAAATGATCTGGCGCTGCGGCGAAATGCGACCAGCGTGCCGGCGAGCGGCGGCACCTCGGCGGCGCAGTCGGAAAGGTCGTCGGGGCCGCGCAGCAGACGCAGCCGCCCGGCTTCCTCCGGCCATTGCGGGTTCATGTAGATCAGCACGGTGATGAGCTTTGTCGCCGAATCGGTGTGAATGCCGCCATCCTTGCCGTCGCTGTAGCCGCGCAGCGTAATCATCGTCGGGCGACCGCTGAGGTCGAGATCGAATTTCTCCGCGATCGCGTCCCGCATCTCGCCGCCTTCGAGCTCCTGCGCCAGGCGCGCGAAGAGCGGGCCGCACCCCAGCATCGAGAGCGGATAGCTGCCATGGGCGGCGAGCGCCGGAAAATCCTCGACGAGCGCCGGGAGGCTGTCCCGCGCGAGGAAATCCTCGACGACGACAAAATCGAACGGGTCGCGGCGCAGCGGGCTGTCGCGCAGCCGCGCGAGATCGAGAAGGGCCATCGCCGTCATCATCGCCGTTTCATGCCGCGACGCAATCCCGTCACGCGAGCCGCCGATAATGGGCAATTCGCCGCTCGCCGCCGCCGCCGCTCTAGGGTAGAGGTAGCCGCGCCGAGCGCAACCCTGCCGCAACCCTTTGGCGACGAGAGGTCATGGAACAGCGTTGGGGTCTTCCCCTCATCGCCTGGCCCTCGCGGCTGCGCCCTAATTACTGGGACCTGATCGCCCTGCCGCTGGTCTTTGGCGTCCTGGCGCTGATCGCCTGGGGCGGCATGGCCATGGGCGCGCATTACCATGTTGGCGACACGCTGCCGATCAGCCTCGATCCGTGGCGGCTGCCGGAATACGCGCTGCGCACGGTGCTGCGCATGGCCACGGCGCTCGTCGCCTCGCTCATTTTCAGCCTCGGCTACGCCGCGCTGGCGGCGAAGAGCCGGGCGGCCGAAAAGATCCTGATCCCGGTCCTCGACATCCTGCAATCGGTGCCGATCCTCGGCTTCCTGTCGATCACCGTGACCGGGTTCATCGCGCTGTTCCCAGGACGCCTGCTCGGCGTCGAATGCGCGGCGATCTTCGCGATCTTTACGTCGCAGGCGTGGAACATGACGTTCAGCCTCTACCAGTCGCTGCGCACCGTGCCCGCCGAGCTGATCGAGGCGGCGCGGATGTACCATTTGTCGAGCTGGCAGCGCTTTTGGCGGCTCGAAGTGCCGCACGGCATCCCGGCGCTGGTGTGGAACATGATGATGTCGGTGTCGGGCGGCTGGTTCTTCGTCGTCGCCTCCGAGGCGATCACCGTCTCCGGCCAGTCGATCATGCTGCCCGGCATCGGCTCCTACATCGCCACCGCGATCAACGACCGCAACCTCGGCGCCATCGGCTACGCGGTGCTGGTCATGCTGGTCGTCATCATCCTCTACGACCAGCTCTTGTTCCGCCCGCTGCTTGCCTGGTCGCAGAAATTCAAGGGCGACCCGGTCGGCGACGAAGACAATGTCCGGCCCTGGTTCCTCATCGTCATGCAGCGCGCGCAGTTCTTCGACCTGGTGCAATCGGCGGTGCTGACGGTCAACCGCGGGGTTGACGGCGCGTTGACGCGGCTCGGCCGCAGCTGGGGCGGCGGCGCCAGGATCGCGCGACGCGCGTCCGCTCCCGCGGCGGGATGGGAGCGGACGTTCGACCTCGCGCTGCTGCTGCTGACCCTGGCGTCGATCGCCTGGATCGTGCACTTCATCCACGAGACAGTGCCGCTCGCGGAGATCGGCTGGACCTTTGTGCTGGGCGCGATCACCGCGCTGCGGGTGCTGGTGCTGATCGCCGTGGCCTCGCTGATCTGGGTTCCGATCGGGGTCTGGATCGGGCTGCGCCCGCGCATCGCCGACCGCGCCCAGCCGTTCGTGCAGTTCCTCGCCGCCTTTCCGGCCAACCTGTTCTTTCCGGCCGCGGTCGTGCTGATCCTCGCCTTCCGGCTCAATCCGGAGATTTGGCTGAGCCCGCTGATGATCCTGGGGACCCAGTGGTACATCCTGTTCAACGTGATCGGCGGGACGGTCTCGCTGCCGGCGGAGCTGCGGCTGGCGGCGAGCAATCTTGGCGTCAGACGGTGGTTGTGGTGGCGGCGGGTCATGCTGCCGGCGATTTTCCCGGCCTATGTGACCGGGGCGGTCACCGCCGCCGGCGGGTCGTGGAACGCGAGCATCGTCGCCGAAATCGTGCAATGGGGCGATACGACGCTGACCGCGACCGGGCTCGGCGCCTATATCGCGCAATACACCGCGAGCGGCGATGCCGCGCGCATCGCCTTGGGGATCGGGGTGCTGTGCCTCTACGTCCTCGCCTTCAACCGGCTGCTGTGGCGCCGGCTGTACAACCTCGCCGCCGAGCGGCTGCGCCTGGATTGAGTTATTGCGCCTGGATTGAGTTATAAAGAGTCGCGATGATCGCCAATTCGCCCCCGCTGCTGCGCGCCGCCGCTATCTGCAAGACCTACCGCACGCCCGACCATATCGGCCGACTGGTGCTCGACCATCTCGATTTCACCCTGGGCGAAGGCGAGATCGTCGCGATCCTCGGCAAGTCCGGGTCCGGCAAATCGACCTTTCTGCGCATCCTAGCGGGGCTCATTCCGGCGAGCGACGGGCAGGTCGAGTATCGCGGGCGGCCGGTGCTCGAACCGGCGCATGGCGTCGCGATGGTGTTCCAGAGCTTCGCGCTGTTCCCGTGGCTGACCGTGCTCGGCAATGTCGAGCTGGGTCTCGAGGCGCAGGGCGTCACGGCGGCCGAGCGGCGGCGCCAGGCGGTCGCGGCGATCGACCTGATCGGTCTCGACGGGTTCGAAAACGCCTATCCGAAGGAGCTGTCGGGCGGGATGCGCCAGCGCGTCGGCTTTGCCCGCGCGCTGGTCGTCAACCCCGACATCCTGCTGCTCGACGAGCCGTTCTCGGCGCTCGACGTGCTGACCGCCGAGACCCTGCGCAACGACCTGCTCGATCTGTGGAGCGAGAGCAAGATACCCACCAAGGGCATCCTGATGGTTTCCCACAATATCGAAGAGGCGGTCGAAATGGCCGACCGCATCCTCATTTTCGGCAGCGATCCCGGCCGGATCAACGCCGAAATCCCGATCTCGCTGACCCAGCCGCGCACGCCGGAAAGCCCGCAATTCCGCCAGATCGTCGATCAGGTCTACACCCTGCTGACGACGGTTCCCGGCCGCGACGGGCGCCGCGGCGCCAAGCCTGAATCGATCGGGGTCGGCTACCGCCTGCCCGACGCCGCGGTGCAGCAGCTCACCGGCCTCATCGACAGCCTTACCGAAGCGCCGTTCAACGGCCATGCCGATCTGCCGCATCTCGCCGACGAGGCGAGCCTCGACGACGACGAGCTGTTTCCGCTGCTCGAAGCCTTGCAGCTCCTCGGGTTCGCGCATATCAGCGCCGGCGACATCGACCTGACCGCCGCCGGGCGGCAGTACGCCGATGCCGACATGCAAACCCGCAAGCAAATCTTCGCCGATGCGGTGCTGAAGCACATCCCGCTCGCCGCCCACATCCGTCGTGTGCTCGACGAGCGGCCCGGCCACCGCGCGCCGGCCGCGCGGTTTCTGCGCGAACTCGAGGACCACCTCTCCGAGGACGAGGCGGAGCGCGTGCTCGACACCCTCATCAACTGGGGCCGCCACGCCGAGATTTTCGCCTATGACTACGACGACGAGGTGCTGAGCCTCGAAAATTTCTGAGCCCGGCCTATATCGGCATCCGCATCTCCGCCCGCGCGACCGCCGGCGGCATCAGCCAGGCGTAGAAGGTGTCGCGCTGAAACGCCGTCATGTCGCCGCTCGACAGCCACGTCGGGTCGTCGAGGATTTTGACGTAGATCTCCTGTCCGGCGGCAAGGTCGACCTCCCTGGTTTGATTGATGTCAACCCCGGTGCTTTCGGGCGCGATGCGGTAATGGCCCGACGGCACGTCGCGGAAGAGGGGCGGACCGGCAGGCGAGACGCTGACCGCCCGCGTTCCGTTGAGATCGATATTCGCGAGGTTGCGGCTGAGCGACGGGTCATAGACCCGGTAGAACCAAATTCGTGCCTGGCCCGGCGCGACCGGCCCGGCGGGAAGCGCCGCCATCTGCGGCGGAACGCAGCCGGCGAGAAGCAGGAGTCCGGCCGCGATTTTGACGTGCTTTAAACCCTTCGAGAGCGCGAGGCCGATCAACATGGCCTTCCTCCTCCCCGTTTTCCCGAGGGCGAGGCCCGCTGTTCTAGCGATGGCCGGTCGGCACGCCCTGCGAAAGATCGATGCAGCTAACCCCCCAAGGCGCTGCGTGGCAAAACACGCTTTCGCGACTGGACCCGCAGAAAGACACCCTGCCGGGCTTTTCTGGCGCCGCCTGCCGCCAGGGTGTAAATTGGCGGATGTCGATCATCTTCGCGATGCCGCGGATGCGTTACGTGTTGCTGATTCTAGCCGTCGCGCTGGCCGGCTGCGGCCAAAACCAGTCCGAGGCCAGCCTGGTCGGCGAACGCACCTATCGCATCGTCAGCCCGGAGATCCCGGGCGGCGCGGAAGAGCCGAACCGGCGCTTGGCGGGGCAGCTTTGTCCCGGCGGGTATTTGAAGCTCAACGAGAACGCGCACAAAGGCGGCCCTGACCGCGCTGATTTTCAAGAGCAGAACATCACGACGATCTGGACCGTCAAGTGCATCTAGGCCGCGCCAAGAGGCGCTAGCGCGGGCGCATCGTCGGGAAGGCGATCACGTCGCGGATCGACGGGCTGTCGGTCAGCAGCATGACGAGCCGGTCGATGCCGATGCCGAGCCCGCCGCAGGGCGGCAGCCCGTATTCGAGCGCGGCGACGTAGTCCTCGTCGAGCGGCTGCGCCTCCTCGTCGCCGGCATCGCGGGCCTGCATCTGCGCCTCGAAGCGACGGCGCTGGTCGACCGGGTCGTTGAGTTCGGAGAACGCGTTGGCGACCTCCCAGCCGTAGATATAGGTCTCGAACCGCTCGACGAGGCGCGGATCGTTGCGGTCGGCTTTGGCTAACGGCGAGATGTCGCGCGGAAAGCCGGTGACATGCGTCGGCCGCAGCAGCGAATCCTCGACCCGGGCGGCGAAGGCCGCTTCGAGCGCGTGGCCCCAGCGCGCCTCTTTGCCGAGCGCGGCGCCCAACAAGTTCGCCTTCTCGCGGGCCGAATCGGTGTCGAGAGCCAAAAAGTCGACGCCCGTCGCCTCCTCGACCAGCTCGGCCATCGTGCGGCGCGGCCAGGGCGGGGCCAGGTCGATCGTCGTGCCGCCATAGCCGATCGTCGTGCTGCCGGTGACCGTTTCCGCCAGGTGGGCGAGCAGGGTTTCGGTGAGGCTCATCATCGCCGTGTAGTCGACATAAGCCTCGTAGATTTCGAGCGAGGTGAATTCCGGGTTGTGGCGCGGCGACAGGCCTTCGTTGCGAAAGCATCGATTGATCTCGAAGACTCCGTCCGCCAGCCCGCCGACGATCAGCTGTTTCAGGTGCAGCTCCGGCGCGATCCGCAAATAGAGGTCGATGTCGAGCGCGTTGTGGTGGGTCACGAACGGCTTTGCCGAGGCGCCGCCCTGTATCGCGTGCAGCATCGGCGTTTCGACTTCGAGATAGCCGCGCGCGAGAAGCCACGCGCGCATCTCGGCGACGACCCGGCTGCGCCGCCGCAGCGTTTCGCGGCTCCGCGGGTTCATGATCAAATCGACATAGCGCTGGCGATAGCGCAGCTCGATGTCGGCGAGACCGTGATACTTCTCGGGCAGCGGCCGCAGCGCCTTGGCGAGCATGGTCAGCGCCGCCGCGTTGACCGTCAGCTCGCCGCGCGGCGTGCGCCGGACCTGGCCTTCGATGCCGATCAAATCGCCGATATCGAGGAGCTTTAGCGTCTCCAGCCCATCGGTGGACAGATAGTCCTTGTGGCTGAACACCTGGATCTTGCCCGAGGCGTCGTGCAAATCGATAAACATGCCACTGTTGCGCAGCGCGCGGATGCGGCCCGCGACGCGCACTGTGTCGCCGGTCTCCTCGCCCGCCGGCAGCGCCGCGTAACGCGTGTCGAGCGCCGCCGCATTGTCGCTCCGGGCAAAACCGACCGGGTAAGGGTCGACCCCCAACTCGCGCAGCGCCTCGAGCTTTTGCAGGCGCACCGCGCGCAGCGGATCGTCGCCCTCCCTAGGGTCCTCCCGCGGGCCGTCCCCGGGGCCATCGTTCATGCCGTCCGATCCCCTATTTCGCCGCGGCCTCGGCCACCTTGTCGCGGGCCAGGTCGACAATTTCGTTGTGGAACCGCTTTAGCGAGCTGTGATGCCCGACGCTGACGATGGTCGGCCGCCACTCGGCGTCGCGCAACATCCGGTACAGCGTCATCTCCCCCGCCTCGTCGAGCGCCGAGGTCGCCTCGTCGAGAAAGACGATCGACGGCCGCAGCAGCAGCACCCGCGCGAAGGCGAGCCGCTGCTGCTCGCCACCCGACAGGCGCTGCGCCCAGTTGCTCTCGTCGTCGAGACGATCGACGAGATGCGCGAGCCCGACCGCGCGCAGCGCGTTCGCCATCGTCGCGCGGTCGGGCCGCACGTTGCCTGGATATTTGAGCGCGTCGGCGAGCGTGCCGAGCGGCAGATAGGGCCGCTGCGGCAGGAACAGCACGGTTCCCTCGGCGAGGCGGACGCGGCCGCGCCCGAACGGCCACAGCCCGGCGATGGCGCGCAGCACGGTGCTCTTGCCCGAGCCGGTCGGGCCGGTGATCAGCACCGGGTTGTCGGAGCCGCTCAGCAGCGCAACGTCGCGCTGCAGCGCCGCCCCGTCCGGGAGGTCGAGATCGAGCGCGCCGACCTCGACGCCGGAGCCGCCGCGCTCGATGGTGATCGGGTGCGCCTCGCCACGCGAGGCGGCGATCGCCTCGATCCGGCCCTGGAACCCCGCGAGGCGCTCGACGACCGCCTGGTATTCGGCGATCGAGGTGTAACTGCTGACGATGAACGACAGCGATTCCTGCACCTGGCCAAAGGCCGAGACAACCTGCATCAGCCCGCCCAATTGGATACGCTTGGCGAAATATTCCGGCGCGGCGACGAGGAACGGAAATATAAGCGCGACCTGCTGGTAGCCGGCGGTGAACCAGGTGAGCCGCTTGCGGCGGCGGATGATGTCCCACCAATTGGCGACGATGCGGCCGAAGCGGCTGTCGAAGACGCCATATTCATGCGCCTCGCCGCCGTAGAACGCGACGCTCTCGGCGTGCTCGCGCAGCCGCACCAGGCTGAAGCGGAAATCGGCCTCGAAGCGCTGCTGGTTGAACATCAACCGGGCGAGCGGCTTGCCGATCCAATGCGTGAACCAGGTGCCGATCGCGGCGTAGATGAACGCCGCAAACACCAGGTATCCAGGGATGTCGAAGCTGTGGCCGCCCCAGAGCGGCACCGTCAGTCCGCCCGACAGACGCCACAGGATGAACAGGAACGACACCAGCGTCACCACCGAGTTCATCATCCCCAGCGACAGGCTGAGGCTCAGCGTGGCGAAGCTGTCGAGGTCGTCGGCAATGCGCTGGTCGGGGTTGTCGGTCGTCGACTGGTCGATCTGGATGCGGTAATAGGTCTGGTTGCCGAGCCACCCCTTGAGCGAACGCTCGGTCAGCCAGCGCCGCCAGCGGATGTGCAGGATTTGCCGCAGATAGAGCTGATAGACCGCGACCCCGATCCAGCCGGCCGCGATCATGCCGAATATGCCGAACTGGCGCCAGAACTCCGACCAATTGTACTGCTGCAAGGCGTCGTAGAAATCGCGGTTCCACAGATTGAGGCGGACATTGATCCAAACCGAGACCAGATTGAGCGCGACAACCGCGACAACGAGGCCTATCGCGCTCCATTTCTCGTCTGATCGCCAATATGGCAAGGCCAGCTTCCACGCCTCGCGCAGGAAGCCGGTCCCGCTCAACGCTCTACTTGACCTCATACGCACAAGCCTCTTCCTCTGGGTGCGAGATGACCAGCGAAACCGGCCTCTTCGCCGGCGGCCGGCCGAGCGATAAAGCGCTGGCCGCGGCGCTCCTCGCCCGCGGCGTGTGCCGCGCGCTTGAACAGCTCGGCTATGCCAGCCTCCTCGAATTCCCGCTCGCCAATGGGCGGCGTGCCGATATCCTCGCCCTCGGCCGCGGCGGCGATCTCATCGTTGTCGAGATCAAAACCTCGGTCGCCGATTTCCGCGCCGACCGCAAATGGGCGGGGTATCGCGATTTCGCCGACCGTTTCTATTTCGCTGTTCCAAACACTTTCCCCCAAGCGCTAATCCCCGAGGATTGTGGCCTCATGGTGGCGGACGCCTTCGCCGCGTCCCTGATCCGCGACGGCGAGCCGATTGCCTTGGCGCCCGGCCGCCGGCGCGCCGTCACCCTACGCTTCGCGCTGGCGGCGGCGGCGCGGCTGCGACGCCATCTCGATCCGCAGGCCGGCCTCGCCCCATTCTGAGCGCACCTCGCTCGCCAGCGCGGCGGCCAATTCCCCGGCCGAGGCGACCGCCGTGCCGGTCTTGGCGCCGACGATGCCGACCGCCAGACCGGCGAGCTGCGCCGCCCCGCTCACCGACAGCCCGGCGCCGAGTCCCGCCGCCAGCGCCGCCGCCGCGGCGTCTTCGGTGCCGCCGGGATCGTAGCTGTCGCCGGCCGCCATCGTCTCGAACGCGGCGCTGCTGCTTGGCTCGACCAGGATCATCCCGTCACGGCCGAGGGTGACGAAGACCGCGCCGAAACCGCACCGCTCGATCAGCGCGCGCGCCGCCGCGACGACCTCGCGTTCGTTTCCCGCGGGCATGCCGGTCGCCTCGGCGAGTTCGCGCCGGCTCGGCATCAGGAGGTCGGCGCCGCGATAGCGGATGTGGTCGCCGCCTTTGGGTTCGGCGACGACCCGCGCGCCGGCCTCCTGCGCGGTCTTGATGATTTCGAGCGCGACGCCGTCGGTCAGCACGCCCTTGGCGTAATCGGAAAGCACGACGACGTCGTGGCTGGCCACCAGCTCGCGGGCGAGCCGCAGCAGGTCGTCGCGGATATAGGGGCCGAGCGGCGACGCGCTCTCCCAATCGGCCCGCAACAAATGCTGGTTGAGCGCGATGAACCGGGTCTTGACCGTCGTCTTGCGCTGCGGCTGCACCAGGACGTGGATCTCGGCGCCGTCGACCTCGGCCAGCAGGTTCTGCACCTCGCGCCCGGCATCGTCGTTGCCGACCACCGAGACGAACGACATCTGGGCGCCGAGCGCGGCGAGATTGCGCAGCACGTTGCCGGCGCCGCCGAGGCTGTGGGTCTCGCTGTCGACCGCCAGCACCGGGACCGGCGCCTCGGGCGAGACGCGGTCGACCTCGCCGTAGACGTAGTGATCGAGCATCACATCGCCGATGCATAGCACCCGCGCCGCGCGCAGCCGGTCGATGTCGAGCCTCAGCTCGCCGTTTTTCGCCATAAATTCTCCGTCGCGGGACGGCTCACCCGGCCCGCGTGCGGCGCAGCATAACGTAAAGCGCCCCCGCGCCGCCATCCCGCGGCTGCGCGGAGGCGATCGCCAGCAAATGCGGGCGGAATTCCGGCTCGTCGAGCCAGCGCGGCACGGCCGCCCGCAGCACGCCGGCGCGCCCATCCAGTCCCTTTGGCGCACCGCGCCCCGTGATAACGAGAACGCAGCGCTTGCCGTCGGCTCGGGCCGCCCGGATAAACCCGCCGAGCGCGCGATGCGCCTCGTCCTGCGTCATGCCGTGCAGGTCGAGCCGGGCCTCGACCCGGTGCTTGCCGCGCTTCAGCCGTTCGGCATTGGCGCGGTCGATGCCGGCGAAACGGTCGAGCGCCAGCGGCGGCAGGGCCGGGGCCGGAGTCAATGGCGCCGGGTGAGGCTCGGCGCGCGGAACGGGCCTGGATTTCACCGCCGGTGGGGCGGGCAGCGCGGCGATTTGTTTGACGCCCCGCATTGCGCGCCGCCACAGCGCGCTGTCGGGATCAGCTTTCGCCGGCATCGTCGACGAGGATCACATGCAGGCGGCGCGGACCGTGCGCGCCCAGCTCGATCTTCTGCTCGATATCGCCGGTGCGCGAGGGGCCGGTGATAAAATTGACCGTGCGCGGCAGCGCGGCAGGGCCATCGCCCGGCCGCCGGCGCAACAGATCCCAGCCATCCTCGTAGCTCGCCACCACCTGGCCGGCGCGCAGCACGACGATGTGCGTGTCCGGCAGGAAATTGAGCGTCGTCGGGGTGTGGTCGCCGGAGACCAGCATCAGGGTGCCGGTCTCGGCGACCGCCGCGAGGCACGGGGTCAGCGACACCGCGTCGCCCGCGGTCGCCGCGCCGCGGCGGATCTGCACCAGCGGCCGCTCATTCCAGGGCAGCGCCTCGAGGGTCGGATCGGGCGCCATCGCCAGCTCGGCCGGCAGGTTTTCGGCCGCGAGATAGCGCGCGACCTCGCCCGGCACCGCCGCGGCCGAGGCGAGACGCGCGACCGTCGTCTGCACCGCCTCGGCCATCGCGACAAAGAGATCGACGCGCGCCGGCGGGTCGAGCGCCGCCGCGCGCGCCGGGATCAGGTTGCGGCGGTGCGCCGCGACGCGCGCGTCAAGCTCGCCGGCGGCGCCTTCGGCGAGCGCGCCGCGGCCGAGCGCCCGGCGGATGCCGCCGAGGACATCGTCGCGCGCGGTCATCGTCCGATCTTTTGCCGGGCGGCGCGCTGCCGCTTGGCCCACAGCGCATGAAAGCTGCGGCCCTCGGGCGCCGGCATGTCGCGCGCCCTGGTCCAGTCGCCGGCGAGCGGCAGCGAGCGGAACCTGCCCCGCCCTTCGCCGAGCCAACCGAGCAGCCGGGCCTGCAATTCGACCAGCTCGTGGTAGAGCGCCGGCCGCCGCGCGGCCCAGGCCCAGAGCTTCAGCCCGTTGCGATAGACCGCCGGCGCCTTGCCCTGGGCGAATTGCCGCTCGCGCCAGTGCCGCATCATTTTCGGCAGCGGGATACGGACCGGGCAAACGCTCTCGCAGCGCCCGCAGAAGCTCGACGCGTTGGGCAGGTCGCCGGCCTCGTCGAGGCCGATCAGCGCCGGTGTCAGCACCGCGCCCATCGGCCCCGGATAGACCCAGCCATAGGCATGCCCGCCTATCGCGGTATAGACTGGGCAATGGTTGAGGCAAGCGGCGCAGCGCAGGCAGCGCAGCATGTCCTGGAATTCGCCGCCGATGAGCGCCGAGCGGCCGTTGTCGATCAGCACGACGTGATATTGCTCGGGCCCGTCGAGATCGCCCGGCCGGCGCGGCCCGGTCGACATCGTCGTGTAGGACGAGAATTCCTGACCCGTCGCCGAGCGCGCCAGGAGGCGCAGCAAGGTCGCGGCGTCCTCCAGGGTCGGCACGATCTTTTCGAGGCTGGCGACGACGATATGAATCTTGGGCAAGGTCTGCGTCAGGTCGCCGTTGCCCTCGTTGGTGACAATGATGCTGGAGCCGGTCTCGGCGACGAGGAAGTTGGCGCCGGTGATGCCGACGTCGGCGGCGAGGAAGTGCGGGCGCAGCATCGTGCGGGCCTCGGCGCAAAGCTGCGGCGCCTCGCTGAGCGGGCGGGTGGGATCGAGCGCGGTGTGCGATGCGCGGAATGTCTCTTCGACCTGTTCCTTCATCAGGTGGATCGCCGGGGCGATGATGTGGCTGGGTGGCTCGTGGCGCAGCTGGATGATGTATTCGCCGAGATCGGTTTCGACCGGGGTGATGCCGTTGGCCTCGAGATGCTCGTTGAGGGCGATCTCCTCGGCGACCATCGACTTGCCCTTGGTGACGATTTTCGCCCCGACCGAGCGGCAGATGCCGAGCACCGCCGCGCGCGCCTCGGCCGCATCGCGCGCCCAATGCACGGCGCCGCCCGACGCGGTCACGTTCTTCTCATAGATCTCCAGATAAAAATCGAGATGGGCGATCGTATGGTCCTTGATCGCCTTCCCCTGGTCGCGCAGCGCCTCGAACTCGGGGAGCCGCGCGATCGCCTCGGCGCGGCGCGCCGGGAAACCGGCGCCGGCCATGCCGAGCGCGCGGCGCAGCACCGGGTCGGCGAGCCCGGCGCGCGCGTTGTCGGCGAAAGCGTGACTCGTCGCTTCCATTGCTATTTTCCGGGCGCTTTCCGAGCGCCGCCGATCAATTTTTCTTCGTCACCCCCGCGAAAGCGGGGGCCCAGGGCAACCGACACATCGCTCGCCCCTGAGTTCCCGCTCTCGCGGGAAAGGCGATCTAAAAGATACATCGCCTAAGCCTTGCTTGCTGGTTTGCCGATCGACGGCACGGTCTCGGTCATATCGGCGAGGACCTCGGCGACATGGCGCGCCTCGACCCGGCTGCCCGCACGCGACAATTTGCCGGCGATCTGCAAGAGGCAGCCGAGATCGCCGGCGAGTACGCAATCCGCGCCGGTCGCCTCGATATCGGCGATCTTGTCGCACGCCATCTTGTCGGAGATTTCCGGGTACTTGACCGCGAAGGTGCCGCCGAACCCGCAGCAGATCTCGGCGCCCGGCAGCTCGTTGAGCTTCAATCCGGCGACCGAGCCCAGCAGCTTGCGGGGCTGCGCCTTGACCCCAAGCTCGCGCAGGCCCGAGCAGGCATCGTGATAGGTGACGGTCTGCGCGCAGCTCGCGACGACGGCCGCGAGGTCGCGGCGCTCGACCAGGAACGCGGTCAGCTCCCAGGTTCGCGACGCCAGCTCCTCGGCCGCTTCGCGCATCGCCGGCTCGTCGGCGAAGAGTTCGGGGTAATGCACCTTGACCATCCCGGCGCAGGAGCCGGACGGGACGACGACGTAGTCGTAGCCGGCAAAGGCGGCGATCACCTTGCGGGCGATCGCCTTGGCGTCCGCCTTGTCGCCGGAATTATAGGCCGGCTGGCCGCAGCAGGTTTGCGCGCGCGGCGCCTCGACCGAACAGCCGGTATCCTCGAGCAGCTTCACCGCGGCGAAGCCGATGCTCGGGCGAAACAGATCGACAAGGCAGGTCACCAACAACGCGACCCGCGCCGGCTCAGCCATCGGGCGCGATCAGCCGCTGCCGGTCGCGACCAGCAGCCAGTTCGGGTCGGACGAGCGGGTATCCCGCGCAAAAGTCCAATGGTCGGTTTTCTCGATCAGGTTCTGCGGATCGCCGTCGACGACGCTGTTATCATGCGCGCGCAATACGTTGACCTGATCGGAGACCAGCTTGACCGTGACGCGGGCGGCGCGGCCGTCGATCCCGGCCTCCACGATATCGATGTCCTTGATCTTGTCGACGCGGGTTTCCAGCGTTTCTCCGGCCGCTTCGCGCTCGTCGATCGCGGCGGAAAAGGATTTGTAGGTATCGTCGCTCAACAGCGAGCGCAGCCCGGGTTTGTCGCCCTTCGCGAAGGCGGCGACGACGAGGCCGAAGGCGCCGCGCGCGCCGTCGAGGAAGGAGCCGGCGTCAAAGCCGGGGTCGGCGGCCGCGATTTGCGCCAAACCGCCCGCCACGGTGCCGGCCGCCGGCGCTGTGGCGGAGATTGACAGCACGGGCGCCGGGCGCGCCAGCGAGACGATCTTCTCGGCGGCCGCAGCCGGGCGGCGCAGGAAGGGGTCGCGGCGGCGCTCGTTGCCGGTGCGGCGGCCGAGCACGCTGCGCAGGCGCAGCACCAGGAAGAGGGCGACCATCGCGAACAGGATGATGTCGAAATAGTGCGGTAGATCGCCCATCTTCTCCTGCCGTGTTCCGGGAAAACGCGATGGTGCGCCAGAACAGATGAAGATTAGATAAGGGTTTGCCGGCGCTGCGGCAAGGCGCGACGGTCCCATGCGGCGGCGAGGACCGCGACTCCGGCGGCCGCGCGCCCGAGTTGCGGCCCCTGGGCCTTCCGTGTTAGCGGAACGCGGCAAGCGCAACGCGGGGCGGTCATGGCTCAAACAACGGGTGGAAACGGCCAGCAGGACGCCCCGGCGGCGGGCGCCGAGGCGGGCCAGCGGCTCATCGTCAACGCACAGTACATCAAGGATCTGTCGTTCGAGAACCCGCGCGCGCCGCAGAGCCTGCAGCAGCAGGCAGCGGCGCCCGCGGTCGACATCAATGTCGACGTCAACGCCCAGAACCTCAACCCGGACACCTACGAGGTCGTACTGACGATCAAGGCGAGCGCCAAGATCAACAACGATCCGCTTTTTCTGCTCGAACTCACCTACGGCGCGGTGGTGACCGTCCACAACCTGCCGCGCGACATGCTACCGGCGGTGCTTCTGGTCGAGACGCCGCGCCTGATGTTTCCGTTCGCGCGCAACATCATCGCCGACGCCACCCGCGACGGCGGCTTCCCACCGCTGATGGTCAACCCTATCGATTTCACCGAGCTGTTGCGCCGCAGCGCCGCCGAAGCGCCGCCGCCGGACGCGGGCGAGACGACGTCAGCCGGGTGAATCCCACATCGGGCCGGTGATCGTCGCCAGCAATGCGCGGTGCGCCAGCAGTTCTTCGGGCGTCGCTTCGTGCGGCCGCGGCGGGCGCGCCGGGCGGTTGACCGCCGCGCCCGTCAGCCCCATCCCGGCGGTCTCCATGACCGCGAAATCGAGCCCGGGCTGCCGCCCGCCCAGCAGCTCGACATAGACCTCGGCAAGCAGCCCGCAATCGATCGCGGCGCCATGCTTGTCGCGCGCGGCAAGATCGATCGAAAAGCGCCGGCACAGCGCATCGAGGCTTGCGGGCGAGCCGGGAAAGCGCCGGCGCGCCAGCGACAGCGTGTCGACGAATTCGGCGGCCAGGCGCGGCCGGCCCAGCAGCGCCAGCTCGGCGTTGAGGAAGGCGATGTCGAACTCGGCGTTGTGAATGACGAGCGGCGCGCCGTCGATGAAGGCGATGAAGTCGTCGATGACCGCGGCAAAGGACGGGTGGGCCGCGAGGAACTCGGCGTTCAGCCCGTGCACGGCATAGGCGTCCGCCGGTATATCGCGCTCCGGGTTGACGTAGCGGTGGAATTTCCGCCCGGTCGGCACGTGATGAAACAGCTCGAGCGCGGCGATCTCGACGATCCGGTGGCCGGAATTCGGCTCGAGCCCGGTGGTTTCCGTATCGACTACGATTTCGCGCATGCCGTCCTCCCCCGCAAGCGCCGCAGCCGCGCGCTGCGCCGCCATTCACCCTGCCGGACCCGCCGGACGATCCCCGCGAGCCGGCGTGCCGCCCGCGCGCGGCTCAGCCCGGTATGGACCACGAAATCGGCGCGCCGGCGCTTCTCGCGGTCTGGCAGCTGCGAATTGAGGATCGCGGCGAAGCGCTCGGCGCTCATCCCCGGCCGCCGCATGACCCGCGCACGCTGCAGCCGCGACGGCGACGACACGACGATGACGCCATCGATGCGGTCGATGCGGTCGGTCTCGAACAGCAGCGGGATGTCGAGCACGACCAGCCCCGCGCCGCGTGCCCTGGCGCGGGCGACCCACTGGCGCTCTACCGCCCGCACCATCGGGTGGAGGATTTTTTCCAGTCGGCGCAGTTCTTCCGGACGCCCGAACACGCGCTGGCCGAGGGCTTTCCGGTCAACCGCGCCATCTTCGCCGCGCACGCCCGGAAAGGCCCTCTCGACCGCGGCGACCGCCGCGCCGCCTCTTCCCAGCATGCGGTGTATTTCGGCATCCGCATCGTAGAGCGGCACGCCGAGCCGCCGGAGCGCCGTCGCGGCGGTGCTCTTTCCCATGCCGATCGAGCCGGTGAGGCCAAGGACGATCATGAAATAGTCAGTGGCCCGCGAAGGTCGCGAGCAGCGCCGCGCGCAGGCCCGGCGTTACTTGCGGCGCCGCGCCGAACCAGGCGGCGAAGCCGGGGCGGCCCTGGTGCAGCAGCATGCCGAGCCCGTCGACCACCGGGTTCCCGCGCCGCCGCGCCGCCGCCAAGAGACCGGTTTCGAGCGGCACATAGACGATATCGACCACGACCGCCGACACCGGCAATGCCCCGAGGTCGAGGTCGAGCGGCGGCTCCTTGTCCATGCCGAGGCTCGTCGTGTTGACGAGGATGCCGGCCGCGCCGAGCAGTTCGGCGCGCGCCTCCCACGGGTGGACGGTGATGCGAGTCTCCGGCACGGCAAGCTCGCGCGCCAGCGTCGCCGCGCGGTTTCGTGTCCGATTGACGAGACGGATTTCGCCGGCCCCGGCCGCGCTCAGCGCGGCGATCACCGAGCGAGCGCTGCCGCCGGCGCCCAGCACCACGGCCGGACCCGCCGCCGGGTTCCACTCGGGCGCCTGCTCCCGCAGGTTCTCGCGGAAACCGAAGACGTCGGTGTTGCTGCCTTCGAGGCTGCCGTCAGCGGCGACGATCACCGTGTTCATCGCGCCGATTCGGCGGGCGAACGGATCGACGCGGTCCATTACGGCGAGCGCCGCCTGCTTGTGCGGGATCGTCAGGTTGCAGCCGCGAACGCCGAGCGCCGGCAGCGCGCGCAGCGCCTGTTCGAGCCGGTCGGGCGGCACCGCGAGCGGCACATAAGCCCCGTCGATGCCGTGCTCGGCGAGCCAGAAGCCGTGCAGCGCCGGCGAGCGCGAGTGCGCGACCGGCCATCCCATGATGCCGGCGAGCCGCGCCGCCCCCGTAATCGGCATGGTCTGACCCTACTCCCCCAACAACCCGCGCCCGCGCAGGAATTCGAGCAGCTCCAGCAGCGGCAGGCCGAGGATCGCAAAATGGTCGCCCTCGATCCGCGCGAACAGCTGCGCCCCTCTGCCTTCGAGGCGGTACGCCCCGACCGACCCGAGCACAGCCTCACCCTCGGCCTCAATATACCGGGCGAGGAAGGCTTCCCCCAAGCGCCGCATCGTCAAACTCGGCAGCGCCGACGCCTGCCACAGACATTCGTGTCCCCATACCGCGCAAGCCGCGGTGGTCAGCGTATGGGCACGGCCGGCTAGCCGCCGCAGTTGCGTCGCAGCGCCATCAAGATCGGCCGGCTTGTCGAACCATTCATCGCCGGCCACGAGAATCTGGTCGGCGCCGATGACAAGCGATTCCGGATGCCGCGCCGCGACCGTACGAGCCTTAGCTTCGGCGAGAGCCTGCGCACAGGCGAGCGCGCCCTGCCCCGATCCCCGATGCTGCCGCTTGATCGCCGATTCGTCGATCTCCGCCGGGTCGATGGTGAACTCCACCCCGGCATTGCGCAGCATCTGCGCCCGCGCGGTGCTGGCCGAGGCGAGGATCAACCGCTCAGGCGTCGAAACCATGCCGGCGCGCAAGGAGCTTGGAGATCGCCGCCGCGGTCTCCTCGATCGAGCGGCGGGTCACGTCGATGACCGGCCAGTGCTGCTCGGCAAAGATGCGACGAGCTTCGCGCACCTCGGCCTTGACCGCCTCGATGTCAGTGTAATCGGTCTCGCCGTTGTGGTCGAGCATCGACAGCCGGTTGCGGCGTAGATGAATGAGCCGCTCGGGATCGTTGGTGAGACCGACGATCAGCGGCTTCTTCGCCGCCAGCAACTCGGGCGGTAGCGCCACGCCAGGCACGTAAGGCACATTCGCCGCCTTGATACCGCGGTTGGCGAGATAGAGGCTGGTCGGCGTCTTCGAGGTGCGCGAGACACCGACAAGACAGACATCCGAATCGTCGATGCCCCAGCTCGACTGGCCGTCGTCGTGATTGATCGCGAAGGTCATCGCGTCGATGCGCGCGAAATACTCGTTGTCGAGCAGATGCTGCTTGCCGGGCAGACCACGGCTTTCGCGGCCGAGGAACGCCGCCATCGCCCCCAGCACCGGATCGAGGATCGGGATCGTCGTGACCTGCAAGCGGCGACAACTTTCCTGCAGCCCCCTGCGCAGCGTGTCGTTGACCAGGGTATAGAGGACAATGCCCGGATTGGCCTCGACCCCGGCGATCACCCGGTCGAGCTGGCCTGCGGTGCGCACCATGCTCCAGACGTGCTCGATCGCCTGCGCCTCGTCGAACTGCACGAGACAGGCGCGCGCCACCGAATGCACGGTATCGCCCGTCGAATCCGAAACAAGATGAAGGTGAAACCGCGTCAGCACCGAACCAAATCCCCTGCTTCATCTTATCCCGATCCATTGTGGATGGGTTTGCGTCAGGCGGGAAAACCACCAAAAATCGCCGGTGCGGGCGATTTCGTCCCCGCTGCCGGAAAATCGCTCCCGGCTTTTCCGGGTCAGGAAACCGCGGCCAGCGCCATCGATAAACCTGGGTATAAGCGGAACGGGCATGCGGTTATCCCGGTGATTCACCTTGTTTGAAATCGCTCCATTACGGGGCTTTCGGGGACTTAGTATAACGGTTTTTCACAACACCCGGCGATTCGTCCGGCAGCCGGGTTATCCCGGATGAGGAGAGGACAAATTCTAATCCCCGCTTTACCCGGCACCCACTACCACCTCCTCTAAAGAGTCCTTTATGAATGAAGAAGGAGGAAACCGCGATGGCGGAAAAAGATTCGATCGCGGCAAAACCGCTGTTGCGAACCCTCGCCGGCGAGACGCTCGAGCAGCCGCCCTGGTGGTTGATGCGCCAGGCGGGACGCTATCTGCCCGAGTACCGCGAGCTGAGAGCCAAAGCCGGCGATTTCATCGCCCTTTGTCTGACGCCCGAACTGGCGGCGGAAGCGACGCTTCAACCGGTCCGCCGGTTCGGGATGGATGCGGCGATCCTCTTTTCCGACATTCTGCTGGTGCCGCGCGCGCTGGGTCAGCGCCTGTCGTTCGAGAATAACGGCCCAAAACTGGAACCGGTCTCCGACATTACACAGCTCACGGCGACCGATCTCGACATGCTGGCCCCGGTCGGCGAGGCGGCACGTCGGGTTCGCGCCGAATTGCCGGAGGCGACAGCCTTGATCGGCTTTGCCGGGGCGCCGTGGACGGTGGCGACCTACATGGTTGAAGGTGGCAGCAGCCGCGATTTTAATCGCGTCAAAAATTGGGCCTATCGCGATCCGCCGGGGTTTGCCGCGCTGATCGAGCGGATTACCGCCGCGACCCTCGATTTTCTTGTTCTGCAGATCGAGGCCGGGGCGCACGCCGTGCAGCTGTTCGACAGTTGGGCCGGGGCCCTGTCGGCAGGCGGTTTCGAGCGCTGGGTGATCGGCCCGACGAAGTACCTTGTCGCGGCTCTGAAAGCGCGCTTTCCGCAGGTCCCGGTGATCGGCTTTCCGCGCGGCGCGGGGCTGCTCTACCAGCGCTATGTGGAAGAGACCGGGATCGCCGCGGTGGGATTGGATACCGCGGTGCCGCTCGGTTTCGCCCGCGAAAAACTGCAGCCGAACCTCGCGGTGCAGGGCAATCTCGATCCGGTGCTGCTCGTCGTCGGCGGAGCGGAGATGCGGCGCGCGGTGCGTGAGATGCGCACGGCGCTTGGCGGCGGCCCCTATGTCTTCAATCTCGGGCACGGGATTTTGCCGGAAACCCCGCCGGAGCACGTCGCCGAACTGGCGCGTCTCCTCGCCGAGCCGCTCGCCGGCTGACATGCCGCGCCGCGCCGTCGTGCTGATGAATCTGGGCGGCCCCGATAGCCTGGCGGCGGTCCGCCCGTTTCTCGTCAATCTGTTCAGCGATCCAGCGATCATCGGCCTGCCGGCGCCGCTGCGTGGGCTGGTGGCGCGGCTGATCGCGTGGCGCCGCACCAAAGCAGCTATCGATATTTACGCGCATCTTGGTGGCGGCTCGCCGCTTTTGGCGAACACGGAAGCCCAGGCGAGAGCGCTAGAGGAGGCGCTGGGCGCCGACTCCCGCTGTTTTGTCGCGATGCGCTATTGGCGCCCGCTGACCGCGGCGGCGGTTGCCGCGGTGAAAGCCTGGCGACCGGAGGAGGTCGTCCTTCTGCCGCTCTATCCGCAATTCTCGACCACCACGACCGCGTCGTCGCTCGCCGCGTGGCGCCGCGCAGCCGCCCGGCAACGCTTGAATTGCCCGACGCGAATCATCGAATCCTATCCGACCGTTCCCGGTTTCATCGCGGCGCTTGCCGGATTGATCGAGCCGGTGCTCGATCAAGCGGAAAAATCGGGAACTGTCCGTTTGCTGCTCAGTGCGCACGGGCTGCCGCTGAAAATCGTACGCGCCGGCGATCCTTACCCAAACCAGATCGCGCAGACCGCCACCGCGGTGGTCGCGGCGCTTGGCCGCCCGGGTCTCGATTGGGTGGTGTGCTACCAGAGCCGGGTCGGGCCGCTCGCCTGGCTCGGGCCGGCGACCGACGACGAGATCCGCCGCGCCGGGCAAGCGGGCGTCGCCCTGGTTGTCGCGCCGATTTCGTTTGTCTCGGAGCATTCGGAAACCCTGGTCGAGCTCGACCGCGACTACCGCCGCCTGGCCGAGCGATGCAACGTGCCGGACTATTGGCGGGCGCCGGCGGTCGGCGCCGATCCGCGCTTTATCGCCGCGCTCGCCGCGCTAGTGGACGCGGCGGCATGAGCGGCTGGCTGGCCGCGGCCTATCCTTGGGTCAAGGCGCTGCATATCGTCAGCATGGTCGCCTGGATGGCTGGGCTGCTCTATCTGCCGCGCCTCTTTGTCTACCACGCCGGCGCGGCGCCGGGCTCCGACACGGCGCAAACCTTTCAGGTCATGGAGCGGCGGCTGCTTCACGGCATCATGCTGCCGGCGATGGTCGCGACAATTGCTTTCGGAGTTCTGCTGGCGGCGGCGCCGGGGGTTGTCGATTGGCGTCAGGGGTGGATTTGGGCGAAGCTTCTCTTGGTGGCGGGCTTGCTTTGCTTTCATTACCTGCTGGCGCGCTGGCGCCGAGAATTTGCCGCCGGGTCGATCCCGCACGACGCCCGCGTCTTCCGCATGGTCAATGAATTGCCGGCGCTGGCCTTGCTCGCCATCGTCATTCTGGTGGTGGTAAAGCCGTTCTGAACAAAAAACCTTTGCAATCGCGGCACGTTGCCCTTGCAAAGGTGTTTGACTTGCATATCTGCATTCGGTAGGGGATGGAACAAGCCGTCCGCCGGCTTTTCTTCACACTTTCCCGATAGACTTCCGCAACGACCCGCCCGCCGGAACCTCCGTGCCGGGCTTCAGCAGACGGCCAAACCCTGTCCTCATCGCCTCCGGCCTCATCGCCCCTGTCTCAGCACTTGGGCCTCATCGCGACGAAAGCTCCATGAACCTCGACGAACTCAAGCGGAAAACGCCCGCTGAACTCCTCGCCTTTGCCGAAGAGCTCCAGATCGAGAACGCCTCGTCCCTGCGCAAGCAGGAACTGATGTTCGCGATCCTCAAGCAGCTCGCCGAAAACGACGTGCCGATCTCGGGCGATGGCGTTTTGGAGGTGCTGGTTGACGGGTTCGGCTTTCTGCGCTCGCCCGAGGCCAACTACCTCGCGGGCCCGGACGACATCTACGTCAGCCCGAACCAGGTTCGCCGCTTCGGCCTGCGCACCGGCGACACGGTCGAAGGCCAGATCCGCAGCCCGCGCGACGGCGAACGCTATTTCGCCCTGGTCAAGGTCGAGCGAATCAATTTCGAGGAGCCCGACCGGCTGCGTCACCGGATCAATTTCGACAATCTGACGCCGCTTTATCCCGAAGAGAAAATCAAGCTCGAGCTCGACGACCCGACGCGCAAGGATTTGACGACGCGGGTCATCGATTTGATCACCCCGCTCGGCAAGGGGCAGCGCGCGATCATCGTCTCGCCGCCGCGCGCCGGCAAAACCGTGATGCTGCAGAACATCGCGCACGCGCTCGCCGCCAATCACCCCGAGGTTTACCTGATCGTCCTCTTGATCGACGAGCGGCCCGAGGAGGTGACCGACATGGCGCGCTCGGTGCACGGGGAAGTGGTCAGCTCGACCTTTGACGAGCCGGCGGTGCGCCACGTTCAGGTCGCCGAGATGGTGATCGAGAAGGCGAAGCGCCTGGTCGAACACAAGCGCGACGTGGTCATTCTGTTGGATTCGATCACCCGCCTGGCGCGCGCCTACAACACCGTCGTGCCGTCATCGGGCAAGGTGCTGACCGGCGGCGTCGACGCCAACGCGCTGCAACGGCCGAAGCGCTTCTTCGGCGCGGCGCGCAACATCGAGGAAGGCGGCTCGCTGACGATCATCTCGACCGCGCTCATCGACACCGGCTCGCGCATGGACGAGGTGATCTTCGAGGAATTCAAGGGCACCGGCAATTCGGAAATCGTGCTCGACCGCAAGGTCGCCGACAAGCGCACCTTCCCGTCGATCGACATCACCAAATCGGGCACCCGCAAGGAAGAACTGCTGGTGGACCGCGGCGTGCTGTCGAAGATGTGGGTGCTGCGCCGCGTGTTGATGCCGATGGGCACTGTCGACGGCCTTGAGTTCCTGATCAACAAGCTGAAGGACTCGAAGAACAACGCCGAGTTCTTCGACGCGATGAATACTTAGCCGATGCGGTTGGGATCAGGTCCCGTTTCCGCCACCGTGAATACCAGGCCGAGGCACGGCTCGCCCTCGATGACGCGTGAGGAATGCCCGCTTCCCCACGTATCCTCGGCCAGCAGCACATCACCCGGCCCGAAACGACGCGCGTCGCCGTCGCCCGCGACGATCTCGGCCGTGCCTTTCAGGTAAACGAAAAGCAGCCGGCGCGGCACCGGATGCGGGGTATCCCCTTTCCACGCCGCGGTGCCGCCTATCCAGGCCGATTGCGCGGTCGGGACAAAGGCTGCGACATGCGCCGGCTCGGCGGGAGGGGCGGCAAACCCGGGCAGCAGCTCGATCGCCAGCTCCTCGAAATGCGAGACGCCCTCGGCGTCGGCATAGAGCCGTGTGTACTGCCCCTCCATCCCGTTAAACCGTAAATACGGTTTGGCCTGTCGTCTTGCGGCTTTCGAGGTCGCGGTGCGCCTGTGCCGCGTCGCGCAGAGGGTAGGTCTGGTTGACCATGATCTTGACCGCCCCGCTCTTGACCACCGAAAACAGATCGTTGGCCGCGGTCAGCAGATCCTCGCGGGTCGCGGTGTAGTTGTTGAGCGTCGGCCGGGTCACGTAGAGCGACCCCTTGCCGGCGAGGATGCCGAGATCGACCGGCGGCACCGCGCCCGACGACTGGCCGAACAGCGCCATCAGCCCCAGCGGCGCCAGGCAGTCGAGCGATTTGAAGAAGGTGTCCTTGCCGACCGAATCGTAGACTACCGGCAGCTTCTTGCCGCCGGTGATCTCGTTGACCCGGGCAACGAAATCCTCGCTGCGGTAAAGGATCGGGTGGTCGCAGCCATGCGCCTTGGCGAGCGCCGCCTTTTCCTCGCTGCCGACCGTGCCGATCACCGTCGCGCCGAGATGCTTCGCCCACTGGCAGGCGATGAGCCCGACCCCGCCAGCGGCGGCGTGGACGAGGATCGTCTCGCCCGGCTTTACGACATGGGTGCGGCGGACGAGGTACCAGGCGGTCATGCCCTTGAGCATCATCGCCGCGGCTTCGCGGTCGGAAATGCCGTCGGGAACCGGGACCAGCCGGTCGGCCGGCATCACCCGCTCCTCGCTGTAGGCGCCGAGCGGTCCGCCGGCATAGGCGACGCGGTCGCCCGGCTTCAGCCCGGCGACCCCGGACCCGACCTCCTCGACGATGCCGCAGCCCTCGCCGCCGAGCCCGCTCGGCAGCGGCACCGCGTAAAGCCCGCTGCGCTGATAGGTGTCGATATAGTTGAGACCGACCGCCTTGTGCTTGAGCCGCACCTGGCCGGGGCCCGGCTTGTCGACGCTGACCTGCTGCCAGGTAAGCACGTCCGGGCCGCCGGTCTTCTCGAAACGGATCGCTTGCACCATGACATGTCCCTCCCAAAGGCAGATGGGCGGGTTTTAGAAGCGTCGGGTGGAAAAGCGAAGCGCCTTCGCCGAAGGGTGACGGAATACGCTGCGCTCTTCCGCCTAAAGGAGCGTCGGTTCTCGAGCGAGCGCGCCCTCCAGCGCGAGCAAGGCCTGCTTGGTGCGGAGCCCGCCCGACCCGCTATAACCGCCGAGCCACCCCTTGCCGAGCACCCGGTGACACGGGATCACGATGGGGATCGGGTTTTTCCCGCAGGCCCGCCCCACCGCGCGCGGCGCCGAGCCGGTCGTGGCGGCGAGGTCGCCGTAGCAGCGCGTCTCGCCATAAGGGATGTCCTGCATCGCCGCCCAGACGCGGGTTTCGAAATTGGAGCCTGCCGGGCGCAGCTTCAGGTCGAAATCCGCCAGCTTTCCGGCGAAATAGGCGTCGAGCTGGCGCGCCGCCTCGGAGAGCAGCGGATTGCCGTTGCCGGTCCTTTCGTCGGCCCAGCGGATCGCCACCAGGGCGTCGTCATCCTCGTCAAGGACGAGGTTTCCAACCGGACTCAATATCGATAGCGATTGCATCGGCTCTCTCCGCGGCGAACGTTTGCGGAACGCTAGTGGAAATCGGCGATGCCGTCGACCAATTGAAGCGATAATACGGCCGGCGCCGAACAACCGGCCGCCGGCTCGGCTAGGGTCAGGCTTCGAGTGCGTTCAACGTTCGCGGGCCGACGACGCCATCGGGGGTCAATCCCCCCGCGGTCTGAAAGGCCTCGACCGCCTGCTGGGTTTGTGGCCCGAAGACCCCGTCGGCTCCGACACCGGCGTAGCCCAACGCCGCCAGGCGCTGCTGCAGAGCCGTGACGTCCGCGCCTGTGGCATGAAGCTGAAGGGTCCGGCCGATGCCGAGCTCTACCGAGGGCATCGGCGGATTGACGATCGGACCGGCTGCCGGAGCGGCCGCGTTGGGCAGGGCGCCGCTGTCGTACCAGGTCCGGAAGACCGGAAGCGGACAGGAAAGGCGGTTGAGATCGACCGATGTGCCGATTCCAGGGACGCTGCCGGTGCTGCTCCATTGCCAGATGAACCAGCATCGCGACCAATCCGCGACGGCGCTCAGACCATCCCAAGGCGGCAATCTCGGGTTGGCGGTTGTGCTGCCCGGATATTCCGGGAGCCAGCGCGGGCACTGACGGATCGGCGGGGTCAAGGCATCCGGCGGGTTCAGCCCGTAATAGGCGATCGGCGTGCGATTGAGCCTCGTCTGGGTGCCGTTGATCCACCGCTCCATGACCGACGCCGAGACGCCGGCGGCCTCCCAGTCGAGGGCGGCGGGAAACGCCTGCTCGCCGATCGCATCGCAGAACGCGGCGACGGCTCTGTCGTCATCGGCCGAGGTGAGAAAGGCATAGGGAATCCAGGGAATGTTGTGGTCGGTCGCGCCCTTGCGGTTGTAGTCGAACCGGGCATCGATCGATCCGCCCTGGCTGCATTTGATGAGCGCATAGGCGTAGCCGGCAGCCGCGATCTGCGCCCAGTCCGGCTGGTTCTGATAATGGCTGACGTCAATGCCGCGGACGAGAGCGCTCCAATCGGTCATGTCTGCCTCCTCTACACGCAAGGAGCGAACAAAATATCCTTATTTCATGGCATTAAGATGGTGAATTAGCGCCTCGGGCGCGGTAATCGGCAACGAACAAACCGGTCCTTCGCAGACATAGGCGGCGGCCTTGCCGTCAACGAGGGTCTTGCCAAAGGCCGGGTGACCCGCGGGCAACGCCTCTCCCGGCCCGATGACCTGCACGACGCGCCGCGGCGCCGCCGCCGCATGGATCGCCCGCCGCAGCCCGGCGAGCGCCGGGTCCGGCGCCTCGCCGACCAGCACGATCTGCACCGGCTTTTGCGCCAGCTCGGTGTTGTTGATGAGGGTGGCGAGCGGGAAGAAATTGCGCGTCACCTCGCCGGCGAAGGCGCGGATGATTTCCTCGGCGCGTTCGCGGTAGCTCTCGTCGCCGGTGAGGATCGCCAGCCGCGTCAGCACGCCGATCAGCGTGCCGTTGCCCGCGGGCACCGCCGCGTCGGCCGCGGTCTTGGCGCGCGCGATGAGGCCCGGCGTGTCGTCGGCCGCGAAGAAATACCCGCCGCCCTCGCCGTCCCGATAATGCCGATCCAGCACCGCGATCCAGCCCTGTGCCCGCGCCAGGTAGCCGCCATCCTGCGTCGCCTCGTGCAGCGCCAGCGCGGCGCGGCACAGATTGGCGTAATCGTCGACACTGGCCGGATGGCGCGCCCGCCCCTCGCGCCAGCTGTGGAAAAGCCGCCCGTCGGGCGCGGCCATCTCGGCTTCGACAAAGCCGAAGGCGCGCGCGGCGAGGGCGAGCCAATCGGGCCGCTCGAACGCCGACCCGGCGAAGGCCAGCGCGGCGATCATCAGGCCGTTCCAATCGGCCAGCACCTTGTCGTCGAGTCCCGGCCGGATGCGCGGCGCGCGCACGGCGAATAGTTTGTCGCGGCAGCGCGCGAGCAGCGCCTCGGTTTCGCCGTCCATCAGCTCCGGATGGTGCAGGCGATTGAGGATGGTTTTCCCTTCCCAGTTGCCGCCCGGCGTCACGTCATAGAGTTCCTTGAACACGGGCGCGTCGTCGCCCAGCACGCCGTCGATCTCGTCCGCCGACCAGACGTAAAATTTGCCTTCTTCGTGCTCGCTGTCCGCATCGAGACTCGAGGCGAAGCCGCCGCCCGCCACCATCTCGCGTTCGAGCCAGCCGATCGTCTCGGCCACCCGCTGCGCGTAAAGCGGGTCGCGCACCTCCTGCCAGACCAAGGTCAAGAGATCGATCAGCTCGGCATTGTCGTAGAGCATCTTCTCGAAATGCGGCGCGAGCCAGCGCGCATCGACCGAATAGCGGGCGAACCCGCCGCCGAGATGATCGTAAATGCCGCCCTGGCAGATCGCGTTCAGCGTGCGCAGCACCGCGTCGCGATAGGGTGCCCGGCCGGTCCGCTTCCAGCCGCGCCACAGCAGCTCGAAGATGCCGCATTGCGGGAATTTGGGGGCGGTGCCGATCCCGCCGTTCAACGGATCGACCTCGCGCAGCAGCCGCTCGGCGACGCGGTCGAACAGTGCCGGGTCGACGCCGTCGCCCGCCTCCGGCCGGCCGAGCCGCGCCAGCGCCTCGCGCAGCGCGACGACGTTCTTCGTCACCTTGTCGCGCTCGCCGCGATAGGTCTGCGCGACCCCTTGCAGCACCTGAGCGAAACCGGGCCGGCCCCAGCGCGGCTCCGATGGGAAATAGGTGCCGCCCCAGAACGGCTCGCCGTCGGGCGAGAGGAACATGGTCAGCGGCCAACCGCCCTGCTCGCCGAGCGACGCCAGTGCGTGCTGATAGATCGCGTCGAGATCGGGACGCTCCTCACGATCAACCTTGATATTGATATAGAGGTCGTTCATCAGCGCCGCGATCGCCGGGTTCTCGAAGCTTTCGTGCGCCATCACGTGGCACCAATGGCAGGCCGCATAGCCGATCGACAGCAGGATCGGCTTGTCCTGAGTCTTGGCCGCGGTGAGGGCGGCCTCGCCCCAAGCCCGCCAATGCACCGGGTTATTTTTGTGCTGCAGCAAATAGGGGCTGGTTTCCTCGTCAAGGCGGTTGCGGTCCATGCTGACTCCCTGCGGGCGTGTCGTTGCGCGGCAGCGTTGCCCCGATATGACTAGACACCGTGGCTCGACGAAGTAGGCTTGTCTTTCGCATCTTAAACGCAGTTTGGTCTTAAACGCAGTTTGGCGAGTTGCGTCAGCCTCGCCGCCCGATATCGCTTCTTGGCAATCTGGAGATTTCGATGGCAGACGATCCGCGTCTCTTCTACGACCGCCACATCTTCATGTGCACCAATGTGCGCCCCGAAGGCCACCCGCGCGGCTGCTGCAGCGCCGGCGGCAGCGAGAAGCTGCGCGGGTACATGCGCGAAAAGGCCAAGGCGATGGGCATCGAGAACATCCGCTGCAACGCGGCCGGCTGTCTCGACCGTTGCGAGCTCGGCCCAAACATGGTGATTTATCCGGAAGGCACCTGGTATCATTATGAAAATACCCAGGACATCGACGAGATCCTGGACACCCATGTCAAGAACGGCGGCCGCGTCGCGCGATTGATGCTGCAACCGGAGCAGAAAGAACTGTAGTCGCTTTAGGACAGGCGGGCCCTGCCGCGCGTCGACCCCGATACGATCTTCGCTCCGGCGACCGCGCCGGGGCGCGCGGCAATCGCCGTCATTCGATTGAGCGGCCCGCAAGCCGGGTCGGCGCTGGCGGCGCTCGCCGGCGGCCTGCCTGCGCCGCGGACGGCCCGGCACGTACGGCTATGCGATCCGGAGAGTCGCGAGGAGATCGACGACGGTATCGCACTGTGGTTTCCCGGGCCCCATAGCGTCACCGGCGAGGATGTCGCCGAGCTGCAGGTCCACGGCAGCCGCGCCGTCTTGGCCGCCCTGATCGCCGCGCTCGGCCGGCTGGGACTGCGCCTCGCCGAGCCCGGCGAATTCACCCGCCGCGCTTTTTTGCGGGGCAAATTCGACCTGACCCAAGCGGAAGCGATCGCCGACCTCGTCTCCGCGGAGACCGAGGCGCAACTCCGGCAGGCGCGACGCCAGCTCGACGGCGAGCTCGGCGCGATCTATCGCGGTTGGTCGCGGCGTCTGCTGCGCCTGCTCGCTCATCTTGAGGCCGCGATCGACTTCCCCGACGAGGATCTGCCGCCCGCGATCGAGGCTGAGGCAGGGCAGGAAACAAACCGGATCGTCGCCGAGATCGCTTCTCACCTCGCGGACGGGCGGCGCGGCGAACGCTTGCGCGACGGTATCGCCGTGGCGATCGTCGGACCGCCGAATGCCGGTAAATCGAGCTTGCTCAACCGATTAGCGCGCCGCGAGGCGGCAATCACATCGCCGATCGCCGGCACGACGCGCGACGTGGTCGAGGTCGCCATCGATCTTGCCGGTTATCCGGTAGTGCTCGCCGATACCGCCGGTCTGCGCGAGAGCGCCGACACGATCGAGCAGGAAGGGCTGCGCCGCGCGCTCGCCCGCGCCGAGGCGGCGGAGCTTCGGCTTTTCGTATTTGATGCCGCGCACCCCGAGGACGCCGCCGGCGCGGCCGCGTGGCCCGGCCGCGATACTCTGCTCGTCGCCAACAAGATCGACATGGCGCCCAAGGCCGGCTTGCCCGAGGGCGCGTTCGCGGTATCGGCGCTCACCGGCGAGGGCATCGCGACGCTGATCGAAACGCTGTCCGGCCGCATCGCCGCCGATTTTGACCTCGCCGCGCCGACTCTTACCCGGGCGCGGCATCGAGCGGCGCTGGAGGAGGCGCGCGATGCGCTGCGACGGGCGATCGCGGCGCCGCTTCTCGAGTTGCGCGCCGAGGATTTGCGCCTCGCTTGGCGGAGCCTCGGCCGCATCACCGGCCAGGTCGATGTCGAGGATCTGCTCGATGTGATTTTCGCCGATTTCTGCATCGGCAAGTGATGTTTCACGTGAAACCTCGACAGGCTTCCGCCTCCTCCCTACAGTCCGCCGCCATGAGCGGACCGGGGGCGCGATACGATGTCGTGGTGGTCGGCGGCGGCCACGCCGGCTGTGAGGCCGCGGCGGCGGCGGCTCGGCTCGGCGCGCGCTCGGCGCTGGTGACCCATCGCCGCGATACGATCGGCGAGATGTCCTGCAACCCGGCGATCGGCGGCCTCGCCAAAGGCCATCTGGTGCGCGAGATCGATGCGCTCGACGGCGTCATGGGCCGCGCCATCGATCGCGCCGGCATCCAGTTCCGCCTTCTCAATCGCAGCAAGGGGCCGGCGGTGCGGGGCCCCCGCGCGCAGGCTGACCGCAAGCTTTATCGCCGGGCGATCGCCGAATTGCTCGCCGAAACGCAGGGGCTCGACATCGTCGAAAGCGGTGTCGAGGATTTGATCTTTGATGAGGGCGGCCATGTCGCGGGCCTCGTGCTCGACGACGGTCGCACCATCGCCGCCGGCCGCGTCGTGCTGACCACCGGCACGTTCCTCGGCGGCCTCATCCATATCGGCGCCGAGAAAATTCCCGCGGGCCGCGTCGGCGAGGCGCCGTCGCATGGCCTGTCGCGGACGCTGCGCCGCGCCGGTTTCGCCTTGGGCCGGCTCAAGACCGGCACGCCGCCCCGGCTCGACGGCAGGACGATCGATTGGGCGGGGCTGGAGGTGCAGCACGGCGACGATCCGCCGCTGCCCTTCTCGTTCCTGACCGACCGGATCGCCACCCCGCAGACGGTCTGCCACATCACCGAGACCACGCCGGAAACCCATGGTGTCATTCGGGAAAACCTGGCTAGCTCCCCGCTTTTCGCCGGCGAAATCACCGGCATCGGCCCGCGCTATTGCCCGTCGATCGAGGACAAGGTGGTGCGCTTCGCCGCGCGCGAGCGGCACCAGATATTCCTCGAACCGGAGGGCCTCGACGACGACACGATCTACCCCAACGGGGTATCGACGTCACTGCCGCGCGAGGTCCAGGCGCAGTTCATCGCGACCATCCCGGGTCTTGCACATGCGGTCATTCGCCGGCCCGGCTACGCGATCGAATACGATTACGTCGATCCGCGCGAACTCCACCCGACACTGGAGACGCGACGCCTTGCGGGGCTTTACCTCGCCGGGCAAATCAACGGCACGACCGGGTACGAGGAAGCCGCGGCCCAGGGGGTTGTCGCCGGGATCAACGCCGCGCTCTCGGCGGCCGGGTCGGCGCCGCTCGTGCTCGACCGCGCAGACGCCTATATCGGCGTGCTGATCGACGATCTGGTGACGCGCGGCACCAGCGAGCCCTACCGCATGTTCACCTCGCGCGCCGAATACCGGCTGAGCCTCAGGGCGGACAACGCCGACCAGCGCCTGACCCCGATCGGCGAACGGGTCGGCGCGGTCGGAGCGGCGCGCTCCGCCGCCTTTGCCAGGAAGCTCGCGGCTCTTAACGCCGCGCGCAACCTGGCGACTACGCTGCGGCTTAGCCCCTCGGCGCTGGCGCGGCATGGGTTCTGCGTGAACGCCGATGGGATCGAGCGCAATGCGACCGATCTTCTGGCGCGTTCGGATATAACTGTTCGACAGCTTTCGAAAGTTTGGCCGGAACTGGCGGACGTTCCGATTGAAATAGCGGAACAGCTGGAGATCGATGCCCGCTACTCGGGCTACCTCGACCGGCAGGAGCGGGACATCGCCGCGTTTCGTCGCGACGAGATGCTGTCCTTGCCGGACGCATTGGATTACGAAGCAATTGCCGGACTGTCGACGGAAGTCCGCGCCAAGCTGGGCGCGGCGCGGCCCGGCACCCTTGGCGCGGCGGCGCGGATCTCCGGGGTGACGCCGGCCGCGCTGGTGGCGCTGCTGCAATATGTGAAGCGCCGGCCGGAAGCGGCGTGAGCGCCGCGCCGCCGCTCGGGCCGAACGGGTTCGCGGCGCAGACCGGTGTTTCACGTGAAACCGTGGCCCGCCTGGAAGCCTATGCCGGTCTCCTTATGGCCTGGTCCGCGCGGATCAACCTCGTCGGCCGGGCGACGCTGGAAGATTTGTGGCGCCGGCATTTTCTCGATTCGGCGCAGCTTCTGCCGCTGATCCCGGCCGCGGCGCGGGGCCTTATCGATCTCGGCAGCGGCGCGGGGTTTCCCGGGCTGGTGCTGTCGATCCTAGGCGTGCCGGGCGTCGAATTGGTCGAGGCCGACCGCCGCAAATCCACCTTTCTGCGCGAGGCCGCGCGAATCGCCGGAGCCGAGGTGACGATCCGCGCCTGCCGCGCCGAGGCGGTGCCGCCGCGTGCGGTCGACGTCGTCACCGCGCGCGGCTGTGCCCCGCTTGACCGGCTTTTGAACTTGGGCGACAGGTTTATAGGACCCGGAACGACGTGCCTCTTCCTGAAGGGCGCACGCGCCGCGGAAGAATTGACCGTCGCTCGCAAAGCTTGGACAATGGAGGCCTCGTGTCATCCGAGCCGGACCGATCCGGGCGGAATCGTGCTTTTGTTGCAGCAGGTGGTCCGTGGGTCTCGTCGAGCTTGACGCCGCGCCGCGCATCGCGGCCAGCGGCCGTCGCCCCGCCATCGTTGCGGTCGCCAACCAGAAAGGCGGGGTCGGCAAGACCACCACGGCGGTCAATCTCGCCACCGCCTTCGCGGCACGCGGCCGCCGGGTGCTGGTGATCGACCTCGACCCGCAGGCCAACGCCACTACGGGCCTTGGCGTCGCGGCAGCGCCGGCAATCACCAGCTACGAATTGCTGCTGGGAGAAGCGAAGTTCGACGCAATGGTGCTCGCCAGCGTGGTGCCGGGTCTTTTTGTCGTGCCGGCCTCGGTCGATCTCGCCGCGGCGGAGATCGAACTCAGCCCCAAGCCGCGGCGCGAATTTCTGCTGGCGGATGCCCTGCGCGGCCGCCTCGGCGGCTATGACGATGTGCTGATCGACTGTCCTCCATCGCTTAATCTTTTGACAATCAATGCGTTGACAGCGTCCGATCGGGTTTTGGTGCCGCTGCAATGCGAGTTTTACGCGCTGGCGGGGCTGGCGCAATTGATGGGAACGATCGAACGGGTGCAGCGGTCGCTGAACCCGCGCCTGGCGCTTCAGGGCGTTGTGCTGACGATGTACGACCGGCGCAACAATCTGTGCGAGCTGGTCGCGGCCGATGTCCGCGGTCATTTCGGCGGCAAGGTCTACAAGACGGTGATTCCACGCAATATCCGCGTGTCCGAAGCGCCGTCGCACGGGATGCCGGTGCTGATGTACGACCAGCGCTGTTCGGGCGCTCAAGCTTATGTCAGGCTCGCTGCGGAAATGCTCCCGGGCGGTGCGGGATGAACAGCGCGCGGCGCCAGCCGCTCGGGCGGGGCCTCTCGGCATTGTTCGGCGAGGCGGAGGGCCGCGTCGGCGACGGCAGCGGCGTGCGCGAGGTCGCGATCGAATTGATTCGCCCGGGGGCCTTCCAACCGCGCCGGCATTTCGACGAGGCCGAACTCGAGGCGCTGGCCCAGTCGCTGCGCGAGAAGGGGGTGTTGCAGCCGCTGCTGGTGCGCCCGATCGACGACGCCGAGGCGGCGTTCGAGCTGATCGCCGGCGAGCGGCGCTGGCGCGCGGCGCAGCGCGCCGGACTGCACCAGGTGCCGGTGCTGGTCCGCGCGCTTGCCGATGTCGAGGTGCTGGAGATCGCGCTGGTCGAGAATTTGCAACGTGAAGATTTGACGGCTCTCGAAGAAGCGGAGGCCTATCGGCGGCTGACGCACGAATTCGGCCGCACCCAGGCAGGCCTCGCCGGGGCTCTCGGCAAGAGCCGCAGCCATATCGCGAACACCCTGCGGCTGTTGGCCCTGCCGGAGACGGTACGACACCACCTTGAGGCGGGGACGCTATCCGCCGGGCACGCGCGGGCGTTGCTGGCGGCGGACGATCCCGCCGCGCTCGCCGCGGAGGTCATTCGCCGCGGGCTCAACGTGCGGGTCACCGAGCAGCTGGTCAAACGGCGCGCGACGCCGGCGCGCGCGACCCAGCGTCAGGCGCGCGATGCCGACATCGTGGCGCTCGAACGCGATCTTACCCGCGCCTTGGGTCTGCGCGTGACGATCGCCAGCAAGGCGCGCAGCGGCGCGCTAACCCTGCATTATTCGACCCTCGATCAGCTCGACCGCCTGCTGGCCTTGCTGCGGGCGGGCTGAGCCTTCGCCGCCTGCGCCAGCTCGAGAAGCGCGGCGCGGCACGCGGTTTCCGCCGGAATGCCCGTGGTTTTGAGTTGCGCTTCGGCGCCGGCGAGCCGGTCGAGCTGCCGGCGCAATCCCGCTTCGCGCCACAGGGCGAGCTGCCGGCGGAAGCTGTCCTGCTGTTTGTAGAAGATCGGCGGGCGGGCGCCGCGCACCGCGCCGTCGACGGATTCGCCGCCCGTGACCCGTGCGGAAAGCAGGTGCAGCCGCTGCAGATGGCGCAGCGTCGCACGGATCACCGAGACCGGCGATTCCCCTTCCTGGAAGACGCGCGACACAGGCGCG